>Ga0255773_10003977_pt1 | contig 12709 bp, 6 predicted proteins | sample 011ome_17_FD_179971 | JGI IMG/M metagenome (GOLD analysis project Ga0255773, IMG submission 179971) | Coastal salt marsh microbial communities from the Groves Creek Marsh, Skidaway Island, Georgia - 011502XT metaG (version 2) | ecosystem: Environmental > Aquatic > Marine > Intertidal zone > Salt...
GAAGAAGACCACCGCTGAGGAAGAAGAAGAAGAAGAAGAAGAAGAAGAAGAAGAATCAGAGGACGAGGACGAAGGAGAGAAACACCACCGACAACAGAAACGGAGACGCTACGACCACCACCACCACCACCGCCACCGAAAAGGGTCGTCTTTGCCCGTCGTGGTCGGCGGGGCGAAGAGGAAGAGAATTGACGTTGCTGATGTTGAGGAGGCGTTAGAAGTAGAAGTAGAATTAGAAGAAGAAGAAGAAGAAGAAGAAGAAGAAGAAGAAGAGGAAGAGGAAAAGGAAAAGGAGGGAAATGAGGAGGAGAAACCACTATTGACGAAAACGTACGACATTACGGCGTGGAAAGAAGAAATCGCCAAGCACAAAAGAAGCAGCAGACAAACGACGACGCGGAGAAGGAAAAACGACGACGACGACGACGGCGCTTTGGGTGGTACTAGTGCTCGAAGTGACACCACCAGAGCTGAGCTAGCTATTGCTGATAATACTGACAAAAGTGGTGGCGGCGGTGAAAATGCTATTAACGACGGTACTCACAAGAACAAGCGGTTTTTGCTGCGAGTACCGCTTTGGGCGCAAAAATCAGCGCTCGCGCAGAGCGCGGTTTCCAAAGCGTTTAAAAGAGAAACTATTATTAGTACGAGTGATGACGAGAAAGACCAACGCGAAGAAGCGTCCCCAGTACCACCATCAGCAGCAACAGGAGGAGGAGGAGCATCGAAAGCATCATCATTTGAACAGGCGTTGAGAGCAAACAGAGCGACGCAAGCGCGCGCGAAGGAAATGTTGGAAAGCATAGATGCGTTGATTGAACGAGACGCTTTGAAAATTGAAGAAATCAAGGAACTTTGGCAAAGTCGCAAACACCAACAGACGCAATCAGAAGATGAAGAAGAAGAAGAAGAAGAAGAAGAAAAAGCGAAAGAGGAGCAGAAAAATAATTTTGCCGCTGCCGACGCCTCTTCTTCTCTCGCAGATGGTGATGGAGGTGGTGGTGATAGTGATGGAAAGAACGCTTTTTCGAGACAAAGACCAAGAAGGAGAAATGACGACTGCGACGAAGAGTTGGAAGCAATCGCGAATAACGTCGGGAAAATTCTTCGAAGAAAAATGGGCCGTCCTCCGTCGAAGAAGAGTAATAAAGATAACATTAGCGCCACCGACAACGACGAAATCAATAATCATTGGTCGTCCCCGTCGGCGTCGGCGTATTTTCAGGTGGTTGGAATCGCAAGCGAGCTTGAAAACGATGACGACGATAAATTATCTCCAAAAGCTCTTCTTCCAAACGATATAAACAACGGTAACAACGATTCGGCTTTCGCGAGAAACGTCGAGCGTAAGATTCCCTTGCACTTCAACGATGCCTCTAGTAACGGTTTCAAACCTTGGTCGGAGAAAGACGATTTGGCTTTAACAGAAGGCGTTCGCTTGTATCTGCTCGAGAAGAGACGTCTGAGGAAACAAGTCGACTTGGAAGAGTTGGCTGGGGAGAAAATAATCCCAGTTGAAGACATTTTAACAGACGTTTCGAGAGGATGGCAAAGCGTTTGGGAGAACTGTTCTTCTCGCCGTTCTTCATCGACAACGACGCCAACATCGATCGATGACTGGTCCGCGGTTCGAAACCTGTGCGTTTTTAAGAAGAAAACTGGCGCCGATGATGGTAATAATAAAGAAAGAGAAGAAGACGATGACGACGATGTGGATCACAATAAGCTGGCGCTGTCGAGAACGCCTGACGATTTGCGTTTACGATGGATACACGCGGTTGATCCGAGGATAGCATCGACGATAGATTCTTCTTCGGAAAAAAAGACGGCGACTTCCTCCTCGAACGCGGCGCTGTGGAGCGAAGAGGAAGACACGTTTCTCGCTTCTCTCGTCGAGGAAGATGCATTAGAAGAAGAAACTGGTGGTTTAATAGAAAAACGCAAGTGGTTTCGAGTAGCGAACAATTTGAACGTGCACATGAAACAACGCTCGAGGAGTGGAACAACAAAACAGGGCGACGATGTTGACGACGACGCGGGGGAGGAGAAGAAAGAGGAGAATTTACGGCGACAATTGTTGCTACGATCGCCGTTTCAGTGTCTCCATCGATACCAGACTATCTTGAACAAAAATATAACCCGCTCCAAATGGACGAGCGAAGACGATTGCGCTCTCCAGACTTTTGTCCAAGAGTGCGGCCAAGCCAGATGGAACGAGTGCGCGAGATTCTTACCAGAATATGGTCACACTGCCACGCAGTGCAAGCATCGCTTTTTAAAGTTGATGCAAAACAATTCAGAGAAGGAGTACAAAAAAGGTAAGTGGACGAAAGAGGAAGACGAAGAGTTGAAGGCGATTGTTTTGGGGGAACAAAAAGACGGAGAAGAAGAAGATGAGGAGGATCAGGAGGAGGAGAGAGAGAAAGAGAAAAACAATAATAATGCTGAGAGTAATGCGATTCCGTGGTCTCTCGTCGCGAAGAAAATGAGCACGAACAGAAGAGACAAGCAATGTCGAGAACGATGGACGAACATTTTACAACCTTCTCTTTTGAACGAACAGTTCGGAACCGCGACTGGGATGAAGAGAAAATTCACTCCGAAAGAAGACGCGATGTTGTTAGTTTTGCACGCGAATTTTATCGATAAGAAGGAGAGGCGGAAAGACTGGTCCGTCTTTGAATCGACCGAGGTTCTCCCGGGAAGATCGGTGAAACAGTGTAAGCAACGCGTGGCAACGTTGTTGAAGAAGAAGAAAGAAGTCGAGATTCGAGAAAGGCTTGAGCGAGAAATTACCAAGGAAAAGAACAAGGGGAGCGGTATGCAGCGCCTTGTATTCTGGTTGCAGCAGCCGTCGAAGTGAAGATTAACTTCTGAATAAGAAGTTCTATTACTACGCAAGGTGAAGAAGGTGAAGAAGAGGAAATAAATACTCGTATGAGTAAAATACGTTTTCGACATAATAAAAACTTAGCGTTGTGTTAATCAAACTCCTTTTCTTTCACGTCGTAATAAAACCATAACCTCTCTGCTCGAGTGTATATGCGCGCGTTCTCTTCCTCTTTCTCTCTCTTTCCGTTAAACTCTTACTCTTCTCTCTCCCTCTCTCTGATACATTATATAAATTCTAAAACCAAATATTTTTGTGTTCACATCCTCGTTCCCTCTTCTCTGCGAAGAAAAGAAAAAGTTTTGACGACAAAAACATTTACTTACCGGCGGCAACCGCGACTCTTTCCGCGGCTTCGAACGCCTTGGCGCACGCGGCTTCGTCGACGGCACCAGCGCATTGCTTACCCATTTGAACCAACGCGGCGCCTCTGCCTTCTTCGAGGACTTCATCGGCCGGGATGAGGTTCAAGCCGTTAACCAACTCTTGGGCGACCATGCCGGAGATGGAGATCATCGCCAAGCGGCCGTTGTTGATTTCCTTCAATCTCGCTTCGGCCATGTCTTCAGCGGTCTTGTTGTTGGACAAGCCGAGCGGGTCAAAGCCCCATTGGCCCGGGACGTAGTCGTCGTTCAAGGAGAACAACTCGCTGGTGAACGGATCAGACCAGCCTTTTTGGACGCGAGTGGATTCCAACAAGAAGATGGTGGCGCCAACCAAGCCCCAAACCAACCCCGGGGTTTGTTGGAAGTGGTCGATGGCCGGACCGGTGACTTGCGCGTCAAACAAGAACGAAGAGCCTTCGACTTGTTCGCCGACCAAGAAACCGACGGTGGCAATCATAGAGACGCGACCGTGCGTGATCTCGGCTTCGCGGAAGCGTTGCAAGTCGCCGCCGTTGATGCCTTTGCAGAAGCCGAGGATGTCCAAGCCTTCCGGGAACGGCGCGCACGCGCCGTCCAAGCCAGCCGCAGTCGCTTCCTTGATGTCCGCGTATTGTTTGGATTTGTCGAAAACGCCAGATCCAGACGCGCGAACCGTCGGCTGTAATGTTTTATTAGTATTAGTTAGTATGTTTGTGGTGGTGGTGGTTTGAAGAAAGAAAAATGTCAAAGGTGTCAGTTAAAAATTTTTCTTTTTTTTTGAGCCACACGTCAGCCAGAGAGTGAAAACTTTTTTCGTCAAAAGTGGTACTTTTTCTCTTTTTTGATGACGTGACGTATTTATTCTCTCTTCTTCTTCTTGTGTGATATTCTTTCAACCACGAGGGACTCAAAAGAAGAGAAGAGAGAGAGAGAGAGAGAGAAGCCTTCTTCTTCTTCTTCTTCTTCTTTGTCTTCTTCTTCTTCTCGATTGCATCAGAAGACAAAAGAGAGTAAAAGAGAACGAAAGAGAGAGAGAGAGGAGAAAGACGCGCGCAAAGTTTGGAAAGAAAGAAGAAGAAGAAGAGATGGAAAAGAAAAAAGATTAAACGAGACGACGACGATTCAGACGACGACGACGCGAGTAATCTTTTTTCTTCTTCCATTTCTTCTTCTTCTTCTTCCGTGATGAGTGCGCTTTAAAACGCGACGTGAAAGAAGAAGAAGAGTAAGAAGAAGAGTAAGAAGAAGAAGAAGAAGAAAGAGTCGTCGCACCTTAGCCAGAGATGCCATGATAGTGAGAGCCATTTTTAGTATATAGAGTAGTAGTGAAGCGTGTGTGTTTTGTGTGGTTGTTTTTTGGTGATGCGTTGTTTTTGTAGCCACACAAGTCAAGAAGAAAGCGTGCGGCTGACGTGTGTTTTACGTCGTAAAAACCAAAAGAGACAAAAGAGAAGAAAAAAGTTTTTTTGGGTGGTTCTTTTTTTTTTGCTTTTTTTCATGAATGGGGGAGTTTTGGGGGCCTAGAGGACACAACCTCAAATCACACAACACATCAAAAATCACAAATCATCCTCTTCTTGTGACTTCTTCTTGACTTCTTCTTGACTTCTTCTTCTCTAAAACGTAAAGAAATGAAGCGAATATTGTGCGCGGTGCCAAAAACGACCATGTGCGGAAGCACAACCAGAGAAGGGAAAATGAACAACAACAACGACGACATGAATACTACGAATACGAATAAAGGGGGAGGAGGAGAAAATAAGAATTGGTCCAACGCGTACGAAAAGTTTCGAAAAGAAGCCTCGGATTTAACCGAAGAAGAGGCGAAAGAGTTGTGGAGAAAGACGAAACAGTGCATGGCGCAAGAGGACGAGGTGCAGTTGAGATTGTACGCGGAGTTGGATTTGATTTACGGCAGTGATGATGATGATGATGATGATGACGAGGATGATGATGGTGAGGAGGAGGAAGAGGCTGTCGAGAATAATTTAAACAATACTACTACTACTAATAATAATAACAAAACGAATAACGCTACTAGGTCGAAACAACTACTAAAAAGAAACAGTCAAAGGCATAAAGATTTAGTGCACGAACGGGTGCGGATCGCGCTCGCGAATGAAATCCGACAGAAAGCGATCGAGGCTGATTCGGTGGACCCGTTCGATATGATTATGAGTTCCTCGGACCAATCGTTGAAGAAAGTCGGATTGAGTCGAATCCGGAGTAGCGAGTAGTAGAGAAATGTATATACGTGTACGTACAGGGTACTACTTTTAGATAGAGATTAACTACTACAAGTTGCAACAGTACACGCCGACTAACAAAACGAATCCTCCGACAAATGTGGCCGGTCCAGGAATTGAAGAAACGGACAACAGATATCCAATCGCAGACCCGATGATTGGTTCGAAAGATAACGCGAATGTGACCGTCAGAGAGGATAAGTGCTTCATGGCGACGAAAAAGCCCGAGTGACCTAACGTGCCAGGGACGACGGCCAGGAAAAAGACGAGGAAGCACGTCTTTTGGCCAACCGCGGGATCCCAAAATCTCATCCATCGATAACTTTCTAAAAAGACCGTCGGCTTAAAGCCGCCGTCATCATCAAACGCGCACGTGAGAACCACCACAATTTGTAAAAATATCGCCGCCGAGGCGACGATAGGAAACGAATACACAAATATCGGCATCGACGGTCTATCGCCTCTTATTTTTGCCCCGATGGCGATGTATCCGCACACCAAAATCGCAGACAACAGACTGAGAACGTCTCCTTTCAAAGAAGGCCTGTCGTTACGCTGACTACTACTACTACTACTACTACTACTACTATTACTACTACCATTCTTATTTGTTGCGTCAAAAGCGATGATGCACGAACCTACGAAACCTATAATTGCGCCGATGACTTCAAAACTTGAAACGTCTTTGAATCGAAGAATCGAAGAAGAAGAAACAGAAGAGGAAGGAGGAACAGTATACAATTCTGTAAACTCATCGTCGTCGTCGTCGTCGTCGTTAACGTTTTCATTCTCTTCTTCTTCTTCTTCTTTTTTACCTTCTTCTACGTTGTATTCGTGCAACTCAATCTCGCCTCCATTCGCGCCGGTCTCGCGCGTCTCGTTATTGTCTTCGTCGCCAACAGTATTCTTTTTCTGTTGCTGTTGCTGCCTATTCTTCTTCGAGACCACCCAAACGATAACTTTTTGCACTTTCTCGCTTCGAAACGTCATCGCCGTTAAACATACGTACGCGATTGGTGAGCTCGTGACGAATAAAAGCGAGTGCGACAAACTCGTTCTCACCAAGCCGTTCATCCAAAAGTAAAAGTGTAAGCTCAAGAAGAAACCGCTCAGAACGAACACGTGCAAGTTCTCGCGGAGATATCGAGCGTCTTCCTCGTTGTTTTCATCACGTATCGTCGTCCTCGTTCGTTTCCTCTCTTCTCCTCTCAAAGAAGACGAAGAAGACGAAGAAGAAGAGCGAAAGAGAAGCGAACACAAAAATATCGGCAACTGCACCAACGCCGTCGCGGTTACGCGAGAAGAAGCTAACAACGCCGCCACTTTTTCTTCTTTTTCTCCTTTTTCTAAAACTCCTTTATTATTATTATTATATAAAGGTTCCCCTTCGAGTATTTTGAATATCACTCCAGCCGTGGACGCGCTGACAATCGCGACGACTAAAACGAAAATCGATGAATTCGTCTTTCGAGAAAAAGGAGATGAACTTTCTTTTTCCTCAACGATGCTCATCTTTTTTAGAGGCGTTTATCTTCCTTCCCTTCTTCTTCTTTGTCGTCCGTCGTCGTCGTCGTCTTTGAGTTCTTCTTTGAGTTCTTCTACCACGTAAGACAAACAAAAAGGAAGGAAGAAGAGAGAGACGAGAGGAAACAAAATTTGCCTGCGTGTTATGTGATAAATAATAAATGAAGAAGAAAAGTTTCTCATCAAACAATTGAAAGAAAATGATGATGGAGTTTTGATGATGACGATGATATAAACTTGATGATGATGATGATGATGATAATAATAATAACTCGTAATAATAATAATAATAATAATAATAACAATAACAATTATCTCTCTTTCTAACGACTTATACGACCGTCGACAAAACTCTCCAACGTTTCTCGCAACTTTGTTTGATCAAAGTCGCCGGTGAAGACGCAACCGCCCAAATCGCCTTTTAACAGTATAAAGTTCATTTTACCTTGCGACGCTTTTTTATCCACCGCCATCAAGTCCATGAATTTCTCTTTTGTCATGCTACCACGCGGGACCTCGATGGGTAAATCAAATCGTTTCAACAAATCCACCGTTCGCGTCTGTAAGTTTTCGTCGATCCATCCCAAGCGGAAGCTCAAATCCGCCGCCATCGCGGTTCCGATGGACACCGCTTCGCCGTGTAAATATTCCCCGTACCCGACGCCGGTTTCAATCGCGTGACCAAACGTGTGTCCTAAATTTAAAGTCGCTCGAACGTTCAATCCGCTCTCTTTCTCGTCTAATTCAACCACCTCCGCTTTGTTTTCGCACGATCTTTGGATGGCGTAGACTAAAGATTTTCGATCGATTGCTTTCTTTTGCAACTTGTCCGCGTTTTGTTCGATCCAATCGAAAAACTTCGCGTCGCGAATTAAACCGTATTTAATCACCTCGGCTATTCCCGAGTTGTATTCTCTCTCCGGTAAGGAATCTAGACTGTCGATATCCACGAACACGCACTGCGGTTGGTAAAACGCGCCAATCATGTTTTTGCCTTTTTTATGATTCACGCCGGTTTTCCCGCCCACCGAGGAGTCCACCATCGCCATCACCGTCGTCGGTATTTGGATAAAATTCACGCCTCTTTGATACGCGGACGCGGCAAATCCAGTCATATCCCCTATGACCCCACCGCCTAAAGCGATGAACGTCGTCTTCCGATCCAAGCGAGCATCCAACGCTTTTTCGAAAATCAAATCGAGAACGTCCAAGTTTTTATGCTCTTCGCCGTCCGGCAAGACGACCGATTCGATTCTCAACGATTTTGACGACGACGAAAGAAGGAGACTCTCTTTCACTTTTTCCAGGTACAACGGCGCGACGGTTTCGTTCGTGACGATTAAAACCGTCTCGCCTTTGATGTGTTTTCGCAGCAAGTCGCCTCGCTCTTTCACGAGCTCGGAGCCGATGTAGATGGGATAGTCTCGTTGACCATCTTGGTCCAGTTTGACGCTGACGATGGCGTCGGGTTCTTTTCTTCTGTTGTTGTTGTTGTCGTTGTCGTCGTTGTCGTTCTCCTTCGCGTCGTTGGAGATGAGCGTCGTCGTGGTTTTCGCGTTCTTCTCATTCGTTCTTCTTCTTCTTCTTCTTCGATTTTGACGACGACGACTAAACGTGGACGACGACGTAAACGACGACGACGACGAAGTCAAACCCCGACGAGAAGAACAAGAACACGACGCGCAGGAGGAGAGGGAGAGGGAGGAGAAAAAACGCATATCTCTTTACTACCTCTCTCTCTCTTTACTTCACTCTTCTCTCTCTTTTTGCCGTTTTGACAGAAGTGTGTGTTTCTGCGTGTTTTCTTTTTTTGCAAAAGTGTTATCCAAAATGATCCCAAACCCGAAACAAAAGAAGAATAAAAAAAATTCGAGAAAGAAGAAAGAAGAAGAAAGAGAAGAAGAAAAAGTTTTTATCATACAGAAGAAAGAGTATAACGAATACTACTAAAAGAACACACCTAAACAAACTGCGTCGCATCAAAAGAAGGAAGATGACGACGAAGAAGAAGCAGACGAAAACAACAACAACAACAACAACAACACCAACAACACCAACGACGAGAAAGAAGAAGAAGAAAGAATCATCATCGTCTTCATCTTTTCTTCGTCGACACATCATCCTGCCAATCTCGGACGTCTTCGTGGCGATTAGATCCATGAACGTGCGACAGTTAACTCTGCAACTTTTATCTTTGACGCTCATCGTGACCAGCGCTTTAATGATTTGGAAGAGTTTGTGCTTATACACGCACTCGGAAAGTCCAGTCGTGGTGGTTTTGAGTGGGAGCATGGAACCCGCGTTTAAACGAGGAGATATCTTGTTTCTCTCGTTGAAGAAGATCAAAGAAGAAGACATCGAAGACGAAGAACGGAAAACGAGAGTCGGGGAAATTATCGTCTTTTCAATCGACGGAAGGGAGATTCCAATCGTACACAGAGTCATAAAGAGCCATTTCCATCCTTTCGTCTCTCCTCCTTCTTCCTCTTCCTCTTCTTCCTCTTCTTCTTCTTCTTTGCCGACGACGATTAAGACGACGAAAAAGGAAAGCGGCGAAAACGAAAAAGACCAAGGACGCGGCGGTAATACCAGCGGCGAGGACGGTTTGAGTAGCACTAGGAGCGATGGTAGTGGTAGTAGTGAAGGTGATGATGATGATAATAATAATAATAGTAATAATAGTAATAATAATAATAATAGCAGTGAGGAGGAAACTTCTTCTTCTTCGTCGTCGTCGTCTGAATCGTCGTTATTCAAACACGAGATGCTCACGAAAGGCGATAACAATTACATGGACGATATCGGCTTATACGCGCCCGGACAGAAATGGTTGAACGAGAAACACGTCATGGGAAGAACGGTTGGATATTTACCGCACGTCGGGAAAGCGACGATTTTGATGAACGATCATCCGATGATTAAATACGCGTTGATTTTCATTCTCGGTCTTCTCGTGATATCCGGGAAAGAGGGATGATTATTCGGACGACTGGAGTGAGAGAGAGAGAGAGAGAGAAAATTTAGTACTACTACTACTACTACTACTACTACTACTACTACTAGTATTACACACAACAACTCGAATAATAACTCTTGTTGCAAACTAATTATTAAAGTGAATCCAACACTTCTTCGACTAACTGAGAGATTATTTTCTTCTTCGCTTTGTTCATCATGATGGATTCGTATAATTCGGCGCTCAGCGACGCGCTAATTTGCGACAGATTTTCAAATCGTTTGAAACGCATCATGGTGTTCGCGCCGCCTCGTTTATTACTATTCTCGGCGGCGAGTTCCAACGATCCCGCGGAGGTGATGTGAGAACTTCCATCGACGATGTGCGTTCTGAACCATCTTTGGACTGTTTCCTCGTCGTCCTCTCCATCGTCGTTTTCTTCTTTTTCTTCTTTACCTTCATCTTCGTCGGCGCCATCGTTTTGGGTCGTCGGCATATCACCGTTTCTTTTCAACTCCTCGTCGTCGGCGTCGTCGTACGCGTTTATGGTTCTTCGAAACCATTCGTGCGTGTTTTCAACGTCGAGATATCGAGTAAACTTCGCATCATCATCCTCGTCGTCGTCGTTGAAATCAACGTCACCCTCGTCCTCATCCTGAAAGTCACTCTCGTCGCTCTCCGAAAAAGCTGCATCCACTTCATCATCGTCGCTGGTGTTCTCATTTTCATTATCGTCGTCGTCGTCGTCGTTGTCGTCGTCCTCTCCCTCCTCCCCATCGTCGTCGTAGACTTCGCCATCTTCGACGACGAGTCCTTCTTCGGATGATTCTTTCTCCACGCCATCGTCTCCATCATCTACCTCGTCATCGGACGATACCTTTTCTTCTTCTTCTTCTTCTTCTTCGTCTGTATCGTCCTCGAGCGGTTTTTGCTTTCTCGGCAAAAAGACATTTTCTCTCTCCATCTTCTTCGCGATGGCTAGTTCTGGAGGATTATCCGCTGCAGCGGCGGCGGCGGCGGCACTGGAACTATACGGAACAAATGGGACTAAATTTTCGTTCTCGTTGACGTTTCCAACAAATTGCCATCGATTATCTTCGTATCTGTGCGCGACTCGCACGCCCGGTAAATTCACGCTCAACTCCGCCCATTGAAACGGACCCAAAGTCGGCTTCCCGTCTTCTTCGTTTGGAAGCCACCATTCGCCGGCGGTTGGATTTTTGTGCAAATACTTCATAAACTCGATGTGCTTCACGCGTTTATTTTCTTCTTCTTCCTTCTCTAAGAGTATCTGCCGTTGTCGTTGTCGCTCCGCTTCCTCTTCTTCCAACGCTCGTTGTCGTTTTCGCGCTTCTTCTTTCATCTTTTCTTCTGAATCGCGCCTACGATCATCATCATCATCATCATCACCACCACCACCATCTCTATTTGTTCTCTTTCTTCCGCGGCGCATTTTGTCTCGTTCAAGATCTTCTTCTTCATCTTCTCCTTCGTCTCCTTTTCGATCTCCATATTCATCGCCATCGTCGTCTGCTTTTCGCGCCGCGGCAGAGGAGGATACCGCTCTGCTTCTCTTTGCTGGATCTTCGTACGTGCCCATTTTTGCGCCCCAGGAAATATCCGATCGCTCGCCATCACTTCTCGCATCGTCGTTTTCTTCTTCTTCCTTCAGATCAAAGTCTACGCTTTTGCGTCGTTTCTTCGTCGCACCTATTCGCTCTTCTTCTTTTTTATCTCCATCGTAGAGTTTGCTGAGCAAACCTTTCTGAACGTTTCTCAATTCCTCCTCGAGCGCTTCGTCTCGTTCGTTTTCGTTTTCGTACTCTTTCCTCGGGCGTTGAAATTTCTCGCCACTTTTGTCTTCATCGAGCGCACCATCGACGACGTCGTCGTCGTCTTTTCTATCCATCACGAACGTTCTCGTCGCCGCGCTCATCAAAAGTTCGTGCGTCGGTAAGAGCAGCGCTTTGGTGCCTTGTTTGCATAGCTTTCGCAACTGCGATGCCTCTTTGGAAAGTCGCGGATCTTTGGCATTATTTCCTTTGCCAAAATTCGCGCCAATCGTTGGAATCTCTTTCGGATGTTTTCCACCAAAGCTCGTTCGTTCGTCCACGTCGAATTTCGCGCTCTCGCGCTCGTCCTCAAACTGTTCGAGAACTTGGTTCCGTTTCGCTTTCGCCTTGGATGTTTCCTCCTCCGCGTCTTGACCGTCTTCTTCTTCTTCCAACAGTCGCAACGCGTGTTGCTTCGCTTCTTCTTCGTCGTTCTCGTCTTCTTCATCGTCGTTCTTCTCGTATCTTTTGTCATCGTCATCATCTTCTATTTCAACGTTTTTGATCGCTTCCTCATCTCGTTCGGTTAAAGCGCTTCCATCGTCGTTTTTCAAGAAACTGCCGCCGAACGCGAAAGGCGCCCCCGAAGAATACGTTTTCTTCTTCTTCTTCTTTGTCGTTGTTGTTGTTGTTTCGTCGTCGTCGTCGTCGACTGCATTTTCACCATCGCCGCCGCTGCCACCACCACCACCACCACCACCACCAATGATGATGCCGCCAAACACGTTCTTCAACCGTTCATCTAATAACGACGACGTTTCGTGCTTTGGTTGTTGTTGTTGTTGTTTGTCTTCTTTCAATTTCTCTTCTTCTTTGAATTCTTCTTTGAATTCTTCTTTGAATTCTTCTTTGAATTCTTCTTTGAATTCTTCTTCTCGTTTGTTCAACAATTTTTC
>Ga0255773_10003980_pt1 | contig 12704 bp, 15 predicted proteins | sample 011ome_17_FD_179971 | JGI IMG/M metagenome (GOLD analysis project Ga0255773, IMG submission 179971) | Coastal salt marsh microbial communities from the Groves Creek Marsh, Skidaway Island, Georgia - 011502XT metaG (version 2) | ecosystem: Environmental > Aquatic > Marine > Intertidal zone >...
GGACGCAGGTGCCGATCTGGATTTTGGGCTCCAGCACAGGGGGGGCACAGGTCGCCGCCTATCTTGGTTTGCCCTATGCTTTTGCCAGCCACTTTGCACCGCAGATGATCAATGAAGCGCTACATATTTATCGCAGTCACTTCCGCCCTTCCGATAATCTGGCGGAGCCTTATGTCATGGTCGCGGCTGGTCTTTATGCGGCGGACACCGATGAAGAAGCGCAGTATTTGCGTTCTTCCCACATGCTGGGGTTTGCGCGTCTTCGAACGGGACGGCCCGGAAAACTTCCCTATCCGGTCAAAGATCTTTCTGCCGAAATCCCAGACGGGGTGTTGTCGGCCATATCCGAGGATTTGTCAGTCGCGGCCATCGGAAGCCCCGAAACCGTTCAGCGGCAACTCACTGAAATCGCCGACCGTTATCAGGCGGACGAGCTGATCCTGACTGCCGGCATCCATGATCACGCCGCACGTGTAAAATCCTTTGCCATCGGGGCCGAGGTGCTGAAGCAGATCATCGCGGCTTGACCCGTAATTTCCGCCTTCCCAAGGGGCGGTTCCGGCGCTAGCGTCTGCCGGTCGAACTTCCACAGGGGCAGGGCATGGCAGACGCCAAGGAAAACGCACGCGGGTCGTTGCTCATGATGGGCTCGATGGCGATGTTCACGTTCAACGACGTGGTGCTGAAAACCCTGTCTGGTGAAATCCCGCTGTTTCAGGCGATTTTCATTCGCGGATGTTTTGTGACCACGGCTTTGTTCATATTCGTCTATGCAAAAGGCTGGTTCACCTTGCGCCATCCGGCCCGCGATTGGCGGCTGATCGGATTGCGCACTTTGGGCGAGATCGGCGCAACGCTGACGTTTCTTTGGGCATTGTTTAACGCCCCGATCGGCGCGGTCACTGCTGTTTTACAGGCAACCCCGTTGGTTCTTACGCTGGCGGGGGCTGCCTTGCTGGGTGAAAAAGTCGGCTGGCGGCGCTATGGGGCGATTGTGATTGGCTTTATAGGCGTGATGTTGATCGTCAAACCGGGGGCTGATGGTTTTAACCCCTTTGTCCTGTTTGCAGTCGGCACGCTGGGCTTTATCGTCTTGCGTGATTTGCCGACGCGCCGCATTGGGCGTGGAGTGCCCTCGGTGTTTGTGGCGCTTGTGGCTTCCTGCGCCATCACATCAGCCGGAGGCATCGGCGTGCTGCTGAGTGACTGGGTGCCCATGGAAACCGGTGAAGTAGTTACCCTGGCCGCCGCCGCTTCGTTCCTTCTGGTGGCCTATGTGCTGGCCGTGTCCGTGATGCGGGTCGGAGACATGGCGGTGGTGCAAGTGTTCCGCTACACCGCGATCATTTGGGCTTTAGTACTGGGTTTTCTGGTCTTCGGAGAACGCCCCAGTCCGCTGACGCTGATCGGTGCAGCCATCGTTGTATCGATGGGCGTTTACACGTTTTACAGGGAACGGAAGGTGCGGGGGTAAACCAATCAGCAAGATACGGGTCGTCACTTGTGGCGCGGTGCTGTACTGGAAGCCGCCTACAACAAGCGGTCCTCCATCATGGAAAAAACAGTTTCACTAGATATCAAATCCGCAACCATGTTGGGTATTCTGGCCGCTGTTTGGGGTGGATCATTCTTCTTTGCCGAAATAGCCCTACGTGAAGTGCCTCCGATGACGATTGCGTTGCACAGGGTGTTCTGGGCATTGCCCGTGCTGGCTTTGATTGTCATTATTAAGGGATACACTATTCCGCGCTCTCCAAAAATATTGGGGGCCTATCTGGTGATGGGGGCATTGAACAATGCCATTCCATTTTCTCTTATTTTCTGGGGACAAACACAGATAGACAGTGGTTTGGCATCAATCTTAAACGCGACTACAGCCATGTTTGCAGCTGTCATCGCAGGGCTGTTGTTGAAAGACGAACCATTGACGCGAAACAAAATTGTAGGAGCTGCACTTGGTCTAGCTGGAGTTGCCTTTATTATGGGGCCAACTGCCTTGAGATCGTTTAACCCGAGCAATCTGGCGCAATTGGCCATTCTAGGTGCGACCTTGTCCTATGCTTTTGCGGGGGTTTGGGGCAAAACTACACTATCTGGACAGCCACCATTGATGAACGCGCTGGGTATGGTTGCCGGAAGTTCCTTGTTGATGATTCCAATCGTGTTGTTGACCGATGGCGTGCCGAGTTTTGACTTGTCGAAAACTGTTTGGAGTGCGTTGTTGGGGCTATCTATCTTGTCGACCGTATTGGCCTATACCCTTTACTTTGCGATTCTCAGGCGGGCAGGGGCAGCCAATCTGCTATTGGTTACACTGCTCATTCCGCCATTTGCAGTTTCCTTGGGTGTTGTCTTTCTGGGAGAGCGTATGGGCGTTGAGGCGTGGATTGGTTTCATAGTTATCGCTGTCGGTTTTGCTGTGACCGATGGTCGGTTGTTTCAGTTTAGACAAGGGTAGGCGACAGAGCGCACAAGTACTCTGCAGTGTCTGTTGACAACCCAACCGACTCTGCCTATACGCCCGTTCATCCGGCAAGAGGACGTCTCTTTACGCCGATATCATAGACTACAGTGGACTAAGGTCTGGGCTACTTTGAAGCCTGCACCCTCTGGAAACACACCGCGTCGTTCGCCTCGGAATGGGAACGCTCGCGGCTTTTTGCTATGTGGACGCACGTAGCGCCAAATTCGCCGCACACCTCGGTGTGCATGACATGAAGTTGCAAACGGGGAAGAAACCGGAATGCCAACGATTCAACAGCTGATCCGCAAACCGCGCCAGCCAAAAGTAAAGCGTTCCAAGTCACTGCACTTGGAAGGCAACCCACAGAAGCGTGGCGTATGTACGCGCGTCTACACAACCACACCTAAAAAGCCGAACTCGGCGATGCGTAAAGTTGCCAAGGTCCGTCTGACCAACGGCTTCGAAGTCATCTCCTACATTCCGGGTGAAAGCCACAACCTTCAGGAGCACTCTGTGGTTCTGATCCGCGGCGGTCGTGTAAAAGACCTTCCGGGTGTCCGTTACCACATCCTTCGCGGTGTTCTGGATACCCAAGGCGTCAAAGACCGTAAGCAACGTCGTTCGAAATACGGCGCTAAGCGTCCTAAGTAAGGAGATCACGGAATGTCACGTCGTCACGCCGCTGAGAAGCGCGAAGTCCTGCCCGACGCCAAGTTTGGTGATCGCGTACTGACAAAATTCATGAACAACCTGATGATCGACGGCAAAAAGTCGGTCGCAGAACGTATCGTTTACAACGCGCTTGATCGCGTTGAAGCCAAAGTCAAGCGCGCCCCTGTGGAAGTCTTCCACGAAGCGCTCGACAACATCAAACCGTCGGTCGAGGTTCGCTCGCGTCGTGTTGGTGGTGCAACTTACCAGGTTCCTGTCGAAGTTCGCCCTGAGCGCCGCGAAGCGCTGGCCATCCGCTGGCTGATCTCTGCATCGCGTAACCGCAATGAAAACACCATGGAAGAGCGCCTTGCAGGCGAGCTTATGGATGCGGTGAACTCGCGCGGTTCGGCTGTTAAGAAGCGCGAAGACACCCACAAGATGGCAGACGCGAACAAAGCGTTCAGCCATTATCGCTGGTAAGGAGCCCTATCAATGGCACGCGATTATCCGCTAAACCTATACCGCAACTTCGGTATTATGGCGCACATCGATGCAGGTAAAACCACCTGCTCGGAACGCATCCTGTACTACACTGGTAAATCCCACAACATCGGCGAGGTGCACGACGGTGCAGCCACCATGGACTGGATGGAGCAGGAACAGGAACGTGGCATCACGATCACCTCGGCTGCGACCACCACTTTCTGGGAACGCACTGAAGACGGTCAGACCCCTGACACTCCGAAGCACCGGATGAACATCATCGACACCCCCGGCCACGTTGACTTCACCATCGAAGTTGAACGTTCGCTGGCGGTTCTCGACGGTGCCGTTGCTGTTCTGGACGCAAACGCAGGCGTTGAGCCTCAGACTGAAACCGTTTGGCGTCAGGCTGACCGCTATAAAGTTCCGCGTATCGTGTTCGTGAACAAAATGGACAAGATTGGCGCAGACTTCTTTAACTGTGTTCGCATGATCGAAGACCGCACCGGCGCAACTGCCGTTCCGGTTGGTATTCCGATCGGTGCAGAAACCGAGCTTGAAGGTCTGATCGACCTGGTTACCATGAAAGAATGGTTGTGGCAGGGTGAAGACCTTGGCGCTTCGTGGATTCAGACCGATATCCGCGACAGCCTGAAAGACATGGCCGACGAATGGCGCGGTAAGATGATCGAGAACGCCGTCGAAATGGACGACGACGCGATGGAAGCTTACCTTGAAGGCGAAGAGCCCGACGTACCAACATTGCGCGCTCTGCTGCGCAAAGGTACTCTGGCAATGGCTTTCGTTCCGGTTCTGGGCGGTTCTGCGTTTAAGAACAAAGGTGTTCAGCCGCTGCTTAACGCTGTGATCGACTATCTGCCGAGCCCGCTCGACGTTGTTGATTACATGGGCTTCAAACCCGGCGACGAAACCGAAGAGCGTAACATTGCGCGTCGTGCTGACGACGACATGCCGTTCTCGGGTCTTGCATTCAAAATCATGAACGACCCCTTCGTTGGTTCATTGACCTTTACCCGCATCTACTCGGGCGTCCTGAACAAAGGCGACACGCTTTTGAACTCGACCAAAGGTAAGAAAGAACGCATCGGCCGTATGATGATGATGCACTCGAACAACCGTGAAGAAATCACGGAAGCGTTCGCAGGCGACATTATCGCGCTGGCAGGTTTGAAAGACACCACGACCGGTGACACGCTTTGCGCCGTCAACGATCCTGTGGTTCTGGAAACCATGACCTTCCCCGATCCGGTTATCGAGATCGCGGTTGAGCCGAAAACCAAAAATGACCAGGAAAAAATGTCTCAGGGTCTGCAGCGTTTGGCAGCAGAAGATCCATCTTTCCGTGTGGAAACTGACCTCGAAAGCGGCCAGACCATCATGAAAGGCATGGGCGAACTTCACCTCGACATTCTGGTTGACCGTCTGAAGCGTGAATTCAAAGTCGAAGCGAACATCGGTGCACCTCAGGTTGCTTACCGTGAGACCATCGGCCACGAAGTCGAGCACACCTACACCCACAAGAAACAGTCGGGTGGTTCGGGTCAGTTCGCTGAAGTGAAACTGATCATCTCGCCGACCGAGCCTGGCGAAGGTTATTCGTTCGAAAGCCGCATCGTTGGTGGTGCTGTTCCGAAAGAATACATCCCTGGTGTTGAAAAAGGCATCCAGTCTGTCATGGACAGCGGCCCACTGGCTGGCTTCCCTGTGATCGACTTCAAGGTTGCTCTGATCGACGGTAAGTTCCACGACGTTGACTCAAGCGTTCTGGCCTTCGAAATCGCAGCTCGTATGGGCATGCGCGAGGGTATGAAGAAAGCCGGCGCTAAGCTGCTTGAGCCGATCATGAAAGTCGAAGTGATTACTCCAGAAGAATACACTGGTGGTATCATTGGCGATCTTACATCGCGTCGTGGTCAGGTAACTGGTCAGGAACCACGCGGCAACGCTGTTGCCATCAACGCGTTCGTTCCTCTGGCAAACATGTTCGGCTACATCAACACCCTACGTTCGATGTCGTCGGGCCGTGCCCAGTTCACCATGCAATTCGATCACTACGATCCGGTTCCGTCGAACATTTCGGAAGAAATCCAGGCGAAATTCGCATAACTGCGGTGGGCCAGCGGCCCACCCTACCAACCCTGTAGGGTGCGTGGTGTCACGCACCGCCAAATCAAAAAAGGAGCTTTGCAATGGCAAAGGAAAAGTTTGATCGCAGCAAACCGCACTGCAACATCGGCACGATTGGTCACGTTGACCACGGCAAAACCACGCTGACGGCAGCGATCACCAAGTATTTTGGTGACTTCCAGGCATACGACCAGATTGATGGTGCGCCTGAAGAGAAAGCACGTGGTATCACGATTTCGACCGCGCACGTTGAATACGAAACCGAAGCACGTCACTACGCGCACGTCGACTGCCCCGGCCACGCTGACTATGTTAAGAACATGATCACCGGTGCGGCGCAGATGGACGGCGCGATCCTGGTTGTGAACGCAGCGGACGGCCCGATGCCTCAGACCCGCGAGCACATCCTGCTGGCCCGTCAGGTTGGCGTTCCTGCGCTTGTCGTGTTCATGAACAAAGTTGATCAGGTTGACGACGAAGAGCTTCTCGAGCTGGTTGAGATGGAAATCCGCGAGCTTCTGAGCGAATACGACTTCCCGGGTGACGATATTCCGATCGTAGCGGGTTCGGCTCTGGCGGCGATGGAAGGCCGCGACGCGGCAATCGGCGAAGAGAAAATCAAAGAGCTGATGGCTGCTGTTGACGAATACATCCCACAGCCGCCACGCGCTGTTGACGAGCCGTTCCTGATGCCGATCGAAGACGTGTTCTCGATCTCGGGTCGTGGTACTGTTGTGACCGGTCGTGTTGAACGCGGCGTGATCAATGTTGGTGACAGCATCGAGATCGTTGGTATCAAAGACACTCAGACCACCACCTGTACCGGTGTTGAAATGTTCCGCAAGCTGCTGGACCGCGGTGAAGCCGGCGACAACATCGGCGCGCTGCTGCGTGGTATCGACCGTGAGAAAGTTGAGCGTGGCCAGGTTCTGTGTAAGCCGGGTTCGGTTAACCCGCACACCAAGTTCGAAGCCGAGGTCTACATCCTGACCAAGGAAGAAGGCGGCCGTCACACCCCGTTCTTCGCGAACTACCGTCCGCAGTTCTACTTCCGCACCACCGACGTGACCGGCACTGTTGAGCTGCCAGCGGGCACCGAGATGGTTATGCCAGGCGACAACCTGAAGTTCACCGTTGACCTGATCGCACCGATCGCGATGGAAGACGGTCTTCGCTTCGCGATCCGCGAAGGCGGCCGCACCGTTGGTTCGGGTGTTGTCTCGAAAATCCTCGCGTAAGCCTTAGGCTTCCAGCGACAAAGAAAGGCCCCGCCAACAAGCGGGGCCTTTTTGCGTGGGCGGGAAACTTTACGCAAGGTGAAGAATGTACTTGGCCCGTGTCTCGAAACCCCGCATAAGCGTTTAAACAAAAACAACGGGCGGAGACATATGGGGGCGTTGATCGAAACATGGCGCGGCGCAAGCGCTGTTGCGCGATGGTTCCTCGGGGCGCCCGTCATGGCGTATCGCATGGCCTACCGTTCGGCGGACAAATACGAAGCCCACGGCTATATGGCGCAAAGCTTTATTCCGCTTCTAAAAAAATGTCGGATCACGATTGAGACCAGCGGAACACCTCCGGCGCGCGGTGCGGGATGTGTCGTGTCGCATAATGAGTCCTCGTTTGTGGATGTCGCGGCCTTTTGTACTGATGTATTGCCCCATATCGACCGCTTCGGAGCTGCCGAACTCTACGGCCGCATCCCCTTGGCGGGGCGCGCATTTCAGAAGGCGGCTGGTCATCTGGTGCCGCGCGGGAACCGCGAGGGGACTGATTGTCTGATGGCGGAAATTGTGCCGTATCTTCAGGCCGGAGACCGTGTGGGTTGGGGCGGCGAGGGCCGCTTGTCGGGTAAGGATGAGGTGACACGCTTCAAGGTTGGCGCCAGCCTGTTGGCCATTCGTGCCGAGGTGCCGATCTATCCGGTGGCGTTTTACGGTGGCCATCATATTATGCCGCTAGGATCATATCGTGCCCGACCGGGGACGGCTTATGTCCGTTTCGGAGACCCCATACCGACGGACGGATTTACCGAAGACCGCGCCCGTGATCTGGCGGATTATGTCCAGTCGGTGGTGACGGGGATGTATGCGGATTTGAAGCGCGAAGCGGGGCGGTAAGAGGCGCGATCCCGACGACAGGTGTCCGTAGGATGGGGGTATCTACCCCGTCAAATCCATACGGTTTCAATGATGGGGTAAATAACCCCATCCTACATTCGTGCCCGTGCTGCACACGGGCAGCGCCCCTTCATCGGGCTTTCGCCGCGCCACTGGCGCGACGGTCGCTCTTCGCCCCACCATTGGCGGGTGCTTCGCTTCCGCTCGCGGTCAGATGATGCTACATTGTTAATTATCGCGCATTTAGGAGTTTTGCATGAGGTTGCATCTGAAATGCATGCATTGTTTTCAAGAAGCAGGAGTGCCCGTCCCGATATCTTACCGAAGTGATGCTCTTGAAAGTGGTGCATTAGAATTCACATGTGGACATGGTCATAAGTCATTTACGATAATTCAATGCCGACGGCATGAATTGCTTTTTGAATTAGGTATCCACGCGATTTTGGATGGATATTTCAGAGAAGCTATTTCAGCCTTAGCGAGTTCGTTGGAACGTTTCTATGAATTTTATGTACGCGTCATCTTACACGAACGTGGATTGAAATCAGATGACTATGACGAGTATTGGCGTACATTAAAATCGCAGTCTTAAAGGCAGTTAGGGGCGTTTATCTCAACTTACTCTCTCGAAGAGGGTGCAATCCCAGCCCTGCTTCCTTCAAAGATGACGGAATTGCGGAACAAGGTTATTCACAAGGGACATATCCCTAGCGAAGATGAAGTCAAAAAGTACGGCCAGGCAGTTCTAGATATAGTTTGCGCGTGTTGTGTACCTTTGATCGACAAACATAATGAAACTATTCGGGAAATGCTGGTAAACGACATGGCCGAAATATCAAGGCGTAAACCTAGTGAAGCACAAATTAGCACACTTGGGCTTCCATTCTTGCTAAGGTTTGAGAACCTTTGTGAAAACAATACCCAAAAACTGACTGACTGGTTGCATATTGCAGAGCGCGTGAGACATTCGATGATGGTTTAAGGGCCGTAACCTTGCGTAGAAATGCGAAGACCTTTTGGGTCAGCACCAAACAACATTCCCCTTGCCACGCACCCCATCCCCCTCTATACGGCCCAAGTTCTCAACGGAACATTTCGGCGGGGTGATTCCCGCCGTTTGAGTTCGACGAGGGTTTGCGGTGGTCGCTGATCCTCCTCTCAACTCCAACGCCTAGGAAAAAAGGCTGTAGTAATGCAAAGCCAAAATATCCGTATTCGGCTCAAGGCATTCGATTACCGCGTTCTGGACGCCAGCACTCAGGAAATCGTTAACACTGCCAAGCGCACCGGCGCCACCGTTCGTGGTCCGATCCCGCTGCCGAACAAAATCGAGAAGTTCACGGTTCTCCGTGGTCCTCACGTAAACAAGAAATCCCGCGATCAGTTCGAGATCCGTACGCACAAGCGTATGCTCGACATCGTTGATCCGACCCCGCAGACCGTAGACGCGCTGATGAAGCTCGACCTCGCGGCCGGCGTGGACGTCGAGATCAAAGTATAAGGAGGGCAACCAGTATGCGCTCTGGAGTAATCGCGAAAAAAGTCGGCATGACCCGACTTTTCATGGAAGACGGTAAGCAGATTCCTGTAACCGTTCTTCAACTGGACAACCTGCAAGTTGTTGCTCAGCGGACCAACGAAAAAGACGGTTATACTGCCGTTCAGTTGGGCGCCGGTACAGCAAAAGCAAAACGCACCTCGAAAGCGATGCGCGGCCACTTTGCGGCTGCCAAAGTTGAGCCGAAGCGTAAAATCGTGGAATTCCGCGTTGCCGAAGACAACCTGATCGAGGTTGGTGCCGAGATTGCCGCAAACCACTATCTTGATGGCCAGTACGTTGACGTATCGGGCACCTCGATCGGTAAAGGCTTTGCCGGTGCCATGAAGCGCTGGAACTTTGGCGGTCTGCGTGCATCGCACGGTGTTTCGATCAGCCACCGTTCGCACGGTTCGACTGGTCAGTGTCAGGATCCTGGTAAGGTTTTCAAAGGCAAGAAAATGGCGGGTCACATGGGTGCGGCGAAAGTCACCACTCAGAACCTGCAAGTTGTCAAAACTGATGCCGATCGTGGCCTGTTGTTCATCAAAGGTGCCGTTCCTGGCTCTAAAGGTGGCTGGGTCACCGTGAAAGACGCAGTCAAGAAAGCAGCCCCTGCGGATCTGCCTTTGCCGGCTGGTCTGAAAGCGGCCGCAGCAGCAGAAGCAGCAGCTGAAGCGCCTGCAGAAGGAGGCGAAGCATGAAACTTGACGTGATCAAACTGGACGGCGGCAATGCCGGTTCCGTTGAACTGTCCGAAGACCTGTTCGGTCTGGAACCACGTGCGGACATCCTGCACCGTGTGGTCCGTTGGCAGCGTAACAACGCACAAGCCGGCACCCACAAGGTGAAAACCCGCTCGGAAACTTCGTACTCGACCAAGAAGATCTACCGCCAGAAAGGCACCGGTGGCGCACGCCATGGTGACCGTAACGCGCCGATCTTCCGTGGTGGTGGTATCTACAAAGGCCCGGTTGTCCGTTCGCACGGCCACGACCTGACCAAGAAGTTCCGCAAGCTGGGCCTCAAGCACGCTCTGTCGGCAAAAGCCAAAGCAGGCGAGCTGGTCATCATCGAAGACGCAGCGTCCGAAGGTAAAACCTCGGCTCTGGCCAAGCAGATCAAAAACCTGGGCTGGAAGCGCGCGCTGATCATCGACGGTGCAGAGGTGAACGAAAACTTCGCACAAGCCGCCCGCAACATCACCGGTCTGGACATCCTGCCGACGATGGGCGCAAACGTCTATGATATCCTCAAGCGTGACACTCTGGTGATCACCAAGGCGGGTATCGAAGCATTGGAGGCACGTCTGAAATGAGCGCCAACGCAGCACACTACGATGTGATCCGTAAGCCGATCATCACCGAGAAATCGACCATGGCGTCGGAAAACGGTGCGGTTGTCTTTGAGGTCGCCATCGACAGCAACAAGCCACAGATCAAAGAAGCTGTAGAAGCTCTCTTTGGTGTGAAGGTGAAGGCGGTGAACACCACCATCACCAAAGGCAAGGTCAAGCGTTTCCGGGGTAACCTTGGTAAGCGTAAAGACGTGAAAAAAGCCTATGTGACCCTCGAAGAGGGTAACACAATCGACGTGACCACTGGTCTTTGATTGGGTTTGATGGGGTGTAACCCCATCCTACGGTTTGAAAATAAGAAACCCCTGCGCTGTGAGGCGTGGGGGTTTTTTTGTTTGTGGAGATGCTCAGTGTAATCCAAGATGCACACAGCAAAGTTGCGGAGGTGCGTTTGGTTATCGAGTCTCGATACTGGCGAGAAGATTTGGCGAATTACGCGCGTGCATTTCGCCCTTTAAAAAAACCACCTAGTTGGAGTGAACGCCTCGCAGTTAACTTCGAAAAAGATGTAACTTTGTCACTTTTTATGGTTCGTCGCCTCGCTGAGGCAGGGAAATTTTCGTCCCGAATGTCAAAGCATAAAGTGGAGCTTTATCGAAGCAAATTTGTTGGAGAGCATCATAGACTTCGCTTCGGTGACGTCGGAGAGTTGTATAGGATTGACGATGAGAAAAGAATTCTAAAAGGAGTTCCATTTGTCTGCAATCAGTTCATTCACGCAGATTTCACTTACGCCATTCAAGGGAGCGATCGTAATTGGGCAGGTTTGTTCACAAGCTCTGATTTCGAAAAGCGTAAGTGGTTATACAGAGTTCCTTTGACTGAAATTGTAAAGGTTTTGGAACTAGCGGTATCAGATTATCCCAGTGCGATATTTACGCGCTACGATCGGGAAAAAGAAGACTGGATAGTTGAAACTGATTGAGTTGCTGCGTGAATGCCAGCCTTTAGTCACCGCCGCCGCTCATCTGGGTGTAACTCCTTGCACCCTACCCATTGCATTCCCCGCCACACTCGTTAGCGTTGACGCATGAAACATGTCCCCAAAGAAACCACCGATGATGCGCTTATTCAGGAGTTCCTGAACAAAGGCGGTAAGGTCACTCAAGGTAAAACCAAACCTCCGCGGCCCGAGCTTGGTCTAAGTAAGAACGTTTGGAACCAAACCCTGACCAAAGAGGAAAAAGCAGCCCGCGACAAAAAGTGATCGCGGATTGTAACGGCAAGGCGCGTAGGATGGGGTTGTACCCCAGTACACTCCCGGCTTGTGCCAAAGATGGGTTGTAACCCCATCCTACGGTGTCGACCGAGTCGTTCTCGGGATGACAACGCTGAAATCACCCGCTATAGCCCGTTCATGATAGACACACTCCCCCCATGCCCCGCCTGTGCTTCGGCCTTTACCTACGAAATGGACGCCCTTCTGGTTTGCCCCGAATGCGGGCATGAATGGACGGCAGGCGAGGCCGCAACTGACACCCCTGAAATCCGCGACAGTGTCGGTAACTTGCTGGTCGACGGGGATACAGTGACGGTGATCAAAGACCTTAAGGTCAAGGGTACCTCGACCACCGTGAAAGTCGGCACCAAGGTGCGCGGCATCCGGTTGGTAGGTGGAGATCATGACATTGACTGTAAGATCCCCGGGATCGGCAAGATGGGGCTGAAGTCCGAGTTCGTCAAAAAGGTTTAGAGTAGGGTCACTCCCAGATCGTCACGTCCTGACCCTGTTCCCGCATGTGATCGGCCTTGGCTTGTAGCCAGCGCTGAAAGTTCGGTTGGTCCTTATACCCGTCCGTTGCCACATATTCGAGCGAGGACATATGGTGGAACGGCTTGAAATAGCCGGGAAGCATAAAGACCATCGCCTCGCGCATGTCCTGAGGTGGGGTATCGGAATCATCCTGCACGAAGAACATTGTGGTCGGCGTGAAGTTGACG
>Ga0255773_10003981_pt1 | contig 12704 bp, 26 predicted proteins | sample 011ome_17_FD_179971 | JGI IMG/M metagenome (GOLD analysis project Ga0255773, IMG submission 179971) | Coastal salt marsh microbial communities from the Groves Creek Marsh, Skidaway Island, Georgia - 011502XT metaG (version 2) | ecosystem: Environmental > Aquatic > Marine > Intertidal zone >...
GCTATCTGCCGGGTTTTTCTGTGGTCTAAATATATGAAATAATATAAATAAACCTAATAGTCCTGGAACTATTAAAAACCCTAAAAGTATGCTCATCGGTCTTTTCTCCTTCTAACTAAAATTGTTTCTGCTATATCTATTTTGAACTTCTGTCTTTCAGTATTATAGTATACTAATTCTATATTTCTATTAATTGTATTTGGTATTTGCTTGTATCCAACGGCAAATGCTCTTTGTGTTGTAAACACAACCTCTCCCTCTGAGAAAACTTGTAATCCACCTAGTAAGGTACCAGTACATACTACTACTAACCCATCTGATGCAGTAGTAGATGTAGAAATACTGGAAGATACATTAAAGTCTAGGGTATTATCTACCGGGGTCAATACAGCTACTATATCGGGATTATTAGGGGTAAACTCTACTAAAATATCTTCTGTTTGTGCTTGAACCCCTATTCCTGCTGAAATAGAGGTGAATTGTAAAGAGTCATTAGCAGATATTCCTGCAATTGCATTTACATTTTCTGCTGTAAATGTCACTTGATCTGGTACTGGCTGACCATCAATAATCGCATCTATATCTACACCAGTAGTAGTAAATGATAAGCTTTCGGTTTCTTCCAAATCTGCTGTAATTGATGAGGTGGGTGTAGTGAATGTTAGAGTGTCTGTTGCTGAAATATCTTTAATTTCTTCAACATTATACTCAAATACTACGGCATTGGATACCTTTTCTTCTACATTGTAATCAAAGGTAACGGAGGAGGATACTTTATTTTCTACATTGTAATCAAATACAACAGCATTGGATACTTTATTTTCTACATTGTAATCAAATACAACAGCATTGGATACCTTGTTTTCAACATTGTAATCAAATACAACAGCATTGGATACCTTGTTTTCAACATTGTAATCAAATACAACAGCATTGGATACCTTTTCTTCTACATTGTAATCAAAGGTAACGGAGGAGGATACTTTATTTTCTACATTGTAATCAAATACAACAGCATTGGATACCTTTTCTTCTACATTGTAATCAAAGGTAACGGAGGAGGATACTTTACTTTCTACATTGTAATCAAAGGTAACAGAGGAGGATACCTTATTTTCTACATTGTAATCAAAGGTAACAGAGGACGATACTTGAACCAGTCCCGAAGAGTAGGAGGCGGTAAATCTTATATGAGACATCTACAACTCCGTATATGACCCCCTATCTAATAGATATTAAAAAATTAGAGCTTCCCATTGCGGTGAAGCCCTTATACGATCTATGCTCCTGTGTTTCCAAACACTGTTACAGAGAAATCTAAAGCATTAGCTGCAGGAGCCCCTCCAGTAATGGTTCTTTGAATCCATATACCCTGATATTCACCTGCCGGAATGTTTCCTATAGTCAAAGCAGTTTCTTCTGATGTCGGAGTGGTAAATGAAGGAGAACCAGTAGTAGGCGCTGTTTCTTCATCAGCCAGTTGTTGTACTGAAGAATTGACTCCTTCTCCAGCCACTGCCATAGCCACAGAATTATTAGCGCCTAGATCAGATTCGTTAAAATACACTTTAGCGTCTTGTAATGTTACGCTTGTATTGGTGTTTTTTACAAAAAAACATCTATATGCTGTTTGCCCAGGACTAGCAGATTCTGTTGAGTCAACAACATCAAACAGATTATGCAAAGCTCCACTTTGGATATCATTACCGGAATCTGCAATGCTCCCCCCTATACTAGGAGAGGAGGAACTCAAATAAAATTTTATTTCGCTTGATTGAACTGCTGGCATAAATTACTCCTATTAGTTTACTGTAATGATTAATTGTCCTGCACCAAAACGAGGTGTAATTCCACTAGCTACTTCTAGGTTAGAAGTTAATGAACCGCTAAATAAAACTTCAGAAGATGAAGTATCAGTTCCTATGGCATAGTGGCTAATTGTATTTGTTCCGCTGATGCAGGCTTGAAAGTCAATTTCTGCTGTGTTTGAAACTTGGTTACCAGATACTGTCCAACCCCCGGATGTTCTAGCTACTGCTTGACGCGCATATCCGATGTAGTTAGCTTCACTTGCTTGTTGATTGGCTGGGCTTTCGCCAGGATCTGCTGTATGTAAGGACACATATAAGCTCCCATCTACTCCAGATGGTTGAAGTCCATGGTTATCGCCTATGTTTGCTGATGTAGACTCGTTATTGAAAATCAATTTTAAGATGTCATTCTCTAATTGATTTGATGCTGACATGATTACCCTCCAAGGTTTGTGTTCTGTTATGCTCCACTTGGAGGATAACCTATATAGGTAGGTAGCCCTTTTGGTAACAAGGCGGGCTAAGACCCCGACTAACTCTATGCGGCTAGTGAATAAACGTCATCATTGGCGTTTGTATTTTCGGTATCTCTCTTTAAAGCCTATTTTTACCCTGTCGAAACCTTACATCCCCATCATAAGCTGACTAGTCGTTACCCTAGTATTCACTTCAGCCCTCAGAATTAACCTACATTGCTGGGCTGCATACTTCATGCTCCAGCTTATGGTGGAGATGGGGGCATCGAAGCCCCGTCCAGTGCATTTTACTGCTTTAAGTCTACAAGTTACCTACAAAAAACACTCTAAGAATGTGCTTTGTAGGTGAGCCTCTCACTAGGTAGAAAGGCTCTAAACTACCTCTGACACCAGCTTGAGTCTAGTCTGTCAGATGACCAACGCTTGCGGATTTAGAACGGTCGCAGCTACGTTCCCGGAATAGTGTTTAGGATGTCGGGCACATTCCGAAGCCGCCGACAAACATGTGCGCCTTATGAGGGGACAAGTTAGCACTAAGGCGATGCTCTATTCCTCATAAGAAAAGTCTAGTTCCTCTAAGGATCCTTCTTCAAGTATTCCAGATACTAGCTCTTCCGCATATTCTTTGCTTATAGCGAGTTCATTTCTAACCGACTCTATTATATCAAAAATATCGTCCTCCCACATAGAATAGACAATAATTTCTGCTTCGTGTAAATAGCTCACTATAACTCCAAGTTTGATAGGTGCCCCGCTCCCGCTCTCCTATCTATCAAGCCTTCTCACCCCGCTTGATTTCCTCTGTTTTATTTTGTCTTTTTTGGTGCTGGGGTGTAAAGGAGAAAGACAAAAAACTCCAATTCAATTTCAATATTATACGCCCACATACCTTGTATGTCAAGAACTATTTTTCGCTTGGTGGTATATAAAATATGTGGTTTCCAATACTTCCCAACTTTATAAAGCTATCGGCCCAAAAAGGTAATACTTTATTGGAGTGGTAGAACAACGCCCCTTGAGTAATTCCTCGGTATTTATTGCCTTTAGCTATAGCTAGGGCGTTATTCCAAGAGGTTCCTGGAGATGGTTTATCTTCGACACCATCACAATACCAACTAAATTGACATTTGTGTTTAATTGGTACCACATCTCCACGCCAATTAACTCTAGTATATGCTTGGGTTATGACTTCACATACTGAGTTAGGAAACTTACTATTCTTAACCCTATTCATTGTAACGTCCGCTACAGCAAGCTGAGATAAGTAGTCCTCTCCCCTAGCTTCGTGGTATATATTCAAAGCTAGGCAGTGTTCTTCGTCCCCTGGGGATAGAGTATTAGATGTGGGGGCTTGTAAGTAGCCCCCTGTTGTAGCAAAAATCGTTACAATTAACGCTACACTAACGATCTTCATTGTTTAGTTCTGGAACTTCTCCGGTAAAAACTACCTTTGGTCTTAGTTTGAGTTCATTTTCTAGATGGATAACAATATCCTCCAAATCCTGAACTCTCTTCTCTAACGCTTCTATTGCCCAGTCTTGTTTCATTCTTCCAAATCCCGAGGAATAGCAGCAATTAACTCATTGTAATAAGCCAACTGCTTCAGCTCTGTCTCCATAGCCTCAAAAAAATCTGTGTGCTCTGGAATGGGTCTAGGGTTCTCCACCAACAAGCGAAAGTTAGTGTAGTGCCTAGACTTTTGACCCATTAAGTAGTGCTTAAACTGCTCTAAAATGTGCATTTTCTTCATTATCGACCCTGACCTCGATACTTCTTATAAGACCGCTTCTTATTCTTGTTCATAGTAGAGGTCTTAACCATGTTAGGGTTAGCGCTAGTGGAGGACTTCTTGGGCGGTCCCGGTTCCCAATTGTTTACTAATTTTTTGCTGATTCGTGCCATTACTTGCCTATATCCTTAATGTTATCTTTAGAAATTACTTGGTAAGCTCCTTTATTGTATGCAGGAGCCACAGTATATGTTTTAGTTAGTGTTCTGTCAACCTTTTTGGGGTCAACGTAAGGGGTTAGTGCGGCGGAGGGATACCTCTGCTCTATGCTTTTACTTTTAGGCTTGAGTTCTTTGAACACCGCCTTTTTCTTTTTACTGCTAACAGTACGTCTCCTCCGCCCACTAAAACTATAATTTATGCTTCCTTTAACTACCAATCTTTACCGCCGATATTACCTGACTAGAGTTTTTCATAACAAGAGCTGGCCACCAATCGACACACCTCAAAGTAAAAAATTCTCCAGTTATAAGTTCAAACTTCCACATAATATGCTCCTCTGATTCAATATGTATATTATACGGGCTTTGACTTTATATGTCAAGGGTTTTCTTGGACCGAAACCCACTGATTTATCGTGTGGACTTCTATGTCTTCCCACTTTTTTCGTACCACATCAAATGCAAGTATCTTACTGCTAGTAGGATCTATTCTTCCCACATTACGACCCTTTAATGTGAATTGCCCATCCAACTCATTTCCACTGTTCAAACTCGTAAACCAAATATGGACTACTCCTCTATTAAGGGCGTCCAAAATCGGTTGTGCGTTCATAAATCTCCTTCTTCTCTATTCTCGCTACGGTAAACTTCAAAGCCATTAGGATACCGAGATTCGAGCTTGGCAATATTGCCTTCTACTATTTCATCGAGTGAATATCCTAGGGCTGTTGCGGCATTGGCAACATACCAAAGAACATCTCCTAATTCTCTTTTCATGTGGAACCTAGTATCTTCATTATACTCTTTTCCCTGAAAGATAATCTTCTTTACAATCTCTTGAAACTCTCCAGCCTCACTGCCCATGCCTATAGCGGCTGTAGACAATAAAGGAATATTTAGCCCATCCTCTATATATAATTTTTTTGCTCTCTTTTCATATGAGTTCCATTTGGAGGACTCTAAGCTAGTAGTGCTCTTTACGAACAGTTGATAATCATTTAGTCCAGACATGCTCATCTAGTATTTTTGAAACCTCTTGTGCTATTAGTGTGTGTTCTAGTTGTGTTCCGTGCCCTCCACGGAGTTCTGCATAATGAATCCAACTACGAATAGTTCCATTCATATAAATTGTTGAGGGAGTCATACCCTCGGGCAATACTGCTCGTGCCTGTTCTTTTGCAATACCGTTATTTATAGCCCATCTGTATGCTACTTGTGCTGCCCAATAAGCATTGTCTTGCTTTACTCGCCATTCCTCATGTATATGGCCGTCTTCCAATCTAACAGAGTTTTGTCGATTCTTGGGATCTTGTCCACGAGCCTCTCTAAACTCGGGTGGCTCTTCTACTTTTGCATACCTTTGGCTAAACTCCTGATAAGAAAAGCTGCGATGACGAATTATTTGTCTAGCAATATCTCTTGTAGTTTGAATCTCTAGGCACATAGATACCATTTCAAATGGGCTCCAGTGATGCTCTCTCATAAGGTATTGTAACAGCTTTGGTGCTGTTTCGTTGTTGAATTGATTGGCAGGATTGCTAACACGCGCAGCGTGTGCGATCATTCCTCCCATACTACTTATTCCAGCCTTCCTCAATTCCTCAGAAGGCTCGCTTTTACTTATTAAAGTAACTTTCATCAGTTAAGTCCAGTAAGTTTTCTTCAAAAGGCAGGTTCATCTGCCCCGCCATATTATATTCTAGTTGTTTATTTACCCAAGCTAATGACTGTAAGATAGGTTCTGAAAAATCTCGAGATGCTTTTAGTTGTATCTCGCACAGATCTTTGAATTCCAACAGCTCTTGAGTATTGAACTCATCACTTCTTGCAATAAACTCTATGATATCTCCCATTCTTGAATTACTCTCTTATAAGCCTTTATGGTCTTTTTAAGTTCTTTCTTTTCAGTGTCGTGATCTATGTAAGAATAGACACCACAAGACTCCCCGCCCTCAACGGATCTTAATGCTAGTTCCAAACCTTTTAGGGCTTCATCCAGCTCTTTCCAGACAATATCTTCTACCTGATCGCTATATAGTTCTATATTATGTTTCATACAGTCTCCTCATTTAGTATTACATATTATACGTCATAGGGCTTAAAAAGTCAAGAAATATTTTTATAAAGGTCACGAAAAAAAGTTCTTGACAAGAAAGGTATATTAGATGTATAATATGCATTGAAATCGTATCGGTTTAACCGTGCGATTCTTAATCCTCGAAAGAGATTCACAAATAAAAGCTACCGAAAGGAGCAAGTTAAACTTACTGAAAGGGAGAATAACTATGAATATGGCAGAGCTAGAAAAATTATTTATTGGTTTTGACAGACTCAATCATTGGCCACTAAAGGCTACCACAACTGAATATCCACGTTACAATATAGTAAAACAAGAAGATGGCTACCAAATCCAAGTAGCGGTTCCAGGCTGGAATAAAGAGCAGGTATTAATATGCTTTGAAGAAGATACCAACACATTAACTATTTCTGGCCAGAAAAAAGAAGTAGACAACGAAACAGCTTGGGTACACAAAGGGATTTCTGGTAAGAGCTTTGAAAGGAAATTTAAGTTGGATAGTAACTTAGAAATATCTGATGCAGATATGGCTGATGGCATGTTAGTAGTGAATATTAAACACTCAAAAAACAGTGGAGTAAAAACTATTCCAATCGGGCAGGATAAATTGGAGACTGCTTGAAAATGAAAGCGATTAGAGAAATGTCAGCGACTATGCTAACAGCACTTTTAATCTTATTAACACCCGCAACCATAATTATGTTAGTATGAAACTTAGCAAAAATTTTAGTTTAGCGGAGTTTACCAAGAGCCAAGCCGCGTTGCGGCTTGGTCTTGATAACTCTCCCACCACATTAGATGTAGAATCACTAGAAATCCTCTGTAAAAACGTGCTGCAACCAATAAGAGATTATTTCGGTCCAGTCGTTATTAACAGCGGTTATAGATCACTAGATCTAAATAAAGCTATTGGTGGTTCTCCCACTTCTCAGCATTGTCACGGTCAAGCGGCTGATATAGAATGCCCGGGCCACTCTAATTACGATGTTGCCGCTTGGATTAGTAAAAACCTTTCCTTCGATCAATTAATTTTAGAATTTTATACTCCGGGAGACCCTTCTTCTGGATGGATACACGTGAGCTGGAAAAATGAAGAACAAAACAGGACAAAAATTAACACAGCGGTTAAGGAGAATGGTAGAACAGTCTATAGAGCAGGGTTACTTCCTTAAACTAGGAAAGTTAATACTAGTAACTTTGGCTCTTTTAATAGCCTCCCCAATAGTATCAACACTATTTCTAATAGTAGTGTGGGGAATATTATTAGCCACCTTAGTTGGCAAGTTCTGGGATATAATATACCAGATATATGAGGAAACAAAATGAGCTTATTAGGAAGCCTTATAGGTCCAGTAACAGGACTACTTGACAAGTTTATACCCGATAAAGATTTAAAAAACCAGTTAGCACACGATATTGCTACAATGGCTGAAGACCATATGCATGAAGAAATTAAGATGCAGATGGAAGTCAATAAGCAAGAAGCTGCTCATAAGTCTTTGTTTGTTGCCGGATGGAGACCATTTATTGGTTGGGTATGTGGACTAGGAATGGCTTCTAATTTTTTGCTTGTACCCTTCGCCAACTTTGGTCTAATGGCTTTCGGAAATGAAATGCAACTACCTATGCTAGACTTAGAGATTATGATGCCCGTGCTTATGGGTATGCTTGGATTGGGTGCTATGCGTTCCTACGAGAAGAAGAATAATGTAGCTAGAAACAGATGAGCATCCCGCTAAAGTATAGAAACCGACCAGCTATACTCATGGCAACTGGACCTTCTTTAACAGAGGAAGTAGTAGAATATGTAAGAGAGCATAAGACTAATCACGTAGTTTTTGGGTGCAATGATGTATATAGAATATGTGACTTTATGGATGTCCATTATGCTTGTGATACTAGGTGGTGGAAAACGAATGGACCAGAGTTTAGAAAGTTATTTCCTACACTAGAGTCATGGACACAATGCAATAAATCAGCAAAAGATTATTCATTGAATCACACCCCCGGAAAACATATGGCGGGATTAAGTATAAATCCTAATCTAATACACTTTGGAAGTAACTCTGGATATCAAATGCTTAATATAGCTTTCCTTATGGGATGTAACAAATTTATATTACTTGGATATAATATGCAGCATATTGATAATAAAACACACTTCTTTGGTGATCATGTTGGTATGAACAATAATAGCCCTTACAAAACTTTTTTAACTAAGTTTAAAACTGTGCAGCCAGAAATAGCCAAATTAGTAGTTAATTGCACTCCCAATAGTGCTCTGACAACTTTCAGAAAAGAAGATTTAAAGGAAACCTTGAATGTCTGATTTACCAAAACATTTAGGTGGTCATGCTAACAGAACTCATTTAGATATACAAAATTTAAAGTATTTGCAGGACAAATATAAAATACATACAATGGTAGACATAGGATGTGGTCCTGGGGGTATGATAAGAGAAGCTAACAGTATGGGTATACAATCTTGTGGCATTGACGGAGATTTTACCCTAGATTTTACTGATATTTCTGTAGTATTAAATGACTTTACCGAGTCTTCTTATAAGTTTGAAGAAACTTTTGACTTAGCTTGGTCAGTAGAGTTTGTAGAACACGTAGAAGAACAGTACATACCTAATTTTATGCCGGTTTTTAAACAAGCAAAGTACGTTTTTATGACTTACTCCCCATTTAAAAATTTTTTTCACTATAATGTAAAAGATAGTGCTTACTGGATAAAAATGTTTGAAGACTACGGATTTAAGCATGACGAAGAAGAAACAAGATTTATTAGAAATAATAGCTCAATGAAACGAAACTTTGTTAGAGACTGCGGACACTTTTTTATAAATGGGGAAATATGGAAAATTTAAAAATACAGTTAGTAGTTACTAACTTTAAACATCATAAATTTTGGATGGAAAAATTCTCTATGGGTTTGGATAAGCATAATATACCACATCAAGTAGTGGAAATAGCAAAAGCAAGAGAATGTGACTTAGTAGTAGGGTGGGGTTACAGAGTTATAGATAGTGTAAAGCACCTGTCACAAAATTTTCTAATGGCAGAATCCTCATATCTAACGCCCAGAACAGATAACGCCTACTTTCCTTTGACAGCAAGTTTTGGTTTTAATGGGTTAAATGGGAGAGCAAACTTTCTTAATAAAGACAAAGACGATTCTAGATGGAATAAGCATTTTAATGACGGTAGGTTGCAGGAGTGGAAGAAAGACGGAGAATACTTTTTAGTAACGGGACAAATACTAGCAGACCAAGCTTTAAGGCATATGACAGTTTCTTATGATAAAATTATAGAGAATATTCCAGGTGAGGTTATTTTTTGCCCACATCCAAGAGGTAATTCGCGTACCGTAACTAAGGCCCCTGTTAGTAATGAAGGTTTTGAAACTCTAGTGAAAAGAGCAAAAGCAGTAGTAACTATTAATAGTAATAGTGGAGTAGACTCTGTAGTATCCGGGGTTCCTGTGATGTGCTTAGATGAAGGATCTATGTGCTGGGATATATGTATGAAAGAGTATTCTGAGCTCAGTAACCTACAATATCCAAATAGGCAGAAGTGGTTGAATGAGCTATCTTGGTGTCAATGGTTTCCTGAAGAAACTTCTTGTGGGGATACTTGGGATCATTTAAAACAGTTTTATATATAACATTAAGGGAAAATATGAGTAATTATTATAAAGCAAAATTTTGGTGTTGGAAATGTAAAACTTATCTTTCTTGGAAAGATTTGCAGAATAACCATAAGCACCCAGAACACGATAATGCATCTAGAATAAAACCCTTTGGTACAAAAATATCTTGACATATTTATCTAAATCTTTTATAATATATGAAATTTCGGAGAAAGTATGCCTAGAAAAGTAAAACAGAAGAAACACGAGAACCTTTCTGATTCTAATATCAAAAGGGTTATTCAATTATTATCAGCTAAAGATTCTATTACTAAGAAAGAAGCATGTGAGATACTGAATATAGCTTACAATACTTCCAGACTTAATAGTATTATAGAGGGCTACAAAGATAAGCAAAATCGTAGACAGGAGATGCTCAAGAAAAAGAGGGGCACCCCAGCCAGCGATTCTGAAATCGCAAACATTGTAGAGTCTTATTTAGGCGGTGAAGGCTTTGCAGAAATATCTAAGAGAGTTTTTCGCTCTACAGGCTTCGTAAAGTCAGTAATAGAGCGTGTGGGAGTTCCTGATAAGCCGTCTGGAGATGAAAAGTTTGAGGTAGGTTACTTACCAGAAGAGTGCGTAAGCTACGAGTTCAGTGTGGGAGAAATTGCTTGGTCATCCCGCCATCACAGTTCCTGTGAGATTTTATCCGAGCTAGAAGAAAAGTATAAAACAATGTATGGTTGTCCCGCATACCGTGTGTGGATAAATGAACCATCAGAAACAGGCTCAGCGGGCTACAATGCTTTTATAGCTGCGTATGATCTGGGTAAACTATCACATCTTGAGAAATATGGATTAAATACGAGCAGACTATGACAGATTTAGAATTGATCGCAGGAATTGGGCTGGCTATAGCCTTTACATTTATTTATGTAGCCACTAGAACGCCCCTAGATAAATGATTTATTACGGTATATTCTGTGTTGCTACAGCACTTACAACTATGATAAGAATACAAATACCCGCATCTAAAATGGCTTTTAGAAAAGAGCCACTATCTTTTTGGTTTTTTATTTTTGGAGTAGATATGGCAGCAGCACCTATACTGTTTCTCCCTCTTTTGTTTTCGCATAAGGTAATGCTAGCGAACACTGTAATAGCTTTTTTAGATAGACACGGAAAATAATTCTTGACTTTTCAACTGAAACCCCTTATAATATCTTTTATCAACTGGGAGATAGCAAAATTAGTTATCGTTTTTATGAACAACAAATCGCTGCCCGAGGCACATGTCCGGGCGGCCCTATAACCAACAGAAGGAAACGTAAAATGGCTTGGACAGACGAGCAAAAAGAACAGGCAGTAGCAATGTATGTAGAGCGCAACCCCGATGCTGATAACAGCATGGAAATTGTTAAGGAAATCGCTGAAGAATTAGATCAGTCTCCTAACGGTGTGCGTATGATTTTGAGTAAAGCAGAAGTATATATTAAGAAGACTCCTTCAGCTTCTCCCTCAAAGTCATCTGGTGGTGGCGGAAGCCGAGTAAGCAAAGCCGCTGCTATCGAGCAATTAACAGCAGCTATTAGCGATGCTGGCGCAGACATTGATGAAGAAATCTTAGCAAAGCTGACTGGTAAGGCTGCTATGTACTTTGCAGGTGTATTGAATCAGGTAAACGCTGCATGATGATAGAGGGGGAGATACAGACGCCAGGACCTATGGGAGCACCAATAGGGTGTCCAGGGATCGGGCCTCAAGGCTACGGCTGTATACCAATACAGCTTCCGCCCCCCTCTGAACCACCACATTCTGTGCCAGAACCAAACACACTTGGTGGGATGTTGATAGGGTTAGCATTGCTGGCCCTATTTAGGAGAACGAAAAAGCCTCGTTAGCTCATTTGGTAGAGCGACTGATTTGTAATCAGTAGGTGTGCGGTTCGATCCCGTGACGAGGCACCATATTTAGCCATTGTATTACGGCGGCAAAAGAGGTTTTGCTCAATGTAATACGGAGCTAATATGAAAAAAGAAGAGTTGATAGAGCGTCTGTCAGAAGCGGGAGACGCAGTTATCACTTATAAAAGCCCTAATTCAAAAAAGACTAAGTATAATGTATGTACTTTAGACTTTTCTACACCTTATATCAAAGGTAAAAGAAATAGGGCGCAGGAAGATGAGAACAGTGTTCTAATGTTTTGTTGGGACACTGATTCTTTTCGCCTTATGAAAGCTAACAATGTTAAGACGGTTGTTCCACTGTCTAATATCCTTAAGAATAAGGATTAGAGAAGTGGAAGAATTATCATACATTATCAGGGAAGAAGAATATTCCCAAGTCAGACTAACAGTAAATGAGTTTAGAGGAAAGGAGTATTTACATTTGCGAGAGTATTTTCTAACATTTGATGAGGAATGGCAGCCTACGCCTAAAGGCATAGCATTAGAACTGGATATTGATTCAGTAAGAAAGCTATTTTCCTCTTTATGTTCGATCATGTCTCAAGCTGAGAGCAAAGAAATTATAAACGAATATTTTGGAGACCTAATTAATTCTTGACATTTTTAGCAAAATGTCTTATAATATACACAATCATAAATTAGAGAAAATCTTTGAAAGAATTTTTAGATAAATGTTCTAAGGCGTATTACGCAGGCAACCCACTTATCAGTGATGCCGCGTTCGATATACTGTGTGCTGAGTGTCGTTATGACCCAGTTGGTTATATGGACGGTGATGTGCCTCAC
>Ga0255773_10003986_pt1 | contig 12701 bp, 7 predicted proteins | sample 011ome_17_FD_179971 | JGI IMG/M metagenome (GOLD analysis project Ga0255773, IMG submission 179971) | Coastal salt marsh microbial communities from the Groves Creek Marsh, Skidaway Island, Georgia - 011502XT metaG (version 2) | ecosystem: Environmental > Aquatic > Marine > Intertidal zone > Salt...
AAGTCACCTAGAACACATGATTAGTACAACATCAAGGAAAGTAAGTAATTAATGAATTTAATAAAACTACAGAATGAAATAGCAGATGATGAAGGTGTTAGATATGAAACATACAGATGTTCAGAAGGATATCCTACAGGGGGTATTGGACACCTAATTACCGAATGGGATGAAGAGTACTATGAACAGCCGATGGGCACAAAAATTCCAAACGAACAAGTTGATGATTGGTTTGCGAAAGACATAGAAACAACTATAAAAGATTGTAACCTATTGTTTTCGCAATTTGATAATCTGCCTGAAGACATACAACATGTATTAGCTAATATGTGTTTTCAATTAGGCAGACCTCGTTTATCCAAATTTAAAAATATGATTGCTGCTGTAGAAGATTTGGATTGGGCGAGAATGGCAGACGAAATGCAAGACAGCAGATGGTTTCGTCAAACAACTAATAGAGCACAGCGTTTAATAGACCGTGTTGAAAAACAGATAGTCAAGGAAATACCCGCATGAGTAGAGAACTTACTGAAAGACAGCAGAAATTTTTAGCTGTTCTATTTGACGAAGCAGGTGGTGATGTAGTAGCAGCTAAGAAATTAGCAGGTTATTCTGAAAGCTCTAGTACTACAGATATCGTTAAATCGCTGAAAGATGAGATTCTAGAGGCTACACAGCTTTTTATGAGTAGGAATGCACCTAAAGCAGCAATGGCTATGGTAGGAGGCTTATATGACCCTACAGAGCTAGGTATTAGAGATAAGATGGCAGCAGCAAAAGAATTACTAGATAGAACAGGTTTAGTAAAGACTGAAAAGATGCAAGTAGAAAGCACAGGTGGTGTTATGCTCTTGCCACCGAAGAACGATGGATAGAAGTGTAGGTAAGTGGAAGCTACCACAACCAACAGATTTAAAAGATGAAGAACAAAAAGAATGGGTGCAGATACCTAGAATAGCTAGAACTGTTCCTTTTGGATATAAAATAAATGAAGAAGACCCTGATTTACTTGACCCAATACCCTATGAACTTGAAGCTATAGAAATAGCAAGAAAGTATGTAAAACAGTATTCTTATCGTGAAGTAGCTAATTGGTTGACTACAAAAACAAACAGAGTTATTTCACACGTTGGGTTAAGGAAAAGGTTAATGCATGAGCAACAACGTAAGAACAAAGCTAGAACTCTTAGAAAATGGTCCGAGTATGCCGAGAAAGCAATCCAAAAAGCGAAAGAGATTGAAGAAGGCAGAACAGGAGCAAAAGCCTAAAATACAAGAAATTGCAGATGTAGAAGCAGTACCTGTAGAAGAACAGAATATAATCTTCAAGCCAAACGCAGGACCACAGACAGAGTTTCTTGCTGCAGGTGAAAGAGAAGTGTTATATGGTGGTTCAGCAGGAGGTGGTAAATCATATGCCATGCTTGCAGACCCTTTACGTTACATGGGTCATCCATCATTTAGTGGGTTGCTACTGCGACACACAACCGAAGAACTTAGAGAACTTATATTTAAATCTAAGGAAATGTATCCTCAAATATGGAAGGGTATTAAGTGGTCAGAAAGAAAGATGCAATGGGAAGCACCATCAGGTGCAAGGTTATGGATGTCATACTTAGACCGAGATGATGATGTACTTCGTTATCAAGGTTTGGCATTTAGTTGGATAGGGTTTGACGAATTAACCCAGTGGTCTACTCCGTATGCTTGGAACTATATGCGTTCACGTTTGCGTTCTACTGCACATGATTTACCTGTGTATATGAGAGCAACAACTAACCCCGGAGGTCCGGGACATCAGTGGGTCAAGAAAATGTTCATTGACCCTGCACCATACGGAAAACAATTTGATGCCACAGATATTGAGTCAGGTAATGTCCTTTCCTATCCCAAAGGACACAGTAAAGCAGGACAAGCGTTATTTAAGAGAAGATTTATCCCTGCTAGATTATCGGACAACCCATATCTCGCAGACCAAGGTGACTATGAAGCAATGCTTCTTTCCTTACCTGAACACCAACGTAAGCAGTTGCTTGAAGGTGATTGGGATATTAAAGAAGGTGCTGCTTTTACTGAGTTTGATAGGAATATTCACGTTGTTGAGCCTTTTTCAATTCCAAGAAATTGGGTTAAATTTCGTGCATGTGATTATGGTTACGGCTCTTATAGTGGTGTGTTGTGGTTTGCTGTTTCTCCAGACGAGCAGATTATTGTATATAGAGAGTTGTATTGTAGTAAAGTCCTTGCCACAGATTTGGCAGATATGATATTGGATGCAGAAGCCGATGATGGAAATATTAAGTATGGGGTTTTGGATAGCTCTCTTTGGCACAAGCGTGGCGATACTGGTCCTTCTTTGGCTGAACAGATGATTATGAAAGGCTGTCGTTGGAGACCTTCAGATAGAAGTAAAGGTAGTCGTGTATCAGGTAAAAACGAAATACACAGAAGATTACAGGTAGACGAGTTTACAGAACAACCTAGACTAGTTTTTTTTAATACGTGTACTAATATGGTCTCACAATTGCCATCTATTCCTTTAGATAAAAAGAACCCGGAAGATGTGGATACAAGAGCAGAAGACCACTTATATGATGCACTACGATATGGGATAATGTCAAGACCAAGATTTAGTATATTTGACTATGACCCAATGGGCAGACCTAGTAGTAGTATGCCAATGGCAGATTCTACATTTGGATATTAAGGATATAATATGGCAGAACAAGATGAAATAATACTAGATGAGGATTCTGTAGCACTAGAAGATGCAGAAGAATCTATAATTAGTGATGTAGGTGTAAACGGTATTATACCTTTTGTTATGGAAAGATATCAACGTGCAGAAGATTATCGTTACAACGATGAAGAGCGTTGGTTGAGGTCATATAGAAACTATAGGGGGTTATACGGAAGTGATGTTCAATTTACTGAAGCAGAAAAGTCAAGAGTGTTTATCAAAGTTACTAAAACCAAAACTCTCGCAGCTTATGGACAAATTGTTGATGTACTATTTGCAGGTAACAAGTTTCCTATTAGCGTTGAGCCAACAGTGTTACCAGAAGGTGTCACAGCAGATGTTAACTTTGACCCTAAAATGCCAGAAGAATTACGACAAAGTGAAGAAATGGATAGCCCATATGGTTACGAAGGTGACGGACAAGAACTACCTCCAGGAGCTACTGAAAAAGATTTGGTTGAAAGGCTTGGACCTCTTAAAGACAAGTTGGAAGGCATTGAAGGGCTGGAAGAAGGGGTAGGTAAAACACCTACAGCTATCACACTTAGTCCTGCTATGATTGCAGCCAAGAATATGGAAAAGCAAATCATGGACCAATTACAAGAATCAAATGCTAGTAAACAATTAAGAAGTACAGCATTTGAAATGGCTTTGTTTGGTACAGGTGTTATGAAAGGTCCTTTTGCTGTAGACAAAGAGTATCCTAATTGGGATGAAGAAGGCGAATACAGCCCTGTGTTTAAAACTGTACCATCTACATCTCATGTTTCTGTTTGGAACTTTTATCCTGACCCTGATGCAGCTAACATGGATGAAGCACAATATGTTGTTGAAAGACATAAGATGTCAAGGACACAATTACGTGCCTTGAAAAAGAGACCTTATTTTCGTGGAAATATAATTGATGAGGTTATACAAGAAGGCGAGTCTTATGATAAAAAATATTGGGAAGATGATTTGTCTGACTATGCACCTGAACATGGAATAGATAGATTTGAGGTTCTTGAGTATTGGGGTATGTGTGATGTTGAAATGCTTGAAGAGAATGAGGTAGAAATACCAAAAGAACTAAAAAAGTATGATGAACTACAAGCTAACATTTGGGTGTGTAACGGAAAACTGATAAGAATGGTTCTTAATCCATTTAAACCTGCAAAGATACCCTACATGGCTGCTCCATATGAGTTAAACCCTTACTCCTTTTTTGGTGTAGGTTTAGCCGAAAACATGGATGATACACAAACTCTTATGAATGGTTTTATGAGAATGGCAGTTGATAATGCTGTTTTATCAGGAAACTTATTAATAGAAGTGGATGAGACTAATCTAGTTCCAGGACAAGACTTATCTGTCTACCCAGGAAAAGTGTTTAGAAGACAGGGTGGTGCACCAGGTCAGGCTATTTTTGGTACAAAGTTTCCAAATGTATCCGGAGAAAATCTACAATTGTTTGATAAAGCTAGACAGCTTGCTGATGAGAGCACAGGTTTACCTTCTTTTTCTCACGGGCAAACAGGTGTTACAGGAGTAGGAAGAACGGCTTCAGGTATATCTATGCTAATGAATGCTGCTTCAGGTAGTGTCAAAACTGTTATAAAAAATGTAGATGATTATTTACTTAAACCTTTAGGTGAAGGGTTGTTTAGATTTAATATGCAGTTTAATTTTAATCCAGATATACGTGGAGATTTAGAGGTTAAGGCACGTGGGACAGAAAGTCTTATGGCTAATGAAGTAAGAAGTCAGAGACTTATGCAGTTTTTACAAGTTGCCTCTAATCCTGCTTTAGCACCTTTTGCTAAGTTTCAGTACGTTATCAGAGAGATTGCTAAATCTATGGACTTAGACCCAGATAAGGTAACTAATAATATGGATGAAGCTGCTATTCAAGCGGAACTAATGAAAGAGTTTCAAGGTCAAGCAGCATCACAAGGACAAGCTCCAGCAGGAGCAAATCCAATGGACCCCACTGGAGCAGGTGGTGGAACAATAGGAACGGGAATCGCACCAACTCCAGGCGAACCAGGATTTACAGGAGCACCGCAACAAAGTGGACAAGCAAATACTCAGCCAACTCAAGCCGTTGGTCAACAACCACAAGCTACTGAACAGCTTCAATGATTACATTGATGCGTTAATAGAACAACAACATAAAAGTTTAGAACAAACAGATAATACAGTTGTAATGCATAGGTCTCAAGGAGCTATTGCTACATTAAGAAGAATGAAATTATTAAGGGATGCAGTAAATAATGGCTGATGCTTTAGAGCAAACCAAAGACTTGTTTTCAGTAGATGATTTCAATGAAGACGATATTAGCACTAAGTCTAAAATAATAAAAGCATTAGATAATCCTGCTTTTGGTGAGTTCAGACCTAAAGAAGAAATAATTGAAAAAGCAAAAGCTACAGGCACAGGATTGCTTACAGGTACTTTAGGTATTCCTTCTGATGTTGCAACTCTAGCTTCAGCAGTTAGTAGTGGTATGGCAAAATATGCAGATAGCCCTACTGCTATGATGCTGAAAGATGTTTTAAAGAAAGCAGAAAAAGATGTAGGTAGACCTGCTTTTGATAAATGGTTTACTGAAACAACAGGTTTAGAATCTAATCCTGAAAACGTAGACCAATTGGTTGGTGAAGTTTTATCACCCACAGGTGCATTTTTAGCTCCTGTTAAAACCTTAAAAAACATTTTCGCACCTTTGAAAAAAGGAGTTACAAATTTCTTTGATAAGATGCCTCCTCCTAATAGTGGGTTGGCAGTAGAAACTGCAGGAGTAGGACAACTAGACCAAACTAAAAAATTATTAGATAAAGAAAATATATCAAAACCTATTAAAACAAATATACCTGCTTTACCATCAGCAGATGATTTAGCAAACAAGCCTACTATAAACCCTACTATAATAGGAACACAAACAGAAGCAGGTAAAAAAGCTGAAGATATATATGACGATTTAGTGGCGAAAGGTGTAACTGACCCCAAAGAGATATTTAAAAAAACAGGAGGGGGTTATGTAGGCAGAGATGGAAAATTTAGATTTGATTTAGATGATAGAGACGCTAAGTTAAAAGTCAATCCTGATGAACTTGAATTTGATGTAGATTATCAGAATATGTCTTCTTCAAAAGACATGCTTGAAACAAAAACAGTAACATTAGGGAATATATTAGATTTTGATTCTTTGTATAAACAGTATTATAAAAATATAAATGTTTCTGGTAAGAATTATCAAGCATTAAGAAATGTAAAAGTTGTTTTTAATTACGGAGAACCTGCTAAGGGTACATTAGGTTCGTACAGTCCTTCTGAAGACCGTATAATATTACACATGAAAAATTTAAGCAGTCCATTTCGCAAAGGACAGGAACAAGAAGATTATATTATGTCAACCTTAATACATGAAGTGCAACATGCAGTTCAACGTAGAGAAGGGTTTATTTCAGGAGCAAATTCTGATGACACAAAAGATATTGTTTTAGATGCTATAAATGAAGATGGTGTTTATAAATTACCTTTAGGCAGTGATAAAAAAGAGATAACCACGCCCTATATGTCTGGTATTTCACGTTATAACACTGATAGTGCATATAGTGCATATTTAGAAGCTGACTTATTAAGTAACGCAATTAAAAACAATACTAACACAGATAAATTAATTCATTTAGCAGATAATATATCTGACAACGTACCTGATTTTACAGGCGATAGAAAAATTGAGTTTATAAAAAACTATGAAATTTTATTAGACTCTAAAAATAAGTTAAAGACAGAACTAGAGAAATATAATACTAAACAGAAAAAATTTGTTAAAGATTTAAATATACCTGGAGCAGAAGTACTTGGTACTGGGAAAGAATCAAAGGGTTCTGTACCTCTAATAGCTGTAGATATTTTTCCTGCTGATTTTAACAAAGCAAAAAGTGCTTTTGGATTTAAAGACAAAGATAAATTTGCAAATTTTGTATTTGAAGATTTAAAGTCACTAGATGATTTAAAAGGGTTTGTTGATAGGGCTTATAATAGAGCTAGAGTTAACATAGATTTAGATGATAAGTCTTTAGCAAAACTTGAAACAGAACAAGCTAGAAGACTTAAAAATGATGAGGCATTATTAAATTTTAAAGGCGAAGTAGATAGAGAGGCTAAAAGACTATACAGAGATGAGTATGGGGAGATGGAAGCTAGGCTTGTTGAGCAAAGATATGCAAGAAGACAGGAACTACGTAGAGACCCTATGCTATTGACAGATGAACAAATAACAGAAAAAATGCTAGACGATACAGGTGCTATATTTAGAGAACCTGATGAGTATGGTAGGACAACTAAGATATTAGGGGGTTTTAATAAAAACAGCTACGTGCCTAATAAACAAATGTATGACAATGTACAAGAGTCGGTAATTGAGTTTCCTCAGAATCCATCTAAAGCTAAGAAAAAATTTGATTTACAAAAGATTGAAAAGAAACAGGCAGATGCTCGTAAATTAGAAGACAAACAGTTAAAAATACAAAATATGAAAATAGTAGAGGCTCATGCACCTATGGTTAAACTACTAGGTGCAGAAGAGACAACTAAAGTTGCTAACAATCCTCCTACTCTTAATGCTGATGGTACAGGATTTACAGAAAATAGCTTGGTTTTTAAAAATCTATCGGACAGATATACAGAAGAAGCATTAAGCGTAGTAAATCCAGAAATCACATGGATAAGGATACCTGAAATATATAAACAAAAACCTTTTCAAAAATATAAAGATGGTGATGTTTTAAGAAACGCAGAAGGTAAAACCTTAAAAATTGAATTAACTAGTTTTTTACCTGTAACTGATAAGAAACTATATAACAATCCAAATGTAGTTAATGTCAGTGCTCTAGGTAGAAATGTAAATAAGAAACAATATCACGTAGAACCTGCATACATTCTTGGTGATGGTAAATATGTTAGACTGACTGACCTTGAAAGAGTTGGTTATAAAAGAGTAGGCAAACCCGACCTCTCAATAATAAGTGACACTAAAATTACTCCAACAAATTTTAATAGTACAATTAAAAAAATAGAATCTAATAATAACAAACTAGATAACCCTGTTTTTAAAAGAATAAGTGAGATAACAAAACTACAAGATGGACCATTAGGAAGTAGAACACCTATGGATAAAGATGGTTTACCTAAAAATTTACTAAGAGACAAAGATGGTAAACCTCTCGTTTTGTATTATGGAGATATGGGTCAAGTATATGACCCTAAAACACAGACATATACCCCTAGCGATATTCCGGGAAAATTAAAAAATAAGTTTGAGCCTTCAGGAAGAACTTACACGACAGATAGAAAGGTTGGTAATTTTGTAACACCTAATCCTGTTTTTGCATCTGGTTATGCTTCACGGGAAGGTGGTAGTGTAATACCTGTTTATCTTATAGCAGATAAAGTTACTAATATAAAAGCTAGTAGTTTTTCAGATATTGATAAAGCAGGGGGTGATGCAAAAAGAGGTGAGGTTTTTATAGGGGATGTAGGTTATGACTCTGCTCCTCCTGTTAAGTTAGTAAATGGTAGAGAAGTCAAAGACCTAGAATTAAGAGACGAGTCTGTAAAAAAATATGGAACAGAGCAATATACATTTAACAGAGGCACACAGGTATTTTCTGCTATAACTGGAGAAAGATTAACTGAATTACCTACTATAAATCAAAACATACGAAACAAACTTTTAAATTTAACTCAAAAAGAAGAAGATATAGCACTAAAAAACATGTCTCCTGAAGAACGTATAAAGTATAAAGCAGAAAAAACTTATACAGAAGATTTGGTTGATGATACAGACTTTGTAGAAGATATGTTTAAATCAGATAGAAAAGGTGATATAGAACGAAATGAGAGAAAAAGAAATTTAGCAAAAGGTGGAGACATGAATAAACAAATGGAAATGTTTGAAGACGGTGGTCTTAAACAAGAGGGTGGCACAATAGACCCTGTATCAGGAAACGATGTTCCTCCAGGTTCTACACAAGAAGAAGTGAGAGATGACATACCTGCACAATTAAGTGAAGGAGAGTTTGTGTTTCCAGCAGATGTAGTGAGATACATAGGTCTTGAAAAACTTATGAGATTACGACAAGAAGCTAAACAAGGTCTTAAAATGATGGAAGAGATGGGTCAGATGGGCAACAGTGAAGAAGCTACAATGCCTGATGATTTACCTTTTGATGAAACAGACCTTGACATAGAAGCCGAAGAGGAGTATAATAATGATACTCAAGAAATGAATCAAGGTGGTATGGTAAGAGTTGGAGGCATGGAAATGCCTAGACCTATTATTGCAGGACAGCAGATGGCAGAAGGTGGGGTTGTAAAAGCCCAATCAGGAACATTTGTAAATCCAGGAACAGGAGTAACCACTATACCTTCACAATTCGCTGGGCAAAATTTACCGTCTTATAATCCTAATCAAACATACCAAGCCTTTACAAGACCTTCGTATACAGTTCCAACTATACCAGGTCAGACTACAGGTGGATATAGACCAGTTTTTTATGGAAAACCTCCTGCTGATTCTAAGGGTATAACAACTCCTACCTTTGAAAATTTATTAGGCAGAAACCCAGGACAATACGATGAATTTCGTGAATATAGAAACGATGCAGGATTTACTTTAAGAATACCATTTAGAAATGGTCAGCCTATTTATCCTATTCCAGAAGGTTTTAGATTTGTAGACCCTGAAAAAGAAGAAACAGAAACAACTACGACACAAACAACTCAAACAGGAACTACTCAGGTGTCAGGTGATGGTGGAGATGACTCAGGTTCTAGAGTAGGTACTACAATGGTTGGTAAGACAGGTATAGGTATAACAGATAAAAGTTTATCTACTGCTCAAAAAACTGCCAATGTCGTAAATGCTCTGCAACAGAATACACCAAAGTCAACGCTAGGTAAAGCTATAGAAGCTGGAGCAAAAGGACTTTTGGGAGCTATGATGCCAGGTGTAGGTTTACTAGGTGGAGCAGCGTTAGGAGCAAAAAGTTTTTATAGCCCAAGCGGAACTAGCACACAAGGCTTGGAAAGCATAGGTTTTACAACAGATACTGCTCAAGGTATAGGGTATGATGCTCAAGGTAATGTAACAGTGAGTGGTCCTATGGCTAGTGTCATGGGAATAGATGCTGTTATGGATACTTTATCCCAACAGGCATATGGCATGAGTTATGCAGAAGCAACAAAAGCATTCGGTGCAGCTCCCACGTTTAGTCCAGGATATAAGAATGGTCAAGTAGACCCAACCACAGGTGCAACATATGCATATGGTCAAGCTACAGATGATGATGGTAATGTGTCTTATGGTAGCATAGATGATTTTGGTATTGGTGTTGCCGCTATGTCTGCAACAGGATTCATGGGTGGCATGAAAGATGCCGAAAGAGTTTCAAAGACAGGCAAAACAAAAGAAGCTAGACAAAAAGCTAAAAATTACATGAGCTTTGTTAGAGCAAGAACAAAACAAAAAGAACAGGATAAAAAAGATGAAGAAGCCGCTGAAAGAGGTGGTACAGGAGACTTAGGTGGTGTAGGTGATTTAGGAAGTGGATATGGTATAGGTGAAAGCACAGGTACAGGTTCACAAACAGTAGGTACTGAAGATGTAGACCCTACAGGTGGTGGAACATCTACAGGTCCTGGTGCTACAGCAGGAGGTCCTACAGAAGCTAGTGGTGATTTAGGTGGAGCAGGAGACCAATCTAGCTCTGATGGTAGTAGTAGTAGTCCTGGAGGTGCTACTGAAGGTGTAGGAGATTACAATACAGGTGGACTAGCACGTAAAAGAAAACCAAAAGTTAAAAGAATGAAGCGAGGTGGATTAGCTTCTAAAAAGTAATCCACAATTAATGGCTACTTATCCCCCAACAATAAATGGCTACGATAACCCCAAGGAGAAAATAAAATGGCAGACGCTATGATTAAGGAAGCAACACCTAAAAAAGTTGCATTTGTAAGTAAACCTTACACACAAGAAGAAAGAATAAAAAAAGAAGAAGCAGAATTAGAGCAGTTAATCAAAGAGCAAAAAGGTGAAGCTAAAGCTAAAGAAGCGGAAGATAAGGGTGAAGAAGAACCGACTTCTGCTGAAGAGAAAACTTTTAAAAAGCGTTATGGAGACTTACGAAGACATACCCAAGAAAAAGAAAAGCAATTTCAACAACAACTTGATGACTTAAAGCAACAGCTAGATAAGGCTACTAAGAAAGAAATGAAGCTACCTAAGTCAGATGAAGATTTAGAAGCATGGGCAAAAGAATATCCTGATGTAGCTAAGATTGTTGAAACAATTGCTATGAAGAAAGCAAGAGAGCAATCAGAACAGTTAGAAGCAAGGTTACAAAAGATAGATGAAATGTCTGTTGAAGCTAAGAAAGAAAAAGCTGAAGCAGAATTAATGAGACTTCATCCTGACTTTGATACAATTAGAGACAGTGATGACTTCCACGAATGGGCTGAAGAACAGCCAAAATGGGTACAGGATGCACTTTATGAAAACGACAATGATGCAAGGTCGGCAGCAAGAGCTATTGACCTCTACAAATCAGATAGAAACATTAGTAAGAAAGACTCAACACAAAGTAGCAGAAGTGCTGCTATGGAAATTGGTACGAAGTCTTCAAAGACAAAAGTGGATACTACTGAATCAGGTAAAAAGATACGTGAATCCGATGTTCAAAAAATGTCCGCTATCCAGTATGAAAAGCAAGCTGATACAATAATGGAAGCTATCAGGTCTGGCAACTTCATATATGATGTATCAGGTTCAGCTAGATAAATTAAAAAGAATGTTGACATATGGTTATTTATGTGTATAACTATATGTAACTAAAGGTATAACATAACCCCTTTCTAGGACACTTATGTTATACTACTACCCTAGACTTTAGAGATTACCCAATTATGTGAGCCTACAAAGGAATCGCTATCCTACGTACAACCTCAACGCATGAATGGTCCTTATAAAGTAAAATGACTAAAACTAATAGTACACATTCCGTGTACATTTGATAAATGTTTAAGGAGATAAAAATGGCATTTACAGCAGCAGCTGGTTATGGTAATCTTCCTAACGGTAATTTTAGTCCTATTATTTACAGCAAACAGGTTCAACTTGCTTTCCGCAAGGGGTCTGTAGCTGAAGCTATCACTAATAGTGATTACTTCGGTGAGATTGCTAATATGGGCGATTCCGTTAAGGTTATCAAAGAACCAGAAATAACAGTCAAGGCATATGCAAGAGGAACAACTATTACTCCTCAAGACCTTGATGACGAAGAATTTTCACTTACTATTGACAAAGCTAATTACTTTGCATTTAAAGTGGATGATATAGAAGAAGCTCATTCTCATATTAACTTTCAACAGTTAGCATCAGATAGAGCAGCTTATAGACTAGCTGACCAATTTGACCAAGACGTACTTGGTTATATGTCAGGTTTTACGCAATCAGCAATTCATGGGTCACCAGACACAGTTAACACTACTACTAATGGTACTGTTGCTGTTTCAACTGCAGGTTCTGACGAACTCTTATCATCAATGAAACTTGATGCTTCAGACTTCGGTGGTTCAGCAGGTGACGCTGTAGCTATCTTACCAAGAACAGGTGCAGCTACTTCTGCAGCTCCTGCTAACGGAGATAGAAACCCATTAACTGTTATTGCTAGAATGTCTAGACTATTAGACCAACAGAATGTTGACACTAATGGTAGATGGTTAGTATTAGACCCTGTATTTATAGAAGTACTAAAGGATGAAGATTCAAGATTATTTGATGCAGACTTTGGTGGTACTGGACTACAGAATGGTTTAATCCTAAACAACCTACATGGTTTCAAGGTTTATCAGTCAAACAATTTACCTGCAGTAGGAACAGGACCATCTAATACTGGTACTAACAGTTCTACTGAC
>Ga0255773_10003991_pt1 | contig 12689 bp, 10 predicted proteins | sample 011ome_17_FD_179971 | JGI IMG/M metagenome (GOLD analysis project Ga0255773, IMG submission 179971) | Coastal salt marsh microbial communities from the Groves Creek Marsh, Skidaway Island, Georgia - 011502XT metaG (version 2) | ecosystem: Environmental > Aquatic > Marine > Intertidal zone >...
AAATTATAAAGGATCTGATCCAGGTGTTGCCACTTTTTGGGTATGAGGACAACCATATTATCATAATTTTTATTTATTTGTTTTTATAAATATTTTGTAATTCTTAAATAATTATATTAATTTTTTTGATACTAGATATATTTTCCTAGATGACAATTTATGCTTTATCAAGTGGACCAGGTATATCAGGAATCGCAGTAATTAGAGTGTCTGGCAGACAGACATCTAATGTAATAAAGCTTTTAACTGGCAAAGAAGTGCCCAAACCTAGAGTGGCAACTCTTAGAAAAATCAACAAAATTAACAATTCTGAGCTTATTGATGAAGGAATAGTTCTGTGGTTTCCTGGGCCAGAGAGCTACACAGGCGAAGATATGGCCGAAATACAGGTTCATGGAAGCAAAGCTGTTATTGATGCTCTTCATGCTTCTATTTCTGACATTGAAAATTGTCGCTTAGCGGAACCAGGTGAGTTTACAAAACTTGCATTTCAAAATGGAAAAATAAATTTGCTAAAAGCTGAGAGTATTGCAGATTTAATTTCTTCTGAGACTGAAATTCAAAGACAGCAAGCAATTAAAATTATGAATGGAAAATCTGCTGAGCAATTTAATTTTTTAAGAGATAAACTCTTAAAAATTTTATCTCATGTAGAAGCTAAAATAGATTTTCCAGATGAGGATTTGCCAAATGATATTTTAAAAGAAATTAAAAAAAGTTCAGATGAAGTTTTAACAAATATACAACAAATTTTAGATGATCAAAAAGTTGGAGAAAGAATAAGAGAGGGTTTTAAGATAGCAATTCTCGGACCTACTAATGCAGGTAAATCTAGTCTCCTAAATCATTTATCGAATAGAGATGTTGCAATAGTCTCAGAGATTGCAGGAACCACAAGAGATGTAATTGAAACACATCTTAACATAGATGGTTATCCAGTAATTGTTTCCGATACTGCCGGTATAAGGGACTCTAAAAATGAAATAGAAAAGAAAGGTATTAAATTATCTTTAAGTAGAGCAGAAGAAGCTGATTTGAGGTTGGTAGTCATTGATGTTAAAAACCTTAAATTTACTGATGTTTTGAAAGGTTTGTTAGAACAAAATGCAATTTTAGTAATTAATAAATCAGATCTTCTGGAAGGAGATATTGATCTAGAAATTAAAAAATTAGATCATGTATTAATTTCAATTAAAGAAAATTTAAACATTGATGAATTAATTTTAAAAATAAAAAATAATTTAAAAAACAAATTTATAACAAGTGATGATATTTTAATTACCAGGGAACGACACAGACAACATTTGGAGCAATGTTTAGAGTATCTAAAAAATTTTAATAAAAAAAATGAAGATGAGGATTTTGATAAAGCTGCAGAGGATCTAAGATTAGCTACTAGACATTTAGGTATGATAGTTGGAAAAGTTGATGTTGAGGAGATATTAGGCAGTATTTTCAACGATTTTTGTATAGGTAAATAATACCTTATTTTCTTTATTTTTAACTCCTTTTTTACAATAAAAACGCTGATAATTAGAGCTTATTTAAGCAAAATTATACGCACCTTGTAAATATAATAATCAGTTATAAATTTAGCTTATGAAAAATGATTTATCATTCGATGTTGTAGTAATAGGCGGTGGTCATGCGGGCTGTGAAGCAGCCGCAGCTTCTGCCCGACTAGGAGTTAACACTGCGCTATTCACTCATAAGAAAGAAACTATTGGAGAGATGTCTTGTAACCCAGCAATAGGGGGTTTAGGTAAAGGTCATTTGGTAAGAGAAATAGATGCTCTTGATGGTGTTATGGGTGAGGTTGCAGATAAATCGGGTATACAATTTAGGTTATTAAACAGAAGTAGAGGCCCAGCAGTAAGAGGACCAAGAACTCAATCAGATAGATCATTATATCGTAAATATATGCAAGAAAAACTTGCAAACTACTGTAATTTAAGCATTTTTTCTGATCCTGTAATAAAGTTTATTTTTGATATAAATACAATAACTGGCTTTATAACTAAAGAAGGCAAAAAAGTTTTATGTTCTAAGTTAATACTAACGACGGGCACTTTTTTAAATGGTTTGATACATATAGGCGATGAAAGAACACCCGCTGGAAGGTATGATGAGAAACCTTCAACAGGATTAAGTGAACAATTAGAAAAATACAATTTTAAAATAGGAAGATTAAAAACAGGAACCCCTCCCCGACTTGACTCGAGAACAATTAATTATGAAAATTTAGAAGAACAGTTCGCAGATGATGATCCTTATTTTTTTTCTTTCTTAACTAAAAAAAATATTAATAAACAAGTTTCATGTCGTATGACTTACACTAACGATAAGGTTCATAAAATTATTGAAAAAAATTTATCTAAGAGCGCCATGTACTCTGGTAGCATACGAGGTGTTGGACCTAGATACTGCCCATCTATCGAAGACAAGATAGTAAAGTTTGCTGATAAGGGTCGACATCAGATATTTTTAGAGCCTGAAGGACTAAATGACTATACAATTTATCCAAATGGCATCTCGACATCACTTCCATCTGATGTACAGCAAGAAATATGTAATAATATCAATGGTTTAGAGAATGTATCTATTATAAGACCAGGATATGCCATAGAATATGACTATATAGATCCAAGAGAGCTATTTTTAACGCTCGAGACCAAGAAGATTAGCAATCTTTATCTTGCAGGACAAATTAATGGAACAACAGGTTACGAGGAAGCGGCAGCTCAGGGACTTATAGCTGGAATAAATGCTGCTTTATCATTCAAAAAATTAGAGCCTTTCATACTTGATAGATCAGATGCATACATCGGAGTAATGATTGATGATTTAGTGACCAAAGGTGTGGCTGAACCATACAGAATGTTTACATCAAGAGCTGAATATAGATTAAGCCTGAGATCCGATAATGCAGATCAAAGATTAACTGCAAAAGGAATAGAAATTGGATTAATTGGTGATGACAGAAAGTCTCTTTATCTAGATAAATTCAACAAAATTAAACAAATTAATGTAAAAATGGGTCAATCAACTATATCACCTAATAAAGCTGATGAATTTGGTATAAAAATAGCAAAAGACGGTGTTTTAAGATCTTCTAATGAAATATTAACTCAAAAAGGAGTTGATATGAATAAAATTCGAGAAATATGGACTGATATACCTTTTTTCAGCAAAGAAATAGATGAGCAGGTAGAAATTAATGCTCATTATAGAGGGTATTTGAAGAAGCAAAAAGCCGATATTTTAGCTTTTAAAAGAGATGAAAACCTTATAATACCAGATAAAATCAATTATGATGGCCTTTCCGGATTGTCAAATGAGGTAAAAGCTAAATTTAAAGAAATAAAACCAAAAACTATGGGTCAAGCGCTGAGAATTGATGGAATTACTCCAGCTGCTGTATATATTTTGTTGTCACACGTTAAAAGAAAGTCTATTAAGCATATAGCTTAATGGATCAAGAAATTTTAAAATCATTATCAAAATTAAATGACTTAAATGTTTCACGTGAAACATTTTTAGACTTTGAAAAATATATATCGATGATTATTGAAAAAAATGAAAAAATTAACATAATTAGCCAAAATACATCATCAAAAAAGTCCATAATTGAGCGCCATATAGTTGATTCGGCACAAATTATTGATTTTGTTGATTTTAATTGCAATACAACTATAGATTTAGGATCTGGAGCGGGTTTACCGGGAATTGTAGTAGCAATTATACTCAAAAATATGAAAAATAATATGGGTGTGCACCTTTATGAAAAAAGCTACCATAAAAGCCGTTTTTTGAAAGAAGTCTCAGAAAAACTAAATTTAAATACAAAAGTTTTCCAAAAAAATATTTTTGAAATAAAAAATTTAGAAACAGGTACAGTCATGTCAAGAGCATTCAAGCCAATGCCGGTGGTTCTAGATCTAGTTTATGAAAATTTTTCCAAATATAAAAATTTAATATTTTTTATGGGTAAGACTGGAAAAAAAATATTTGAAAAATCAAAAGATGATTGGAGTTTAGAGTATATAGAAAAAAAAAGTTTAACAAATGAGGATTCATTTTTATTAAACATAAAAAAAATTAGTAAGAAAAATAAAAAAAGATATAAAAAAAACTAAATGCAAATTATTTCAGTAATAAATCAAAAGGGTGGGGTAGGAAAAACTACAACAGTTATAAATTTGGCAGCTGGATTAACTCAACTTAATAAAAAAATTTTAGTTATTGATTTAGATCCTCAAGGAAATGCCACAACAGGACTTGGATTATCTAATTTAGATAACTCGAGCGAAACAATTTATGGTGTACTGAATGGAACTAGAGAGATTAATGATATAATCAAGAAGACAAAGTTTGAAAATTTAGATATCATCACTTCTAATGTAGACTTATCAGGACTTGAGGTCGAAACGGCAGATGATAGTAATAGAGCCTTCATATTAAATGCTAAATTAAGCGCTTATTTAAACAATTCTAGAGGATCTTACGATTATGTGCTTATTGATTGCCCACCTTCTTTAAGTCTTCTAACAGTTATGGCGCTTGTCTGCTCCAACTCACTTTTGGTACCTTTGCAAACAGAATTTTTTGCTCTCGAGGGACTAACCCAACTAATGAAAACTATTGAGAGGATTAAAGTAAGTTTAAATCCTGATTTAAAAATCAGAGGGATCCTTTTGACCATGTATGACAAAAGAAATAAACTTTCTTCACAAGTTGAGAAGGAGGCTAGAGATTATTTTAATGAAAAAGTTTACTCAACAGTAATTCCAAGGAATGTTAGATTGTCAGAAGCACCCTCACATGGAATGCCAGTTTTAATTTACGACAAATCATGCCCTGGCAGTAAATCTTATTTTAGTTTTACAGATGAATTTATAAATCAAGAGTCAACAATTGGGAGTGTAGCTTAATGGATAAAATTAAAAAAGGTCTTGGAAGGGGTTTGTCTTCCTTAATTGGTGAAACAAAAGTAGAAGTTCAAAAAAATCAATTACCAATAACAGACCTGATACCAAACAAATATCAACCCAGAAAAAATTTTGATGAGGCGAACTTGGAAGACCTAACAAATTCTATAAAAGAAAGAGGAATAATACAGCCAATCATAGTTAGAAAATTAAATAATGAAAATTTAAAATTTGAAATAATTGCAGGTGAGAGAAGGTGGCTAGCTGCACAAAGAGCAGGTATTCATAATGTGCCTGTGGTAATTACAGAGGCCGATGATTTAAAATCTTTAGAATTTGCTATAGTTGAAAATATTCAAAGACATGATTTAAATCCATTAGAAGAAGCCCAAGGTTATAAAAGATTAATAAATGAATTTTCTTATGATCAAGAAAAGGTTTCAAAATTTGTCGGTAAAAGCAGAAGTTATATAACGAATTCTTTGAGAATACTCACTTTACCAGATGAAGTGATAAAATTAATAGAGTCAAATAAGTTATCGACAGGACATGCTAAGATTCTAGTGGGTCTAGATAACGCGAGTTTTGTTGCTAATAAAATTGTAGACAATAAACTTTCAGTGAGACAAGCTGAGAGTTTTGTTCAATTATTTAAAAAAAAAAGACAAAAATCAAAAATTACAAAAGATACTAACATTTTAGCTCTTGAACTTTCTGTATCAAATAAGATAGGACTAAATGTAGAAATAAAAAATAGCAAGAGAAATAAAGGAAAAATTTCTTTTGAATATAAAGATTTAGATCAGTTAAATAAAATTATTGATATAATAAAATCTAATTACTAATGATTTGTTGAGGCCTGGTTTAGAATAAAATCTGAAACTATATTAATTGGATTAGTAAAATTTTTTTTAATCTGTAGTTCAATTTCATTTAAACTGTAAATCAATTCACTAATTTGATTTGGACTCCATTTATTAATTTGCTGTTTAACTATTTCTTTATCTTTCCAAAAAATTGGTGGTTTGGCGTTTGCAATAGTTTTGTCTAAACTTCCATTTGACTGATAATCCTCTGATAATTTCATAATTCTTTTTGATTTATTAATAAAGGTCCGGGTTATTATGATGCAGTCTTCACTGCTAAAGTTATTATCGTTTAGAATATTTATCGTTTTCTTTTGATTTTTTGCTAAGCAATTATCTATTAGTTCAGAAATACTGTGATTTTCTACTAAATTTACTAGTTTTAACAAATCTTCAGTTGAGATTTTTGTCTTATTTTCTGAAAAATATTCAATTTTTGATAATTCATTCTTCAATACTCCTCTATCACCGTTGCACTTATTTATTATTAAATTTACATGAGCTTGTGAAATTAAAATTTTTCTCTCCTTAAAAAAATCGTGTGCGATTCTAGAGAGCACATCAGAATTATCAGGATAAAATGCTACACACGTTAATTCTTTTTTTTTTTCAAATAAAGATCTAAGTTTAGATTTTTTTTCCAAATTATTTGAAATAAAGATTAAATATATATCTACAAAATTTTTTTCCAAAACATCTTCAATTATTTTAAGTAATTTATCTGTTGTTCTATTGATTGTTATTATTTTTTTGTTTTCAAATAATGATTTAGAAAAAATGTTATTATAAATATTTTCTGAATTTTCTAAAATTTCTTTTTCATCATAATTGATAAATGTTTTATCTTTATTTAATAATTTTAATCTATTTATTTCTTCAGTCTTAGCTCCTTCATTTGCTCCATAAAATAAAATATATTTATTTTTATCTAAATTTAATTTTTTTAGTTCATATGATTTAATAATCATTTATAATTAGAAAGTTTTAAAATCAGCTTCTCTCTTATTGAGCTAGCAAAGTTTCTTTTAATTATATCTTCATAACTTTTTTGGGCAAATGTATCTGGGTTATTTTCTAAATTTAATCTTTCAGTAAATAAAAAATTATCTTTTTTGTTTTTAGTTATAACCGAAAAATTTGTCTCTACAAACAACTGATAACTAGATGCTGTGCCACTATTATCTTTAGAAATAATTCTTTTTTCATAATTAGTATTAAAGCTAACATCATATTTATTTTCAGATTCTGAATTAAAATAAAGATCTAATTCATTTTTAATCAGATCGTTCATTTCTGCATTTCCATTAGAACTAACTATGTTTATCGCCAAATCATTTGATTTTACATTTTGATAAATTGGTGAGTATCCACAACTTGTAAGAAATATTAGTAAAATTATAAGTAATTTGTTTTTCATAAATTTAACAAATAATATTAATCAGTTTATTTTTAATATATATTTTTTTTTTAATTTTATTTTCATCAAAGTATTTTTTTATTTTTTCATCATTACATATTAATTTTATCAAATTATCTTCGTTTATATTTTTTTCTGCATTAATAATTGCTCTTTTTTTGCCATTTATTTGAATTACAATTATCGTTGATTTTTCCTCAAATTCACTCTCATTATAGGTAGGCCACGTTAGCTCCATATTCATATTTAATGATTTTAAGCATTCATTTGAAAAATGAGGAATAACAGGCATTAAAGTGGTTAAAATTTTTATATAATTCTCTTTAATTGTATCCTGTTTGTTCCCTTCTTTAATTAGTTTTGTTAAAGAAGAATACATCTCGTGTAAATTAGCTATAATTATGTTGTAGCTAAAATTCTCCAAGTTAGTGCTTATTTTTTTTATAAACTTATTTGTAAATTTTGATAACTCATTATTCACATCTTCAAGATTATTTTTTTGTATTTCATCCATTACAATTTGATGCAGTACCCATAGTTTTTGAATAAATTTAGAAGAAGCAGAAATTCCTTCTTCAGACCATTGCACATCTTTTTCTGGTGGGCTATCAGATAGGATAAATAATCTTGCCGCGTCAGCTCCAAAATTATTAATTATATACTCTGGATCAATTGTATTTTTTTTAGATTTAGACATTGACTCAGATGGACCAACTTTAACTTCTTTGGAATTATCATTTTTTAAATACTTTTTACCATTTATAGAAATTATTTCGTCTGGGCTTATCCAATTATTATTTTCATCTTTATAAGTTTCATGGCAAACCATGCCTTGTGTAAAAAGACCTTTAAAGGGTTCTTTAAATTTAAATTTTTCATTTTTATGAGCAAGAGCTTGCATAAAAAATCTTGAATATAACAAGTGCAATATTGCATGTTCAACACCACCAATATATTGATCAACTGGCATCCAATAATTAATATCTTCATAACTAAATCCGTATTCCTTATTTTTTGGGGAACAAAATCTTAAATAATACCAAGAAGAATCGACAAATGTATCAAGTGTATCTGTTTCTCTGGTGTATTTTTTTCCATCTATAATAATATTTTTCCATTCAGAAGCATTATCTAAAGAATTCCCAGTAGAACTTAATTTGTCAATTTTTGGCAACTCTACTGGCAACATTTCTTTTGGTAATTTTTTAGGATTATTATTTTCATCATAAATAATTGGAATTGGACAACCCCAGTATCTTTGTCTGGAGACTCCCCAGTCTTTTAGTCTAAAATTAATTTTTTTTTCTCCTAATTTTTTATCCTCAAGATGTTCAATAGTTTTTATGATCGACTCATCTGGGCATTTAAATCCGTTTAAAAAAGATGAATTAAAAATATATCCTGAGCCAGTATAAGCTTCATTAGTTACTTTAAATTTTAGATCATCTTTTTCTGGAGTTACGACAGTTTTGACTGACAAATTATATTTGTTAGCAAAGTCTAAATCCCTTTGGTCGTGAGCAGGACAGCCAAAAACAGCTCCTAATCCATAATCCATCAGAACAAAATTTGCAAAATAAACTGGAACTTTTATATTTTTGTCTAAGGGATTAATCGCAATTAAATCTGTTTTAAATCCTATCTTTTCAGCATTTGCTATAGACTCCTCTGTGGTACCTGTTTTTGAACATTCTTTCTTAAATTCTAAAAACTCTTTATTGTCTTTGTAATATTTGGAAATAGGGTGATCAATTGAGAGAGCTAAAAAAGATAAGCCAAATAAAGTATCTGGTCTAGTAGTAAAACATTTAATTTCTTTAACTTTCTCTGATGATTCAATTCTAAATTTTATCTCACAACCAAAGGACTTTCCAATCCAGTTTTTTTGCATCACTTTAACTTTATTGGGCCAATGATCTAGTGTGTCTAAACTTTCCAGTAATTCGCTCGAAAATTTTGATATATTAAAAAACCATTGGTTTAATTTTTTCTTTTCAACTTGTGCTCCTGATCTCCAGCCTTTTCCATCAATAACCTGCTCATTAGCAAGCACTGTTTGATCAACAGGGTCCCAATTTACATCTTGTTCTTTTCTATAGACCAACCCTTTGTCATAGAGTTCTAAAAAAAACTCTTGTTGGTGTTTATAATAATCTGGTGAGCAAGTTGATATTTCTCTATCCCAATCAATGGATAAGCCCAATCTTTTTAATTGAGATTTCATATTTGAAATATTGGATTCTGTCCAATCTTTAGGACTAAGATTATTTTGTCTTGCAGCATTTTCTGCTGGCATTCCAAAAGAGTCCCATCCCATTGGATGTAATACATTATACCCTTGAAGAGATTTATATCTCGCTAATACATCGCCTATAGTATAGTTTCTAACATGACCCATGTGAATTTTTCCAGATGGGTATGGAAACATTTCAAGACAATAAAATTTTTTTTTAGTTTTATCTATTTTTGTAGAAAAAGTTTTTTCTTGATCCCAAAGTTTTTGCCATTTTCCTTCTACAGCTTTAAAATTATATCTTTCCACAAAATTTTACTGGGTTAATTATTTTTTTTAATAGGATAACTTAATTTTTTTTCTTTTCTTCACCTTCTTTTTTATAAAGTGTGGCTTTCTTTAAAATTTCTTTTTTTAATTCTTTGACCACAATTCCGTCACTGCTTGTAACTTTGCAATCAATTAAGCTTTTTAAGCATTTTCTATTAAATACTTTTATGTCCAAAGCATCAGATCTAATTTCATTTGTAAGAAATCTTATTGACACTTTTATGCTTTCATTTGAATTTTGTTCAGAAGAATACCAGTCTGATATAATTATTCCTCCACTATAATTTACTGATGCTAATGGCATAAAATCAATTACATCTAGTGAAGCTCTCCAAAGCTCATTAGAACTTGCAAAATCAAAAACCCCACCTCTTTGTTTTTTTTCAGCAAGGTCCATAATTCTAAAACCCCTTCCTTCCTCCAAATTCTTTTTTACTCTTTCAGCCGGGTCAGCCGGAACTTTTGATGCGTCACCTCCTGGAATTTTTTTTGCTGCTTCCTGAATTCCACTACAAGAATTTAAAAAAAAAGACATTAATGAGCAAAAAAGTATTATTTTTATTATATTTTTTATGGTCATTTTAAAGTTTTTCAATTTGATTGGTTTATACTACATAATCTAAAAAACTTTAAAAATATTAGAAAAAAAGCATAAATTGTGTTGTAAAAATACAACAGTATTGTTTTATTTTCTACAAAATACCTCAATATTAAAAAAATTCTAAAATATTTTGATATATCAGCCTTGTTTATTATTAATAATTAACAATTTAATAAAGGAGTAATTAATATGAACAAATTTAAAAAAATAGGTTTATCTGCATTAGCAGGTTCACTTGTTGCAACTTCAGCTTTTGCAGGCGAAATGTCTGTAAGTGGTGGTGCATCTATTAACGTAGAACACACTAATGGTGGTGCAGCAGATACTGGTAAAACATTTTCTATGGGTAACCAGTTAACATTCTCTGGTTCAGGTGAATTAGATAATGGATTAAACGTTGCTCTATCATTCGTTTTAGACCAAAATGATGACAAAGCGGCCGATGACCAGTCAACTGCAGGAAATTACAACGCAGGATCACCTTTTGATACTCACTCTGTAACTATTAGTTCAGACGCTATGGGATCTTTAAAGTTCTCTGGTGAGGGCGGAAGTTCAGCTTTAACAGCTATGGATGGTACTGCAGCTGGTGATATCTGGGATAGCTTTAATATTACTGGATCTATCATACCAACTGCTATCGGTGGTGGTGATAACAGCATGATGTACACATTACCAGAAATGATGGATGGTGTTGCAATTAATGCTTCATACACTCCAAGAGGAACAGCTGATTCAACAGTAGCTTACTCAGTATCATATACTGGTGTTGAAAACTTAACTCTTGCCTATGCTTTAGGTGATGGTTCAGCAGATAATACTGATGGTGAAGCAATGAAAGTATCGTACGTTATGGGTCCAATAACTGGAACTTACACTAACTACGAGTACTCTGGTGCTACAGCAGCAGCTTCTGATGACACAACTTCATTCGCTGTTACTTACTTATTACCAGGTGATGAAGTATCTATTACTTACGGATCTGAAGAAATCGAAAGATCTGGTAAGCAAGATGTTGAGACATGGAAAGTTTCAGCTTCTTACACAGCTGGTGGTATGACTGTAAGTGCTACTACTATGGAAATAGACAACATGGATGGAACTACTACATCTACTCAAGATAGAGAAAGATGGGCTTTAGGTCTTTCATTTGCATTCTAATTTAATTTAGATTCAAATTATAAAAGGGCCCCTTTTAAGGGGCCTTTTTTTTATTCAAAAAAAGAAATTCCAGCAAAACCAAAACAATCTAATAGCTTCAGCTTTTTAAAATTCATGTTTGAAATACCACCTAGAGCTATAACTTTTAAATAAGTTAATTTTGACAGTAATTTAAATTTATTAATTCCTAAATAATTTTTATTTTTTTTAAATAGGGAGGACAAAAAGATTATTTCAACTGATTGTTTTTGTTTTATCAAAATTTCTTTATTATTATGAGCAGAACCAAGTATTATGAAATTTTTTGGAAAGGAATAAGAAAGATGTTTGATATCCTTATTGAAGGATGGGATATAGGCTCCATCTAATTTAAGCTTCAAAGCTAGCTTAATATTATTTGATAAAAAAAATTTATATCCATTTTCTTTACAAAAATTTTTAAGACGTATAATAGTTTTTAAATTATTCTCTGAATTGTAATTTCTAAATATTATTCCAGTATTTTTATCAAGTTTACCTATATTTTTTGTATTAAATTCATTAATAAAGTAATATTTACTTGGAAAACCTTTATGCATAATTCTGTTCAAAAATATAAAGATATTATTAGTGCAATTGATAAAAAATTAGAAGAACAAAAAATTAAATATACTCCAAAAGTTATTGCAGTATCCAAAACGTTTAAACTAGAAAAGATTCTTCCATTAATAGAATATGGTCATCTAGATTATGGAGAAAATAAAGTACAAGAAGCTATAGATAAATGGTCTGAAATTAGGCTCAAAAAACAAAATATTAAACTTCATTTAATAGGTAAGTTGCAAACCAATAAAGTTAAACATGCTTTAAAAATATTTGATTACATACACTCAGTAGACAGTATGAAACTTGCAAAAAAAATTGCAGATGAACAAAATAAACAAAATAAAAGTCTAAAGTTATTTATTCAGGTAAATATTGGGAATGAAGAACAAAAGTCTGGAATTAAAGTAGACCAAGTCAAAGATTTAATAACTTTTTCAAAACAATTAAACTTAAATATTATTGGGTTAATGTGTATTCCTCCAGCCAATCAAGAACCAGATAAGTATTTTAAAGAAATGAAAATTTTGAGTAAAAAATTTAATTTACAGGAAATTAGTATGGGAATGTC
>Ga0255773_10003993_pt1 | contig 12687 bp, 29 predicted proteins | sample 011ome_17_FD_179971 | JGI IMG/M metagenome (GOLD analysis project Ga0255773, IMG submission 179971) | Coastal salt marsh microbial communities from the Groves Creek Marsh, Skidaway Island, Georgia - 011502XT metaG (version 2) | ecosystem: Environmental > Aquatic > Marine > Intertidal zone >...
AAACTACAACAGCAAATGTAAGATAAGCCTTTATAGTTTTTGGTACAAGTTTATTGTGCCAATTGTTATACAACCATGAGGCGGCTACAAGTTTACCAACTTCTAACGCACTACCCATAGCAATAATAGGTACAACTGCACCTGCAAATAAAGTAGCCAATCCCATAATAGAATAACCAGCGGCTATTACAGATATAGAAATGGCACTTATAAATGTTATGATTATTGTAAGCATATAAGTCCTAGTTTAATTGTGGTATATCGTATTCAGTTCTTAATTTTTTGATAATACTTTTTAACTTTGGAAAGTATTTTTTATCAGCTGCATAAGCACCAAGTGTTTCAACATATAATAATGAATCTTCTATACCATTATCTCTTAATTCTCTGTACTTTTCGTAAGCACTACCATTATTTAGTATATCTATATAATGCTGTACGCTATCACATTCGTGCATATAGACTCTAACACCCCATTTTTTAGGATTGTTACTAGGTAACATATGTGGTTCTCTTAAATCATATGTACGAATACCAAACAGATTTTTACCCTCTAGTGAAAATCTACTATTACCCCAACCACTTTCTAAAGCGGCCTGAGCCAATAATACCTCATAAATTACAGGTGTAACATCTGTTGTTGTATTGTAAATATAGTTTACACAAGCACCAACACTATTAATAAATGTTTGATTGTTTGCTCTTTCAAAATCTGGTAATGTGTAAGTGTTAATTGCTTCTAAAGTTTCAACAACTTCCTCTACTTCTTTTTCAAGTATTGAAGCTTGTTTATCTTCTTTTGCACCCTCAACTACGGTGTATATACCAACACCAAATAAAATGACGGTAACCACCATTAATGTTTGTAGAATAGTTTTGATTTTTTCTCTCATTATGACCTCTTTGTTCTCATAACAATATATTCAAAACCTTGGATAGTTTCAGCTTCAGTAAACTCACTTTCTTTTATCTCAATGGGTTTCATACGCTTTTGAAAAAATGCCAAACCGCCTGCATTAACGATTTTCTGCATTTTACCAAAAAGTTTTTCTGATTGTCGTTGAGTTAAGTTGGCCATAACATCTGTTTGCCAATTACCTGTATAGTAGGTCATTTTTGATTCAAGTTTACTATCTCTAAACTTGATTAATTTATCAGGTACATTTTCAATTTCTGATTTTAGCCACCTGTCAATTTCTTTACTCGCCATAATATAGTTCTCCCGTTAGTTATTATAAATCTGCAATTTTGAATTTCTTAATGACATTCTTGGTAGGAATAACTGTTGTGTTACCGCCATCTGCAAGTTCGCCATTTTCTTCATAATTGTAGTCACTCATCAAAACATGAACCTTTTTATCACATTTTACCAACCAACCAGTTGATACACAGATAGCAGGTTTCATTCTTTGAATTTCTTTTAATGATTTCCAACCAGCGTCTGATTGAATATCCTCCCAATATACCAAATAAAAGTCAAATGTAAATGGTATTTCAGGAACATCATCTTTAAACTTTTTTGATTTTCTTGTAGCCATATATTTTTTACGAACACTCTTTATCAGCAATCTTCGTATCTTTTAATAATGAACATTTATATTTACTATCTGCGTTCATTCTCAATTCAGCAGCTATACCCTCTAAAATGGCAGGTAAGTTTTTTTCTAAAACATCTGTCATTTGTAAAGCAAATGTATAAGCTAACTTTTGCATTTCGTTTTCTAAAACCGACATATCGACACCGTTACCAGAAACTTTTTCCTTGATAACATGAGCAACAACAGCCGTGTTATAATCATCAGCCTTAGCCTGACTTGCAAGGCTGGATAGACCAAACCACAACAAACCATTAATGATTAAAACTGTCAAAGCAAACTTTTTCATATTATATTATCCTCTCTTTGTTATTTATGGTACTATAATACACTAAAATACAGCTAGAGTCAAGCACTTTTTACGCTTTTTTTCACTTTTTTTTCGTTGATTTTACTTGTTTTTTTGAAATATTAGGGGGTGTGACATAACTGACCACCCCCTATAATGTGTTGATTCGCTATTGAGATAGCGCTCCAGATGTACTGCCTCTGGCTTGTACTTCTGGTGTTTTAAAATCATCATTCCAGTTAAATGCTTCTTTAACTACGGCTGTTGATAGGCCTTTATAATGTTTATGTAGTTCTTTATCCTTCATTTGGATTGCTACTTCAGCCTCACTTTTATGTAAAGCTTCTAGTATTTGAACAAACATAGTTTCTTTCCTAGTTTTTGATGTAGCTGCGTCTGCGCCTACTACAAAATGCCAGAATTTTTTAGATTCATTTTCTAATAATGAATGTTCAGTTCCTTCAGGTGCCTCGTTTGCAATAAACGGTGGACTTCCTTCTGGTAAATCCCATTTAATATTAGGGTCAAATGAACCTTTAATAATTCTTCGTAAACCTGGTGTGTCGTATTGTTTCAATACTTCAATCTTTTTAGGTTTATCTTTTGCATTATTAACTTTAGTCAATACTTCGTGCATTAATAATTTACCACTACCGCTAGTAGCAGCCATTGTTTGCATTGCTGATTTCGACATCAAGTTAGGGTTTTGAGTTGCCATATTATTTCTCCATGTTAAAAGTCACCAATGTTTTCCATTAAAGACTTCAATTTATTTTCAATAAAATATGTTAATAACTTACTACGGTCATTAACTTTATAACTTCGATAACTATTTATAATAGCATCCTCGTAGACCTGTGGTATCTGGTTTAGGTCTATTAACTTACTATTTCTAAGCCAATTTGTTCTAATTTCATCTGTATGATTATCTATACATGAATATTCATCAAGTCTTTTCTTTGTCATTGGTTTTTGTTTTTCACCAGTTACAAAGCAATCGTCTGGCGATAGTATGTTTGGTATACCATCTGACCTATCACCTTTCATAATCTGTTCTAATAAAAATTCTTTAGGGTCTATTCTGATACCTTCTTCATCAAAACCTACCATCTTTTTTTGTATAGGTGCATATTGGTCAACACCTTTGTAAAATTGTAATTGTATAAAGTCTTTGTCACCAGATACAATCATTATTGGTTCATGCTGATAATAATACTTGACCAAAGTAGCAATAATATCGTCAGCTTCACACCTCTCGTTGTACATAACAACATAAGGGAAATTTTCTTTAATTTCATTTTTAATATTGGTAATTATATTGAATATATTATCCCAATCAAAGGATGATTCTTCTCTACCTTTCTTTCTACTGTATTTGTAATTAGGAAATATGTCTTTACGCCAAGGATTAGCTGCGTCTGAGCATAACACCATTTTACCATACTTGTTTCTAAACTTAACATTAAATCCACGCAATGAATTCATTACCATATGTCTAATCATTTCTTCATTAGCATTGGTTTTATCTGGTTGGCCTCTGGTTTGTGCCATGAGGTTTGATATTAATACTTGATTGAGGTCAACTAAAATCATTCTGCACTAAACCTTGTAATTACCATTTCCTTTTCTGCAAAGTTTCTATCATAAAACCATTCTCTATAAATCACATCTGTAAATAGTTCTATGACTTCACTATATCTAATTTGGTCATCTAATATCATTTTTTCTAATGATTCATATTCATATGTATCAACTTTACGACTAACTTCAAAATCTTTTGCGTTCTCTAATAACGCTCTTATGTTTCTTAAATGATTACTCATGGTCTTTATCATCCAGTCCTTCATTACTCATCACCATTAATATAATATACATTACAGCTACTGAAGTGATAACACCAAGTATCATCAATAATATGCCGTGTTCTACACCCATTAAAACTTTCTAACAATGTGTTTTCTCAATGCTCTTACTAGTTCTTCAATCTTATCTATAACTGAAATTAAACTAGGGTCTGTTATATAATTATTTTGTTCTTTTAACTTATCGTATTCTTTTAATGATATTGTTACCATAGATTGCTCATTCTCAAAACTTTTATCATTATCTCTATCATCTACACTTGTCATAAAAACCTTTTGGTTTACCAATTGATGAAACGGAGGACCTGGGGCCCTCCGTCTCCTGATTTAAGTTACGCTGAGTAACCTTGAGCACCAAATAACGCAGCTTGACCAGCAGCGATTACAGCTTTCGAAGGTGTACCAACTCTGTAAGAAACACCAGCTGATGTTCTATTTTCATAAATCATCATGCCTTCGTTTCTTAATTTACCTACCATTGAAGCAGGTGACCTTAGGTCAAATTTTGACCTTAAAGTTTTCCAAGTAACTGAATTACCTGTTGAGAAAAGATTTCTCACTTTTGTTGTTTTAGATGTTTTAGCTCTTGCCATAACATTCTCCTCTTGTTTGTTGTTGAATAAAAATTTAAACATTATTGTTCAAATCCTCTCTTTCTGCCACATTTTACAACCAGGCGAGGCGATTCCTGACGGAATTCTGTTAGTTATCATTGTCATGTGGGTCGAAGTCAGGAGTAAATTCGATACCACCAGAAAGTTCATCTTTAACTTCATCTGATAACGGTTCTTTAGTTCTATCTTTTTTTGGTCTAAAATCTATCTTACCAATATTTGCATAGTCAATTCTAGCTCTTGTGTTGCCTGCGTTGTCATGCACCAACTCAACTGTATTATCAACTACTTTATGTAAGATATGATTTAAACCAAAATCTCTTTTAATAGTAGACCTTAAACAATCTACTAGATAGGAAAAATCTCTTGTAAATGTTTCTGATTGTGTTTTCATAGCCAAATCCACAAAGTTGTGTAATAGTTTCATAGCAATATCATCTACAGCAGATTCAATAAACTTTTGAGTCTGTTCTTTCTCAATTCGTTTTTGAAACTTGGTATCTTTTCTACCTGTGTTTTCTGTGTTCTTAATCCGGTCTGTAGGAAAAAGGATAATATTGTCATCACTCACTATATTTTTTCGCCTTTGAAATTTACTTTACCTTTATCAGCAAAGTATTCTACTAATTGATTATATCCACCAATCAATTCACCATCAATTTTAATCTGTGGCATAGTTCGTACTTGTTTACCAACTGCCTCATATAACTCCTCTGGAGAATTAAAATCTTTACCAAACATCTTTTCTTCATAAGTCAATCCAAGGCCTTTAACCAAGGCCTTTGATTTATCACAATAGATACAATTTGGTTTACTGTATATTACTATTTGTGCCATTTTCTTCTTTCATTAGTTCTTCATACTTTAGATTTGCCTTTTCTTTTAGATTGTAGGCGTCAACAGCTTGTGCAACCGTGAAGTTATACATTTTGTTATATTCACCTAAAGGCAATCTCAAGCCAATCCATACTCTATAGTAACCATTCTTTGTAAGTGTTACATCTTGTTTAAAGATTTCATAACCTCTAACAGGTGTATTCTTAATAGAATTAACTAATACAGATTCAACTTCACTTACTACAGTTTTAGTTTCTGTTTTACCAAGTTCAGTTATGAATTGTTTAGATTGTTTATTCATTTCACCAGCAATAATATCAGCAAGTTCAGCTTTTGCCATCATCTTACCTTTTTCTATTGCTAATTGTAAATCAGGAGATACAGCCGTTGCAACACCAAAGATACACATTTTATCTTTGTCTTTGCCTAACCAAGGCGTATCACACGCTTTTGATTCGGAGTAATCTGCCATGTACCATTTTGGTACAGAGTTCATTACTTTTCCACTCTCCGATTTGATTTTGTATGTATTACTACAAGCTGTCATCAAAAGACCTACAGCACCGATAGCAACCATTTTAGTTATATTGTTCATAATTTACCACTCTCTTTCACATTATATACTAATTGATTCAAAAAGTCAAGCGTGGATTGTACATAACCCAAAGCGTCATCACTTGAAACATCATATAATATGACTAATACGAGAGCTACTATGATTAAGTTTCTTATCATTATTTAACCTCCCATTTGCCATTTTCAGATAAACACACTTCACCAAATGATTTTAAAGCGTGTTCAGGCCGACTATAATATCGGCAGTATTCTGGAGTATTTACGCCTGCATAATAAAATTGAGCAAACATTTCCCAATAACTAGGTCCGTCATACTGTTTTTTACCATCAGCACACTCCAAAATTTCTTCTTTAACTACCTCGTCACCGACTTGTTTGATAGTTACTTTAATAAAACAAAACTGGCCATTCACTTCTTTAGGGTCAATGGGTATAATTCTATGATAATCTTTTGCTACTGCAATACCACTTATCAATAAGAACAAAATAAGAACAAATGTCCATGTCAAATATTTTTTCATATTGTATCTAGGGTCAAACATAGTTTTTTTCTAATTCCATTATTGATTGTTCAGTATTATACACTTCTTCCTCTAAAATGGCAAGCCTCTTTTCGTTGGTCTCAAATTCCATTTGTTCTTTCTTTGTTCTTACTTCTTCTTTTAGAAGTTTAACCTTTTCCTGATAATAAGACATCTTTTTCTATCCATCTCCCATCCGGTAGTTGACACGCTGTACCAAATACCACTTCTCTATTCACACCGCCTATACCGATTAACGGCCATTGATTTGTAATATCAATAGTAGCGTCATAATCTTTACACTTGATAGGTCCTTCAGTATATGACCTAGTCACTTTTATAATACCACTATTACCTGTTTTGCCATTGTACCAATTTGTATAACTTTGACCTGACGGTCCGTTATTTAAATGGTCTACAAAGACAGCATTGTGTACATCATAATCTGAATTGTACATAATTTCTGCACCAGCAAATGTACCAATCACGGCACAAGTAGCTATCGCATATGGATTATCAACACCCATACTCACACAGCCTGCTGTAGTAGTTGTCGCACCTAACACGGCACCTGTTTGACTTCTATTAACGGAGCTGCAATTGGTCAGGAACACCAATGATAGTCCTAATAATAGTACCGATTGGATTGATTTCATATTTACCTTTTTCATTCTTTTTAATTCCCGAACAAGCCGTCATCATGGTTAACACCAGAATAATCAAAATTATCTTTGACATAATCTCCTTTATCGTTAGCCAACAATAGACAATCTGCTTGTATGGTATCAATTAAATTTTGTACTTTCAAATCTCTTTCTTTAGATTTAGGGGTACCATATTTCAGTACCCTTAAATCATCTGCCATCTTTTTAAGGCTATCAACCTTATCGCAAAACTGACTAATTTTGTGATTCATTCTTTTTACTCTTTAACATTGTCCAAGGCCACTTTGTTTTTGCCTCTGACCAAACTTTTGTTTGGTATGCTTTTGTTTTTTCTACTTCACCTGTTAACCAACTACCAACTTTACTTGGTACTTCAGCAACATTTGAAACAAACTCCTGTGGAGTTATAGTTTTCGTTTCTTCACTCTTTGCAACACCAGTAATTAACATAAACGCCAACGCCGCTATCGCAATCATCATTGTTTCTTTCAGCTTCATACTTTCCTTCCTGCTGTTTTAATATCCTCTTTGGCGACTACCATATAAGGACCTTTGTTATAAGCTGGAGCAACTGTAAAGTTCTTACTCGCCTCAATCTTCCAACTATTGTCAGGTTTTGTACCACCTGTACCAATTTTGTTTGACATAGGCACATCTGATAGAGTCTTTTCTCTTTCAAATGGCATTGTTCTTTCTGCAATATTAATGGTATGTCTACCATCACTTGTCAATTTAATTCTACCATTATCATCACAATCAAAACCTAGTTTTTTTAGGTACTTGATATGTTTAGCAAGAGCCTCAAGGTAACTTTTCGTAGGTTTTTTCTTTTTCAACCTACGAATTGCACCACTAGAATTGTTTGTGTAAATAATTGCCATTAAACCATTGCCTCAACTTTTTCTTCTAAAGTTTGTGCGTTCTTATCTTCATCAGAATAAGCCGATACATCAGTAATTTCATTTTCAATCTTATGTTCTTCGTAAGATTTACCAAATACTTTGTAATAGAAGTAATCTCTAGGATTAGTTTGAATATAAGCGTGAAGTAAATTGTCAAAATTAATATCGACATTTTCTAAAGCTTCTGGATTAGTTTTTTTAAGATTAACAAAATCTTTTAACATAGCAACTCTATGTTTGTGTACTTTGTTGTCGTCACCTTTACCAAGTTTGGTATCTTTCGCTTTAGCGTCTGCAAATTCAGCGAAAATCATTTCTTTTGTGTATTCAAATTGTGCCATAATATAATAGTCCTTTGTTAATTTGTTAATATAGTGGAAATCATATCAGAAATCGCCAAAAATGGCAAGCCCCAATAAAAAGCGTGATTTCCAACGCTTTTTGAAAAAAAATAAGCGCCAGGATGCACCAGGATTGGCGAATCGTAGCTACGGAAGGTGTTTGTATAGCCCTTATATTGCGATTTATCCAAAGTTCTCCACTCCGCCGTCCTGCCAATTGTCGTCTGGAACAGCCATATTTTCTTGTTTTTTACTTTCTTCCTCAGCCCATTTATCAAATTCGTCTACCTCTTTCTGATAAACTGCGATTTTGTCTTTAATCGTGTCAACAATGGTATATCGGGGTTGTTGGTCTTCCACCATCAATTGAATTTCTTTTAGGTCATCCATAAATTTTAGTTGTTCAATCATTTTACACTCCGTTTATGTGATTCAAAATTGTTTACAAATACTCTAATCAATCTGGAAACATCAACTGTTTCCTCTTTCAAAGTTTTAGGGTTGGTAAATATAACTCTACAATCATTTACTTTTGCATATGATAAATTTTTATCATCTACCACTCTAGCGTCATCTGTATTCTTTCGCCAATCGTGTGAAGAATATCCTAATACATCTTCACTCATTTTTGATCCTCTGAATTCATTAGTAGTACAATGTAATGAATAGCTTTCAATAGGTCAGCCCTATTTCTACCATTCTTTTTACCAAATCTTGCAAGATATTTAATTGCATTTGCTTGGCAAAAATCTTTATCAATACCACAAGACCTTAACAAGTCTTGCACCTGAACACCCTCTTTTACTTGAGCATAGTGTTGACCATATGTTGATTTAATATAGTCAAGGCATTCTTTTAGGATTTTATCTTCATTATATTTCATATATTATTTCCACCATTCGTTATCTAAATTAATTTGTACATCAACATCTGATTTTTCTTTTTCAGTTAGATTGTCTTCAATCTGGTCAAAATAACACCAGTAAGTGCCTTTAGTAGGACTTTCACCGTTGCAAGTATATGTAATTGCACCAGTATAACCTAAACTTGTATCATATGTTTTTGCATTTAGGGCTGTTTCATTTTCAGCCGCTATATCGTTTTTTTCTGTAGCAATACCAATATTGACGATTTCACCAATTCTACCATGGTTTGCTTTGATTGTATCACCTACATTAATTATCATAGTGTCTCCTTTTTAGTGTTTTTGTTTAAATAAATATTCTTTGTCATAATTAAGACCTAAGTTATAACAAATATAACTTGTATCTTTTTCGTTTTCTAGGCCTTCAGCCTGTAAAATCCATTTGATTGCGTCTTCTTTGGTTTCTGCACCAAGATTTTGTGCCTCTGCAATTCTTTTTAAGAAAGTTTGGTAAGCAGCTTCTTCATATCTTTCTTCTATTTCTCTTTCACGCTTTGCAACTTCACAAAGGTGGTCTAATTCTTTTTCTAAATCTTTGTTTGACATTTCATCAAAGTTATAGTGTCTGCCTTTAACACCATAAGCGTCTTTGTGCATTTCATACACACTAGTAATAAGACTATCTCTTTCATAGTCTTCAACAGTAAAAATACCTTGGTCATTCCAATACTTAATATCTTCAGTAACCATACCAGCCCATGAACCTGGATTTTCATCCATCCATTTTTTAGACTTAGCGTTAATATTTTTAATGTGTTCTAGTAATAATGTCATTGTTATGCCATCTCCAATTCCATGTCGATTACTTCGTCAATGTTGTATTCATCAATATCAAGTAAGTCAACAGCTTCAACATTCATAATCTTTGTTTTAGCAGCTTCTTTGCTGATTGCATTGTTTTTAAGTTCAAGTAAGATAGCGTCAACAGCTTTCTCAGCTTGGTCCCAATAGTAGTTTTTAACTTTAGACATAGTGTTTTTCTCCTTTGTTAGTGTTTAAATTAGTCATTAGTAAATCAATAAGGTTACTATACAGGTATTTTTTGCATTTGGCAACCTTTTTTTCATATCTTTTTTTAAGTATTTCACGCTTTTTTTCTGTGTAATTCTTTATCATATACACATATAATATCATACCTGGAGCCAGAGTCAAGCACTTTTTTCACTTTTTTTCAATAAAAAAGCGTTATTTTTCAACGATTTATAAATTATTTTGTTCTGGTTTTGTTCTAAAACACTATTTCCAAGCGTTTTTGACCCATTCCATGTCAGATTCGTGAGGATTTGGCTGTCCGTGGAACACGGTTACCAACGATTCGCCATTATGTTCAAAGGTCCATTTACCTTTGTGGTATCTCGTTCCGCTTCTATCGTACCATTTGTACGATTGTGTCCAGGCGTCTGGAAACGACCTGGTTTCATCATGTTTTAATATGATGTCTGATATTACATTCTGGTCACCTGCTAATCTAAGCCATCTTGGTCTGTCTTCAATAAATGGTTTCCATAACTTTTTAGTCATTGGTTCATGTTTAAATCTAAACACGCTGGAGTTGAATATTTTGGTTTGTGGATTAAAGTCATTCATACCAACAAAGTCAGCCTCTGGTTCATGGTCAAAGAAACAATCTATATTACCTGTAATTACTACATCTAAATCCATGTATAAAGTATCGCCCATTATACCATTATCAGGATGAAACAATTGCATTTTATTCCACCAACCTTGTAAATCATGTAAAGGAAATTGTCTTACATTTATATGGCCTTCTAAAATTTTGTGAGCTTTTACATTATCTGTAAAACAATAAAAGTTATGTAAATATGTGGTGTTTCTCTGTACCATATTGTACAGTTTTTGAACATACTCTAAAGAATACTTGTTACCATAACAGACACAAGCAAAGTTCTTAAAAGGTCCTTTTAGATTTGTCATATAATCAACCAATTGTATACCGCCCTCATACTCATTATTAAATACATAAATTCCATTAACATTCTTGGCCAGTCTTTATCTTTCCAACCAAAGTACACCCACATGACACAGGCGATAATACTAAAAGACCAACCAACCCATTGTGTCGCAATGTTGGCACTCGATAAAATATAAACACTTATCATAGCAAGTCCAAAACCTAGCCATCTTGCACCTTTTAAATCTTTATAGTATCTTATCTTCATATTGTCTTTTAAGAGTTTCATATGCAACTCCACTTCCTATTTCATTTAAAGTGAATTGGTGTTCAGCGACAAACTTCATCCAATCTCTCATTGTCATTTTACCTGGTTTAAATGGTTTCTCTATCTTACTTATATCTCTACTTGTTACCTGTGAGGCAACATTTCTTTGATGAGTAAATGCTGGTACCATATTTAAAATTGCGTCAATGGCTGACAATGACATATTTGTTACTAAAGCATGAGCGTCTTGTAAATCATCTTTAATATCTGTATTCCACCATTGATTGCCAGGTCGTGGTTTATTTCTTACCACTATTTCTCTGTCTGTATATTCTTTTAGTTGTGCAACAACTTGGTCTATCCACTCTTGTTGTGATATACCATTAATGTGAAAAGTAACTGTTTGTGATGATGGACAAACTAAAATTTTATTTCTACTTTTTGACCACCCTTTAAAGGTATCTACAATACCTTTCTTTTCTAATTCTAATAATCTTTCACCAGCAGGTGCAGCTTTGCCACCACCTGTGTGAATACCACCTCTTACTATTCTAAAGTATGTTTTATCTTTATCATGTATTGCTGGTGTAGGGTATCTTGTAATTTGTTCAGTAAAATAACCTACATCTACATACCACCATTCTTCTTTTTTATTAATACATTCTCTTATTAGTGATGTATTTGCACCACCTAACCCCCAAAAAAAATGTATGTTTCTATCTTCATCTTTCCAACCCTCTTTTACATAAGGCCAGATTTGATGAGATAAACAATCTCCCCATTTCATTTCGTGGCATATAATCATGTTTGTAATCTTGTTGCTGTATGGTAAGCTGTACCATTTTTAAATTCATCACCTGTAAATTGTACTGCAAGTAAACTATCTGTCCATTGTTTAATTAAATCATCATCTGGATAATGTGGACTTTCTATATTTTCATATAGACTTTCTGATACTTCATTAGCAGCTGATACTTCATCACAAAAACTAGGTACACCATTTAATATTGCTTCAATGGCAGCGGTAGATTGATGAGTTACCACAGCATGGCAATTTTGTAATTGTTTTTGTAATGGTATTTTTGTATCTTTTTTTCGAACAATAATATTTCTATCTGTATATTTTTGTAGTTCAGTTAATTGTGTATCAATCCATAATTGTTCATCACCTAAATGATATAATCTGCATATAGCCTTTGTTGGTGGACAAAGTAAGATATGTTCACCATCTTTTGTAAATGGTTTCCAATCTACTTTACCAAACTTTTTAATTCTATCTCTATCTTCTTTTTCTAATTCTATAATATAATTAAGTTGCATTTGTGACCTAATTAATCTATATAATACACCATTAGGTCCTTTACTTTTATAATCTCTTGT
>Ga0255773_10004010_pt1 | contig 12656 bp, 12 predicted proteins | sample 011ome_17_FD_179971 | JGI IMG/M metagenome (GOLD analysis project Ga0255773, IMG submission 179971) | Coastal salt marsh microbial communities from the Groves Creek Marsh, Skidaway Island, Georgia - 011502XT metaG (version 2) | ecosystem: Environmental > Aquatic > Marine > Intertidal zone >...
TGAGGTATTATGTGGGAGATGATGCTTTTTTTACTTCTTTAACTCATTTTTTAAACAAAATGAAATATAAAGCAGCAGAAGCTCACGACCTCAGACTTTCATTCGAGGAAGTAACGGGTAAAGACTTGAATTGGTTTTTTAATCAATGGTATTTTGATAAGGGGCACCCCACACTTCATTATTCGCACACTTACGAGGAAGAAACAAAAAAACTGATATTGACGGTGGAGCAAACACAAAATTTTTCTCAATTCCCGGTATTTCAATTACCTATTGAAGTTGATGTGTACACCGCTAAAGGCAAGGAGAGAAAGTCAATTTTCGTCAATCAAAAAAAACAATCATTCGAGTTTGAAACGGAAGTACCCTTATTAGTAAATTTTGACGCAGAGAAAGTTATTTTATGCAAAAAAATGGAGGATAAGTCTATGTCGCAATGGATCTATCAACTCACTAACGCTCCTCTTTATTTAGATAAAAAAGAAGCATTAGAAAGAGTAAAAAACGACAAAAGCAAGGAAGGAGTAGAGGCTATTTTCAACTTATTGTCTCATGAGTTTTATGAGTTTAAGAATATGGGAATGGCACACTTAAATGAGGTGCATTCCATGCATCAATCTTCCCTGAAAACTAAGTTGGTTCGACTGACCAATGATTCTAATTCATCGGTAAGAAGAAATGCTTACCTAGCGCTTAGTGAATACGAAGGAGGCAGCGAATCGCACGAAGTGTTATTGGAGCGAGGTATGAACGACAGCTCGTATCAAGTTATTGGAGCGTGCCTAGATGGTTTGGCCTCTCAAAATCCCACCAAGGCTCTGAAATTAGCAAAGAAACTGGAAAGTGAGAAGAGCCAAGCAGTAAAAGAAATAATTGCAGGGTTATATGCTGAGCATGGAGACAAAACCAATCATGATTTTTTTCTACAAGCTGTTGAATCTTCAAGTGGATTTGCCAAATACGGGATGCTGAGCCAATACGCCAACTTTCTTTCAAATTTAGATGAAACGGAAATCGAAAAATCTATTTCTCTGTATCAGACTGTAGCAGCTAGTTCTTCTGCATGGTGGATGAAAATGCTTGGTTATCAAGGGCTGATGACAGGTAAAAACCGAATTTCGAATAGAATAGAAGAGCTAAAAACGGAACTGACACTGACCGAGGAGACCACGAAAAAGTCTAAAATTGAAAGACAAGTAAGTGAGTTCAGCAGACAGCTAATTGCTATCGACACCGAATTGAAAAACTTAAAAACCAACGAGAAAGACCAAAAAGTCTTAGATTATTTGAACAACATGCGATAGTCATTTTTTTATTTAATTGAAAATCAGTATCTTTAATAAAAAAATATACATCGACTTATGAAATTTCTTTCTACACTTTTTTTAATCGCGTTTGTTCCTTTTTTTGGAATTACTCAATGTCAAGATTCCATCTATCTGAGTGGACATACGCTCCATGCCGGAATTTCTGGGATGAATTACCAGTGGTACTCCAATTGCACTGCCACTGGACCAGGAGGTTTTGTGCCTATTCCGGGTGCCACGAGTCAAACCTTTACACCAACCCACTTCACGACAGATTATTCTGTTGTAATTTCGGGATCGCCCTCTTGCAGAGACACTTCTGCTTGCGTTTTGATTGATTCAAATTGTAGAGCTTATTTTTACCCAACGCAAACTACACCCGGCCAAGTGGTGTTGGTAGATTCGTCTTACGGGGCAGGAACAGCCATCGGATATACATGGAACTTTGGAGATGGCTCCGTTGCATTTACTCAATACCCTACACACAGTTATGCCTCTCCAGGAACCTACCAAGTAACCCTGCATATTTACGATACCCTTTCGGGATGTTCCAACTTTTATCACGATACAATTACCGTGGACTCTGCCGGAATCTTAAGAAGTGGATTCACCGTAACCGTGATTTCTCATAATTCTGTTGGAGTTGCCGAACTTGCCTCTACAGTTGACTTTAACTTATTTCCAAACCCAACCAGCGGTAGAGTATTTGTGAACTTTCCAGAAGTTCAGCTAGAAGGAGTTATTGAGTTGTTTAATGTGAATGGAAAGCTCATTGCCTCAACTTCCACCAATGGACTCAATCAAGTGGTATTGGATAGTCAGAATTTGGAATCGGGTATTTATCTCGTGAGAGTGAATACGAGAAGAGGACAAACAACTAAGAAATTAATTGTAAAATAGGCTGACTACAGTTTCTATTCTCAAACTCCTTTTTGAAACCAAGAAGGAGTTTTTTTATGATTTTTATTCTCGCCACCAAGTTTGTTTAATTTTTATAAGTGTAGATCCTCAATGGGATGAACATTCAAATTGTTACTACAATCTAGGCTAGGTCCAGAACTTTTGGAATCGACACTGCTAGTAAAATTTTTATTCTTTCGTTGTTGTACTAGAATCTTGTTTTCGGATATGCCTCGACAAACATTGGGGACAAGCCTGACCACGCAACTGATTCCAGCCATGCTCGCAGGTGTGCTCTGTTCTGATTTTTAATTGATCTAGAATATCTTTAGAAAGTTGAAGAGGGGACTCAGATTTTACTTTGATGAGGTGATACGTTGTGTAATATCCCCAAGAAGAATTGCCGATGTATGTATATAGTTTCATTCCACGAAGCACGACAAGAGAATCACCATAATGCGATTGATTGGAGTTCATCGTGTCTTGTTCTTGGGTGTAAAAAGGTCCTTCATAAAAATTTTCGCTGCCAATTTTCACCAAGCGATACCTTACCAACTCTTTGGTTTCTAACTTTTCTTTTTCAAGAGTGAGTTGATTATTAATCCAGGTAGAATCCTGTTTCCAATCGATTTTTCCAATAAGCGAATCTTCCATTTCTGTGAGAAAAACCAGTTGGCTCTCACCAAAAAAAGAGAAGAAAGGGACGAAAAGTATAAAAAGGAGTACATTTTTCATAAAAACGAAAGTATTTAAAAACGATTTTAAGTTAACCTTTTTTGTTTACATTTCATTGAATTCAATTTCTCAATTTTCAATTCAATGAATATTTCATTGTTTTTGTAATTAGCCAATATTAAAATGACATGATTCAAAACTATATTTTTTTCATCCCGCTAGTTAATCTGTCAAATTCCTGCGCTAGGACGGTGAAACTTTTTATCCCAATGGAGATACCGTGAGTCATCAAATTGACACCAATTATATCCTAGATAAATTACTAAAATGATCGAAAGGGAAAATAGAAAAGGAGATCAGAAAAAAAGGGAATAATGTAACTTGGTAATATTTTAATTTCCGTTTTCAATTCAAGCGCAACTTCACTATCTTAGCGCTTCGTAACAAAACGAAGTTTTGTATGCGACTAAAGACTAATTACTAAAGACTAATTACAACAAACAATGTCAGACGATAAAAAAATAATATTCTCGATGGACCGAGTGAACAAAACCACTCCATCGGGACAGCACATCCTCAAAGATATTTACCTTTCTTTCTTTTATGGAGCCAAGATTGGTATTCTGGGGCTGAACGGAGCTGGTAAATCTACCGTAATGAAAATCATTGCGGGGATCGACAAAGATTACCAAGGAGAAGTGATTTTCCAGGAAGGATACACCGTGGGATATTTGCCACAAGAACCCAAGCTAGACCCTACCAAAACCGTGAAAGAAATAGTGAAAGAAGGAGTGCAAACTACCATGGATATTTTGGCGGAATACGAGGAAATAAACAACAAGTTCATGGACGAAGAAATCATGAACGATCCGGACAAAATGCAAGCTTTGATAGACAGGCAAGGAGAAGTGCAAAACCAAATTGACCAATTAGATGCTTGGGACATTGATAGTAAACTAGAAATGGCCATGGGCGCTCTGAGAACTCCGGAAGGAGATACTCCTATCGAAAATCTATCGGGAGGAGAACTTCGAAGAGTAGCCTTGTGTCGACTGTTGCTCCAAAACCCCGATGTGTTGTTGCTGGATGAGCCTACCAACCACCTCGATACCGAATCGGTGCAATGGCTGGAACAACACCTAAATCAGTATGCTGGAACCGTGATCGCAGTGACCCACGATAGATTTTTCTTGGATAACATTGCAGGATGGATTCTGGAACTAGACCGCGGAAAGGGAATTCCATGGAAAGGAAACTACTCTTCGTGGATGGACCAAAAACTAAAACGACTTCAACAAGAGGAAAAAAGCGAAAGTAAACGACAAAAGCACCTCCAGCGAGAGCTCGAGTGGGTAAACCAAAACCCAAAAGGACGAAGAGCCAAAAATAAGGCTCGTATTGCCAATTACGAAAAAATGTTGAGCCAAAAATCTTCGGAAAAAGAAGAAAAACTAGAGCTACCAATTCCTAACGGGCCAAGGCTAGGAAACGAAGTGATTGAAGCTATAAACGTGAGCAAAGCGTTTGGGGATAAAGTTCTGTACGAGAATTTGAATTTTAAACTACCTCCTGCAGGAATTGTAGGAGTTATTGGGCCAAATGGAGCAGGAAAAACCACGATATTTAAAATGATCATGGGTGAAGAAACCCCAGATGGCGGAGAGTTCAAAGTAGGGGAAACAGTAAAAATTGGCTATGTAGACCAAAAACACAAAGACCTAGATCCAGAAAAAACACTCTACGAAGTAGTGTCGCAAGGAGCTGATAACATTGAGATTGGTGGAGAAAAAATAAATGCCAGAGCCTATATTTCTCGATTTAATTTTGGAGGAAACTCACAGAGCAAAAAAATAAAAGTGCTTTCAGGAGGAGAACGAAACCGATTACATTTAGCAATGACCTTGAAAACAGAAGCCAATGTGTTATTACTAGATGAGCCAACCAATGATTTGGATGTAAACACATTAAGGGCCTTGGAAGAAGGAATCCAAAACTTTGCAGGATGTGCCGTTATTATTTCTCACGACCGTTGGTTCCTAGAAAGAATTTGTACGCATATTCTTGCCTTTGAAAACGACTCGGAAGTGTATTTCTTTGAAGGAACTTACCAAGAATATGAAGAAAACAAATTGAAACGTCTTGGAAACACCGTTCCAACTAGGGTGAAATACAAGAAATTGCTTAGAGATTAAGGTGAGTTTTTTATTCTTAGTTTTCAGACTTTAGTAGAAAGTCCTTAATCGGTTGAGTAAGGACTTTTTTATTTCAACTCATAGCAATTGTTATTTTGGTGCCGAGAATTCAAGACAGAATCTGAGAAGAGTTTTTTCATAAAGATTCTAGCTTCTTGAGAAGAGAATACGAGGGATGTGCTAATAGGAGAATCAATCCACAATTTATTTACTTTAAAGAACATTTCTCACTACCTTTAAGAATTATCAATTATTCATAATCAATTAAAACAAAATGGCACAACCAGAATTTGAAATACCAAAACTAAGTAAAGGAGGAATTTTTGGAGTAGGAGGAATAATAATTTCGGTTATTTTACTCATCGTGGTTTGGAAATCTTCTATCAATATTGAATACGGTAAAGCAGGTGTGCTTTTCAAAACATTTGGAGGCGGAGTTGTTACCGACCAGCCACCACTGGGCGAAGGGTTCCATTTTGTTGCTCCCTGGAACAAAGTGTACAAATACAACACCAAACAACAAGAGATTTTCGAAAAAGGGATGGAAGTACTTTCTTCTAATGGATTGGTCATTACACTCGATGTATCAGTCTTGTATCAACCCAAAACCTCTGAATTAGGAATTCTTCACAAAACCAAAGGAGAAGAATACCGAACTACGGTAATTATTCCAGAAATCCGGGCAGTGGCAAGAAGTGTTATTGGTCGTTACACGCCAGAACAACTTTATTCGAGTAAGAGAGATGCGATCCAAAATGAAATTTTTGAAGAAACAAAACTAAAGGTAGAAAAACAACACGTTCAGCTTAACGCTGTACTTGTAAGAGATGTTACTTTACCGCAAAAAATTAAAGACGCGATTGAAAGAAAATTATCTCAAGAGCAAGAGTCATTGGAATACGAATTTCGACTCGAAAAAGCCGAAAAAGAAGCGCAAAGACAAAAAATTGACGCAACTGGAAAGGCCGAGGCAAACCGAATATTGAATGCTTCACTTACCGATAATATCTTGAAAGAAAAAGGTATTCAAGCTACTCTCGAATTATCCAAATCTAAGAATGCCAAAGTTGTGGTGATTGGTAGTGGAAAAGAAGGAATGCCTTTGATTTTGGGAAATAATTAATTATATTTCATCGTCATTCTCCCACAGAAGAAATCTGAAAGTTATAATCTTATCATAGAAGTAATTTTGATCCCTTACGTATGATTATTTCTTGATAAACAATCCAAACATTCCTGCGAAGGCAGAAACCGTACTTATTAATTTCAAATCTCCCAGAGTTTTACATTTGGGAGATTTTTTTATGTTTTCCATAATTAGCCCTCATTGTGATACGGTTGACCTTTTAATATTGTCATCCCTCTGTAAATTTGCTCCAGAAAAAAGGTGCGAACCATTTGGTGCGAGAAAGTCATATTGGAAAGACTGAACTTACTTGGGAATTTTCTGTAAAGTTCTTCAGAAAATCCATAAGCTCCGCCAATCACAAATACCAAATCTTTGATTCCTTGGTTCATTTTTTTTTGTAAAAAATCAGCAAATTGAACCGAGGATTTTTGTTTTCCTTTTTCATCCATCAACCATACTTCATCATTCGGATTTAGGTGTTTCATAATTAATTCTCCTTCTTTTTCACAAATTTGCACAGGTGATAAGTTTTTCGTCTTTTTAAGCTCAGGAATTGAGATATAATTCACCTTGATGTAGTGTTTTAATCTACCCAAATATTCGTTTTCCGCTTCCGCGAAATACGATTTATCTGTTTTGCCTACTACTATTAATTTGATATTCATGTATTCATTTTATTTGAATTGTCATTCTTGCGAAGGCAGGAATCTTATTCATAGGTTTGATTCTCAAGTTATTTAGTTTACCTCCTTCGCGGGTATGACAGTAACCTAGAGAAACTTTATGTCAGAAATCTGTCAGATTGAATGATCCCTATTTGTTAGGGATTGTATCGAAATCAAGACTTAGGAGTAGAAAAAGCGTCTTTTATTTCATCAGTAATTCTGGCAGGACGGTGAGTAGCCAAATCCAACACCACAAAGGTAACTTCCGCACTCGCCACCAATTCACCAGTAGATTTTTTGGTCATCACTTGATCTATCGTCATACTCGAATTCCCCATTCTTTTTATTGTTTGGGTAAAAGTTAACACATCTCCGTTATGAGCGGGTCGCTTGTAGGAGATGTTGATGTTCACCACGGCAAACCCCCAATTGTTTTTTGTTAAGTATTCCTGAAAATTTGTTGCATCAATGTATCTCCACCTTGCTTCTTCCATTAATTCTAAATACCGGGCATTGTTCATATGTCCAAATACATCAATGTGAAATCCTCTTATTTTTATATCCGTAGAAAAATCCATTCTTTACTCTTAATTTAATGAGTTTCAAAGTTAAAAATTTTCATTGTCATTCTTGCGAAGGCAGGAATCTAATTAATTTGGTACTATTTTCCTATAAAAAACCGGAACAGGCTGTTTTAGGATACTCTCAAATGAGGAGATAATAATCGAGGTTTGAATAATCTCACCTCTTGCGAGAAGATAAAGGGGGGTGTTTTCATATATTTGTATCTCAAACAAACTATTTTATGCCGCAAATATACGATTATGTAGTAATAGGAGGAGGAATTGTAGGATTATCTACAGCTTATAAACTCACACTTAAATTTCCTCAATCCAGGGTGTTGGTTGTTGAAAAAGAACAAGAACTATCTGCCCACCAAACCGGAAACAATTCAGGAGTAATTCATTCGGGATTGTATTACACTCCGGGTTCACTCAAAGCAGAAAACTGCCGAGAAGGAAGGCACGAATTAGTTGCTTTCGCTAAGAAATACAACGTCCCTCATGATGTGTGCGGTAAAGTAATTGTAGCTACGGATGAAAAGGAGTTGCCATTCATGAACAAGATCTATGAAAATGGAATCGCCAACCGAACGGAAGGAATTAGTAAAATTACAGCGGAAGAGGTAAAAGAAATTGAGCCTTTTGTAGAGTCAATAGGAGGAATTCATGTAGCCTGTACAGGAATTATAGATTACCGTGCTACGGTTCACAAATTGGCTGAATTGATACAAACACACACCGTTCCCGCAGAGATAAAACTGGGAGAAGAAGTAAAAGAAATTGTGAAAGGAGATGTTTCTGAATTGGTCACTTCAAAAGGAAAATATAGAGCAAAAAGATTGATTTTTTGTGGAGGACTGCAAGCGGACAGACTAGCCAAAAAAGATGGCGTAGCGCTAAAAGAAAAAGTAGTTCCATTCAGAGGAGATTATTATGAATTAACGGATCAGGCAAAACACAAAGTGAAGCATCTTATTTATCCAGTTCCCAATCCAGACTTCCCGTTCTTGGGAGTACATTTTACCCGAATGACAAATGGAGAAATCGAATGTGGTCCTAATGCTGTTTTCTCTTTCAAAAGAGAAGGATACAGCCGAACTTCATTTAGTTTAAAAGATACGGCAGATGCGTTGAGCTATTCAGGAACTTGGAAATTACTTACCGAAAACACCAAATATGCTTGGATGGAATACAGAAGAGCTTTTTCTAAAAAATTATTTTTGGAAACTCTCCAAAGGATGATTCCAAGCCTAGAAATGGACGATTTGAAAAAGGGGAGAAGTGGAGTTCGGGCACAACTACTGGGAGTAAATGGCGAAACACGAGACGATTTTAGAATTGAATACAGCGGAAATAGCATTCATGTATTAAACGCACCTTCACCAGCAGCCACTGCAGGATTGGCAATTGGACAAAAAATTGTAGATATGATTAAGGAGTAACAAAAGTTTAAGTGCAAAAAAAAAGCCTCTTGAGTACTTCCAAGAGGCTTTTTTAGTAAGAAGAAAATTTTCTTAAAACATTTCGCTAGCAGAGAAATGAAAGTTTGCTTCAATTTGCGCATTTTCATCGCTATCACTTCCATGACAAGCATTTTTTGCTTTCGATTCAGCATACGCTTTTCTGATTGTTCCTTCGGCAGCTTCTGCTGGGTCAGTAGAACCAATTAACGCTCTGAAGTCAGCCACTGCGTTGTCTTTTTCCAATACGGCAGCCACGATAGGACCTTCGCTCATGTAATCCACTAGTTCTCCGTAAAAAGGTCTTTCTTTGTGCACTGCATAGAATTCTCCCGCTTCTTCTTTCGAAAGTTGCTTCAATTTCATGGCTTTGATTTTAAAGCCCGCTTCAATTATCATGTCGATAATTTTTCCAGTTGTTCCATTAGCTACTGCCTCTGGTTTGATCATTGTAAATGTGATGTTATTTGCCATTTTCTGTTAAATTTTGGGCAAAATTAATCATTCTTTTAGGAATTAAAAGGATATCTAATTATTTCTGTTAAATTTCTCCAAAAAACGACCGTTTCTTCCTCTTTAGTTTTACTTTACATATATGAACTGGTTAAGAGTTTTCAATACTGGCTTATTCATTTCTCTTCAATTGGTTTGAAATTTGTTACCAACAAACAACTTAGTTTTGTATACAATTTAGATTTATGAGAAAAATAGGATTATTTTTTGTGCTTAGCGTCTTGATTCAACTTCAGTCTCTTGCTCAAGATAGAAAAGTAGACGTGTTGGAAGTATTGTACAATCAAAAGAATTACCGCTCCATTGTCCGAAAAACGACCAAAATGATTGATAAAAAAGGATATGAGGACAATGAATTAGTTCATTTGTTTCAGGCTGTAGCTTTGGCCAAGCTCTCACAAGACAAACAATATACCCGCTCAAAACCGAATACCTTGAAAGAATCAGTGGAGGCATTTCATAATTATTATGAATTGGACAAACAACTTAAATTTCAACAGGAATCATCTTGTTTGCTCGAAGATTTAAGGTTAATTTATCAAAGTGTACCTTCCCTCAGTGTGGAGACCGAAGCCTATTCTTATTTAGAAAGACAAGAAACGAAAGATCCTGTTATTCAAAGAAAAAGATTGGTGATGGTAAAAAACAAGCCAGGAAAAGCAGTGGAGTACCTCAATGACTTTAAAGCTTCGGCAGTGGATACAGTGTGCGAGGAAATCTACCTTGAGGAAGTGGACAAAATGATCAATTACGCCAAGAAGTTTATTGGTGTTCCCTACGTATTTGGAGGAACTGGAGATGGTGGTTTTGACTGCTCTGGATATACTCAATTTGTTTTGGGAAAATACGGAACCGAATTACCTAGAAACGCGAAATCTCAGAAAGAGTTCAGTAAGCCAATTAAAATAAAAGAGGTGCAAAAAGGTGATCTGCTCTTCTTTTCGAGAAATAGAAGTAAACACAACATTACTCATGTAGGAATCGTCATTTCAGAACCAGGGGAAGATATTGTTATGATTCATGCTAGTTCTAGCCAAGGAATAATGATTACCAATGTAACTACCAATACTTATTGGAGTCCAAAACTTGTTGCGGCAGGACGACCTCAAAAAAAATAGATGATGAGCAAAAAGTATCAACTTATACTGGCCTCAAAATCACCCAGAAGGAAAGAACTTTTGGCGGGATTAGGCCTTGAGTTTGAAATCAGAACAAAGGAGATTGAAGAAGTATTTCCACTAGCATTATTCAAAGAAGAAATTCCCTTGTATTTGTCTAATCTCAAAGCCAAAGCGTTTTTGGACGGACTCAAAGAGGATGAATTAGTCATTACTTCGGATACAATTGTGTGGAATGAAAACAAACAATTGGGAAAACCAAAAAGTAGGGAGGAAGCGATTAGGATGTTACACAGTTTATCTGGCAAAGAGCATGAAGTAATAACGGCAGTAACACTTATGAGCAAAGAGAAAACACATAGTTTTTATGAAACGACTCGTGTGTTTTTTAGTACTCTTAGCCAAGAGGATATTGAGTTTTATGTCGATGAATTTAGCCCTTATGATAAGGCTGGGGCCTATGGAATTCAGGAGTGGATTGGTTTTGTAGGAATCTCAAAAATAGAAGGAGATTATTTTAATGTGGTAGGATTACCCTTATTTAAATTGAATAAGGAGTTGAAGATGTTTTAGTTCACAATTTCAATAAAAAGGTAGATTATTCGTTGAGCATACTACTCACTAAATAAAACAATTGGTTCAATGAATTCAAAAGAATAAATAATTCAAAATTGGCTCCCTCGATACACAGGAATACAGTTAGAAGATTTTGGTGAGTACATTCTCCTTACTAACTTTAAAAATTATGTTGAGTTGTTTTCTCAGCTCACAGGTGCCGAAATAAAAGGAACTACCAATGCCATGCCCAATGCCACTGCCGCGGGAATTACTATTATCAATTTTGGTATGGGGAGTGCAAATGCAGCAACCATTATGGACTTGTTGGGAGCAATCTCGCCAAAGGCCGTTTTGTTTTTAGGAAAATGCGGTGGACTAAAAAAGAAGAACAAATTGGGCGATATTATTCTGACTATTGCTGCAATTCGAGGCGAAGGTACCTTGGATGACTATTTCCCATCAGAAGTTCCGGCTTTGCCTTCTTTTAACCTTCAGCGAGCAGCCTCTCATGTGACGCGCGAAGCCGGAAAGGATTACTGGACAGGAACTGTCTATACAACAAATAGAAGGGTATGGAAGCACGATAAAAATTTCAAAGAGTATTTAAAACAAATAAGGGCTATGGCAATCGACCTGGAAACTGCCACAATTTTTAGCGTGGGATTTGCCAATCAAATCCCTTGTGGTGCATTACTTCTTGTCTCTGACCAACCCATGACTCCTGATGGAGTAAAAACAGATAAAGTGATTCTGTGATAACTACCAACTTTGTTCAAAAACATATGTAAGTTGGAATTGAAACTTTACGAGAGCTGCAAAGAAAAGGAAACTCAGTGCGGCATTTGAGATTTGATTAAGAGGTTTTCATTCCTTTTTTGATCAAGTGGTAAGCCCACTCATAATGGCTCGATGTGGCAGAAATTAGATAGGATCCAAGCGAGGTTGTTCCGGTCCAGGAGTAGAGTTTTTTTGTAAATAACTCTTCGTTCGAATGGGAGACGATTAATTTCTGCAAATTAGAAAACCCTTTTTTTACCAAATATTTTGACTCTTCAAGAGAGGTATCCTGATAGCTTTCAAAAATCCATAAATTAAGAGCTGGTGTCGTTTTCCAAGTATATCCCTCGGCAGGCATCGAGGGTTTGTTTCCATTCATCCCTTCACTGTACCAATCGAGCATCAGCAGATGCCAATGATGAAGATGGCAGATCACGTCTCGGATTCTTCGATTCATCGTTCCTTCTCGAAATTCTTTTTCTTGATCCGTTTGCGAAAATTGTTCAATGTACTCAATCAGTCGATGAAAGTTTACAGTACTCATTTCTATTAATTCTTCTTTTGTTTTTGGTCTGGGCAAGGAGGCAAATTTTGGTTTTTTAAAATTACTGGCAAACTCCGTTTGGAAACATTAAAATCCTCAATTTATTTTATGATTTTTTACTTCAATTTTAGTTAAGTTTGTACCCACTAAAAACAAAGCTTTATGCCACAAATTTCTAACAAAGCGATTCAGATGCCTGAATCACCTATTCGTAAATTGGTTCCCTTTGCCGAAGGAGCAAAAAAAAGGGGAGTA
>Ga0255773_10004024_pt1 | contig 12609 bp, 8 predicted proteins | sample 011ome_17_FD_179971 | JGI IMG/M metagenome (GOLD analysis project Ga0255773, IMG submission 179971) | Coastal salt marsh microbial communities from the Groves Creek Marsh, Skidaway Island, Georgia - 011502XT metaG (version 2) | ecosystem: Environmental > Aquatic > Marine > Intertidal zone > Salt...
AGCTGGGATAGATAAAGAAATAGCAGCAGAGCAGAAGAGAGATGGAAAGTCTGCCGAGAGTGTTGCAAAGATAAAAGCATTAGAAGCTAAAAAAGAACAGGCCGCACGAAAAGCCTTTGAAACAAACAAGAAAGTGCAAATGGCAAGTACAGTTATATCAACTGCTGCTGCTGCTATGGCGGCTGTAGCGCCTCCTCCACTAGGTTTTGGTCCGGTCGCTGGTGGGTTTCTGGCAGCGGGTATGGTAGCACTGGGTGCAGCTCAGTTAGCTATTATTGCCGGTACTTCTTATCAAGGAACAGGGGGTTCAGCAGCAGCATCTCCACCTACCGCTATAGCTGTAGGCTCAAGAAGTGCTTCGGTAGATTTGGCAAAAGGTCAAAATGCTGGAGGCGAGCAAGCGTATATGAGAGGCGAGCAAGGTGTTGGTAAGAGTATGACAGACTACAAACCTACTGGCGCTTTTAGTGGCTACAAGGGTAGAGCTCCAGGCGGTTATATAGTTGGAGAGCAAGGCCCAGAAGTCTTTATGCCAGAAGTACCAGGTGAAATTATACCAGCAGGAAAAGGTTCTGGTGGTCAAACAAGTATAAATTTCTCAATATCTGCAGTGGATGCTACAGGCGTAGAAGAGTTACTAAATACGCAGAAGGGTAATATAATCAGAATGATAAGAGAAGCCGCCAATGAGCATGGAGAATTATTCCTTGAAGGCGTAAGAGAGAAGACTTACTAATGGCTACATATACTACTTTACTAGATACACTACCAGATCCTAATAATGGTATTGGACAAGCGGGAGAATCCGGGGCTATTTTAGGCCCTGGATATTCGGCTGTACAATTATCTTCAGAGCATGAGATATTACATACTCGTACTAATTCTGGTAGACTCATAAGCAGGCAGCTGAGTGGTCATAAGTGGACTATTAACTTATCTTATAACCCTATGACAAGAGAACAATTTGAGCCTGTATTTAGCTTTCTTGCAGAGAAGAAAGGCTCTTTAACACCTTTTAAGGTATCATTACCTCAATACAAGGCTCCACAGAATTCTGCCTTCGCCACTTTCGTAGCTAGTAATACGTTTGTTACTATTCCGGCAGGCGCTGCGGGGACAACTAATCTTCTTATAGCTGTTACTGGGTATAATAAGGATACTAAAGGCAGGGCTTCTGCTGGGGATATTTTTACTATAACAGATCCACTTGACTCTAACCATACAAAAGTCTACCAAGTAGTAGGAGTAGACGATAATGCTACTTATCCTACAGGCACTACTGCACCTGGCACTACTCAGTTGCGAATATACTTCAACCCCGCACTACAGAGAGCTGTATCCTCGGGGTCTAGTATTATATTTAATAATCCCAAATTTCGAGTAGTGCTGGCGAGTGATGTCCAGCAATATGACCTAAACACTGATAATTTATATAGCTTTTCATTAAAGCTTGAAGAGGCCCAACGATAATGACACTACGTACAGTTGATACAGCTTTAAAGAATTCACTTCTTAACTATGATCCGTTTATTATAGTACATCTTGTTAAGTTTGAGAAGCCTCAGAGTGTCGCTCAATATGGTGGCAAGATAAAGGGTCTGGCAACAGATTTCACATATATTACAGATGCTCAGTACGACATCTCGTATCAGGATAACTCTTACTCTATAGGGGGCACTCAACCACTGCCCGCTCAAATTTATCGAGCGAACAAACTTACTAAGTTAGGTACTATTAACGAGAGTATTGAAGCCAAAGCCTCAAATCTTACTATGACACTAGATGCTGCCAGCTTAGGCTCGGAAGCTACTATATCCGCGACTTTCACAAGTAGCCTGCTTACTACGGATGTTGATCTGGTCGCTGCGGGGTTCCAAGAAGGTGATAAAGTTCTTCTCACTGGTGAAGATAATACTAATAATGGCACTTATATACGCCTAGACTCTTTCAGGAATGAGGGTAAGACTGCTTCGTTCACTCAGATAAGCTCTATCAGCGCAAATGCGGTTGCACAGACATATGTAATAACTCTAGCCTCCGAAGAAATTAATGCACTTATCTCTGATAAATCAAATTCTAGTTATACTAGTTATATCAATAGAGAGGTGCTGATCTATAGAGCCCATATTGATCCGGTAAGTCGACAGATCATCGGTACCCCTTACCTATATTTTAAAGGTATAACAAGCTCTTCTTCTATTACCGAAAAGACTACTTCGTCTGAAGTAACATGGACGCTCTCCAGCCATTGGGGAGACTTTATTCGTGTGCAAGGTCGCATGACAGATGACGCTAGCCACAGAGCACTACAGTCCGATGGAACACCCGATTTGGATGCTGTTCTTAAACCTGCGTACGCTGGAGACTTAGGCTTCTTGCATACTAATACTGCAATTAACCACATGGCTACTTATAATACGCAAGAGACTAAGTATAAGCAAGTGGATATCAATGGAGGCTGGCCTGGTGGCAAAAGACTACGTGAGTATAAAATTGATGTTCCTCGTCAGGTAGACTTACAATTTAATATACAGGCAAGAATGTTGCCTGTAATTTATGGTGTTCGTAAGATAGATACCTTTCCAATATTTGTAGATACTAATAAAAACAGCTCTGCAGAAGTTTATAGAGCAGATGCTATCTGTGAAGGGCCAATAGCAGGTATCCTAGATATTCATATTGATGGCAATACTACTATATGTCTAGACAAAGCGGACTATGATAGCCGTAATCCTTCCGGTACAGGATATGACGAAGAGTCTGTAGAGATACTATGTTATGGTAGGCAGGATAGAGGAGATACTCTTACTGCGTATAATGCTGCTATAGGTAATGCCAAAATATTTGGCCAAAGTATTATGGATTTTCTTAATAAAGCGAAGTTGTTTGAAGGTATGCGAAGGTACTATGACACTGAGTACCAAGAGCTACCTACTGGTGCTACAAACGGTTTAACAGGTGCTGCCACGGGTATTCTTCATGAGGGCACTCATACTATTTCTAGCCCTCTGAAAGCTTCTTTTTCTTTTCACTCAGGATTAGAAAATCAAAGGGCAGATAATACTTTAGTATCTATGGCAGCGGCTAATAACTTTAAAGTGCAGAATAGCTACTATACGGGTACAAGTAAGTATTGGGGGCCTTCTCACCAGCTACTTGACACAGCTTACGCCGTAGGAAAATACACTATTGCAGAGGGAGAGACAACTCTACCAGAACTAGAATTCGTAGTACGCGGACGAGACCCAGAATGTTATAACTATGATGGAAGCTATAAAAGAGACACCACATATACTACTGACGGCTTAACTAGTGCATTCCCCCTAGGCTCTACCGTAACTATTTGGAAAACAGTAGGAGATGTACAAATTGGGGGAAACTACTATATTATAGATAAGTGGTCTACTTTCGATTCAAAAGGAGCATCAGACCATAGATTTAGATTTTCTCCAGAGATAGACCTAGGCACTACTACAGCTTTCTATATGAAGAATGCGGGTGGAGCTACATGGCATATGCAGTCCTGGGATCATGCAGAGTCTTCTGGTTCCCCGGCCAGTGCTCTATATCACTCTAATATAACTATTGGCGCTGGTACTCTGGTCGGTCGAAAAGTCACGTTAACATCCCCCTCTGCTGCTTTTGCGTGGGCTGTTGCACAGGATAATGCTATTATAGGTATCTATAATGAAGCAAACTCTGGCCTAATGGCTTCCAGTTATGAGGATTACACATATACAACTAATGTTATTGATAACCTTACTAGGTATAGCACAGATCCTGGGATACAGCGAGTATATATAAAAAATGCTATTCACCTACCTAATACTGCGAAGGGTATTAGTAACTATTATATTGGCAATACTATAGTTCTGACGGATAATACAGGGTCTGTTCCTTATATCCAAGAAAGAAAGATTATAGATTATGATGGAAGTACAAAGGTAGCCCTTGTAGACTCCCCTTGGGACTATTCTCACCAGCCTAATACTACGGATACTTATTCTGTGGGCTCCATTGGCGATCGAAGAGTTACAATAAACCCTGCCATGCAGTTACTTGATTATATGACTAATATCAGGTATGGCAAAGGGCTAGATTTGGATAAAGATATTAATCTACCTGCATTTATCAATGCTGCACGGGAGTGTGACACACGATCTGATATTACTATCGCTGTAGGGGCAACTGCCCCAATTAACGAGAATGAAGTATGGGAATACCCAAATACTGGAACCTTACAATGGAGAGGAACCGTAAAAAGCGTTACTACTCTTGGAGGCTTAAAGCAAGTAGTATTTACAGATGTAATTGGTAAACTAGGAACTAAATGGAACTCATATAGAACCTTTGCTTCCGGGGAACTATACTGGTGGAACGGTCGTGTGTATAGTGGTTCAGGGTCTAATGTGCCTAACGAACCTACCGCGAGTGGTGCGCTTAGTACTGTAACAATAGGTCGTCGAGATACCTCCGAAACCTTAAGCATAGATATTACTAAGGCTTCTGCTAACGGCAACCCCCTCGTTAAAGAGTATACTGATATTACTGGTGATTATACTCAGTCTGGGTATAGCTTATATGACGGAGATGATGTTAAGTACTGGAGATATATTGGCTGGGACGATCCCACTCAGAGAAACGTTACTAGACATCAGATGAATCAGGTTGTAGATACTAAAGCTCCTATATTTGATAATATAAATAATATGCTTACTCAGTTTAACGGTATCCTTAGATATTCAGCAGGTAAGTATGAATTGGCCATTAAAGGCAAAAAAGGCACAATTGATGTTGCGGAGCGGATATCTGAAGATGATATAGTAGGAACTATTAAGCTCTCTGATAAAGGCTTAAAGAATAGCAAGAACTTCGTCTCAACCAGTATTATTGATCCTAATAATAAGTTTGAGGGAAGAAGTGTGTCTTTCTTTAACTCTATCTATCTAAAAGAAGATAAGGGTGTTCAAAAGAAAGGTCAGTTTAGCTTACCAGGTATTACAAACTATTATAATGCTAGATTTAATATCAAGCAGTATCTTGATGAGTCTCGGTATGGGTTAGAGATACAGTTTACTATGGCCCCTCGCGGCCTGCTATTATTGGCTGGTAGTATTATTGAATTGACGTACCCTCGCTTTGGGTATAATGGTAAAGCTTTTAGAATTACTAACCTTAACTTTAAAAAAGATGGTTTAGTGGATGTAACTGCCGATGAGCATAATGATGGCGCGTATGTTGTACAGAGTACGGGCAGTGGTTTCGGGGTTCTAGAACAGCCAGAAAGTGGACAAAATCCGTTCTCCTCAATTATACCAACACGCCCAAATAATCTACAAGCGACTCAAACTAACCAAGGCGAGGTAGTACTTACCTGGAGTAATAGTGCCTCCTTTACTAGTGCTACCCATTCTACGGAGATTTTTCGCGGTTCCGTAAATAATATCTCAGACGTAGATACTGTCTTAATAGGTACTTCGGATACAAATGTATTTCATGATCCAATTACTACCGGGGCAGGTACTCAGACTAGGTATTATTGGATTAGATACCAGGTGCGCGTTCCACAGACAAATACCTCTGGGGCAGCTTTCCGAAATGTTGCGTCCTTATACTATCCTAATACGGAAGATAGTGGTTTTACTAACGGGGAGGGCATAACTGGGGTAGGTTTATCTATTAATGCAGTGAGGAAAGTAACTCTAGCTCCTGGAGCAACTACTAATTTTGTGTACCAGAATGATGGTACAGGGATAGAAACAGGTTATCTTGAAAGTAGTACTTTGTCTACTACTACTACGAACACTGCTGGAACTGTAACATATCTCTGGAAGAAAACTACTAATACAGGGGTGGTTAGTGACGTAGGTACCGCTAGTACCTACGCTTATACCCCTCCAACTAACTTTTCAGATATGCCAGAGCTAATATCTGTATTAATGACAGATACAATAGGCTCAGAAGCCTTTACTGATACTGCTAGTCAAACATTTACTGCTACTAAGATTGTTGTAAATGGTACTCCTGGTATAAACGGATTCACCGTAAGTGCCAGCAATGGTAGCCATACTTTTCCTGCTAGCTCTGCAGGTGCTATAGATGGCACTACCGCGTTTAGCAGTACCTTTACAGTACTAAAAGGCGCTACCGTACTAGGATATGACGGGTCTTCGCCATATACTGCGAATACTTATAGACTAGGGGCCTTTGCAAATGTAACACCTGCTAATTCTGTTGTCCCCGTTAATACTAATGGTAGTATTAGTATCAGTGCTTCCACCGGAAGTTTTTTAAGTGGTACTTCTGTTATACAAGCAACATTTGATGTGCCAGTAATAGAGAATGCTACTGGTACTACTATTGCGACCTTTAAATTTAATTTAACAAAGTCATTAGCGGGGGTGAGTGCAGACCCAACTATTAATACGTCTACAGTATATGCATACCAGCGGTCTGCAACTACGCTAACTACTAATCCTGGCGCAGTTACAGTGAGTTTAGTTAGCGGACTTATAACGACTGAGACTCTTGCAAATGGGTGGAGTAAAACTATTCCTTCAGGTAGCGATCCTCTATATATTACTGCAGCCACTGCGTCAGGTACGGGCTCTACTGATACTATAGAGGCGGGAGAATGGGCGGGAGCTGTAATTCTTTCGCAAGACGGCGCTGCAGCAGACCCAAACTATACTTGGATTAAATATAGTCCTAATGCGGACGGTACAGATCTAGTAGATGCCTATGATCCAGGAGTTACAACTTATGTAGGGTATGCTTTTAATAAGACGACTGCTACAGAGAGTACTGTGAAGACAGACTATACTTGGAGCAGACTTGAAGGTGTAAATGCTGATAATAAGTATACCTGGGTTAAATACAGTGCTAATGCGGACGGTACAGGTCTAGTAGATACCTATACAGCAGGTACTACTAAATATATAGGTATGGCTTTTAATAGGACAACTGATACAGAGAGTGAGGTTAAGACAGACTATACTTGGTCTAAGATTGAAGGTGAAGACGGCACCCCAGCAGACCCAAACTATACTTGGATTAAATACAGTGCTAATGCGGACGGTACAGGTCTAGTAGATGCCTATACGGCAGGTACTACTCTTTATATAGGCATGGCTTTTAATAAGACGACTAATGTAGAGAGTACTGTGAAGACAGACTATACTTGGTCTAAGATTGAAGGTGAAGATGGATTACCAAACTATACCTGGATTAAGTACGGTACTGATGCTTCTGGAGCGAATATAACAGATACCTATACAGCAGGTACTACAACCTATGTAGGATATGCTTTTAATAAGACGACTGCTACAGAGAGTGCTATTGCTGCGGACTATACTTGGAGTAGACTTGAAGGTGTAAATGCTGATAATAAGTATACCTGGGTTAAATACAGTGCTAATGCGGACGGTACAGGTCTAGTAGATGCCTATGATCCAGGAGTTACTAAATATATAGGTATGGCTTTTAATAAGACGACTGCTGTAGAGAGTGCTGTGAAGACAGACTATACTTGGTCTAAGATTGAAGGCGAAGATGGTGTCACAAAGTATACCTGGGTTAAGTACGGTACTGATGCTTCTGGAGCGAATATAACAGATACCTATACAGCAGGTACTACAAAGTGGGTAGGCCATGCCTACAACAAGAATACTGATACAGAGAGTGATATTGCTACAGATTATATTTGGACTAAGATTGAAGGAGATCAGGGAACTGCTGGTTACTCAAGTGCTCCTGTAATTATTTATAAACGTTCCGCTTCTTCAACAGACACTACTAAGCCCACAGGCAATACTACTTATACGTTCGCGACCGGTGCTACAGCATTTACTACTCCTAATGGATGGTACGCAGAACCTCCCACTGGTAGCGATAAATACTTATTTATACAAACTGCTACGGCTTCTTCCACTACTGCTACTGACATAATTGCGGATACAGAGTGGTCAGGGGCGCAGCTTCTCTCAGTTAATGGAGATACTCCTGCAGGAGGCGTGCGGGGCGGTAGTATATTTACTATTGAGGAATCCTCGAATGCGAATATAACCAATCTCGTAGCTTCTGGGTGGGCTCAGTGGACTGGCGAAGCCGCTGATACTTTTACTAATGCTGATGCAGCATCAGTAGCGGCAGCAGTAATAGGACTTGCGAGTGACTCAACTATAAGACCCAATGATAGAATTACAGTTACTGATAATAGTGCAAACGTAGCGGGTACACGAATATATGTCGGGGCCGCTGCTACAGCATCTTCCGGAGTAGTAACTTCTAATTTTAGTTCATTGGTTGTAGAAACATTCCCAGGTAGTGTTATCGTAGATGGAACATTAAGTGCGTCTAAAGTAGCAGCAAACTCTGTCTTTAGTAATAGCCTTACTATAGGAAGTAACATGCTTTTGAATACTTCCGGTAAATTTTATACTACTGATAAAACTGCTTATGCTGATAATGATGCAGGGTTCTTTTTAGGGTATGACGGAGGCGCCCATAAGCTAAACATAGGCAATGCTACTAATTATATAAAGTGGGATGGGTCTGCTTTAAATGTAGCTGGTACTATTGCAATGACTGCAGGAACTATAGGTAGTACTGCAGCATCCACTATTGAATCTAGAGCAAATGGTGCTAATCAAGATTCTACCTTAGATATACTAGGAGGTAATCTAACAGGGCAGGTGGGAACTGTAGCAGTAGCCACAGTAAATACCTATGGTACGACTGCAGGAGGAGCCGACACAGGCAGTAGCAGGGCATATATGAATAGTAATGGGCTTGTCGTTGTAGACGGTAGTGGGCAGACAAGAGTAAAGATTGGAAATCTATCTGCCTTGTAGTAACCATAAAAAAAATATATCTTGACATAAGATCTCAATTTAGCTATAATTCTGTAATGGAGGAATATAATGACCGCAGCTGCATACAACCTGACAATCGACCAAGGCTCCGACTTTGCCATTCAATTAACATTGAGCGAAGGAGGAGCTGCTAAAAACCTGACAGGTTACTCTGGTCGGGCACAGATGCGCGTCAAAAAGACAGACGCCCTCGCAGCGGCGAGCTTTGTAGTTGACGTACTTGATGCTGAAGCTGGCATATTGAAGATGGCTATGAGTAATGCAACTACAACGAATGTTGCCCCAGGCTTATACTTCTATGACCTTGAGCTATATACTGCATTAGATGGAGTTGTAAGCCGTCTTTTAGAAGGCCAGGTTACAGTTACTGCAGAGGTTACACGATAATGGCCATATCAATACTAGTAGAACCAAGCGTAACTACCATCACGGCAAATTTAGCCCTCCCAGATGTTTCATCTAGTAGGGTGCTGATTGGCCCTATCGGCAGCTTGAGCGCTACAACCTTGCAGGAGGCTTTAGAGCAGCTTGCCGATCAAGATTTTCGACAACCTAGTACTCCCTCCGGAATAAATGTTCAGGAAGGGGATACTTGGTATGATACAGAAAATAATACATATAAAGTATACCGCGAAGTAAGTACAGGAGTATTTGCATGGACTGATATAGTCTTTACAAATACTGACTCCGTGCTTGACGCAGGAGCCTTTTAAGGCTAATCCGGAGACCTTCAAATGGCCCAAACAATTCAGATAAAAAGAAGTACTACTACAGCTACTCCCACATCCCTAGCAAACGGAGAATTAGCTTATTCCGCAAATAGTGGTAAGCTATTCATAGGTAACCCAGGTGGGGCAGCTGGTGATGTATATGCTGTTGGTGGTAAGTTTTTTACCGATATCATTGCAGGGGCTACAGCCGCTAATACAGCAGATAAGCTAGTATTACGAGATGGCTCTGGAAACTTTGCTGCTGGTACAATTACTGCAAATTTAACTGGTAACGTAAGCGGTAACGCAGGTACTGTAACTAATGGCGTATATACCACCGGAGATCAAATAATTGGTGGCAATAAAACTTTCAGTGCTACAATTAGTGGTAGTATTGATGGTAACGCAGCTACTGTAACTGGGGGTGTATACACTTCCGGAGACCAAACAATTGCGGGAGTTAAGACTTTTAGCTCTGAAATCGTTGCTGATATTAGCGGTAATGCTGGGGGTAATGCAGCTACTGTAACTAACGGCGTATATACCATCGGAGACCAAACAATTGGTGGCAATAAAACTTTCAGCTCTGCAATTGTTGGTAGTGTTTCTGGCAATGCAGGTACTGTAACTAATGGTGTCTACACTATTGGGAACCAAACAATTGCTGGCATTAAGACTTTTAGTTCTAAAATTGCGGGTAGTATTAGTGGCAATGCTGATGGTAACGCAGGTACTGCTACAAAGTGGGCAACCGCACGTAATCTTAGCCTTAGTGGTGATGCTGCTGCAACACTGATAGGCGTTGATGGTTCCGCCGCTGTATCTGGAGTTCTTACTCTTGCTAGTGTTAATGCTAATGTTGGCAGTTTTGGTAGTGCTACAGCGGTTCCAGTTGTTACTGTTAACGCTAAGGGTTTAGTTACAGGAATATCTACTGCTACTATTGCAACAAGCTTTAGTGTCGCAGCCGACACTGGAACTACCGATGTAGTTAACGGCGGAGAGACTCTAACCTTCTCAGGTGGAACTGGTGTTGCTACAACTGTAGGCCCGAACGAAGTTACATTTGCAATTGGACAGCCCGTTGGAATTACTGATAACGTAACATTTAACAATGTTGCGGTAAACGGTACTTTTACCTCCGATGATATTCAAGCTGCAACATTAACAGCCTCTGGTGACGTAGTAGTTACAGGTAACTTGACCGTAAACGGTACAACTACTACTATCAATACTAATACTATTGCTCTTGGCGACAACATTCTTATCTTGAACGCCGACGAAGCAGGTGCCCCTAGTCAGAATGCCGGTATAGAGATCGAACGTGGTACTAGTCTTAACGCAACTCTCCTCTGGAATGAGACAACAGATTACTGGCAGGTTTATGACGGCGTCACTACTTCTAAGATATTGACAGCGGGCAATTTTGCAACTTCTTTCACAGGTGTAATAGACGGCGGTTCATTCTAAAAAACTTTTTAAAAACTCCAGCGTATATACGCTATCAATAGGAGAGCCACATGGCCCAGACAATTAAACTAAAGCGTTCCGCTGTTAGTGGAAACATACCCAATTCTAGTCAGCTAGAATTGGGTGAACTCGCAGTAAATACTACGGATGGTCGTATGTATTTTAAAGATGGGACAGGTAACATTGTCTGGGTCAATAAGACTTCAGAGGTTACAGCGACTGCACCAACCTCCGGTGCAGGGTATCCTGTAGGGTATGTTTGGTATGTAGTCTAGTATGGCTATCAAGGTATGGACAGGAAGTGGGCTTAGTGATCCTACCCAAATCGTTGTAAAAGCCGATGCGGGTACTCTGCGTGCTGTAAGTTATATTATAGTAAAAGGTACAAATACCTTTAGTACTGTATGGTCTGCTATTTATGGTAGTCTTCGTGCTACTTCTACTGTCTTCAATACTACTACTTCTTTTAACACTACCTTTGATACCACTAGAAGTACTCAGGTAAGTACTACTACTGCGTTCCTAACAGTATTCAACACTACCGCTTCTACGAGTGCCACTACTGTGACCTCTAGAACTACTATTTTTGATACTACTCGATCTACCTCTGTAGATACGGGTACTACTTTCAATACCACATTCGATACTGCTAGAGATACTTTACGGTCTACAACTACTAACTATAATACTACCTTTGAGACTACTCGGGCAAGTAACACAGTATTTGAGACTTCCATAGGCACTAGCCGTAGTACAACTACTACGTTCGTAACTGCATTTGACACCTCTATAGGCACTAGCCGTGCCACCAATACCGTATTCAATACAAGTGTGGCTACTAGCACCAACCGATCTACTACTACCACTTTTAATACTAATAGAGTTACCGAAACTTCCAGAACTACTGCGTTTGACACTGTGTTCGGCACTAGTGTAGGTACAAGTAGGACTACTGGTACAAGCAGGACTACCGGCACAAGTAGAGATACCACTACCACTTTTAATACTACTTTAGCTACTGCTACAAGTATAGGTACGTCTAGAGCTACCACTACAACTTTCAATACGGCGCAAAATACTACTACTGCATTCACCTCCAGTTTTAATACTAATACTGTGTTTAACACATCTGCGGCAACTACTACTACTTTTGTAACAACGTTTAATACTACATTAGGCACAAGCAGGGCTACCACTACTAGCTTTACTACCACTACTACGTATGACACGAACTTAGATACTACTACAGCCTTTGTAAGCAGTTTTAATACTACATTAGGCACAAGCAGGGCTACCGCTACAAGTATAGGCACTTCAACAGTATTTAACACGTCTACAGCATTCAATACTACTACAGCTTTCATTAGTACTTTTGGTACGAGTATAGATACAAGTAGAGTTACCGGCACTAGCCGCAATACTACAACTAGCTATAACACTACTATCGCTACACTTACATCTTTTGTAAGTACTTTTGGTACGAGTATTAGTACTGCTAGAGCTACGGGCACTAGTCGAGCTACAACTACGGCTTTCATTAGTACTTTTGGTACAAG
>Ga0255773_10004025_pt1 | contig 12605 bp, 1 predicted proteins | sample 011ome_17_FD_179971 | JGI IMG/M metagenome (GOLD analysis project Ga0255773, IMG submission 179971) | Coastal salt marsh microbial communities from the Groves Creek Marsh, Skidaway Island, Georgia - 011502XT metaG (version 2) | ecosystem: Environmental > Aquatic > Marine > Intertidal zone > Salt...
CCCATTTTTCTCCTTTTACTTTTGTGTCTTTTGCGCTCAAAATCGTCAGAAACTCGACCGCAAAACACGAAAGAATTTATCTAAAGAAGAAGACAAAGAAGAAGACAAAGAAGAAGACAAAGAAGAGAACGCTTACTTTTCTTGGCGAAATAAAGGGAGAGAGCAGAGTGGTCTAAAGTTCTTCTCGTTCTCGTTCTCGTCGCGCGGAAGACGCGAGACGATGGCGTCTTCATCGAATGTAATTCCGGAGAAGAAAGTTGATTCTTCGGCGCAACATCATCATCATCATCACGCGAACAATACCAACAACAACAACAACAAGACGTCTTCTGATGTCGTTTCGTCCTCCTCCTCTCGACCGACGGATGCGTTCAGCGCGTTACTTCGAGATTTATGCGCGAGACCGCCGAAAAACAATACCAACGCGCATCACAGCAGCAACGAGCAGAGTTCTTCGAGATACAACAACAACACGAAGAACGCTAAGAGAAGGAGTTCGTCGTTGTTTTTGTTCTCGCAAAACAGCCGAGAATTGACCGGGGAATTGTTCGGCGTCGGTTTTGACGCCGCGAGCACGCGCGAGAATAAGTCGTTGAAGAAAAGTACCGTTTCCGTGGCGGCGAAGAAAACAAACGCGACGAGCGATAACGCCGGCAGGTTTTACGGAGTCGCGAATAACGACGAAGATGATTCCGAGAATTCTGACTCGAGCAGCGAAGATGAGAGCAGCTCCTCGGAGGAAGAGTATTCGGACGCCGACGGTGATGAGAAGAGCGACGGAGAAAATAGCGAGGACGAGAACGATGATGATAACGACGACGAGGAAGATTTCTTCCTGTACGGAGCGAGGAGTAAGAAGAAGAAAAGTTTACTCTTGTTTCGAGAGAAACGAGGGAACGCGTTGAGAGAATACGTCGAAGGCCAGGCACGGGAAGCGTCGACGAGTGCATTCGCGCAGTTTACCAACGATGCGCACGAGAGGATTGAAAAGTTAGCCGGAAGCGTTATTTTGAGAGAACGGTTAGCCGCGGTGGCGTGCGTGGACCAGTTGTGTTCGGTCGAGTTTGGCGAGGAGGTCGAGAAAGTTACCAGGTTTGCTCGGTATTTGAGGACAGCGGTGACAACGATGCGACAAGGACCGGAACCGGTTTTAGCGAGTGCGGCGAGTCAGGCGTTGGGGAGGTTGGTGGCGACCGGAGGCGCGGTGACCGCGGATATCGTGGAGGAGGAGGTGAACAGAGCGTTTAAATGGTTGAAAAATCCCGTACGGGAAGAGCGAAAACGGTTTGCCGCCGCGTTGACTTTGAGAGAGTTAGCCGCAAATGCGCCGACGGTGTTTAACGTGCACGTGCCGCATTTCATCAAAGCCGTGTGGCCGGCGTTGCACGATCCGAGTTTAGACGTTCGATTGGCCGGCGTGTTGGCGTTACGAGCGTGTTTGATGGTTATCGAGCAAAGAGAGACGAGATATCGCGTCCAATGGTATTATAAACTGTATGAAGAAGCGAGAAAAGGTTTAGAAGCTCCGTTGACTCCGGGGAATTCGACGACGACGCCGTCGAAATCTGGCGGCGGCGGTGGCTCTGCCAAGACGCCTCATAGCAGTAGCAGTAGAAAGACGCCCTCGGACAAGCACTCGCCGTCGGCAAAAAAAGTGCACACGAACGCGCAGTACAACGATCGTCCAGAAAAAATCCACGGTTCTTTACTCGCGCTCGGCGAACTGTTGCGTCACACGGGCGAGTTTATGCTTTCTAGATATAAAGAGGTTGCGGAAACGGTTTTGAAGTTTTATCGATCCAGACGTCTCATCGTGAGAAGGTCGGTGATTGATTTGATTCCAAAGTTAGCCGCGTTTTCACCGAGAAGGTTTGCAGATTCGTATTTACCGCTAGCGTGTGGGGTTTTGCTTACTTCTATTCGAGCGCAAGGCGAAAGAGATGCGGGTTTCCTAGCACTCGGTGATTTAGCGAAAGCGTTGGAACCGGCGATGCGCGCGGACGAACTCATGCGCGTGCGAAGGGCGAGAGAAGATAATAACATGACGAGCTCGAGCTACTACCCCACGCAAGGACAACACGTGCTTAGCGGTGGTGGTATTTCCAGTCATCGAGGCACGCCGCAGTTGATAGTAAATAGCAACAGCACGACCACTCCGAATGCTCACAACAGAGGATACGGCGGCGGCAGCGGAGGCGCGTCGCCTCTAGATAGATCTCGATCTGGGACGCCGGCGAACGGCTCAAATTACAGCAACCAACAACATCAAATGAACAATCAAAACTTGCTCGGTCCGCTCATGCAATCGCCCGTTCTGGCGACTCCAAACAACGACAACAACAACAACGCTTTAATTGGTGGATCAGGAGAAGTCAATAGTAACGGCCCGGGATGGCTTACGCCCGGTTCCGTCAGTACTCCCGATGGGTTCATGAACAATAATAACGGAGTTCAAACGCCAGGAGCATACGGCAACTACCGATCGCGATCGCCGAATACAGTTTCGCAGATTACCTCGGCCGATGGAAGGAGCGTTCGCGTGAACGACTATTCGGTCCAAGAAAATCGCATGTTTGAGAAACCTCTGGGAAGCGCGTTATTGCGTTACCTTCCGGAAATCTCTGCCGTCATGTACGATGTTTTCGGTGAAGGTTCTTTAAATTACGAAGAGCGTTTGGCGTCAAGAAAACGACGAAAGAGCATTAAGAAAGAAAACCGCGAAAAGAGGAAGAATAGGAGTAATAATAACGGCGAAGAGCTGGACGGCGATTTCGACGACGAAAACGGGGGGAATGGTCGCAACAAAATCGCAAAGAGGACGAAACGGCACGAGTCGGCTAAAGATACGGAAAAAGACGAAGACGACGAGGAAGAAATTCGAAGAAAGCAAGAGCTAAAATTAGCGAACGAGAAGGTGCTTCGTTCGGGCGTCCGCGAGGCTCTGAGATGTTGCGGCGAAATGGCTGCCGCGCTTCAGGAATCTTGGAAACCGCACGTATTGAACGTCTTGCCGACAATGTTTGCTGTTGGTCTGTCCAAATCCTTAGTCTCTTCGTTGGAAACAATCACGGACGCGTTACCAGACTTGACTTCACAAATCCAAAGTCGCTTATTCGATGCCGTGTCCATGGCGACTAGGACGACGAACGCGGGTAGCGGCGAATTTGGCCATCATCATAACCTCCTCGGTTTTGAAGGCGCGATGTTTGAACATCCATCGTCTGATGCGACCAATGGTCAACGAAGAGTTTCGCGACGAACACTCGAGCTCGCATTACGCACCATGCGCTCGTTCCCGTTCGAGTCTCGATTGTTGCTAAAATTTGCGCGACGTAACGTCGTCCAACATTTAGATAACCCTTCCGTGGACGTGCGATTGGAAGCGGCGTTGACGTGCTGCCACTTGTTGGAGCTGAAGCAAATTTCGCAAAAGCCTTCTCCCTCTTCGTATCATCGACAAAATCAATACAGCGCTTCGAATCGAAACGCGTTGATGCTACTTAACGGTCAGTCCGACGCTAAACCGCAAGCGACGAGGGATGTCATCATGGAACGGTTGTTGCAACTGTCGGTGGCGGATTTAGACGCTAACTTTCGAGCGTCAGTTTTGAGGGCATTTGTGATTGGCTGTCGCGCGATTGATTCGTATTTGTCGCAAGCGCGGTCCTTGAGAGCATTATTCGTGGCTTTGAACGACGAAAATGTGGTAGTGAGAGCGCTGGCGATTGAGTTGATAGGCACGCGGCTTTCACCGAGAAACCCCGGGTATTGTTTGCCGGCGTTGAGAGCGTACTTGTTGCAGCTCTTGGCAGAACTCGAAAGGTCAACAGAATCTTCAGTCAGAGAAGAATCGGCAAAGTTAATCGCGACTCTCATTCGTGCATGTCCTCGATTATTCACGCCGCACATTTGCCCGGTGATTTTGAAAACATTGACGAGGATGTTGAGAGCGAAAGCGGAAGATTCGAAAAGTAGCGGCGCTGGGGTTGTTGACGATAAAAAGAAGGACGGTAAAGATGCCAAAAGCGGAAAGAAAGAAAAGGGCAAGAAAGGTGGCAACGGCAACGACTCGAATAATAACAACGGTAAAGACGAAAACGCGAACGACTCGAGCGATAAGTATTACGATTTCAACGACGACGACGCCTCCAATCGCAAGAACAAGAAGGAAAAGAAGCAGAGAGACGTCGGTAACATTACAAACGAAAGGCCAAATTTAGACGACGATGATACGTCCATGAAACATCTGAACGAAGACCCGATGAGTGCGCACGATCACACGAAAATCGGTAAAATGTCTACTTCGGATGCGATGGCAAAATCATCGGCGTCGGTCTTTGTGCGCACGGCGGTGAGCGGTCGAGAGAAAGCCGCCGCGATTGCCACCATCGGCGAACTCATGGAAGTTGGTGGACCGGCAACTAGGTTGCACGTGCCTGAGCTCCTCGTTTTGCTCATGCAAGCTTTGAAGTCAAACGCTACGCGTGATATTGCCGTGATCACTTTAGGTAAACTGGTAAAGCACTCCGGGTACGTCGTCGCTCCGTACGCCGATCACCCGCAGTTGCTTCCGTTACTTTTACGCATGGTAGCGACGGAGAAAGGCACAAAACGAGAAAACGTGTTGCGAACATTGGGTATTCTCGGCGCTTTAGACCCACACGCGCACAAAGAAAACGAAATCAAACTATACGGTCAAGGTTTACTCTCCGCGGCTGGCGTTCGAGGGGTGAAACAATCCGCGGTGGCCAAAGCGGTGACAAACAACCCTAAAGCAGTCGCGGTTGAAGCGAATGCGTACATCATGGGAGGTTTTGGTAAGAATGTGAATAAAATAAATTTAAAAACAGCTGGCGATGACAATTACCGCGACGACGACGATGACGACGACGAAAATTCGCACGACCTCTTACCGCTGATGAACTTAACCACGGCGAGCGACGATTTCTACCCGACGGTTGCCTTGAACGCGTTGTTAAGAGTATTGAGAGATAAATCCATGTCTAGTCATCGACACATGGTTGTTCGATCGGTCATGTTCATTTTTCACAATTCATTAGGGTTGAACTGTGTTTCATACCTACCGACCGTCCTTCCGGTTTTATTCGACGTCATGCGCACGTGCGACGACGCTTTGCGAGAGTTTATGCTCTCAGAGTTGGCGATTTTAGTAAGCGTGATTAAAGCGCACGTGAGGAGATTTTTACCGGAAATTTTAGAAATCATTCACACGTTCTGGGGCAATAACGCGCTTTTAAAATCGACGTTGTTGCTGTGCGAAGAGCTGTCCAGAGCGTTGAGAGATGAGTTTCGGTCGTATTTGCCGGAGTTGTTGCCGAGGATTGTCGCGGTGTTGGCGGACGCGGAGCGATCTGGGAGGTACGCGGCAGTGCCGTACGTCTTGAGAGCGTTGGAAACGTTCGGGAGTGGTGTGGATGAACACTTACACTTAGCATTACCGTCGATTGTTAGGTTGTTCAAACCAGGCGTAGCTCCGGTACCGTTTCAAGTGCGCCGAGCGGTCTTGGCTTCGTTATCCAGACTTTTACCTCGCATGCAGTGCGCGTCGTCCCAACACGCGAGTGCAATTATTGCTCCGCTAGCGCGCATTTTGGAAAGCGACGACGCTATTCTTCGAAAGTATGCCGTGGATGCGTTAATTGCTCTGGAAAAGCCGTTAGGAAATGAATACCGGCTGTTCCTTCCCTCGATTACTCGCGTCGCTCGCAGAGTGGGCCTGAAAGACAAACGTTTCGAAGCGATGCGCGAACGCATCGAATCGGGCGGGAAGTTTCCTGCGGCGTTCGGGGCGCTTTCGATCACCTCAAATGCGAGTATCTTTGGTAGCGAGGGTGTGCTCAGCCAAGAAGAATACGAAGAGTCGAACGCGTTTGATCCTCGATCGAATAGACCTCCGCCTCCGGTGCAACCACAAAAGCTCGTCGTCAACGAATTCGCGTTGCGCAAAGCGTGGGAATCGTCGCAAAGATCCACAAAAGAAGATTGGCTCGAGTGGATGCGTCAGTTATCGGTTGAATTGTTAAAATCTTCCCCGTCTCCGTCGCTGAGAGCGTGTGCGGACCTGGCGAACGTTCAACCTAACGTCGCTAGGGATTTGTTTTGCGAATCCTTCGTGAGTTGTTGGGCTGAGTTGTCCGTGGTGCACAGAGAGCAACTCGTGCGTTCGATGGAATCTGCGTTCACGTCACCGACGATACCTCCGGAAATTGTAGCGACTTTGCTCAACTTGTCCGAGTTTATGGAACGTGACGAGAAACCGATCCCGGTAGACGTGCGAACGTTGGGGGCCATCGCCGAGCGGTGTCGCGCGTACGCTAAAGCTTTGCATTACAAGGAGTTGGAGTTTACATCCATGCCAAACGAATGCGTCGAGGCGATTATTGCGATCAACAATCAGTTGCAATTGCCAGAAGCCGCTCTTGGGGTGTTAACGCATCTGAGGAATAAAAAATTGGAAGTGAACGTGAAAGAGTCGTGGTACGAAAAATTAGGGCAATGGGAATTCGCGTTGGAGGCGCATAAGAAGAAAGCGGATGAGTTGGACGCGCGAGCGGCGAGAGAGGCAGAAATTCTATATCAAAGAGAAGTTTCCTCCAGAAACCATCATCAGCAGTACTCGGGAGCAGCGCAAAGACCGCCATCGCCGTCTTTTTCGTACCATTACAATCGACAACTCATGTCCAAAGCCGATCGCATCGCGCGCGAGGAGGCGAGTTTAGGGCAAATGCGATGTTTAGCCGCTTTAGGTGAGTGGGAACGACTCATCGCGTTAGCTAAGAGAGAGTGGCCGACAAACGAAGGCGGTGCACCGCATTCCCACGCGAGCAAGATTGGTATCCAAGTAGGGGAAAACGGAGGGGACGCCATCTCCGAGAGAAAGATAAAAAAGCTCGTATCGGCAAAACACTCGGTTTTAAGGGATAAAGTTGCACCGTTAGCGGCTCGAGCGGCGTGGCATTTAGGCGATTGGAAATCGATGGAAAAGTACACCGTGCATTACTCGAGCTCGAAACGAGATCCCACGACCGGAAAGAACGGGTCTAGTGCGAACGGCTCCGGCGGCGATAAGAAAGGATCGGGTAATACCTTGGACGAGATGAACGGTAAGAAGAGCAAGCCGGATAATTCAACGCCGTATTCCGAAGTCAACGCGTTGATCACGCCCGGGGACGGGGATTTCTACCGCGCCGTTCTCGCCGTTCGTCGCGGAGACCCGATGGCGGCTTTAAGACACATCGACGCGTCTCGAGAGGCGCTCGGTCAAGAGCTCGTGTCGTTGGTTTCCGAATCGTATGATCGCTCATACGGCGGTGTTGTTCGCGCGCAGCAGCTCGCCGAGCTCGAGGAAGTTGTCGAATACGCTCAGTTACAAGCGATGGCGCAACACGACCCACGCGCGAAACACAGACAAGATGTCGTTCGTCAAATGTGGCGCGATCGCATCTACGGCGTTTCGAGAGACGTGGAAGTTTGGCAATCGCTCTTAGCCGTTCGAGCGCTAGTGCTCCCGATGAGCAAAGAAACAAACACGTGGTTAAAGTTCGCATCCATGAATCGTAAAGCCGGTCGTCAATCGCAAGCGAAGAGAACTTTGGTTAGACTTTTAGAATACGACCCGAGCGAGTTCTCCGCCGGTCAAGAAGGCTTCGGCGCTGGATCCGGTCGACCTTTGGTCATGTTTGCGTACTGCAAACACTTATGGGGCGTTAACTCGAGAGAAGAGGCATTTCAGCGTTTACAATCGCTCGCGAGCGAGTTATTTTCGGCGTCGTATCAGCGCGAGATGGAAGGTAGTCGATTAGCTAAAGACGACGCAAAGTTAGTCTCGAAGGCTTTTTTGAAACTCGGGCAGTGGCGATGGGAACTCGCCGAGGAAACGTTAGACGACGATACAATTTCCGACGTCTTGACTTCCTTTGGTACGGCTACAAAACATTCAAGACACTGGGCGAAAGCCTGGCACAATTGGGCTTTGTTCAACGCCACCGCGATGGAACACTACCAGCGTTTAGCCACGCAGCGATTAAATGTCAACGAAGAAAGAGACGCGCTCAAAGCCGCCGCAACGAGGCACGTCGCGCCAGCTATATCAGGTTTCTTTCGATCGATCGCATTGGGTGGCTCCACGCCGCGTGATATGGGTGGTGCTCTGCAAGATATTTTACGCCTGTTAACCTTATGGTTTAACTACGGCCATTTGCCGGAAGTCGAAGCCGCGTTGGTTGAAGGTTTCGGTCACGTTTCCATCAACACGTGGCTCGCAGTAATTCCCCAAATTGTTGCTCGAATTCACTCGAATTCACCACCTGTTCGACGATTAATTCATCGATTATTGGTTCGCGTTGGCCGTCAGCATCCCCAGGCGTTGTTGTATCCATTACTTGTCGCGTGTAAGTCGCAATCGACCACTCGACGCGTCTCCGCCACGGCGGTTCTAGACAACTTGCGGAATCATTCCGCGCTTTTAGTCGAGCAAGCGGAAGTAGTAAGTTTAGAGCTCATTCGCGTCGCGATTGTTTGGCACGAAGCGTGGCACGAAGCATTGGAAGAGGCGTCTCGTTTATACTTTGGCGAACAAAACGTGGATGGCATGTTTGCAGTTTTGGCGCCTCTGCATCACATTTTGGAACGCACCGGCGCGGAGACGTTGCAAGAGATGTCATTCGCGCAAGCTTACGGAAGAGAATTACGAGAGGCTCGTGAATACTGCGAGAAGTTCAAAGAGTCCGGCCGCGAGGAGGATTTGAATCAAGCTTGGGATTTATATTATCACGTGTTCAAACGAATCAACAAGCAACTGCCGACGTTGACAACTTTAGAGTTGAGATACGTCTCGCACCGGTTGTTGTCGGCGAGAGATTTAGAGTTGTCTTTACCCGGGAATTATATTCCTGGTGGCGAACTGGTAACAATCGCGTGGTTCGCGCCCACCATGCATGTCATCACTTCCAAACAACGCCCGCGACGTTTACAAATCCACGGCTCCGATGGGAAAGATTACGGTTACTTGTTAAAAGGTCACGAAGATTTACGCCAAGACGAACGCGTCATGCAGTTGTTCGGTTTAGTTAATCAATTGTTGAATAGCACGCCTTCGACATCGAGGAGAGATTTAGCGATTGCTCGATACGCCGTCGTCCCGTTATCTCCAAACTCTGGCCTCATTGGCTGGGTTCCGAATTGCGACACCATGCACGTTCTCATCCGAGAACACCGCGAGGCGCGCAAAATTCCTTTGAACTTGGAACATCGTTTAATGCTCGCCATGGCCCCGGATTACGACAATTTGCCGTTGGTGAATAAAGTTGAAGTCTTCCGACACGCGTTAGATAACACGCCTGGGAATGATTTAGCGCAAGTTTTATGGCTCAAATCGCACAGCTCCGAGCAATGGCTCGATCGTCGAACGACGTATACGAGATCCTTGGCCGTCATGTCCATGGTTGGCTACTTACTCGGTCTCGGTGATCGACACCCGAGTAACCTTATGATTGATAGATACTCCGGAAAAGTTTTGCATATCGATTTTGGCGATTGTTTTGAAGCGTCTATGCACCGAGAAAAGTTCCCAGAACGCGTGCCGTTTCGTTTAACTCGAATGTTGGTGAAAGCGATGGAAGTCTCCGGGATTGAAGGGAACTTCATCGGTACTTGTCAAAGAGTGATTACGGTGTTACGAAGCAATAAAGATTCCGTGTTGGCTATGTTAGAGGCGTTTGTTCACGACCCATTGATTAATTGGAGACTTTTGGCGAATCAAGCGACTGAGCAAAATGGATCCTCCGCGGAGCCTTCGTCCAACGCGAATTCTACGGCGAACAACAGCGGAAGCGTCACGCCGGCGGCTGGAACGAGTAGCGCGAAATCGAGTCCATTGGCGAGGCATACCATTTCTCGCGATGCCGAGGAACCATCATCAAATAATAACATTAATAACGATACTCTCGTCGCGGGAGACGGTTCCAGTGGTTCTGGCTCAGCAACCCCAGGTGGGTCTGATGTGCCTTCCGGTCAATCCTCTAGGGCGCCTTCGCGAACGCCGCCGCCAAAAACGCCAACCATTCCTGAAAACGAATCCTTCCACGCCGATTTGGACGAGAAGAGTAAAGCGGTTGGTGTCGACAGTCGAACAAATACCGCCGATTTTGGGCACAACTCTTCCTCTCGATTGGATTCTGGCTCCGACGATTTACCGAGAACTGGGCAAAAACCAGGCGCCGCGCCGATGTTTATGGACACGCCGAGCGGGCAAGTTCCGGTTTCCTCCTCCGTGATGGGCGCGACGGCGTTACACGCGCAATACGAAAACATGCGCGAGTTTGGCGGTGGTGGTGGAATGTCCGCTATGATTGGTACGGACATGAACATCCTCGGCGGTGTTGGCGATCCGACAAACGTTTCGGTCGATGAATCCGAACACGGCGACGCCAACGATCAAGACAGATCTGTCGGCGGTAACCACCAACAGCATCTCAATCACCACTCAACTTCCTACGCGCAGCGCGTTATGCATCAACAGCTCGGTGCCAGTGGCGATATACAACACCAAAATCAACACGCACAAAGCAGCGCTGCTGCTGCGGTTGCCGCCGTCGCCGCGGCCGCGGGGAATTACGGCAGTAGCATGTCCTCGTTCGAACCGGAAATTTTAAAGCGCGACGAACTCATCGACGCGTTGGACGGCATAAACGACAACGAGGATAATATGGTTTTGAACGATCGAGCGGTGAGTGTCATGCAACGAATGAACGATAAATTAACCGGGAAAGACGGTTTAATCGAAGCTGGTTCAGCGGTGGACGCTGGCGATTCAGTCGAACATCAAGTGCGACGGTTGATTGAAAAAGCGATGAATCACGAGAACTTGTGCACTTCTTACATCGGATGGTGCTCTTTCTGGTAGTTTTTATTAATAGTTTTTTTCCTGCATACTGTACCTGTTTGTTCTATTATATCGATCTATGCGCTACTATATCTTTTATGCTATAGCCCGTACGCTTGTCTGGCAGAATCGGACATTTGCGGCACAGAGGGCGGCGTCCACCCTCCTCCTCCTCCTCCTCCTCCTCCGTCGAACGAATACTCGCCGCTCGCCGCGGCGCCGTTGCCGTATTTATCCCACGGTCTGTGCCCTTCAAAGCTCTCGTCGTCCGATGGTTTCATCGACCACGGTTTCTTCGTTCTCTCCTCGAAATCTTCGCTGACTGGCGGTAAAGCTACGTCCGGATTCGGCGGACGATCGTCGATGTCTTTAATCCCCGGCACCGGTTCGCCTTTCTCCACGAGTTCGATGACTTCTAAAAAGTTTTTCGGTCTCGGCGGTTCTTCTAAAACTCTTTGCTGCTGATTATGGTTACTCCCCATGTTTTTACGAACGTTTGCTGCCCGTTGTTGTTGTTGTTGTTGTTGTTGTTGTTGCGACTTCATCGAGTTGATGTCGTCGTCGTCGTCGCCGCCGCCGAGTAATTCCATTTGGTGTCGCTTCTTCGCCTGAAAATAATCATCTAAATCCAAATCTTCGTTATTTTTATCACTGCTAAAACGATGATAATTATTAGTACTCTCTACCGCCTCCACGCGTTCGGCGACGTACCCTTTCTCGCCTAACCTCCGACTTGGCGACGACGCCTCCTCTTCCTCTCTCTTCGTCGTCTTCGCAAAATCCTCTCGCGCCAACTCCATCTCCCTCAAAACGCTCCTCCTCAACGCGTCCATCTCCTTCTTCGCCTCCTTCCTCTCCTCCTCCACAGTCTCCATCATTTTCTTCTTCGTTTCTCTCATTTTTTCCTCCGCTCGTTCCCTCTCCTCCATCACGTCTTCCCGTTGCGTCATCTTCGCCTTTTGCAACTCCTCTCTCATTTTTTCCTCCACGTTTTTCACCGACTGCAACACCGCGCTCTCCGTCGTCTCTTGCCGCTCACGTAATTTCTTCTCCAAGTCCGCGAGATTCTCCGAGAGTGACTTTGAAATCGCGTCCAGCATTTGCGTTTGTTTCTTCTTTTCCTCTTCTTCCTCTTTCTTCTTATTACTCTCCGTCGTCGTAAACAAAGAGCTTTTCATCACTCTCGGGTACACCCGCCATCCGAGCACCGCCAACGCTGCGGCGTACGCCACCACTTGCGTCCACCGCAAAGAAGAAGAAGAAGAATTCTGCTTCTGAATCATTCCGTACGGTAAAACTGGAGGATTATTATTAGGTAAAACGATAGGTTTCATCGAACCATCGTCATCGTTCGATGACGCTGTTCTCCGAAACGCTTCTTCAATCTCCGCTTCGCTCACGTTTTTGTTCCTTAAAAATTGTTTCTTTTCCTCCTCGGTGTACGATTTGGAATTTTTTATCGACGGGTGCTCGAGGAACGCGATCGCGTTTTCCAGTCCTGATCCTGACCCTCCCACGGCTGCTGATCCTTCTCGTTGTGTCATGCTCCTTTCGCGCTCTCTCTTTCTCGCTCTGCGTGCTGTTCAATATCGGGACAACAACAAAAAGTCGAGAGAATTATGAATCCAATTCAATTCAGAAAGTAGTAAGAATAAAGAAAGAACTTATTATAAAAAGATCTCTTCTCCTCGAAAATAGTCGC
>Ga0255773_10004036_pt1 | contig 12584 bp, 11 predicted proteins | sample 011ome_17_FD_179971 | JGI IMG/M metagenome (GOLD analysis project Ga0255773, IMG submission 179971) | Coastal salt marsh microbial communities from the Groves Creek Marsh, Skidaway Island, Georgia - 011502XT metaG (version 2) | ecosystem: Environmental > Aquatic > Marine > Intertidal zone >...
ACCGTCCTCGACCTGCCCGCCTTGCGCGCACAGGTGGAGGACCTTGAGGCCCAGGCCAGTGCACCGGATCTCTGGGACGATCAGGAGAAGGCGCAGAAGGTCACGTCCAAGCTGTCCTTCGTGCAGGGGGAGCTCCGCAAGTTCGGGGCGCTGCGTGGGCGCCTGGACGACCTCCCGGTGCTCTTCGAGCTCGCCGACGACGCGGGCGATGAGGATGCACGAGCGGACGCCCTCAAGGAGCTCGAGTCCGTCCAGGCCGCCATCGACGAGATGGAGGTGCGCACGCTGCTGTCCGGTGAGTACGACTCCCGTGAGGCTTTCGTCTCCATCCGGTCTGGCGCGGGTGGCGTCGATGCTGCCGACTGGGCCGAGATGCTGCTGCGGATGTACACCCGCTACTGCGAGCGTCATGGATGGTCGTACGAGGTCAATGACACGTCCTATGCGGAGGAGGCCGGCATCAAGTCGGCGACCTTCCACGTCAAGGCCCCCTACGCGTACGGCACGTTGTCGGTGGAGCAGGGCACCCACCGGCTGGTCCGGATCTCCCCGTTCGACAACCAGGGCCGACGGCAGACATCCTTCGCTGAGGTCGAGGTCATCCCCGTCGTCGAGCAGACCGATCACATCGATGTTCCTGAGGACGAACTCCGTATCGATGTCTACCGGTCCTCGGGACCTGGCGGTCAGGGCGTCAACACCACTGACTCGGCCGTGCGCATCACGCACCTGCCGACAGGGATCGTCGTGTCGTGCCAGAACGAGCGGTCTCAACTGCAGAACCGGGCGTCCGCTATGGCCGTGCTCCAATCCAAGCTGCTCGAGCGACGCAGGCAGGAGGAGCAGGCGAAGATGGACGCCCTCAAGGGCGACACGGCTGGCTCATGGGGAAATCAGATGCGCTCGTACGTGCTGCACCCGTACCAGATGGTGAAGGATCTGCGCACAGAGGAGGAGACCGGAAACACGGCCGCCGTCCTTGACGGGGAGATCGACGCATTCGTGGAGTCGGGCATCCGCTGGCGCAAGCAGAGCGCCGCCGTAACCTAGACTGACGAGCGTGATCCTCTTCGACCACGTCACCAAGGTCTACCCGACGCAGCAGCGACCTGCGCTGGACGATGTGTCGTTGGAGATCGAGAAGGGCGAGTTCGTCTTCCTCGTGGGGCCGTCCGGCTCCGGCAAGTCCACCTTCTTGCGCCTGGTACTCCGCGAGGAGCGCCCCACGAAGGGCCAGGTGTGGGTGCTGGGCAAGGAGCTCAATCGGCTCTCCAACTGGAAGATCCCGATGCTCCGGCGTGAGATCGGAACCGTGTTCCAGGACTTCCGCCTCCTGCCGAACAAGACCGTGGCGGAGAACGTCGCCTTCGCCCTCGAGGTCATCGGCAAGCCGAGCTCGCACATCAAGAAGGTCGTGCCTGAGGTCCTCGAGGTGGTCGGACTTGAGGGCAAGGAGGGTCGCCGACCAGATGAGCTCTCCGGCGGCGAGCAGCAGCGCGTGGCCATCGCCCGTGCTTTTGTCAACCGTCCGATGCTGCTCATCGCCGACGAGCCCACGGGCAACCTCGACCCGGGCACGTCCGTCGGCATCATGAAGCTGCTCGACCGCATCAACCGCCTGGGCACCACCGTGGTGATGTCCACCCATGACTCGCAGATCGTCGACCAGATGCGTCGCCGAGTGATCGAACTCGAAGGCGGTCACGTGGTCCGTGACCAGTCCCGTGGCGTGTACGGGTACGCGCGATGAGGGCCAGTTTCGTCGCGAGCGAAGTGGGCAACGGCCTGCGCCGCAACCTCACGATGACCCTTGCCGTGATCATCACGGTGGCCGTATCGCTCGCCCTGTTCGGGGCCAGCCTCCTGGTGCGGGCACAGGTCACCACCATGAAGGACTTCTGGTACGACAAGGTCGAGGTGTCGATCTTCCTGTGCAGCAAGGGAAGCGACACCCCCTCGTGCGCCGGCGGGGCGGTCACCGCTGCGCAGCGCGACCAGATCAAGAGCGACCTGGAGAGCCTGCGTCCGCTGGTCGAGGAGATCTACTACGAGTCGAAGACGGAGGCCTACGAGCGCTTCAAGGAGCAGTTCAAGAACTCGCCGATCGTCGGCAACGTCACTGAGAACGCGCTTCCTGAGTCCTTCCGCATCAAGCTCGCTGATCCGACCCAGTACGACGTGGTGGCGTCTGCCTTCCAGGGTCGGCCTGGCATTGAGCAGGTCAATGACCAACGTCAGGTGCTCGACAAGTTCTTCCAGTTGCTCGGCGGGCTGCAGCTGATCGCCCTCCTGATTGCGATCGTCATGCTCGTCGTCACGGTCCTGCTCATCGTCAACACCATGCGTGTGGCCGCATTCAGCAGACGTCGCGAGACGAGCATCATGCGGCTGGTCGGTGCCTCGAACTTCTACATCCAGCTGCCGTTCCTGCTGGAAGCCGCGCTTGCCGCTGCGGTGGGAGCCCTTCTGGCCATCGGCGGCCTGATCCTCATGAAGACGGTCATCGTCGACGGCGTTCTCGCCCCGTCATTCCAGTTCACGGCCTTCGTCGGTTGGGATGCCGTCCTGGCCATCGCTCCCGTCATGCTCATCACGGGCATCCTGCTGGCCGGGCTTGCGGCGTTCTTCACGCTCCGCAAGTACTTGCGGGTGTGAGCCTCCAACGGACCTTCGAACCGCTCCCGCGCACGCGACGGGGGTGGATCGCGCTTGTTGTCACCGGCATTCTGCTGGTGATCGCGTTCGTGCTGGTCGTCCGCTTCTATGACGTCGAGGGCGGCAGCACGGTTTCTGGGGCAGACACCGAGGTGACGGGGCAGGAGGCCATCTTCATCACCGTGGAGCCTGCTGCAGTGGATGCCAATGCCAACGAGACGCGTGTGCACCTGTCCTTCAGGCCGGTGGGCGACGACTATGTGGGCTCCGACAGTCGGCTGACCAGGAATGTGCGCATCACCGTGTCGGATGTCAACGGGGTGACCGAGTACAAGTTCCCGGCGGGCACCTTCCTCACGCAGCGCGACCAGGTGCTGGTGATGGACGGCGAGACAGCGGCCTACCCCTTCGACCTGCACTCGGCCAAGCTGCTGTTCGCCGCGGACACCTACACCCGAAATTCTGATGGCTCCTTCGCATCGGACGGTCAGATTCCGATCGGCCTCGAGGGTGAGGGCGGAGTGAACGGCTGGGACACCAACATCGATCTGTTCGGTGACCTGTCGCAGGATCAGCTCGCGAGCGGCGTTCCCGCGATGGCGCTCCTGACGTACACGCGCGCCTTCTCGACGCAGGTCTTCGCGATGCTGATCCTCGCGATCGCTGGCGTGCTGGCCCTGCTGGCACTGGGCACCGCGGCGCTGGTGCAGGCGGACCGCCGCCCGGCTGAGGCCGCCCTGCTGTCGTGGACGGCCGCGCTGCTGTTCGCCCTGCCGGCCCTTCGGAACTACCTGCCCAACGGCCCTCCGTTCGGGGCATCCATCGACATGTACGCCTACCTGTGGTTCATGCTGGCCGCCGGTGCGGCCGCCGTGCTCGTCATCGTGGGCTGGAACGGGCAGAAGCTCGCGGAGCGGCGTCGGCTGAAGGCTCAGGCGCAGCGCGACCAAGATGAGCGTGACCAGGACAGGCAAGGAGCCACTCGTGGCACGTGAGCAGGGGCGCAAGCTCATCGCCCAGAACAAGAAGGCGCGCCACGACTACTCGATCGAGGATGTCTACGAGGCTGGTCTGGTGCTCGTCGGAACCGAGGTGAAGTCGCTGCGCGCAGGCCGGGCCAGCCTCACTGATGGGTTCGCCACGCTCGACGACGGGGAGATCTGGCTCAGGGGCGTGCATATCCCGGAGTACTCGATGGGCACGTGGACCAACCACGAGCCTCGACGTGCCCGCAAGCTCCTCCTGCGCAAGGAGGAGATCAACCGCATCGCGTCCAAGGTCAAGGACTCAGGCGTCACTCTCGTTCCCCTCGCTCTCTACTTCAACGACGGCTACGCGAAGGTCGACCTCGCCGTCGCGCGCGGGCGCAAGAGTTACGACAAGCGGCAGGCGATCGCCGAGCGTGAGTCCAAGCGCGAGGCCGATCGTGCCACCGGGCGCCGGACCAAGGGCATCGACTGACGCATGGGCTTCCTGTCGGGCACATCAATGATCCCGGCGCCATCACGAGGGTTCTATGGCTGGCGCATGGTGCTCTTCGCCTCGATTGCGCTGGCACTCACCGGTCCCGGTCAGACCTTCGGCGTCTCCGTCTTCGTCGACCCGATGGTCAACGACCTCGGACTGACGCGAACGCAGGTCAGTGCCGCCTACCTGATCGGCACCCTGGCCGGCGCGATTGCCCTGCCCTGGGTCGGTCAGGCGATCGACCGCTACGGAGTGCGTCGGTCCATGACGGTCATCGCGGCTGCCTTCGGCCTGTTCCTCATGGGCATGGCGGTGGTGTCGGGATTCGTCACGCTGACGGCCGGCTTCATCGGCATTCGCATGGCGGGCCAGGGCGCGCTCGGGCTGGTGGCCACCACGTCAGTCGCCCTGTGGTTCAGCCGCAAGCGCGGAACGGCCATGGGCATCGTCGCCGCGGCTGGTGGCTTCGGCATGACCATGATCCCGCTCATCTTCGAGCTGGTGATCTCCCGATACGGGTGGCGCACCGCTTGGGTGGCCGAGGCGCTCGTGGTCTGGGTCATCGTCCTGCCCATGGCCCTGCTGGCAGTCCGCAATCGTCCGAGTGACCTCGGTCAGCACGTCGACGGAGATCCGGAGCCTCCCGCAGGCGACGGTGACGTGTGGGGCGTGGAAAGGCGGGAGGCGCTCAGGTCTCCGTTCTTCTGGCTGGTCACGGCAACTGTCGCGGCGACAGCGGCGCTGACGACAGCCGTGGTCTTCCACCAGATCGACCTTCTGGGTGAGCGTGGGTTCACGCCGACGGAGGCGGCTGCGAACTTCCTGCCCCAGACGGTGGCCACGGTCGTGACGACGCTTGGTGTGGGTGCATTGGCTGATCGTGTGTCAGCGCGCCTCGTGCTCGCACTGTCCATGGTGCTGCTCGCCGGCGGCTTCCTGCTGGCCATCGCTGCGAGTCCTGGCTTCCTCGGCATCGCCTTCGGCGCGATGATCGGCAGTGCTGGGGGAGCAGCGCGAGTGGTGGAGGCGACGGAGCTTCCCCGGTACTTCGGAACCCTGCACATCGGTGCCATCCGAGGCGTTGTCACCAGCGTGACGATCGCCAGCACCGCCGTTGCGCCGTTGGCTTTCGCCTACGTGCATGACCTCACGGGGAACTACACGGCCATCCTGCTATGGAGCCTGACCATTCCGGCCGCGGTCGTGGTCGGGGCTCTTGTGGTCAAGCTGCCCCAGCACGCACGACCCAGTGACGACGGCGAGACCCATCTCATGCGTGATGGTGCTCGCTGATTCGCAGGTCGCGTTGACTCCGTGGCTGGCGGCCGACAGGGTTGTGGCGTGGCAGTGATGGAGGTGGACGCAGCGGTGGCCCTGCGCCTGTCGCATCTGACCGTCTCCTATGGATCCGCTCGCGGAATCGTGGATATCTCCATGGATGTCCCCGACGCCGGTGTCACCGGACTCCTCGGGTCCAACGGCGCAGGCAAGACGACCCTTCTTCGGGCGGCCCTCGATCTGGTGCACCCGACATCCGGATCGGTGAGTGTCAGGGGTGTCGATTCCCGCAACCCCATGGCTCGCAGTGAGCTCACCTACCTGCCGGGCGATCTCGTTCTGCCCGGTCGCCTCAACGGGTGGGCCGTCCTGCGGCGTTACACCGCCGGCCGAGCCCCACTCGATCCCGCGCGAGTCCGCGGGATCGCCGATCGCCTCGAGATCGACCTTGACCGGCCAGTCGCCCAGTTGTCGAAGGGCAATCGGCAGAAGGTGGGCCTGCTGCTCGCCTTCGCGCCGCGTGCTCGACTGCTGATGCTGGACGAGCCGACGTCAGGGCTTGATCCCCTGCTGCAGCGGGAGTTCGGCGGGCTGGTCCGCGAGGCGACGAGTGAGGGCGCCGCGATCCTCCTGTCGAGCCACGTGCTTTCTGAGTTGGAGGACCTCGCGGACCGCGTCGCCGTGCTTCGCGAGGGCAGCCTCGTCGCCTACGAGACCATCGACCAACTGCGCGATCGGGCAGCGAGCCGGGTGGCCATTCGGTTCTTGGGGCCGGCGGAGGCCGCGCAGTTCGCCGCTCGAGATCTCGGCCCGTCGGCGCTCGACGTCGAGGTGGCCGGCGACTGGGTTCGCATCTCCTTTGTCGGGGACGTCGACCCCCTCATCAAGGCAGCGGCTCCCTTCCACCTGCGATCGGTCGAGTCCATCGGCGGAGACCTCGATGACGTCCTGATGAGCTTCTATGGTTCAGGGGAGGGGCAATGAGCGGTTCGCTGGCCTTCTTCCTCTCCGATCTGAAGCTCAAGTGGCGCTCGCTGGCGTGGTGGACGCTGGGCGTCGTGGCCCTGGTGGTCATGGTCGATGCGTTCTATCCGAGCATTGCCGGCGATCCGGCGCTCGACGACATGATGGAGCAGATCCCGGAGTCCTTGCGACCCCTGATCGGCCCGGACGACCTCACGTCCCCGGTGGGCTATCTGTCCAGTCAGCTCTACCTGTTCTTCCTGCCCGCGGTGCTGCTGGTGTTCGCGATCGGGCGCGGCACGTCCGCACTTGCCGGGGAGGAGGAGGACCACACCCTCGATCTCCTGCTGGCCCAGCCGGTGAGCCGCGCCTCGCTCTACTGGCAGAAGGCCGTGGGAATCGTCGTCGGGATCCTGGTGCTCAGTGTCGCTTCCCTGTTGCCCACGGTCCTGCTTGCCGGACCAACGGGCCTCGATGTCCCGCTCTCGTCATTGGTGTCCGTGACGGTTCAGATGTTCGCCTTCCTGATCCTGTTCGCCGCCTTGGCGATGGCGGTGTCCGCAGCCGTCGGGCGTAAGGGTCTCGGTGTGACGGTCGCTGCAGCCCTCGCGTTCGTCACCTTCCTCATCGACGGCCTGGGCCAGTCGATCGAGTGGATGGAGTACCTCCGCCCGCTGACCCCCTGGCGCTGGTATGACGCCACCGCAGCCCTGCAGGACGGTTTCGTCTGGGGTTCCCTCCTCGTTCTCCTGGTCGTGACTGCCGTCGTCGCCGTGGTGGGCCTCCTCGCCTTCAATCGCCGCAACCTGCGCGCCTGACCGGGGGAATGCGGCCTAGGCGAGGTTTGTTGTCTTCCTTGATGGGGCGTACCATCAAAGGAGATCTTCGGATCTTTGACAATTCCACAGGGGGTGACAGGTTTCGACGGACAGATGTCTTGACTGGTGAAGCGTGTCGAGAAGCCAAGGTGATCTCGTTAAGAATCCTTGGAAACTAATAACTGCCAATAACAAGCAGACTGCTTCCGCTTACGCCCTCGCGGCCTAAGCACTAGAGAAGCCGCCAGCCCGATGCGTCCCCGAGTCGGGGTCTGGCGTCGCTAGGGGACTCACCAAGCCTTCCGGTCACGGGAAGGGGAGGAAAACCAAACAGTGACTGGACCGTCACCGCACAGTGCCACACGAAGTGCGGGGGTCGAGCAACGACAGCGTGGCTACACACGTAGAAGAACAGAAGAGGCCTGCACGGACCCGGGTTCGATTCCCGGCACCTCCACCACGTAGTGCTGACATTTGCCCGCTGGGAGTCCTCTCCCGGCGGGCTTTGTCATTGCTTGCTGGCCTTTTCGCCCGCGGTTGCGGGCTTTTAGGTGTTCTGCGGGGCTGCTGGCTGCGCGGATACCTATTTATTGCGCGCGAATACCCGGTTCCGGGCACGCCGGAACCGGGTAGGGATTGGTGAGTTGTGGGTTTGGTGCGTTCTACGTCGGTGGATCTGGTGGGCCGAGCAGTGTCAGCTCTGGGCTGCTCACCTCGTCGGCTTGTTGGCGTAGGTCAAGGGGGAAACAACTGGGCTCTCGTGTGATTGACTAGGGTTTCGTTGAGGGCGGATCTCTCCATATTGGGTTGAGTCCCGAGCGATTGGAGACTGTGATGTCCGCTGATGTCCCTGTTTGTTCTCGCCTTTTTCTTGCCATCGGCTGTTCGTTAGTCATGGTGGCCGGAATGTTGTTCGGTGCCAATATCGCTATGGCTGATTCGGTGTGGGTGCAGTCATATGAACGCAGTAGTCGAACAGAGGCATGCGCGGCGCAACCGGGTGAGACGCCGTGGCAAGCATCATGGGGTACTGACCCATCGTGGTCACCATCATGGGAGATGTGGGCCAACAACGGCAACGGTGGCTGGGTCTGCACCAGAAGTATCACTTGGGCAAGGACCCCGGTACCGGGCAGTAGTGGTGGCGGCGGCGCGGTGACTTATGCGGTGGGTGATGTTGGTCCCGCTGGTGGGCTCGTCTTTCTCATTGCCAATGGCTTGACGTATGAGATGGCTCCGAAGACTTGGGGGTCCGCGGAAACGACTCGAGTGCCATGGTGCAGTGATACAACTACAAGCATCCTTGGCGCGGTGGGCACCGCGGTTGGGACAGGTAGTGCGAACACGACAGCGATGCTGAACTTGCCCTGTACTTCGGGTGCAGCGGTCGCGGCGCGTGCATACTCCGGTGGCGGGTTCACGGACTGGTTCTTACCGTCCAAAGATGAATGGTATGCGATGTGGTTGTATTCCCAGGTTGGTGGTTTCAGTACAGCGACGTACGGGTTTGAAGCTACTAGTAGTTACTGGAGTTCGAGTCAGATCGACGCGAGCCGCGCGTGGGCCTATGATGTCCAATTCGACGGTACGAACAACGCCAGCAAGGCCAACTCGTACCGCGTTCGTCCGATCCGGGCCTTTTAGCACTTCATCCTTTCATCTGGGTATCACTTCGGCTATTCGTTCTTCGCTGCTGGCGTGCATGCCAGGCCGGGGAATGTTTTCTAGCCCTGCGGGTAATCCGCTGGGGTACCACGATCCGTCGAGGTAGTGCACGCCGGTGCTTCATTGCCGGCGGGTGCGTTGGTCGGCTTTGAGGTCGCGCACGAGGGTCCAGCCTCGCTCGGTGAGCGGGTATTGCAGGGTTTCTGGTAGGCAGATCGAGTAGATCCGGTCGGCGCTGAAGATTCCGGCCCTGCACGACGACGCACTCGGAGGTCGTCGTGCCCGTGCCATCCACCGGGGGCGCCGTTGGGTCGTCGCCTCAGGTGTGGCTGATGGTTCGGTACAGGGGTCATTCAACGGCTCGGGGAAGTCTGGCGAGGACTCCTGAAAGCGACCGGCGCCCAACCCCCATCTCGCCGGCAATCTCGTATCGAAGGGACCAACGTGTCTGCTGTCTCAGAGCGTCATCTGATCGAGGGAAACCCCGTCCTCGTCGTGATCGACATCCAAGGTGGCGGCTCTGCGGAGAGCCCCGCTGAATACCTGATCCCCCTCATGCCCGGGTACGGCGAGGCCATGGATTGCGCTCCGGCGCTGATCGCCAAGGCCCGCGAGTGCGGGATCCCGATCGTGTTCTTCCAGGAAGCGCACCGCCGGAACCTAGTCGACTTCGGCCGGGAGCTCGACGGCGCCGAGTCGGTCCACCTGCTCGAGGGCGACGCGGGCACCGATATCGCGGCCGAGCTCGGCGTGCGACCTGACGACTACGTGATCCGCAAGCGCCGCTACTCATGCTTCTTCGGCACCGAGTTCGAGATCCTGCTCAAGGGGCTTCACGCCGACACGCTTATCCTCATCGGCGGACACACCGACGTCTGCGTCCACTACACGTTCGTCGATGCCCATCAGCACGACTACTTCTGCCGGGTCGTCGAGGACGTGGTCGCCGGGTCCAGCGTTGACGCCCACGATGGAGCACTACGGGCCATGGAGTACCTGCAGACCGGGGCACGACGCTCGTCAGCCGAAGTCATGAGCGCCTTCGAGTCCCACGCCTCGAAACCGACGTCAGATGGCTCGAGATCACCGCAAGCGCGGGAGATCGCCACGGAAAGGTGACACGGCTGCTCCGGATCGCACGTCTCCCCGATTTCGACGAGCGTGAGAGCCGCAGCTCGGAACTCTAGCTGCGCCTGGTCGGTAGGGGCATAGGCGCGCGTGCACGGTAGCCGGCCCCAAGATCTTGGCGCGGGCAGCCACCTCGGTGTCCGGAATGTCCGGGTGCTGATTCCGATGATTGTGGGTGCGGGGTAGCCATCGGAGTCGCAGATTGCCGGGTCTCCCCTCACGAAACGTCAAAGTGCGAAGACCCCACCACGGTTAGTTCACGTAGTGAACTGACAAAACTCAGTGATCGATGTCCTCATCCTCACGGTTTCACTCAAACTCCGGACTTCGACGATAGGCAGTACCTCGGTGCCGACCAAAGGTGTCCGCTACCTGGGCTGACAAGCTCTGACCCGCGGCGGCGCACTGCCGCTTCCGCGCTCAACAGCGCGCAGATGTTTCACGCTTCCGTCACCTAGATTTCGCACGATCGGGCGGACAAAGCCGCTGCTTTCGAAAAGACTGGTGCATCGTCGGTCGTGCGCGACGCGCGGCCATAAGGGAAGAAGGCCTTATGTTTTGTGTCATCAGCCAGTGGACAACATCCGAAGGCCTAAGCGACGAGCTCGAAGAGACCGTCAGGAGCACCTTCGTCCCCGGCATCATGGCGTTGGGCGCGGTCAGCGTGCACTTCGTGGAGACCGCCGAACGATCCATGCAGGTCGTGACGGTGTATCCCGATGAGGAGACGGCCAACGTTGCCCGCCAGAAGCAAGAAGCGATTCGCGCCCAGGCGGTCAACCAGATGCCCGTGCAGTACGTGGGCGAGGTTCGCGGGCGAGTCTTCGCGAACGGCTGAGCAGGCTCCTGTTCGTCACACCGGATGAGAACTTATGGATGGTCGAGGCCTTGAGCCTGGGATCTGCATGTGGGACGTTGCCGCTCATCCTGAAGTTCTGACTGACTCCTTCAAACCACGAGGGAAGTCGATAACTGCGTCATAGCCTGTGACACATGGCGCATGCGATGGAATCAACCCGGCCCGAGACCTTGGTAGCCGTTCATCAGGTCCCCAACTCAAAGATCCATGATTATGAGGCGTGGCTGGTCGACTCAGGTCGAATCGAGATGGGTTTCTCTGGATTCATGTCACGGGAAGTCATCAAACCCGTCGCTGGCGGACAGGACTTCTACACGCTTGTGGTGCGCTTCGACTCCTCGGACAGCCTCGGTCAGTGGCTGGACAGCAGTGATTGGAAAGGCCTGCATGCACGCCTACAGAGCCTTGTCGCGAGCACGGATCGGTACGGGACAGATGAGCGTTACCTGACGCCGTTCTGGTATCGACCCGATCCGCACGCAGTCCCAGCACCGACGTGGAAGATCTGGCTGTCGACCGTTGTTGCCCTGTACCCGGCCATCTTCATAATCTCCCTGCTCTTGGGAGGGGTAACCCTGCCGTTCGCCGCGATGCTTCTGCTCTCCAACCTGGTGGCCGTAGCCAGCGTTTCGTGGATTACGGGTCCGACAGTCAGGCGTCTCTTGCGGGCGTGGATGGCGGCCCCGAAGAGTCAGGTGCGGCTGACCGTGCTGGGGACTCTGGCGATCCTTGTCACGCTAGGTCTGCTTCTCGCCGTCTTTCTCCAAGTGCCGATGTCATAGCCGTGAGCCGTCGCGCCGATCCCTTCAACTCAGCCTGAAGTGCAGTGAGGCAGCGAACGATGAGGCCATGGTCCTCGGTATCGGCTAGCCCGGAGGAGTGGATGCTGCCGACGATTCCCACGTTCGCCACGGAGATCTGCCGATGCTGGATCACGTACCTGAGCATTCACGGATCCGTATTGGCCCGCGCGCCTTGGACTCGGTCTGGCTGTGTGTTCCCCCTGGTCCGCCGACAAATCGATGCCGTGGCCGGTGAAGGCGAGCGGAACTCCGCTGAGAAAGGGGGCGGAGCCTGCCCGCTTTGTGTGCGGAAGAAGCACGCGGTGCGGGATTGCCAGGGGATTTGAGGGCTTTGTGAACTAGCCACCACGGTCGGTTCTTGTAGTGAACCGACCAGTCTTGTTGTTGACCACCCTGCGGCACGCGACGCAGAGGTGTTGATGGGTTACGACTGTGTGAACTCTTGCCAAGATCTGATGCACGCGCCTCGCAACGCGTTGAACACCGATACGTTAAGTGCGTCCTCGTGTCGATCTAGGTGGGGGTCCCCGTGTTTGACGATCTGCAGACATATGTGCCCCCAAGTCTTGGCGGGATCGTCGATGTCATCGCGGAGGCGCGCTTCGGCGATTCCTCGAAACCAGCATGGATCATGCCCAATGGCACCATCGAAATTGTCTTTTTCCTTGACGGGGCCAGAGTCGAGGGCTTCTACATGGGCGATGATGCTGCCTCAGAGCGGGGGTCCCGGAACACTTTCTCACTGCTGTTTGGGGCGCAGACCAAGCCACAAGTGGTGATAGCGCCGAAGGCGCGCGCAGTCATCGTGATGATGTCTCCGATCGCGGCGAAAATGCTTTTCGGAATTCCGGCCTTTGAGGTGCACAACCGGACTATCGAACCAACCATGATTCACGGTGATCTGGCGATGATCGAGGACAAACTGAACTCGCTGCCGTCGTTCTCTGA
>Ga0255773_10004077_pt1 | contig 12511 bp, 16 predicted proteins | sample 011ome_17_FD_179971 | JGI IMG/M metagenome (GOLD analysis project Ga0255773, IMG submission 179971) | Coastal salt marsh microbial communities from the Groves Creek Marsh, Skidaway Island, Georgia - 011502XT metaG (version 2) | ecosystem: Environmental > Aquatic > Marine > Intertidal zone >...
CACTACCATAGAACTCTTCCCACTGTGTAGGGTTAGAGTACATCTTAATGACATACTCTAAGAAGACCATATCTCTTTCCTCACATCCATCATAAGCACTAATCAATTCCTTACGCACGAACTCATCTGCTTCATCAGTGTTTCGGGCAGGCATAGTTAGGTTAGTATACTCATCATATTCCTCTAGCTTACCCAATCTCTCTAAAATATCCATATACTGTTCATCCGTAATCATATCATTCTCCTTTAGTTTATCTCTGTCTCCACTACTACCGTAGCCTCTGCTCCCGTCCCATATCATATCTCCCACTCCTCTAGTATTTATTAGCTTAATGACTCGTATGTGAGCTTTAATCCTTGTAAAGAAGGACTAATGGCTAGTATTTGAACCTTCTATGTAAGGTTAAAGTTCAACCTTAGTTATGTAGCATTTAATCCCAGTTCTTAGTGTAGTTCCTTAAGTATTTATTATAATCATCTACTACTACTTTATCCTTACCTTGCTTACGTATCAACCTAGTTAGCTCATCATACCTTCTACCCAGTATCTCGTGCTCCTTCTCTAGCTCAGCTAACCTATCTACTATCTCACGGTAATCAGGGATAGTAGTAGCGTTGCCCTGTATCTTAGCTAAGCGTTCTTTGAATAGCTCTTGTCTACCCCAGTAGTCTAACGGTAAGTCTTCTAGTTCACTCATCCTTAGTGCCTCTATAACAATTAGTTTTCTCACAGTCTGTACGACCACACCAGTATGACAACCATACCGCACCTAGGAATACTAAGCCTATAAATACTTCACCTATCATTAGTTGTACCTCCGATGCCAAATAACTTTACCATTACGCTTCATAGTTAGTGATACACAATACTGTTCACCGCCTCGTGCCTCATATTCTAGTGATTTAATGTAACACCAACGCTCATCAGGGCACAAGAATGTACCACTCTGTCCATTAGCCTTAAGTACATCCATAGTAACTACATCCTTAGGCGGGAAGTCATATACATCAGCCTGACTAGGCTTAGTAAAGAATATAATAGCTATCGTTACAATAGTTATTACAATCCACTGCCACTTCCAATCGTGTTCCTCGTTCCATTTATTATTCATCTTTACTCTCCATTACCTCTGGAGTCCACAATGTAAACTCCTGTGTGTCCTCATTAAAATCTCTAAGCATCCATACAAGCCTAGCTTGTTGAATCATATAATCATAATCCATACCAGCTTTCTCATAAGCCTCTGTGATGGTATCCCAATAGTCCTCAGGGGAAACCTTTCCTAGAAGTTTGGCAGCTTTAATTTTACCAATCTTAGGGCATCCTTTAATACCATCAACAGAATCCCCTTGTAGTGCTTGTTCATAAAAGAAATAATCCGCAGCCTCTTGGTCAACCTCATATTTCTCCTGTGTATTATAGTTATAGTGAGCACCTACTGCTTGATCTAAGTCTTTATCAATATGACATAAAACATATTTACCAGGTTCTTGGTACATACGTGATACACATACATCATCAGCTTCTACGTTATCAAACTGAAGTGCCCCGCGTTTAAATAAAGCGTTCTTTAGTTCAACTAACATCTCTAAGGCAACTAAAGGCTTCTTACGATTACCCTTATAGTTATCAGCTACATCATACCTAAAGGTTCTCTTAGGGCTCAGTACAAGTACTACATCATCAGTATCTGTGTTATCTTGAATACCTTGTATGAAACCCTCCATTTCCTCTAAGGCAGTCTCTAGGTCTGTCTCAATAGAGGCAACAACTCCTTTATCATTTTGCTCCCAGATAACTGTATCTTGGTATATGCTAGCATACTTATATACAATACTATCTGCATCAATTAAAGCTATCACGAGTCTTCCCCATATACATTATTCAGTATAAACTCACAGTAGTGTATAGCCTTCTTAATATCCTCTGCGCCATTCTTACTTCCGTGTCTTGTAATATATTTAACTACATTACCCTCACAATAATCTAAGCCATTACCCATAATATAATCAATAGGTTGTATTGCCAAATCATAGTGGTCCCCTCCGATTTGCTTACTCATTTTTTCATCTCCTTTAATTCAAAATGTATATATTCCTTACCTTTTTCTACATCCTTTTTTTTAGCTGATATTTTGTATACCCACTTGTCGTTAAACCCATACTTCAGTTGTAAACAATCTATGAAAGGTTTCAAGGTGTTATCAAGGTCAGCTAGTTTACTACTTAGGCCTACAATAATATTTAAATGTATAGCCCCCTTAGGTATCTCAATGTCATCAGGTAGTAAGGGTAAAATAGCACGTTCAAAGTTTCTATACTTATATGATTTAACCTTACGGCCACCATACATCTCATTATTACTCAGCGGTTTTATCTTTAGTTTTATCATTTAAGGGATCCTCCATATCTTTAAGTTCCTTATGTTTATTAGTTAGTCCAAAAGTACTTAATTCCATATGAAGTTGCCTATGACAATTTGGGCATACCATAATGCACTTAGCGAGTTCAGCATCTCTTCTTTTTTTACCGTAATACCAGACCTTATTTATACTTATCTCTTTAAGCTCTGGAACCACATGATGAAAATCAAAGAAAGAGTGTTTACCTTCAATACCACAACGCTCACACTTTTTACCTCTAGCTTCCCACTCTACTTGTCTTAGGCTAGAACGTGATACTGTTCTAATACTCTCGCATTTTTTACAAGCCCCTTGTATTTTTGTGTTGCCTCGATAGAAATGTGTAATAGGTAATACTTCCTTACATCTACTACACTTTTTAGTGAGTATCTCCCCAAGTTCTTCCATGTTTAGCTTCCCCCTCTAATTTAACTCTAAAGTTAAGTAGCTTCTCTACAGTACCGAATGTACTCTCGGCAATCTTACTGAAAGCCTTGACGTACTCATCCTTAACTTCTATCTGTACTTCATCGTGAATATTACCTATGAACTCATAGTCCTTACCAGGAGTATATTTTGTACGTAATTCCTTATCAAGCTCTACTAAGTAGTACTTCATAACTAGAGCACCTGCTCCTTGTAGTAATACATTCAAGGCACTGTGCTCACTTCGGATAGCGTACTTACGTCCAGATAAACCTACTAAAAACCCTTTCTTACTGGCTTTCTTTACAGCACTAGTTAGTTTCTTAAGCGCAGGTAGTTTATTAAGGAAAGATTCCTTTAATTTCTTACCTTGACTAGCAGAACCATTTACGATTTCACCAATCTTAGCATTACCTGCACCATATAAAAACCCGTAGATGAATGTCTTAGCTTGTCCTCTTCCTTTCTCATATTCAGGACTACCTTTTACCCAGTCCTCTTGCATAAGACCAGCGGCTATACCATTAACACGGTGTATGTCATCCTCTAACACCTGCTTACCATACTCACCACCATCGAAGGCTGCCATATAGTGGGCGAGCATTCTCAACTCTAGGCCACTAGCATCACAACCAACTATCTGTTTCCCCTCTGGTACTGTCCAAAGATTACGGCACTCCTTACCTTTAAAAGCACGACTACTTGGTGTCTGTGCAACATTAGGCTTACTATGTGTACAACGTCCCGTAACAGCGCCTAATGTGTTCACTTGGCCATATATACGCCCATCATCTTGTACTAAACGTAACCACCCATTAGCTCCCTCAGCTACCATACCAAGTACTTTCTGAATTAGGAAATACTTACGTAATAGTTGTGCCTCGGGAAACTTAACATTCTTTAAGACAGCCTCATTAATAATTGGAGTACCTTTCTCGGTCTTCTCTGGGCTATGCCAGTTGTACACCTCTTCCATCCATCTGCGAATATGGTGTCTGCTACCAGGGTTGAAATGGATTTCATCGAATCTTCCCCAACGGCCTTTAGAATCCATGTGGGCACCTCGGGCTACTTGTTTCTCATACAGCTTAGATACCGCACCAGACTTAGTATACATAGGTACTACATTCATAGGAATCCAGTCTTTTAAAGGTTTGAATACCTTAGTTAACTCATCCTCGATACTAGTCTTTTCATCTAGTAGTTCTACGTGTAAGGCTTGTGCAGCCTCTACATTAAACTTCCAACCATACCTAGACTGTCTGCCAATTATCTTAGCAAACTCTTGTTCAACATCTATGGCCGACCAAGGTACTGCCTTAGATTCTAACTTATCAAATAACTTCACATTAAGCACTACATCCTGCTCACAGTAGTCCAACATCTCTGTGCTGTAAGTACTCCACGCATCCTCTTGGTCTCCGTACGTACCTTTATTGTCACCTAATCGGTAACCCCATGCCTTTAGACTGTGAGAGCCTTTAAGTCTAGGTGGTACACGTTTACTATTAGAATCAATAGCCATTAAGTTGTAGTACGCAATACGAGATACAATTAATGTATCGTATAATTTCTTATCGCTTAGATTTATACCATAGAGCTTCTCTATTACTGGTATGTCATAAGCTATAATATTATGCCCTCCGAGAGCATCAGCATCTTGTAAGTCATTGATTAATAAGGAAATTTCCTCATTTGTGTACCTCTTGTACTCTTTAGTTTCCGTGTTGTAGGTTACCCCACAATGTACCACAGATACTTTATCGAGTAATCCATCACTCTCAATATCAAATATTAACATTTAAAATTCCCCCTCTAATGCAAAGTCCTCATCTACTACGTCCATACGTCCAGTGGTTTTATCGAAGGCTAATGTATCAGCCATACCAACATCACCAACAAAACGATTCTTTAGTACTCTTAACTTAACGTGATTACCAAATTCAGCATCCTGCATATCTCTCTCAACACCAATCACAGCATCAGATAATTGTGCAATAGCACCTGAGCCACGTAATTGTGAAAGGGATACGCTTGCGCCATCCTCGTGTCCTTTGTCACCCTGTGGGCGGCGTAGGTGAGATATGACTAGAATACCTGCCTGTGTTTCCTCTGCTAAACTACGTAGGTTTGTCATTAAGGCATCAATAGCCTTACGTTCATCCCCATCAGCATTACCAGATACAACAATACTAACGTGATCAAGTACAATAAAATCTACACCCTCTTGTGTGATTAATAACCGTAGCTTAGTTAGTAGATTCTCTTCATCTAGAGAACCGAAATGGTCGTAGAAGAATAGCCTGCCGTCACCCATAGTGGCTTCCCAAGCCTCTTTCTTAGCCTCTAAAGATACGTTATCGTACTCAAAGAATAAGGGTTTCTTCATATACATACCCATAAACCCTAAGGCTGATCTTTTAACATTTTCTTCCAAGGCTACATAACCAAGCTTAAGGCCTTCCTTCATTAGTAAGTGGTACGCAATCTCTTTAACGATTGTGGACTTACCAACACCAGAACCAGCGGTAAATGTAACAAGCTCACCCTTTCGGATGCCTTTAAATTTTTCCTCTAATTTTGGAAAAGGGTAGCTGTATGTTTCAAACACCTCTTCCTTACTTAGTAGCTCCCATAAGTCTTTACCATTAACAACACCATCAATACGTACAGAACCTGCATTGTAAGATGCAGATACTACAGCACCAGTACCCTTAGCAACTAAGAGTTCGTTGGCATCCTTATAACCAGTACTAGCTATTTCCTTTAGTTGTCCTGGCTTAAAAAGGCCAGCTACTGCTTGGACTGCTTGGTGACCTGCATCATCATCGTCAAACCATAAAACTACTTCCTTAAAAGAAAGAACCCATTCTAGGTTAGCTTTGATGTTGCTTAAAGCTGACTGGGCACCGTTGATTAGACTAACTACAGGCCACTTGCTGTTGAAGGCTTCGGCTACAGATAGGGCATCAATCTCACCCTCTGTAATAATTACCTTTCTCCCTCCAGGTGCAAAAAGATGTTGACCAAATAGGCCTACCTTGCTTTCCCCTCTAAAACTAAATTGTTTATTAGGTTTTCTAATTTTCTGGCCTACTAATTTCTTAGTAGAATCAAAATAATTAGCTATTTGAATTGGAGTACCAAATTGGTCTTCACCTACTTGATACTTATATTTGACACAAGTACTCTCGGAAATGCGTCTCGCATTTAGCGCAGCATACCCACCTTTAAATAAACCTAGCTCCACTGTATCCTCCTTAATGTACTCATTGTCATTGTCCGCAAAGACAGTAGTGCCACATGAGTAACAGTGAGTATTACCATCAGAATAGACTGCATTAGCATCCGATGAATTACAGGCATCACAGCCTATCTTCTTAACGTAAGTACCCTCGCTTAATTCTCTCATATTACACTCCAAATTAGGTGGTAGTATTAAAACGGCACTACCAAACCGTGTTCACCTCTTAGAAGTCTGAGTTAGTAGCTTCAAATTTTTCTTCAGCATCATCACCGAAACCTGCTTCACCAGATTCGTCACCAAAACCATCACTACTACCACTGAACTCCTCAAGTTTTAACACTTGAATTTTCTTTAACTTAGCTGATAGGCCTACAGTATTACCGTTAGCCATATGGTACGGACTAATCCAAACTTGCATTTTGATTTTACTACCGTTTCCAATTAAAGTATTCCAATTATCTTCCTTACGACCTTTAACATCATATACCTCGACTTTCTGTGGGTTACCATCAAAGTCTACTGCGTATGTTTTAGCCTTAATTACGATATTACCAGTTTCATTACCATCTTTGTCGTACTCTGGGTTCGTTACATCTCTAGCAACAACTGATTTATTCTTAGGCGGCTTAAGTCCTTCTCTGGCCTCAGCAAGTGCCTCATCGGACATTCTCTGCATCATAGCAACGAACTTTTCCACAGCAGGATCCTTAGGGTCACAAACAATCTGCGCCTCATAGGTTCCCTTAGGGTTGAATTTATAATCGGGCTCAGTTACCTTTACCCACATTGCTGAACCTGCAGGTGTTACTACAGATTTACCTTTTGTTTTTTGAATTACACCTTGACGTGCCATATTTATACCTCTCTGTTTAATGTTTGAATAACTTACCCATTAAATTAGAATAAGCCTCGTGGCTATCCTTAAATAATTGTAAGGTTTCCTCTTCTTCAAAATAACTATACCCAGCTAAATCGTACTCCATTTGTAGAGTACTCAGTTCTAAGTCTAGTTGGTTAAACACGCCGATAATATATATCTTCTTAGCTTCTAAGCGTGATAATTCATCGTGCGCGTTATCTTCAATCTTCATGATATGTGTATTCATGCGGATTAAAATACTTTCTAATTCTTGCATCATTTTTATTCCTCAATTAATAAAATGTTCCCCATGCTATAGAGGGCTCTTATAACCCTTTGATTTTACAACAAAAAACCACCCGAAGGTGGCTAAAGATACAAAATAAAACTACTCTATGAGAATATATAGGTACTATCCAAGACATCCCCTATGTCTAATGTATTAATCATAATATTCTCAGCTTCTTTTGTATGGCTAGGGCTTATTTGTGATACCCAGCTGTTTAAGGGTTTTCCCTCAAATAACTCTACGAATGATTCACGTACTGCATTGTTTAATTTATTTACATCATTAGCAGGTACGCCGAAAGAATCGTGAATTAACATATAATTATTAACACCCTTTGCTCTGCATTTTTCAACAGTAAGATACATTAACGTAGCATCTAGGCTGTGTACTAAATTAGGTGCTATCCCATTACCTTGTTGTTGTTTATTAATCTTTCCCGTAGGTACTTGGACAGTAAGTCTACCAAATACTGATCGTACTCTTCTTTCCTTACTTTTAGTTTTCCATTGTACTACTGGAAAATTAAAGTGAGGGGTTTCCCATACTAAAGGTGCATCGCTGCCATCTGCATAGTAATCATGAATAACACTCTTGATAAAGTTTTGGCCTACACTAGCACCCTCAACAATATCATTAATACTCTTAGAATTAAGCTCTACTAGTAGTTTAGCAACTACCCATTTATCACCTTTCCAGAATACTTGGTCATCATCCTCCATTTCATTTAATAAATCACGTACTTGGTCGAACATACCCCTTTTAGTTACACTATAAGGTACTGTCATAACATTCCTTTTTGTTAGCTTACGTGTTACATTCCCCCTAAGATCCCTAACCTCTTTCCTAGTGGTAACAGTTTTGTACTCACCATCTCTAGTAGTGAAACTGAGTTTATCTGGTACTTGGCCTTTCTGTAGATAATACTCAACGCGCTCTGCAACATCTGTATATACATCAGCAGGTGATACTGAGCTACCCTCATTTGTACGATCTATTACATTGACAGCCTCTGCCCCTTCTTTATCCATAAGTAGTCCAGAATACAATTGTAGGCCACTACAGGTTGCATCTAAGGATATCGGTAAGTCCACAGGTTTTCCCTCTGAGCTGTCTAGTAGTGCCTTACAAGCGGCCAAAAACATTAAAGGCTCATCTGCCTCATTCCAATATTCCACGGTATCCATAGGATTATGAGCATAATCGTAGATGTCCTTAAGGTTATTATCTACCCAAGCAACTCTCTCATCGTACGATTTTTTATCCATACCCCAATTGTTAGCGGTATGTACTTTTAACCAATAAAGACCATCCTTAGATAAAGGCTTAGCATCTGCAAAAGTTAAAAATGATTTAACAGCTCCAGTACTCTGCGGATTTAAGATTTGTTGTATAGGATAAAGACGGCCTCTAAAATCAGTGTTGTATGTGAAGTACATACACTCTCTCTCAGAATACTCAGTAGCTATATTATGAGCTAATGTGAACATAATACGCTTACTTCGGTTTGCCTCTAGTTTCTTTAATTGGATTTCCTTAGCTCTGTACCAATTTTTGTAATCCTCTTTAGTCTTATGTTTACCATCGGAATCTAGTTCACCATAATCACTCTTAGGAATCATATCGTAGACATTTAGTGTATCCATATATGGTAAATTACCATAAAACCTAGGGTTACTCTTAGGTGTCGTGGGATCAACCATACTTCTATCGATAATTGTGTTAATGACATCTAGTATGTAGGTGTTGATTTTCCATCTTGTGTTTTGAATATGATTAATAACATCATAAATTCTATTCATTTTCTTAGGTTCTATGTTACTTTCTATGTACCTACAAGCCTTTTGATTGCGTATGAAAGTCTGATTATTACTTGTGTAGTACCCACCGTTACCCCAAAGGCTAGTCCAAGCCATCGGCGGCGCTATTAATGGTTTGTATGTAACAGAAAATAAAACATTCCTATCCTTTACCCTGCCAATAATCTGCTGAGCATCCTCAGTTAGTACCAAAACTTTCTCAGTTTTCTTACCCTTGTACTGTATGCGTATTTCAAATAAATTACAACCCGATGAAATTACACAATCAATTAACCGTGCACCTATCATTGTTTTAAATACAGTTTCAGTACCATCAGTTAAATCATTACCTGTCATCTTGGCAAGTTTACTCTTACGTGAGTTAATGTAGCCAATACCCCTTGATTTGTACTCATATTCTAGGTAAGCGTAGAACTTAGGTTCATTTGCCTTAAACTGTTCAACAGATAATAGGTCTAGTACCTTGCTAGTTATATTACTAGTTAAATTAGTTATTTTAGGTGTCTTAGAGGATACTGAATTTAACATATACTCAACAACTGTAAATGCTAGGATATCCTCACGACCCTCAAAGTTATCCTTTAAGAAATTCCTATAAACTGCACCGTTTCCCCTAGTGGCTGCAGTAAAGTATTCCTTTATCTGCTCACTTACAGCCTCAATTGCCATCTTTTGTAGAATAGAACCCTCAGTAGTATTAGCAAAGAGTCCTGCTTGTAGCATATTATTAATATTATTATTATATTTACTAGTGGCTTCTTCTAAGAAAGTTTCCTCCATAAACATTTGCTCTAGGATCAAGTCTTGCATTTCCTCTGATTCATTTAAATAATCATCTTCAACATTATATTCTAACATTATCCCCCTCCGATATTCGACATAGAACCCCTTAGGTATTCCTTAGTATACTGTGTATTTTTCTTTTTCTTTTCTGTGCTATAGAGGGCTCTTTTAACCCCTTGATTTTTATAGACTTTTTGCATATTCAACTAAACATTCGTATAAACCTCTGTCATGTCGATTATATGGCGTAAACTCAAAGTACTCAAACCTTTCTATGGCTTCATCAAAAAGTACGTCATAAGGCATATCCTTGTGATCCTCAGAGTATAGACTTAGTACTTGGCTCATTAAAAATTCATTGTATGTCATTTAGCCACCCTCCCCATTTTATTAAAAGTAGCCCAGAAACCAGTTTTATCGTAGTACATTCTCTCTTTAACTCTCGCCTCTAATTCCTCAGCATCTTTATCAACTATCACACGTTTTTTATGTAGTACGTAATCAACATCTAATGTTTTATATAGTCTAGCACCTATAGTAGCCCTAAGACACCCCGTTTCCTCTACTATTTGAGGGATTGTCCAAACACTTCCATCGCTAAGAGTATAACTTTTAAACTTACCTTTGTTACTTGTACCAAAGCCTAGCGGCTGAAACAACCTTTCCCTTTTATTGGTACGGTTTAGGCGTACCCTTGAGGCTTGCAAGGATAGTCCCGTTTGCTCTGCAAGTTCAACAGATGTGATGTATGTACCATCATCTAATAAATGCTTCTTTAAAGTAGTCATACGGCCTCCTTGATACTTGGTAATTGATTCCATTGGTTTAGTGCCATTGACTCACACATATCCATAATACGCTTGTACTTCTTAGCACTACAACCACTAACGTGATAAGTAAATGCCATACTTCTAAGGTAATCCCTTAGGAATTTTTCGTAACTCATAGGTTTCCCCTCTATTAATTTCATTTCACGCAACACCTCTCTGCGTTTATTGTCTTGCATAAATCTACTATCTCTATTAAAGTTCATTTTATTATCCTTTCTTAGGTAAGTTAATCAAGATGTGTTTAATCACATCAACAGTCCAGCCGTTACCTAACATCTTGTAGCGTTGTGTATTTGAAACACTAGAAGTGTAGTTATCGGGTACAGTTTGTAAGCGTTCGCACTCTGTTGGCGTTAGTTTTCTGTATGTTGGGTGTTCATACCGCATGTAATCGTAATTCGCAGCAGTTAGACAATTGCATTTGTCTTTCATATTGCGACCACGCCTTGTTTTGCTATTTGGAAATGTTGCATCAAAGCAATCACCATCTTCAATCTCTGTGTAACCTTTTTTGGTTGCTTCTTTAATAACTAAAACCTTCGGCTCTCTATGACCACCACCCATTGTTGTTAAGCAAGGTGCTTTACCACTATCAGCATAAACACGTTTAATAGATTCATTACCTTTGATGTCTGTTGCTGTGGCAACATGATGGCACGTTGAATCTTGTTTAAATTCTCTTAGTTCGCATAAATGATTATTATGTTGCCACGAAGATGGTGTTAATGATGGTGTCTTGCCTTTTTTCATAGAAGATGAAGTAATACCACCTTTATTTGCACCTCTTGGAGTTTGATCGATCACTGGTTTTTCATAATAATCTTCCAGAATATCTTTAAGAACGATACCCTTATCTCTTGGTTGCTCAATGTTTGGAATGTTAGTCCAATACAAACGCACTCTATTTTGAGCAGACACCAAAGCTGAATTAATCATTATCGGCTTAACGCCTAAGTACTCACTAATAACATCTTGATATTCTTGCTTCATTCTCACGTTCTCAAGCAAGAAGTACTTAGGCTTCGTTTCTTTGAGAAGTCGCACATATTCAAAGAATAGCGCTGAACGTGGATCCTCAAAGTTTAGTTGCTTACCTGCAAAACTAAATCCTTGGCATGGCGAACCGCCCAACAGTAAATCAATTGGCTCTAGCTCTGCAGCTTTTACCTCTCTGACATCCCCCAGATGTATAGTGTTTGGGTAGTTTTCTTTAGCCACCTTAATGGCAAACTTATCGACCTCTGATGCGTAGTAGTTATTAACCTTAAAACCTAATTGGTCTAATGCGATTTGACCGCAACTCATCCCATCAAATAAACTTAATATATTCATTTTATTTTTCCTTTTATTAAAATCCTAATTGTCTTAGTTCTGCGTTCATTTCCTCGGGTGTTAAGTCATCATCATCCCACTCGTGAGGCTCACAATGTTCTTTACACTCACTGCATAAATCCCCTCTGATAATCTCAGCACCACAGCAATCGCTTATCTCTGCTATTTCCTCGTAATCATAATCCATTTTATCCCCCAAAATTATAAGCCTAGTAGCATAAACTCTGTTAATGCATAGCTAAACATCACAATAAACCCTAGTACAATCAAAGTACCGCCAAACCGCATAAAAAATCTTTCTGTTTTAGTCATAATTAATCCTATACCCCGTAATATGATTCTGGAATACCTACGCCATATTCGGTGTCCTTAACAAAGCTTAAGCATTCACGCTCTAAATCAATAGTGCCAATTTTATCAAGGCGTTTGAGCAATTCGCTCATTTGCCTAGCCTCATCAGCTAGCATATACACCTCATCTTTAAGAGTGCCTATCTCTAGGCTTTTATGAATCTCTTTACCTTTAT
>Ga0255773_10004089_pt1 | contig 12487 bp, 9 predicted proteins | sample 011ome_17_FD_179971 | JGI IMG/M metagenome (GOLD analysis project Ga0255773, IMG submission 179971) | Coastal salt marsh microbial communities from the Groves Creek Marsh, Skidaway Island, Georgia - 011502XT metaG (version 2) | ecosystem: Environmental > Aquatic > Marine > Intertidal zone > Salt...
CGGACTCAGCCATGGAGCAACCCCTCTGCTGGGCACACAAAAAGTTTGACCGGTCACCCGCCGAACTCCTCTGGGTAGAAAGTCAAAACTGGGGCGAACTCGATGGAAAACTGCTTCACCTTTCCTACGGACAAGGCCGGGTGGAAGTGGTGCCTCATGAAAATCTCAACGGACAATTACAGGGTGGTATGGTCCGCCTACCTATCGCTGATTTCCCCACCGGAATCATGCGGGGCCGTTTTCACCCTCAAAACAAACATCTCTACCTGTGCGGGATGTCAGCCTGGGCGTCCTCGCAACCTCGTCCCGGCGGGTTCTATCGATTGCGGGCAACGGGTAAGCCCATGCACATGCCTGTATCGATGCGGGCCTTGAAAAAAGCAGTTGAAATTACTTTTTCAGACCCAATACCCAGTAACAGCAAACCTCAAGCAAAAGTAAGCACCTGGGCTCTCCAAAGAACGAAAAACTATGGCTCACCTAAGTTTGATGAAAAAGAGCTTACAGTCTCGAACACCTCAATATCAGAAGATGGCAAGATACTGAGGATTGAAATCCCGGATATCGCTCCCTGTTGGCAAATGTCCATCCGCTATGAATTCCTTGGAGAGAACGGTAGTAAAATTGCCGGTGAAATACAAAATACCATTCATTCCTTGGGAGATTCTTAATTTATGAAGGCTTTTTTCTGCATTGCCTTTGTTTTGAACTTTGTGGCAGTTACCGATACCGGTGCTACCCATACTCCCTTGTGGCTGTCGGAGAAGATGGTGGATGAGCCCATCCTCTTTATTGGAAATGAAGGCAACCGCAGTGGCCGCCTTATCTTCACCCCAGCCTCCATGCCTGTCCTAACCCGGGCAGGAGACTCTTTTGTTTACGAAGCTGGGAAAGATTACACCTGGGAAAAAGGCAGCCGAGCAATCAAACTGACGGATCATTCCAGAATTCCATCCAGGACACCACAGGAGATGAGGCCTGGACCAGGCAAGCCAAGAAGCCTCGGTGGTGTCTTGCACAGTGAAGGCAGGTTTTTTCATGACCTGCAAACCCTGGTCAGTTATTCCCACAGCCAATCATGGCCTGACTTGGTACAACCAGGTTCAAACACCCTGCCCCGCTCTCTGGAAAAATTAAAGACTTCCCCATCCTTTCAAGTGGTCACTTTGGGTGACAGTATCACCGAGGGATACAACGCTTCCGGGTTTGCCAAGACCCAGGCACCCAGAAATCACCCAGCCTATGCCGAAGGGTTTGCCCGCTTGCTCGACGAAACCTTCCCTGCACAGGTCACCTTGAGCAACTTGGGTGTGGCCGGCCGTACCGCCGGTTGGGGATTGAAACAACTGGACCGGGTGATTGCAGAAAAACCTGACCTGGTAATTCTTGCTTTTGGGATGAACGATCCGGTTTCATCGGAACAATTTCAAAAAACAAACCTGGAAATTCTTACCCATTTGCAAAAAGAAATTCCTCAAGCTGACTTGATCTTTGTTTCAGGGATGAACAATAACCCCGTCTGGAGAGATCCCACAAAAATTCCAGGGTTCCTTGAAGCTTTGAAAAAGATAATCCGGCCCAATGTCATCCTTGCCGATATTACCACGCCCTGGGAAAAATTATTAACCCGTAAAAATTTCTCTGATCTCAGTGGGAACAATATCAACCACCCCAACGATTTTGGGCATCGGCTCTATGCCGAGGTTCTTTTTACGATTTTCACACAGCCCTAAACCCTCTTAGAAACTGGAATAATTGAGTATTTTGTCCAAAATTTAAAAAGTTTTTTATTTTTTTTCGAACGTTTTCCAAACAAAGAATGTCTTACCCAATATAACTTTTATTAGTTTGTTTCAGTTTAGTTTGTTTTTAAAAAGCCAAAAAGACACCGCAGTTTGCGGTGTCTTTTTATTTTACTAAGCTTCCGAAAAAAGAATCGTCACCTTCAAGATATCTGCATTGCAGACGATTAAACCCGTACTTAAACTGCAGACTCGTATGATTATCCGTGCTCTAAGTTCATTTCTTTGCTTCACGATTAGCCTGACTGCCCTCAACCTGCTTCAGGCAAGCCATCCAACTCCTCCTATGGTGTGGAAAGATTACAATCCCGACTCCGGAGATTTTAAGGAAGAAATCATTTACGAAAAGACGGTAAAAGGAACCTATGAAAAACACGCCTACATTTCGGCCTATGTCAATGGGGTGGAAATTCGTGTATTCTGTAAGTATGCAGTCAAAGAAGGAGCAAAAAAGGCCCCCGGATTAATGAACACTCATGGTTGGATGGGCGGGCCATCCATTGACCATCAATATGTTGAGGATGGCTGGGCAGTCATCTCACACGATTACTCAGGTCTGTCCCACCGTGGAAACTACACCAAGTATCCTAAGGAAATGGGCCATGGTTACATGGATGCAAAAAAACAGGGCTATTCCCTGATTTATGACCGTATGCCAGATGGCAAACAGCTCACGGACCCGAAGGCAACCTCCCATTATTTATGGAATGCGATTCAACGCCGGGCACTGAGCTATTTACTTGCTCAAAAAGAAGTAGATTCCTCCCGGATTGGGGCCAAGGGATATTCCTACGGAGGAACAATTATGTGGAACCTGGCCATGGACAGGCGGGTGAAAGCGGTGGTGGCCTACTTTGGAATTGGGTGGATCAATTACTACCGGGACCGGGGAGTATGGAAGTTTGATAACCCACCCAAAAACATTCCCCAAAGCCCGGGGCAACAACTTTATCTTTCCGCAATCGCTCCGCAGGCCCATGCTCCTCATATAAAGGCCGCCAGCCTGTGGTTAAACGGATCCAATGATCACCACGGTGGCCACGAGCGAGGGTGTGACACCTTCAAAGATTTTCGAGCCAGTGTGCCCTGGGATTTTGCCATCCAGGCACGCGGACATCACAATACAGAAAAACTGGGAGATAACTGCAAAATATGGCTGGAAAAGCATGTTCTTGGAAAACAACTCTTCTGGCCCGGCCGCCCCACCTCAAAAATCCAACTGAATAAGGATGGAGTGCCTGAACTGCTCTTAACCCCAGCGAATCAGGAACAAATACAAAAGGTGCAAATCTATCAGTGCCTGAAAACCGCCAACAACATTGCCCGGTTCTGGAGAGACGTGGATACGGTCCGCCAAGGCAATCAATGGACGGCAAAATTGCCCGTAATGAATGTGGATGACTATCTCTTCTCCTACGCCAATATTCATTACCAAAATGATTCGGTGATCTCCTCCGACTTTGAATCGGTGATTCCGTCAAAACTCGGCAATGCGGTCGCCACTGATAAAAGATCAGAAGAATTGCCCGGTGGAGCAAGCCTATGGAGCTATGCCGCTCCCGCAGAAGGGGTTGGGGGCGTTGAAGGTTTCCGGGCAATCAACAACCATCGTGGAACCAGCAGTGCCCAATTTGCCGACCCTAAATGGAAGGCTCCCAAGGGTGCCTCCCTTGAATTCATGTTTTACTGCACTCAGCCCCAGAGCCTGATCCTGAGCACCGACAGCCGTCATAAGACAAATATTGAAATCACTGCATCCAATGACTGGCAGGCCATGAAAATCAATTCAGGCCAACTCAGTAATGAACATGGTGCCAAACTTGGCGATTGGTCACAGGTTGGAAAAATTGAACTTCGCCCCCAACAAGGAGCGGATATCACCAAGGTAGTGTTCGCCAATTTCAAGTGGAATACCAAGTAAGGAAATCGATAAAACAGCATCGACTTTCAGGACGAACTACTGGGAAGATAGATTAGGTGAGCAAACCAAGAATAGCTGTTACCATGGGAGACCCGGCTGGGGTCGGTCCCGAGGTTTGCCTAGATCTTCTTCAGGACCCTGAAATATCCGAACTGTGCACCCCCATCATCTTTGGGGATTTTTCGGTCCTTCAAGCCTGTGCCCGGCAAACCGGTAAGCCCCTGCAGGTTAACCAAATTTCTGAAGATGATATTGTCCACGCTCTTGAGCATGGAGTGCACGACCTTGGGCTGATCAATGAAAATGATCTGGTTCCCGGCACAGCCAATGCACAAACCGGTCGGGCAACCCACGGATATATAACCTCTGCAATTGATGCCTGCCTGGCTGGTAAGGTACAGGCCGTGGTGACCTGCCCGGCAAACAAGGAGGCAATGCAGTCAGCTGGTGTGACTCACCCCGGGCATACCGAAATTTTTGCCGAGTGTACCAAAACTGAAAACTTCTGCATGGCCTTTATCTCGGACATGATCAGTTGCAGCCTGGTAACCGTCCATGTGGGCTACCACGAAGTGCCCTCCTTACTGACCTCAGATCGCATCTATGAGGTCATTTCACTGACCCGGCAGGCTCATCAAAAACTACTTGGGAAAGAACCAAGGCTGGCAGTATGTGGTCTGAATCCGCATGCCGGTGAAAATGGCTTATTTGGCAACCGGGAGGAAGAAACAATCATTGTGCCTGCCATTGAAAAAGCCCGCAATCAGGGAGCCGATATCATGGGTCCCCTTCCCCCCGACACGGCTTTTACGCAAATAAGAAGGGAATCCGTTGACGCCTATATTTGCATGTACCACGACCAGGCACTGATTCCAGTCAAGGCACTGGCCTTTGATCAGGCGGTCAATGTGACCCTTGGTCTTCCCATTGTCCGCACCTCCGTCGATCATGGCACTGCCCTGGATATAGCCTGGCAGGGGAAAGCCGACCCCAGCAGCCTGAAAGCAGCGGTTCGCTTGGCTGCCCGCATGGTTTGAAATCTTTACCCGAATCATCCGCTTTCCTCACCCACTACTGGGTTATCCTTTTTCTGATCCTTCCTCTTGGTTCCTTTGCCGAAAGCAAAACCATGAAGGAGACTATTGCTAACTGGGGTGGCAAAACTTTTTTTAAAAGAGGAGCTTTGGTCGAAGTTCGTCTTAATGGAGCAAAGTTTCTTCCCGGTCAGTTGAGCATTCTTTCATCCTGTGAGGAAATTACGGATCTTAGTCTCGAGCAAACCCAGTTAGGTGAAGAGGATCTTACGACCCTTGCTCAGCTGCCCAAACTGGAGTGGCTGAACCTTTACCAAACCAAGATTGGAGATAAAGGTGCCCGTATCCTTTCGAAGTCCAAAAGTATCAAACTCCTCCCACTGGGACAGAGTGGAATGACCGACCTTGGGGTCTTTCACCTATGTAAAATGAGGCAGTTAATCTATCTTGGATTACGGGCAAACCAGATTACAGACCAGTCTGCTCAATATTTTGCTCAACTTAAAAACCTGGAAAGTCTGTATCTTGGTGAGACTCAAATCTCAGACTTAACCGTCCAACAGATATCCACCCTCTCCTACCTCCAGAAGCTCTGGTTACATGATAGTAAAATAACGGATCATTCAGTCCCCTACCTTGCCAAGATTCAGTCCCTTAAAGAACTGCATGTCTATGCAACTGGAATCACCGATGAAGGCGCTTTTCTACTGAAAAAACACTTGCCACGATGCCGGATCATTCATGAAGTTTTTCCGCAATAGAAAAACTATTTTCCATCCTTCCACCATGTTTTCATCAAGGCGATATTTTCAAGGATCTCCTTCTGACGCTGTCCTTTCCCCGCTGATCTGAGAGCTCGCAGACGAGCTTCCATATCACTGTCGTATAACTCCATAGGCTCAACCTTTTGCCCCTGGTCTCCAGTGTCATTGACCCATTGGGTGAGATCGCTTCTCATTTGTAAAAGAACCTTTTTATATTTTTCATCCATCGCCAGGTTATTGAGCTCCCATGGATCACTTTTAAGGTCATAAAGCTCTTCTTTGGCCCGAAAGGGAGACAGCAATAATTTGTGCTGAATATCACTAAGTTTCCCTGCCTCTCCCCACTCCCGGATGGCAATGTATATATCTTTATTATCCTTGTACGCACATGGTTGCAAATGAGGGCGCAACGGGTATCCATTTTGGATATACTTAAAGCTGGGTGTGCGGATTGCCCGAATACGGTCATAGGTTTCATCACATCGGTCACGGGCACTCACTGCATAATCCCGAGCACTAAAATCAGGGCCAAAAAGAGGGCGGGCTTCCATATACTGGGGAATAGGGATACCTGCAAAATAAAGAGATGTTGCAGCTACATCGATATGCAGTACAGGGTCCTCCCTCACGGTTCCTCCCTCTAATCGACCGGGTGCATGAACAAAAAAGGGAATCATCAAGCCTTCATCGTAACAAAATTGTTTACCCCGGGCATGACTCACACCATGGTCCGTGATAAAGAAGATCACTGTATTATCATACTCGTTTTCTTCTTTTAGGCGTTTAATAATTTGCCCCACTTGCAGATCCATGAGGGTAAATGTATCCAAGTAAGCGGCCCAGTCCTCCAGCACCACAGGATGACGGGGATAGTAAGGTGGGAGCTCAACCTCAGATGCGGCGACATGGGGTATTGCTTTAAAATTTCTGGCCAATTTCCTCGCCTTCCCGCCACTGAGGCAGATTTTAGCAAAAAAAGGCTGCCCTTTTTCACGACCTGACCACTCTCCTGCATCAAAAACGGAAGTGTCCCATTCAAAATTGTAATCCGATTTCCCAAGTCTTAATTTTTGTCTCCCCTGTACTGAGCCCGCACCATGATTCGCCGAACCCAGGCAGGTGTAATAGCCCGCCTGTTTAAAAAACTCGGGGATCAGTTTCACATGTGTTGGCTTTTCAATTTTTATTTTTCCTCTTCCACTTCGATGGTGATGGGCACCGATACTGGTCTGAAACATACCCGTGATCAAAGCAGACCGGGCAGTGGAACAGACAGGGGCGGTAACCGATGCATTGGTGAAACGCACCCCCTGCTTAGCCAAGTTATCAAGGACCGGAGTCGTCACGAGTTTCTCTCCGTTAAACCCGTAATGCTTGGACTGGTCTTCCACCACAAGCCAGAGGATATTGGGCCGGGGAAGGCTGGCTTTGCTGTAAAGTACTGCGTTACCGAGAATAATAACAGCTGCCAGGGCAAGGTTGATTGTCTTCATAATATGAGAATTTAAGGGCCTGGAAAGGATTGAAACATACACACCAAATCATAATAATAACAGCTGCCAGGGCAAGGTTGATTGCCTTCATAATATGAGAATTTAAGGGCCTGGAAAGGATTGAAACATACACACCAAATCATTCGTCGAAATTCCCTCCAAAGAGGGAACGCACGAATCGGCCTGGCTTAAAGCTTCCTCATCATGCATGGCAGATACGGCCAAAACCGCTAAGCCGGCTTCCTTGGCGGAGCGGATGCCATTGGGTGAATCTTCTATGGCCAGGCAATACTCCGGTGGCATCTTTAAATCATTGACTGCCTTTTGATAGGTGGATGGATGAGGCTTGGGTTTCTCCACTTCACTGGAGGTGACAATGGTATGGAATAGGTTTTTAAGCCTTCCTTCTGCCAATACCTCCAGGGCGGCATCCACATCGGTTCTTCTTGAACCCGTAGCCAGGGCAATGGGGAAGTGACCAGCGGTTGAAATGACCAAATCCACCGCACCCGGCATGGCTTTCGCTTCTTTTTTTATCAATTTTTGGTAGGCGGCGGCTTTTCTCCCTGACCAGTTTTGAAAGATTTCCTCGTCATAATTAATGTTTGATAATTCTGCCATTCTGCCCATGGCAAAGCGTTCATCTCCACCCGTACATTTTTCAATAAAAGTCGGGTAATCAACCGTCATTTTTTCACCCATGGCTTCACAGATCGCCTGGTAATGAGTGTATTCACTTTCAATAATTACCCCATCCATATCAAAGACCACCGCCTTGAGTTCAGGTTTCACAGAAAAGTCATTTTGTGCGGGTGCCTGCATTGTTTATCTGGCAAAGAGTTCGGGGTAAGCCACTGGAAAATCCTTCATCCCTTCTCAACCTGCAGGTCAAATCAATCCTTAGCCGTAACCATAAAATTTTGCTCGGTTGCGATAGGGTCTTGATCTCCATAAAATTCCAGCTTTTGGTGTAAACTTTTTTTCATCCGTTCAAAAACTTTTGCATACATCTGATTTTCAGCAATGTTATTTAACTCATAACGGTCATTTTTCAGGTCGTAGAGTTCATACTCCGGGCGATGATTCAGTTTTTCCACCTGAGGCTTCACCGAAGGATCGTTACCGGCTTTTATAACCCAGGATGCTGCCGGAGAAAGTGACTTGGTTACCTGCCCCCCCTGTTTCAATCTCAAAGCCTGGCTCAAGGTCAGGTTGGAGGTGTAGGAAGAAAAATTGGGGTTGTAGATGAGGGAATATCTCTTATCCCGAATACTTCGGATCGGATAAATACGCTCTTTGTTATCGGATATAAGGCAGTTTGTGAAAGCACCATACACATAGGGGTGAATTGGTTGCTTGCTTCCTTGCAGGAGAGAAAGGAACGATTTTCCATCAAAGTCTCCTCTTTTGAAGTTCACCCCCAAGCCCTTGACCAAGGTTGGCACAATATCAGAGATCGATATTAATTCGGAAACCGTTGTGCCAGGTGTGGATACACCAGGCCAATGCATGACTAATCCAGTACGCAGGCCATTATCATAACAGGTCCACTTGGCAAATGGTAGTTGGGTGCCCTGTTCACTGCAGACGATGAAAATGGTGCTCTCCCAAAGCTTTCGCTTCTCGAGCTCGGTACGGATCATTCCTACTAGCCGGTCAAAATTAGTAACCTCGGCGTAGTACTTCACCATTTCTTGCCGTAATTCGGGAGTATCGACCCAGTAAGGAGGAACGAATATTTTTTCAGCATCGTATGCAGAGGGGTTTCCGGTGGTAAACGGAGCATGGGAGTCATGGGAAGCGATGAAGAGGCAGAACGGTTGCTTCTTTTCCTTACAGTCATCGAAGAAATTTTGCGACCTTCGCAACAGTTCCGGATTGGCATCCACTGCTTTGCTGACATCCCCCAGTCTTTCAAAAGGATAGCATTCCTTGGGCCCAACATGGGACTTGCCAAGCAGAGCAACCCTGTACTTCAAAGGCTTTAGATAATGGGCGATGCTCCGGGTACCCGAAGCCGATTTTGAGTGATTAGGAAGTGTACCCGTACGCCAAGGGGAACGCCCGCTGTACAACTCCTGACGAAAAGGGGCACACATGGCAACGGAGCAGTAAGCTCGCTCAAAACGCACCCCCTCATTGGCCAACCTGTTAATGTTCGGAGTCATACAATCCTGATTGCCATAGGCTCCCCAGGAATCGCGGTTCATATCATCACCTAGAATAAAAACTACATTGAATGCCCGACCCGCCTGGGCAAGAAATACAAAGATAAAAAAGGAGAGGAGGACTGAATATTTCATTCCTCAGTTTACAACTTATCACTCCCAGTAATCCACCCTATTCCAAAGGCTCGGTCATAACTAGTTTTTTATTTATTATAAAATAATCCGCCTTATTCGTAAAGGAGTTGAGCACTTAGCCGGGCCTCTGTATTGCTGCGAAATCGGACCCAATGGGCAGCAAACCCTGGAGGGAACTTATAGGAGAGTTTTTCTCCTGCAAGCAAAGTAAAGGTTTTGAATGCATGAAAACCAGTCCAATGGTCGATGTCTATCTCAACAGTGACCGTACAATGCTTATCGGATTCCAGGATCAAAGTCTTCTTGTCATATCCAGTCATAAGGTAAGGATCTGAGGCAACACCTGCTTTGACCGATGAATTCTTCCATGGCCCTCCGGTCCCAACCGGTTTGCCAAAGCTCCATAGCTCATCAATTCCTCCGAACCAAAGAGCGGTTTTTCCATTTGGTGAAGTAAAGACACGTGCGGAAGGGTTTGGGTTTCTTGTAAGACCGGCAAGCACAAGCAAGCCATTCCAGGTGGCAAAATCAGAAATCTGTTTGTTATGAGTACTGATAGGTCGCATCTTGGTGTAAAGAGGTTTATCCCCGACAACCCAAAAGGGTACTTCGTAAAATGTGCCGTGAATATTAGCGAGCATCCGCTCCGACTCCACCTCCCGATGCATTCTTGGATACCCAAAAGAGAACCCTTTGCCATAAGCAGGTGACCCCTTGGGTAGTCTCAAAACCGTCCGGTTTCCTTTCTTTCCCACAATTGACCGGTTTTCCCGGCTGATAAGAATAACCGATGCATCGTCCTCTGAAAATTCCGCCTTCGGGGTAAGAAATGAACGGAGGGTTTTGTTTTTAAGTTCTTGGTTACGAAGCTTAATCCCGGGTTTCATGCAGTCTTTGGCTATGGGTTCTTTTTCCAGCGGGTTATACCTGAAGGTGACATGATCAAAGTCATAGGCCGTCCCATCCGAACTGAGGACAGAAAGGTGCCTATTATGTGCGTTAGGGAAAAGTAGGGCCGTGCTACTATTACTGTCATCAAGACTCGCGATACCGCGAAAGATCTCCCTTCCCTCTTTCGGGCTTCGATAAGTATCATCAGAGTACTGAAAGGACACGGATGCGTGACAGGATTGATCGCTGACCACCCGCACCCACTGAGCATCTAAATCCTTGGGGAAAATATGGCATGAATAATCACCGGTTTTAATTTTTTTATACGGCTCAAATTCACCGGTACCTCTCCGGTCCAATTCCAAGGTGAAGGCAACAGGGCGGTCTGCAACCAAGTGTACCATCCGGTAGGGGAATCCATGGAGAAGAAACGGGTCAGAGGGAACTCCCGCCTCCACCTTGTCATTCATGTAAATGGAGCCGGCCGCGTTTCGCGGGCCCCAATTTTGAAGATCCTCAAAATCACCAAACCATAAATTAGACTGGGGCTGCCCAACCATAGGGTTACCCTGGATACTTGCCTCATCCGTAGCCAAAACAAGTTTTCCATTCCAATAACAAAAATCTGGGATGTAACGAATATGGGATGCAATCGGTTTTATTCCCCCGCAGTTTTTGGCGGTGAAATCTTTGGGGAATGAAAAAAACATACCGTGCATATCCATCATCAAATCTTTTTGTCCTACATCACGAATTCTGGGCCACTCGGTAAACCAGCCGTGAGATGCATCGTTATTTAAGCAGCCTTTTGGGAGAAGGAAGGTGGTGAACTCCCCATTTTCCATGACCTGCAAGCGCAGGGATCTCTTATCCCATCCGATGGCCCAGACAGGATCGTCTTTTCCGCCCTGGGTGGGGTGCACACCCTGGGGACCGATGACCTCCGTGTATTGCCTACGCTCAATGACTTCCCATTTTTCGCCGTCATAAGTGGCGAGGCAGCCACGATCTTCCGAACCTCTTTGAGTGAAATCTTTGGATACCTGCCAAAGCTCTGGCTGGTCCAGATGCCCAAAACTAGTCTCTCCATTATTACTGACTACGACTTTTCCCTGAGATGTGAACCCGCCCTTGCCGTGGTATCCGGGAATAGGGTCATGAAAGAGCTTTTTAAATTCCAGGCTGTGCACATTCAGCTCATAGAACATATTTTCCATATCGTACAGGTATACAAAGTTTTTTGGATCTTGGAGGTGCCGCATAAAAGCAGTCACCCGGGCAGGCATTTTCAGAGGGTTCATTGCCCGGACCTGCCCCTTGGCATCTATGGCATAATGACCGATAAACAATTGCCTGGATTCCTCATGAATCATCCGGGCAGCAGGGGTGCCCCCCACGCTCTCCGTATGAAGGGTCATGGTCATGTTTGTATCAATGGAATACAACTTATGATCTGACCCCCTGGGTTTATGGGGAGCATAGGTAATCATCCATAATTTACTGGCCCATGGAATGATTCCTCCGATCCCACACTCCTGGTGCCCATCTTTGAAAAACCTTCCGTCTTTGCGGCTCTGGGAATAGGTGGTTAGGTGCGGGTAGATACCGGCAATTTCCCGATTACCTTTCATCTTTATCACCTGAAGCTCTCCCCTCACTTCCCCAAACTCTGCCAGAGCCGAAGCAGGAGAACCAGGATTTACGGGGTCATCACTGGGCACTGCATGAATGGAACAAAAAATCGAGCAGGTAAAAATCGCAAGAGAGATACTTTTGAAATTCATTAGGGTTAAAGACATGAAGTTTTGATTTGGCTACCACTATTCGTGGAAAATTGTATACAAATACCACTCCTCTAATTCCGTAATTTAACGGTTATATTTTCCCTTACTCTTTGGGGGGGGTGATAAAGCCTTTGGGGGCAGTCTTCAGTAAGGTATTAAGTTGTGATTCATTCATCCCCCATCCTTCCACTTTCGGGTTTCTTTCCAGGGTAAGATCGCTGTAGATTACTTCCTGTGGCATCCCTCCATGAATTTGTAAGGCAATTTGGCCATCGAGCTCGCCAATAGGGTCATGGAGGGCAACGGTTATCTTTCCGTTAATGGCGAGCCATATCCGGTGACCAACCGCGAGAATTTCATATTGATTCCACTGCTCCACCTTAAGGTGCTGCCCTTTTATATCTTTGCTTTTTGCCAAAATCCGCCTGCCATGCTCGTGGTAAAGAGCGCCCCACCACCCCTTGCCTATATCTGCCTGGTAGCCCAAAGCAGAGC
>Ga0255773_10004109_pt1 | contig 12461 bp, 27 predicted proteins | sample 011ome_17_FD_179971 | JGI IMG/M metagenome (GOLD analysis project Ga0255773, IMG submission 179971) | Coastal salt marsh microbial communities from the Groves Creek Marsh, Skidaway Island, Georgia - 011502XT metaG (version 2) | ecosystem: Environmental > Aquatic > Marine > Intertidal zone >...
CCACCCCTTACAATCCCAGTGTTTACAAGGGTTCCCGAGGGTTAGAGGAACTTTAAGTCCCCCATATCAGCCCATTTTTTGAGTAAGTTTTTGGCATAATCTTCTCTTTTCTTCTGTGAATCGAGGTTTGGTATACGTTTCCAAGTGAATTCTACCCCTCTTATTGTTACTTTTGTTGATCCTTTGATGATCTCTGACTCTAATAAATTGGCTTCTGTGTGTGTAATTACCATAATTTTGACCTTTTTTGACTGTTTTCTTTATGCTCGAATTATATTATTCTCATTGAATACCCCCATTAACTGATAATCTTTTAACGTTTACCCCCCTAAGGTGACCCCCCTACAGGGGTAAGTATTGCGAAATTCGTAATTGAGGGTTTTGTTATACAAAGATAGTTAATTAGTTTGATCTGTGCAAGTATTATTTAATAAACTTTTACTCTCCCCCCACCTCTAGTTTAGCCTTCTCTCTATTCTTATAGATATCTAAGTTAGGGTAATATATATCAGCATCAAAAATATCTTCTGTCATACCTAAAACATACCCACGATTATCTGTAATACATAAGAAAACTTCATCCTCTGTTACTTCTAAGTGGCAATCTATATCTAGATCCTCAAAACCTAAGATCTGATCCCTCTCATCTGAAAAGAAGGTTATTCCATCTATTTTTATGGGGGTTATTGTTACGGATCTTATGTTATCCGTTTCAGCTACATACTCTACTGCTTTCCCTATTTCAATTAACATCTTTCCTGTTAGCCACATTGATAAGGAATATACTTCTTTGAACGTTTTTGTGTGTGTTTTAAATCTTGCATCCATTATACTACTTTTTTACTGTTTTTCAACTCCCCCGCTTTTATTATATCTAAGATCTTCTTATAAGCTAATTTAAATATATACCCCTCTGTATTACTGCTTTCATGTTCTGTATCTTCGGTTATCCATGACCAATCCCATAAATGCTTATCTTTTGATCCCATAGCTTTAATATAACCTGTTATTACCTTATTCCTAAGTATACCCTTAGCTACTCTCAGTATAATTTTTTCAGGATCTATACTATGATTATGGTCTCTTTCATGATCTTGCATAATAACTACACTCCAAGCTATTGTAGTATAGATTAACGCTTTACTTAACATTTTTTCTTTCATGATCTTATTTTTTTACTGTCCCCCGATCTATATCGGTAATGGTTCACTCTCAAAGTTATCCCCGCTATGGTAGTCACTCTCTGCATAAAAATGAACTGCTAACCTATTTACAATAAGTAATTCTATATTGACTACAAAATCAGGATCTTCACTATCACCATAGTATATATACTTTATCGTACCCCCAAAGTTTAGCCTTATTGATTCTATGTGTTCATTATCTCTTAAGATCTCTCTTGCCTTAAGTATGTTCTCTTTATCCTGATCAGATAGTTCTATTGATAACTTTTCAATGTTGTATATCTCAGAATATTCTTGTGATATGAATTTGATCTCTATTTCCATAATGTTATTTTTTACAAATATACTACTTTTTTACTGTCCCCCCAAATTTTGAGGGTTTAATATTCATCATATTTTATGATCCCATTCCACTCAGGGTGACTAAATAGTTGAGGGCAAAGGTAACAATCGAACCCCCAATTTTCTAGTTGATCTATAAAACCTTCATATAAAGACTGATCCATTTGGTATACCATCCCCTTATTATATACCACCACTTCTTTGTGTAGTTCTAGAGAAGTATCCCATTCTCCGTTTACATAGATATCTATTAGCATGATCTTATTTTTTACTGTCGTTCTTTAAACCGTTCCGCAAACTTAACACAAGCACAATAGACTGCCTCTTTCATAGATCCCCTAATAACTTGTATAATTATTTTACCACTCTCATTACTTACAATCATTACTAAGTTCTCGTGGATCTCTACTACATTATTAAGATCATTTATTCTCTCAACCACTTTCATCAGTTGTCCCCAATCAGATTCGTAATGAAGACCTAAAAATTTATATAGATCCTCTATGTTAGGGGAGGTAACTAACCCCGCTCCTTGGACAAAGTATTTCCACAACCCATTATCATCTTTGTAAGGGAGTTCTACCCCCCATAAATTCAGCTATTAGCTTATTGTTTTCTATTATATCCATTTTAGATAAGGTTTACAGAAGGACTAGTGAAACACTAGCCCTACTTTGTTAGACTTATTGAACCATTTTGTAGCGTTCAGATCGGTTTCCATGGCGTTAACATAACCCGCATTAATCAGTTCCTCTGTAGACTTGAAAATCTTTGTGTGCCTATCATTAACTGGATCGATTAAGTGTTTCTGTTTACCACTATCAGAAAAGATAACATCATAGTTATCGGGTAATGTTGCACCCTTTAACATAGCTATAGAATTAGTATAACTGTAGAAACGAATATGGGGGTTGTTTTTAGCTATAGTTAGCCACTTTTGTAAATAAGCCTCGCTGTAAAAATCTCCACTATCGTGCACTCTTACATAAGCGGGTTTCTTTTTATCAAGTTCCTTTTGCATAACCTCAACAAAATCTTCACGCTTGGTGGCTTCATAACGTTTCTCAAAAGCGGGCTTAACGTTACTCCAAGAGTATGCACCTTTTTGTGCATAACAAAATTTAATACATTCATCAGCAAAAGGACAAGTTAATTTGCCTGATTGAGATTTATAAGCGGGAATACCAAAGTTTACAACTTTTAAACCTACTAATTTTGAAGTCTTTTTTAGCTTACTGTTCTGTGTTAACAATTCCATAGCGATTAAGTGTTTAAATTTTACCTTACAAAGGTACAATAGTTATTTTAATTATCCAAATTTTTGAGGGACTTTTTTTTATTTTTTTTACCCCCCATAATGATCAGTATTACTCTCTCATTATTACACTACAAAGATACGATGGTAGTTTTGATTTTGCAAATGTTTTTTACTATAGTTATTAACAATTTTATGTTGATAACTTTATTTGTAATTGTCATTTTATATTCGTACCTTTGTAAAAAAACCTTTTTGGGGGGTTCCCCAACGTCCCCCTATACCCTTATCTCATTCCCTTGACTATAAGGTAGGTTCCCTTAGAACTCCCTCAGATACTTATTTCAGATATCAGCCTGTATCGGATCTCTCCCCCTACACTACAAAGGTACAACAATAGATCCATACTACCAAATAAAAAGTGTTAAAATTTTAAATAAAAAAAGGGGGAACTTTTGTCCCCCCTCAATTATTTTGCCCTCTCGATCTGATAGTAGTGGTTAGAAGTCTCTTCTATTAGTTGTCTACCATTAGAAGTATGAAACCCATAAGAGTGGGTATATAAAGCATCTATAGGTTTATTTTCAATCATAAGAAAGAAAACATCATAGGCATCTATCTTATATTTTTTAGCAGTCTTTCTGCAGGCCTTAACTAAACTGCTTATGTTATGTTTTGCCTCTCCGTAAGTTTCCTTAATGTACTTTTTTGCTTGTGGAATTGTCATAATGTTTATGTTTTAAGATTATACTACAAAGATAGTGTAATTGTATAATGTATGCAAGTATTTTTATATAAAGTTATTAACAATTTATTGTTGATAAATATCTGAGTATAAGGCAGGTTGGAGTCTACTCTCTCAAGGACTATCTCAACCTCAACCACTACAAAGATATAACAATTATTTGAGATATGCAAACTTTTTTGCAATTATTTTTAAATAAAAAAAGGGGAACATTGCTGCCCCCCCTATATTAATTTTGTACTTTTATATCTATAAGATCTCCCCCCCATTCAACTCCATTTAAAAACCACTTGTTACCCTTTTGAGATATGCTTACATTTGGTATAGCATTTAATCTCTCCTTAGTTGTCTGACTTTTCCAACCGCAATTAGTTATTGATAAAGTTCTATCAGGATCATTGTATAGGTATGCAATAGGGTTACCGAATAGTTTTAGTATTGTTACATTTGGTAGAACCTCCACTACTGTATTAGATTTTTTAAAAACCTCCGCATTTAAAAAACTGCTTACTGCCTCTAATGTTATTTTTCTTGACATAGTATGTAAAAATTTAGTTTAAAATAGTTCTGATATCTATATGGTATATCTCCCATAGTTGTCTTTTTAATTCGGCCAAGCTAAAACAGATAAGAGTTCCAGCTAAGGTTATATACTCATATGTACCACAATTTTGATCAAAATGTATCATGAGATAAAGGTTTTTAGAACCCCCCTAAGGGGGTTAGTTAGTTATAAATTAAAAACGTGTTTGTTAGCTTTTATCTTGCTTATTTTAGTAATATCAACAGTTCTAAAAGCCTTATCTTGGATAGAATAAACTATTTTGTGAGTGCCTTTTACATTATCATACTTTACCCCCATGTTTCTCTGCACTCCCTTAACTCCCTTTTTAACCCCTATTCTGCAGTGCATCTCACGTTCTGTACCATCTTTTTTTGTGAACACTACACTAAAAATTCTACCTTTGTTTCCTATTATTTCGTGGAAATCCTTCATTGTAATACCATTACTTTGCATAATATCTAGTTTTAGAACCCCCAAATTAATGAGGGTTATGTTATAAATTAGTCTTCAATCTCAACTCCATCAGAAGTATACCAAGGCTCCCCCTCTTCAATTTCCCACTCAGTCCAGTAATACTCTTCATTCTCATAAAGTTCATCTAGTAACTGTTCATCATCTAAGTTACTGTATTGACTGCCATCTCCTCTGAAGTACCTTATAAGGTCTTCTTTCTCTTTAAAATAAGCTGTTCCATCTCCAACACAAAACCCTTCATTCATACCTTTGTTAGTAGCTGTGCATTTTCTTGCAAATTTTTCCATAATAGTAGCGTTTTATTTTTTACAAATATAGTGTTTTTTATTCAACCCCCCCCAAATTAATACTAATTTTTTAATGTTTCTTTGAAGGCTTTTAAGATAGTGTTTAATGTACGTTCTAAATGTTTTCTACAATACTCATCGCCAAAAAGCGTTACCTTGTTTACATTATACCTTTCTTTGCCCTCAATAAAAGTTCCATAATTATCTCCCTCAATAGTGACAAATTGATTTTTTACAACTATAGGTTTTATGCAAACCATATAAGGGTATGAACCTTTGTTATATGTATAACATATGAACTCTGATTCATTAACCTTAGGTATCATTGAATTGATTAACTCAATCTTTCTTTGTATAGCAATAGGAAATTTTTTTATACTCATTTTAGTAGGATTTAGAACCCCCCGAAGGGGGTTAGTTAATTAATATAAACCGTTTTCGTAATTGTTGAAAACTCTCTGTACTTCGGCCTCTTCATCGGCTTTTTTGTCTTGGATAGCTTCTAACTTTTTGCTAAGTTCTAACCAATAGTATAACCCTTGTAATGTAAGGTTTAAATCTACTACTTCATCAATAGGTAGATTTTTTGCTATGCACTCTTCAACCCACTCTTGGCCACGTTTCCATCGTGCCTCTTCTATTATTGTTACATAGGATTCTCTTGGGAGTTCTTTTATTCTTATCATAACACTAAATTAAATCAACAAATATTAAGTCCTCAAATCTAAATCTGAACGTCACTTTTTTACCCATTACAAAAGTAAAACCCGAAACAGTATTGTTTGTTATTTTACTTACATTACAGTGATAATCATCTAAAATTATACTTGTGTCTCTTGACCTGATTTGTTCTGTAATACATTTGTCTACATATTTGTAAGTTGGTGCATCTTTTCTAGTGGTTTCTTTTAACATAAAATAATCACCTTTTAAAAAACTTTCTTTTGTCATAACATAAAAACTTAAGTGTTTCGGGAGTACTGCTCCACTCATCAGTACAGTCATCCAACTGTATACACTTGCACCTACATATCCCTATATGGGTAGTGGTGGCACTCACTTTTTAAGGTAGACTGTGCTTAGCCAATTTTATGGTCTTTTTTGACCTACTCCACTTTATAAGTTTGTGGTACCAACTGATTTTATAACTTGTTAACTCTCAAGTTGCTACTCCTAAGGGATTAAGGACTGTTGTAGCTTTTAGCCTACTCGGTTAGTAGGTCATGAGGTGCAGGTTGCGTGCCTCATTTGAACAATTCAAAGATACAAACAAACTTCGGTTTGGCAATGGTAAAAGGGTTATTTTTATTAATATTTATCTATTTTAACATATCTATTAATAATAATGCAAAGTATTTATTATAATTAGTCAATTTATTGATAAATTCTCAATAAAAATATTTGTATAAAAGTTTGCATATGTTATTTAAATTTTGTATGGGCGAACTTATTACTATTAGTCCAGCTAATTAGTAGGGTAATAAACTATAGATTTTAAGCCTTATAATCACAATTCAAGCTATCGGGTATAAACAAAACAGCCTATAAGACTTCAAATAAGACGTTCTAAGAGACTATTATACACTATAAGGTAACAGAATATCAAAAACATTTTTTCGTTGAATAGAAGGGAATTTCAATTATGCAAGCTTTTTTAAAAAAGTTATTAACAAAGTTACTAACAACTAAGCACTAGAACTACATTAAAACCTTAACTAAAATCTAAGTACAAAGATAAGAACACATAAACAATACATGTAAAAAAATAATACAAAAAACACTTTGAAAAAAAAGTTATCAACAAATTTATCAAAAGTCGTATTAAAAAGAGGGGGGGGTGGGGGAAAATCCCAAAAAATTTTGGGGGGTTTTTGCTAGGGTGGTTAGTGTGCCCCCCACATATAGCCAATTTTCAAAATGTAGCCAATTTTCAACATATTAAATTTTCAAAATATAGCCAATTTTTGGATAGCCAATTTTCAAATAATCAACTCTCCAGAAAACAATGGGGGGGGTATAAAACAAAAAACCCCTCCTGTTATAGGGGGGGGTTCTTATATAGGGGTATTACTCTAATAATTTTCGGAAATTACTTAACAACTTGTTAGTGCTTTCGATTTCTTTCTCTACTTCTACTTGCTCTTGTTTGAGGGTATTGATTTGTTCATCTAAAGACTGGTGGTGCTGATCTTGCTTTTGTGCTAAGTCTGACAGCTTAGACTGTGTTTCTAGAAAACTGCTTAAAATACTCTCTTTTTCTTTTACTAATTTTGTAACGCTTGACTTTTGAAACATATATCTATAAATTAAAGGTTATTGCTTTTACTATCATCATTTGGGCTGTAAGAATATCCCCCAAAGCTTTGTTTCCTATCATAGCTAATAGATCTTTCTTTGCTTCTGAACCTTCTCCTTCAAATACCTCTGACATGTGTTGGTCTAAAATGTCAGCCAGCTCTGCGCATAGCTCTTTTACTTTGTCTACTTTTGTATTTTTACTAGGGTTAAAGTTTACACCTATTAATACTTCCCCTACTGTATGTTCTCTTGTATTTTCTTCCATTGGTTTTTTACTTTAAATTTAATCTTGTGAAATCTTCTCTGTATAATACAACATCTTTTCCTTTGTCGTAATCTTTTACTTCTTGTTTTGTCAACCCTAACTTACTCAGTCTTGCTGAGATTATTTCGTTGTCTTTGTCTAACTGCTTTAACAGTATGTTCTGGTCCACTGTCTGTTCTGCTCTTCTCGTGTAAACTAATCTATCTAACTTGTGAAATAGAATACAATCTAAATTTTCATCAAGTATGACTTTACCTTTGAAGTGGGTGAGAAGGAAGGTTCCTGCTGACATTATTATATCTGTTAAGTGGATTGTAACATCATCTTTACGACTGTTCAGATAATGAATCAGTACTTTCATACAAACGACTTCCCCTCCCTCTGTGCTAAAGAATAAATCTACTTTATCCTGCATTGATAAGATGTCGATTAATGTTTGTACAGACTCTTTGTTTATCTGATCGTCAAAGTAGTATGTGTATCTGTTGATTAAGCCGATTTCTACTTCCATAGACTGTCTATTTTTTCTAAATATTCTTGTTTTGAGATTACTCCAACACTTCTTCCGACTTCTTCACCATCTTTAGTGAAGATTAGTGTGGGAACACTCCTAATTTTAAACTTTGAGGCTAAACCCTCTACATCTTCGTCTACATCTATGGATGTTACCTCTAATCCTTCTAGGTTTTTTGATAGGACCTTGCATGGGCTACACCATGATGCGTGAAATTTTAATGTTTCTATTATCATACTACTACTTTTATAAATTCTCCACTCTTGTCAAATAACATCGTCAACTCAAATTTTCTATCCAGATGAGCAATGATTGGCTGTAGATCTCTTTCTCTTCTGTTTTCTACATAGCCCCCAGCTACTTTTATTTTTTCTACTTCAAACTGAAAGTTGTCATAGAAATCATATTGGCTAAGATTACCACCATTCTCTAGGAAGTATTTGTAAAACCATTTTAAATCCCATTTGCTGGAATTCCTCATCTGAATATACTCTTGTTTTAATGACATGTATTATAAGTAGACAGTAAATATCTCTTTAACAACAATAGAGTTAGGATCAAAATCTGGGCCTAGTTCTTTTGCTGCTAAAAGGTCGATAGATACATTGTTAATTTTCTCCACCCAAAACTCTTTTGTAAACTTAGAGGATATTATATTTCCTAGCTCATCTCTAGAAACCTCAAAAACTGCTATTTTTACTTGCATATTATTATTATCATTATTATTATTACTATCATTATTACTATTATTACTATTATTACTAATCATGACACAATCGTAGCTTCCAAAAGCGTTGGTAATAGTGCCTACAGGTACAGCAGAAGTACCTGTTGAAATGCCACTATAACCTAAATCCATATTTGTATACATATTTTTAAATCATTAAAAGGTTAGTTTCATGTGTCAAGACAAATTTAAAATCTTGATCTTCTTCTATTTGTTCGTTTACTACACCATTGAAAATAACTTCGGACCCAATATGGGCTAATACCGCTTTGTTACAATCTACTGCAGCATCTACAAGAAACACTTTAGGTTTTACCACCTCATCTAAGAAAGGATCTTGTGCATCTAATTTCTCTACCTTAAGTAGAACTCTTTGAAACAATGGCTTCATATTATAATCCTGTATTTGTAATTAAACAATCTGTTTGTAGTACTAAAGAGGCAACTGATGTAGCATTCTCTAAAGATACTTGAACCACTTTAGCAGAATCAATAACACCTTTATCAAGTAAGTTTTCTACCTTTCTAGATTTTACGTTAACGCCATGTCCGTAGACTCTAATTCTTGGCTCATACTTCTCACTATCCATACCTGCGTTTGCTAGGATCTGCCCAAAAGGTGCTCGAATAGCTTGCTTTAATAAGTCATAACCCTCTTTTTGTCCACCTTTTAGTTTGGTTTTCATCTTATACTTAGAAATATACAATAAAGTAGAACCTCCTCCAGAGACAAATCCCCCCTCTAATGCTGATTTAACCGCACTAACTGCATCGTCAATTCTATCTTTCTTCTCTTTTACCTCTAAGTCTGTTACACCACCTACTGTTACAATAGCTACTGCATTTTTTAGATTAGATAACCTTTTTTCTAGTTTATCTTTATCAATAACATCTGTTGTATTGTCTAGCTGTTCTTTGATACTATCAATTCTTTTTGCTAAGGCCTCGCTTCGGTCCTCTGAAATAATAACTGTTCTAGTTTTATCTGAAATTACCTTGGAAGCATACCCTAATAAAGGTTTACTAGAGAATTTTGGGTTATATACTTCTGTACCTGTAAAAATAGCTAGATCCTCTAAGATGTTTGTCCTGTTAACTCCAAAATCTGGATTCATACTAACAGAAACTCTAAAAGTACCTTGCATCTTACTCTTAACAAGCATTCCCATAACTCCTTCATCAACATCCTCTGCAAAAATAAGCAATCCTTTACCTGTTGATTGTGCCTCTCTTACTTGTTCAGCAACATCTCCAACTGAGGAAATTTTACCATCAAAAATCAAAATATAACAATCCTCAATAATAGCGGATCCTGTGCTTTGATCAGTAATAAAATGTGGTAGGGCCCAACCTCTATCAATAGACATACCCTCAATATAGTCTACAGTGGTATCCTTAGTTATACCTTCTTGTACATCTACTGTCCCTTCTGGTCCAATCTTTTCATACAAGTTAGCAATAATATCACCTAAATGATTATCATTGTTAGCAGATATAGAGGCAATCTGTTGGATTTCTTTTTGGTTTACCTCTTTTTTAAGTTTTGTGAGGGCTAATTTAATGTCTTCTAAGGCAATATTAATACCTTCTCTTAATTCTACTTGTGATACGCCTAAATCTAGCTTCTCTATACCTTTGTTAATAAGCTCTTGGGTAATTACTGTAGCTGTTGTGGTACCATCTCCAACTAGATCAACAGTCCTTCTTGCAGCTTCTTTTATAAGTTTGGCCCCCATCTCTTGGTATGGGTCATTTAAGTGGATACTCTCAGCAACCGTAACTCCATCTTTTGTGATGTGAGGTTTAAACCCCATCTTATTTTCTATAATTACTGTCTTACCTTCAGCACCCATTGTGGTCTTAACAGCATTAGATACTGTGTTAATACCTTCAACTAAGGCTTCTTTGGCTTCTAATCCTAATTTTAATATACTCATTATCCTTTTTTATAAAACTTCTCAGCTCTTTGTATTAGTTCTTGGTTTTCCTCCCACAACAATGTGAATCTTCTTTTATCTTTTTCCCATTCTCCAGACATACCTGGAAATAGCACATTTAAATCACCAGAATCTCTGAAAGATTCATATTGTTTTTTTGCTTCTTCACTAGTTTTCATATAATTTCTCTTGTAAATTAGTTAATAAATTTACAAAGTCAGAGCCTTGTAATAGTTCTAAAGGTTTTCCTATCCTATATACTACCTTATCTTTTCCACCTAAATTATTTTTTAATTTGGCTACAAAAGCATCGTAGGTTTCCATTTCCCCAGTAACAACATTCTTAGATCTTTCCTTAGAAAAGGAGAGGTAAGTACATACCCCCCCTAATTGTTGCCTAACTGCATCTAGACTTTGTTTAAGATATACTGAAAGTAATCTCTCTTCTTCCATCTTTATTTAACTTCAGTTAATGTATTAGCTTTTTCTAACTCTTCTACGCTCTTAGCAATACCTGATTCGATATTTCTAGAGTGAATCTCCATAATTAATTGTTGAGCATCGACCATATCAATGGTTAATTTTGAAGAGTATTTAAACTTAACATTTCTAGGATTAAATGTTGCCTCTCTATCGGTAACAGGCATAACTACACCGTTTGCAATATCTAGTTCTGTAGGGTTTTTTACCTCTGCAAGGCTTTCTGTACTAATGTACTTAATAACCTCTGGCATATAACTCTCTGCTGTAGCGTTTATACCATGCTCTACAGCAACTTTTAGTGCCATGAACTCTCTGGCACTAATTGTTACTTCCTCATTACCTAAATATCCAAAATTACCAGGATTACTATTTTTATTCATCATCTTCCACCTTAGTTAACTCTGCATTAGCTTCTACTTTTGAATACTCTCCAGTTGTAATGTCAATGTTAACATCACCATACTCATCTCTAAGAGCTTCTTTTAACATAACAAACTCTGATTCTTTTTCAGATACTTGTTTTAAGATGTTGTTCTTATGCCCTTCGTAAGCAATTGTTGCTTCTCCCAAAGCTGCATTAGCTGATGCAAAAAAGTTTCTGAATTCTTGTAATTTTACTAACTGTTCTTCTGTAATTTTCATAATTGATTTTTAATATTAAAATGGTAAATCGTCTGACTCTCCTTCTACAATTGCAGGAGCTGCTTGTTGTACTTTAGTTTGTTCTTGTTTTGGGGCAGGTGCTGCTTGAGCTGGCTCTGAACCAGAATCAGTTTTCCAAGTTAACCTAGCCTCCTCTTTCTGTAAAAGCGATAATAAGTATTCATCTTTAGCTTCGATTGAAGATGCAGAAGGTTTTCTTTTACCTAATTTTTCAACCCATTCGATTGCAGGAATATCTCCAGGAACTAAATTACCATCTTTATAGTAACTGTTTGTAATGCTTGATTTGATTTTCTCTGCACCCTTTTTAATAGAGATACCTATTTTTGAATATTCACTACCCTCAGGTTTAAAATTGTAACCTGATACTGTTACGATGTCCCCCTTATTCAACTCTGGCAAAAGTTTTATTAAACTCTCTGCGTATGTGTTGTCTACCTGTTGTGACTGTGTATAGATAGATATTGGTAAGTAATAAACTTCTTCATTATCTCTAATACTAATTGAAATCTGTTGACCAAACTTCCCATCATAAATAGATACAGAGTCTAAGACACCATGAATACCCTCATTGTAGTATTTTCTAAAACTAACTTTTCCATTTTTTGATACATTCTTTACGTATCCATCTAACTGTTCTTTTGAGTATTGGAAAAATTTTCCTGATCCAAACTCTAATTGTAAATAATTTTTACTGTACGCCATTTCTCTCTACTTTATTT
>Ga0255773_10004111_pt1 | contig 12457 bp, 18 predicted proteins | sample 011ome_17_FD_179971 | JGI IMG/M metagenome (GOLD analysis project Ga0255773, IMG submission 179971) | Coastal salt marsh microbial communities from the Groves Creek Marsh, Skidaway Island, Georgia - 011502XT metaG (version 2) | ecosystem: Environmental > Aquatic > Marine > Intertidal zone >...
CAATGAAATCTTCCTCTGTATATCTAAATATAAGTTTTCCCATTTTTAATACAAATTATAAGATTTCACATCCGATTGCAAGTAGTGGTTCTGCCTTCTTGTACTTCATAAATTCAGTTTTACCATCAGGTAATTTTACCATTACTCGTTCGTTTCTACCATATTTTTTAGGTGCAGTTATCGTTGCAGTATATCTTCTAACTTTATCGGTGATTAGAATCCCATTAAGGTGGTCTATCTCGTGTTGAGCACAAACTGTTTCTAATAACCCCTCATCAGAAAAGAACTCGTTAGAATCCTTCCATTCAGTTGAATCAGGTGAGAAGATTACAGTTCCTAAGTTATCACATTCAACTGTAAATGATTTATGTCTAACAGTCTTAACTGGTTTCTTCATTGTTTTATCCAATGATAAACATTGTTCTACATACGCAACAGTTTCTTTAGAAACTTCAGTTACAACTGGGTTGATTAGAACTAATGGTTCTTTTACATTGATAACACATGCTCGAACATCTAAACCAATTTGATTTGCTGATAATCCAATACCACCAAATTTAGCTAATCCTTCTAATAGTTTTGTAGAGATATCATCAATCTCTTCTTGTGTCATTGGTTTACTCACTAATGGAGTTTTTAATTTACTCGGATTCTTTATAAGATTCATCATCAAATATTGTTAATTGGTTTGTAACTAATTTTCTTGTGTTAATATCTTCACCCCATCCACGAACGTAAACAGTTTTACCCCCATCTGGTGATTCAAAGATTTTAGCATCTTTCATTTTTTCATTTAAGGTATCGAAAGATTTTCTACCTTCAATGTAAAGTTCTCGAACTTTTTTACCGAGTTCCATATCATTAGGATACTCGTTTACTAATTTTTCTATATCCATATTATTCTGCGATGTTTAAATATTTTTCTAATAACCAAGAAGAAGATTGTATTTTATCACCAAGACCCCATACTGAATCAATTCCAAAACCTTCACATACATCATTTTCTGGAGTAGTAGTTTCGGTTCTATCCCCACCATTGCCAAATGCCATTACACCTTTTGGTAAATCACCATTTTCTTTAATGTATTTGTATCTTGCCTTTTCGATAAAATCAATTGCAGTGGTATCATTATATTGTTTTGGATTCATAATATAAACCCAATCAACATTTTTAAGATTATCCATAATGAATGCTCGTTCTTTTTCATCCATAAATGATTTACCTTTCTTTTGTTGTAACCATCTATCATTATTCAAACCAACCCAAACTTCATCAGCAAGTTCTTTGGCTTGATTAATACATTCGATATGTCCTCGATGAACTGGGTCGAATCCCCCACTTAATAATATAACTTTGTATTTTTTCATCTTGTTATTATTTTATAATATAAAGATACGAAATATTTTTCGTTTATCCAAATTAAAGTATGGATTTGTATCCATTTTCCTTACTAATTTTTTTAATTTTAGATGTCAATCTAACAGATATGGCTTCAATATCATCAAAAAATGTATTTAAATCATCAACTGAATCTTTGCTTATACTATTTAAACTTTTTTTAATCTTTGATAATTCATTTACATAATTAGATTCTATCAATGTTTTGTTTATGAAACTATCCTTCTCAGCGATTTTCTTATTTAAATTATCTCTAACTTCTTCAAGTTCTTTTACATAATTAGATTCTATCAATGTTTTACTTATAAAACTATCTTTCTCAGCTATTTTTTTATTTAAATTATCTCTAACTTCTTCAAGTTCTTTTACGTAACTGGTTTCATGTAAAGTTTTTGAGATAAAAGAATCCTTCTCAGCTATTTTTTTATTAAGTTTATCTCGTAAAATTTCGAGTTCACGAATGTATTCATATTGCTTACTCACTTTTTCATTTAAAGCCCCTATTGTTTCTAAAGGCTTATCACCAACAGTTTCAACTAATTTAGTATATTTTATATACCATTCCAAATCAGAATATTCTGGAAAAACTTCAAAGAAACTTTCATCTCTAATAGAATCTAACTTTTTATTGAATTCTAAAAAATGAGACAAGTATTTAAATGAACCTTCTTTTTTAATATAATTAATTACTTTAGTAAACTCATTAACAGCTTTATCCGAATCATCATGTGTTTTAATCCACTCTATGTGGGTATTGTATAATTTTAATATACGTTCCTTATGATAATCTGGTAAATCTTGTATGTTATATCCCTTTGGTTCTGATAATAGATTAATATCAATTCTATTTATATCTAACAATCCAAGTTCAACCCATTCTTTATGAAATTCTAAAATATTATATACATTTAAAATACCAACAGTTGGTATTATATTGAAATTTGCATCAGGAAGTTCTTTTAAAATAGTTCTACGATTTTCAACAACATCATCCCATATAATATTCTTTCTTTGGTATTCACCTTGTTTATGTGATGCATCCAAACTTGCTCCTATGTTTACAAACTGAAATTGTTTCCATAGTGAGATTATATCTTTTTTCTTATATTTTAAAGAAGAGAAGTTTGTATTATATGTTAATCTTATTTTATGATTATATCCAAGCTCGATAGCCTTTTCTAAAATAAGATAATGACCATCTTGCATAAGTGGTTCACCTCCTGCAAAAAATATCTCATCTACATTTTTTAATTGGTCAATTATGAAATCAAATACCTTTGATGATATTGATTGTTGATATACATCTGTCTTTTTTTTGGGCTTCCTACCTAACTTAACATCATCCATATACCATGATGTTGAATAATCAGAATTACATATTCTACACTTTAAATTACACTTATTATCAAATCGTATATCTAATCTCCTTAATGTTATTTTTTTAAGAGAAAAATCATCATTTGTATTTTCAAGTGCCTCTTCTATATAACCACCATAGTATTCATTGTGAAATTCTCTATAACTTTTATTTTTTGATAATTCTTCGTCCTTCCAACATGAATTACATTCTATTGGTCTATTGCCACTAAATAAAGAACTACGGATATGTTTGGCCTTTTCTGAATTATATATTTCTTTTAAATCATTTGTGTGATTTAGATTTCCAAACGAGTGTTGGTTATTATATTTACAACATGGGAGAACTTCTTTTTGAACACCAAAATGCATTTCTGTCCATGGTGCAATACAAAAAGTATCTTTAATATATTTCTTACCTTTTAGGCTCATTACATTTTATTTTTAAGAAGTGTAACTAATTTATCTATACAAATATACGAATTATTTTTAGATATACCAAATTTATTTAAATAAAAAATGATATTAATCGTAAGACTAATATCATTTAATATATTATATTTAATTTATTTTTAAGATAAATGTTTATCTTTAATCCTATTCACTACATCTTGAAATGCAGTAGCACATTTTTCTTTTAATTCACTCGAAATTGGATTTATTCGTGAATATATAATTTGATTTTTTCTTTCTATTATTTCTGCCATGATATATTTCCTTATTATTTTTTATTATGTACTAATATTCCGTTTGCATAGAAGTTGTGATTATTTTGAACACTAAATATGTAAGTTTGAGTATCCTCTAATGATAATTCTTCAATTGATGTAACTGCAACATCAACATCACCATCAAGTGGATAAACGAAATCACCTACTTTAATTTCAGAAACTACTGAAGGTAATTCATACCTTTCATTAGTCAATTCTGGTTTATATGATGATAAAGTTAAATCATTTACATAGAATGGGTGGTCGTATGTACAAGTAATTTCAGTTCCATTTGAGAATGTATATTTAACTAAATCATTATGAATTGGTTGGTTTAAATCCGTTACTATATTATGTTCTTGGATTCCAGTTTCTTCATTATAAGAAACAACAACATCACCAACTACAACATCTTCAATATTTTTAACATCTCCATTAAATAATGTAATTTGAGTACCTGCTACAAAACAATCAATAACTATTGAACATGGTGGGCAATCAGGAGTACAATAATAATATCCACATGGTGACCAAGAGTAACCACAATAATTACATGCGTTATGCATAATTGCATACTCATCGTTATTAACATCTACCATGAAAAAATCAAATGGTTCAAAATCTAAGTTATATATTTTCTTAGAATCAAACACAATATCCAATGATGTTATTTCTTTCTTAGTTACTTCGTTGGTTGTTTTATTAACAGTTACAATTTTATCACCAACTAACATTTTATTAACAAATTCAAAGTTAGTATCAAGTGAACCCGATTTTTCAATAACATATGATGTAGATGGGGTATCTTGCCAAACCTCACCATTATCCAATGTTATTTGAATAAATAAATCGTCAATTTCCTGTGATGATGATGCAACTAATGAAGATGATACATACGAGAGTGAACTTGAAATCAACTCAACTGAAGTGTATGATGTTCTTGGGTCATTATCATCACCATAACCACCCTCAATCCAATCAAATCCAGATGTTTTGATAACATCACCAACTTGAATGTTGGTTACATTTGAAATACTACCATCAAACATTAATATATCAGATTCCTCATCGGTATGATATACCATAGTTTTAACATCAGTAGCACTGTTTTTATTTATAAATTTATATCGTGTTTTCTTATCAAAATAAATTTCAGTAGAATCATGATAAGTATTTTCACAAAAATCCAATGGAACTAATGAAGAGTGAGTATATCCACCCATATTGATAGTATCAAGATTAGACCCGTAAATAATATCTATACTTCTAATTACAGACCAATGACCATCAACTATATTTTCAGAATCGTCTATAAATTCTTGAAGTAAGTTTTCAGATTCAACTCCAGATTTAGTATTGGTAAGTTGTGTATTATCTGGAAACTTAGCTAATCTTGGTAGTGTTTGTCTATCATATGATGGGTTTCTAGCCTTTTCAACTAAGTTAGGAAATTCAGAATCATTAATATCTAATGAGTCTAATGTATCCATTGAAATATCATCTGATGAGAAGTATGTTTTAGGAATAAAACTTGAACCACTCATTAAGGAGAAGAATTCAAACTTATCAGAACAATATGTAGAATCTACAAGAGCAGATGTATCATATGCTTGTCTTAATATGAATTTATTATCACCATCCTCAATAGCAGGAACTGTAACAGAGCCAATTGGTACGGTATGTGGGGTATATGAGATACCCAACTCAATACATTTTTCCTTTATCTTATCCTCAAAGATAAACTCATTTACACCATTTGGAGCAGCTGCTTTATTTTCGGTGTATATAAAATGAAATTCTGTTATATTATTAGATGTTAATACATTAAATAATGCATCATAATCCAAATATTCTGCACCTATGTTATATATAGCGGAATTGGTATTTATTTCTAGAATTTTTACTGAACCATTGTCTTGCAGTAAATCCGTTCCAAGTATTGTAGCCTTCATATTTCTCTATAAGGGTTTTATGTTATAGTAATAAATATAAACTTTATTAAAATAAGGTATTTGTTTTCTTAATACTCGTGTTAAGATTGTGTTTTTTATCTACATCTTCCCATTTTTTAAGAGGACATGGGTTAATTGCAGATGAGTAAACCTTTTTACTTAATGGACATCCACATTCCCCGCATATTAGAGTCCATTTTTTATTTCTAATTAATTCTTGTCGAGATGGACAAACACTACATACATCATATCTATCATTTGCACGTAAAAGCTCTTCATCAGTTGGATTAAATGAAGTTATCCAAGAATCTAATATATCTTTTATGTTTATCATACCAATAAATATTATCTATAATAATGATTTTTTTTCATTTTTATTTTCTACCAACTTAATCCAATTTACAAGAGAGTACCTAACTCCACTTGTTATGGGTTTTACTTGATGGAGTGTGTATGACGGAAACATATACAATGTACCTAACCCAGGTTCTAATGTTATTTCGTTACCATCAATATTTAATTGTAATTCACCCTCAGTATATTCATCGTTTAATTGAATAACAGTTGAGTAAAATCTATTAGAAAACTTTGGGTTATCTACACTACTATCCTGATGCCATCCATAAAACTCACCAACACTATATTCAGTAAACTGAAATGGCTGTAATCCAGATACAGAAAATCCCTTTACTTTAACTGAATCTATTAATATAGTTTCTAATCTATTATTTAAAAAACCCAAATCATTTATAAATGCCACCGAAGATTTTCTTGATTTGAAATCTACTTCACCACCACGAACTGTTGCATTTTTTAACGTAAGTTCTTTTTTACATTTATTAAGTAACAAGTTACACTCATCTTTTGATATAAAATTTGGTATAGTAAAATGTTTATACATTAAAATATTTTTAATTTAAATTATGTAATCTTTCGATTTCGTTTTTAATTTTTATATTCCAAGGGCCCCATGTTATATTATCCAATAACCACTTTCTATAATAAGGTGGTATGGATGCAACAGGTTTGCCTGAGTATTTTCCAAAGGTCATATAAACCTTTTCTATCTCACCTTCTTCATTTACTTTTTCAGAAAGATTGATACCACCTTCCAAATGAATACCGATTTCATGCATTGGTATACCAGTAATCTGTTTTTTATTCTCTCCATAAAGTTCCCAATTTTCTTCACCATCTTGTTTGTAATACAGTGCTTCTACCTTTCCAAACTTCTCTACCGAACCTACGAAATCTACCACCAAACAATCTTTCTTGTTCTCGTGGATACGAGTTCCTCTACCAACGAATTGATACCACCAAGATATTGATGCGGTTGGTCTACCTGTAATTAAACAATCTAATTCAGGGTAATCGAACCCAACTGTTAGTACGTTTACTTGTACAATAACTCTGATTTGTTGGTTTCTAAATTCCTCAATGATTCTTCGTCTCTCATCTTTCGGAGTTCCACCATGTACAACAGCTGCAGAAGGAATCTTTCTTGCTAACTCGGTTGCTTGTTCTATGGTTGGTACTGCAACTAAAATAGATTTTCTATCTTGTACCTCGGCAATCTTCTTTACAATCTTATTACCAATATTCTGATTCTCATACGAACGAGCAATAGAATCATTGGTATATTCAGCACCACTTGAATTGTAAACAAGAGCACCAGTATCGAAGTCATATGATTGATATTCTAATGGTGTCCAATATCCTAACTCAACAATATCTTGAATCTGAGAAACATGTAAGATGAACTTAAAGAACATCCCATGTTTACTTCGATTTGTTAACATTACCAACTTTGAGAATGGACCAGTATCTCCCATATTGGTTTGTAACTTCAAAGGAGTAGCGGTTAAACCAAGAACGTGAGTTGCTTTCATCCCATCAACGAATCTCCTGAGTTGTCCTGATTTATCTCGTGGGTATCTATCACATTCATCTATAATGATTTTAGTTACTCCCATCTCTCTAAATTTACCTGCTATCTTAATGATAGAACCAATAGTAGCATAAGTAACATCACCTAACTCTTTACTTCCCATTGAAGCAGAGTAGATTGATGCCGTACCACCAAGGGTTACAAACTTGTTATAGTTTTGTTCTAATAATTCTTTGGAAGGTTGGAGTACAAGAAGTTTCTCACCAAGTTCTTTGGCAATAGCTGCTATAACAATCGATTTACCGAATGCCGTTGGGGCAACGATAATCGAAGGTTTCATGTTCTTTGTTTTAAAGAACTCTACACCAATTGCAACTGGTTCTATTTGGTTTTCACGTAACTTCAAAGTTTGTATTTTTTCTTATATCTTTCAACAAAAGATTCACCCATTCCAATATCTAAAATTTCATTAGAATGTGGTATAGGTGGTTTTCGTTTATTGCCATCGATGATATCATCAACTCGTATATTAGTAAATATCTCAAGTTGAATTTTCGAGTTTTTTTTAATACCTTTATGAACTACTACAACGGGTATTGGTGCATTTATATTGGCCATTATAATAATTTATTTTTATCAACATTATCAACATAATATCTTTTTGATAAATCAGGGTTAAATTCCAATCCATTTAAATCAACTGAATTTGATTTATGATATAAATCTTCATAATAAATGATTTCCGTGTTTAGTGAATTAGAAATTTTAACTAAATTATCATGCATACTTGATATGAAACTTTTAAGTTCTTTCATATTCATATTTAACTTATCAATTTTAAGATATTCATCTTTCCATACCCAATTGGTAGTTCGGTGGTTGGTTACATTGTAGGTAACATATGCAGACTTAAGTTGTTCTTCTTTATTTTTTCTATCTAACAAAAATACGTAATCATATAAATTACTATGGGTTATAATTTTATCAATTGATTGTTTACTATGCAAATGTATCTTCACACAAATGTTTTCTCCAAAATCTATAATATCATTGGGTTCATGTATATGTTTTAAATCATATGTATCTGCTAAAGATTTTGTAAAATACTCACCACCACATCTTATATTTGATAATACTAAAATTTTCATAAATTAAAATAAAGTTTTCTCATGTTTCACGTATGATTTATTTAAATCAATTTTACTTAAAGTACCAGCAAATACAATACGTTCTCTATCAGATGATGTATTAGTAATTGGCATATGTTTAGTTGATGCAGGGAATACTAACAAATCACCTTCAGTCGGAAGAATACTAAATTCATCTGCATCGGATTTAAATACAATTCTACCATCATCTCCCTTTAAATTATCAGGCATCTGAACATAGAATGTCCAAGTCCATTCTCCTTTGGTTTTTAAAATATCCATATTAGTGTGTGTATGAAATCCACTATATAAGTTTTCTCGTGAACTTAAATAAACCCAATTGTTAAAACTATATAAGTTTTCGGATTTATAAATAAACTTATTTATATAGTTACACACTATATTATTTATCTTGGAAATTTCACCACCAGTTAAAACTATACCACTTTGTATTCCTGGATTTGTTTTTTCTGGATATTTTGTATTTTCATTAATATCAATATTGTAACGTAATTCTTTAATTAGTTTTTCTTGATTAAAATTATCAATACGTGTTTTATATATTGTAAATGATGAACTGAATATTTGTTTCATATTACATTAATGTTTTTGTGATTTTTATATTCTGGAAAGTTACATTACCTGCTATTACAATTCTGTCCTTGGTAGACTTGGGTGCATCAACTGGTGCATGTGGCACATCTCCCTCCAATATAATTAAATCACCAACCTCAGGTAATATCCCAAATTCAACACCATCTTTATCTTTTATAAATAACTTACCATCATCATTGGATAGGTTATCTGGCATCTGAACATAAAATACAAAGGTATAATTGGGTAATGGATTTCCTTGTTCCTTTTCAATTTCAGTATGAATGTGATAAATTAACTCATTGGTGTTCTCATCACGTATAGTTTGTTTTGGTGATGACTTATCTATGATATTAATCCACCCACCAACTTCAATTAAATTATATGGAGATTCATATAGTTGTTCACACTTATCTATTCCACCTAATATAATATCTCCTATAATACCAAGGTTATTGGATTGTATCCATTCCTTAGATTTAGAATCAGGCCAGATTCCATGACCATCATGTTTACTATTAACACGTTTAGTTAATTTTATTGATTCAGAAACAATTTCATCTATATTAGAAACATCCCATGGGTATTTCCAATAACCAACACTATCACTTAAATTAATTCTCATTATTATATTATTGTATTAATCTTACAATTCATCTTATCTAACAAATTCAATTTCTGATATAATCCTGAATAGTGTGTAAATGAATTCTTATTATTTAATACACCGATTGAATGATTATGTATCTCCAAATACATTGATAAGAAATAGGTACATGTTGCCATTTCCAATACATTTTCATTTCTTAAATTAGGATTAACTGATTCTACATACTCCTTATACCAATTTTTAAATTTAGTATATTCAGACATAAATCCGTTAACAAATTTACTATTATTAACATGAACGATTCCAAGATTATAAGTGTAATCAAAATTCTCCCAATATGGAAAATGAGATTCAACATTATAATCAAGTAAGTGTTTGCGCATCTTTATAAAATAATCATCATTCGGATTATCCTTTATTAACTTTTCATATACAACATCTTCATTGGTAATATTTAGTTTATTATCTAAAATAATATCACCATCAATTAAAGTAAATGGTGCAGTTTCTTTTTGTAAAACATAGAACTTTAAATCATCTTGAAAATATGTTTCATATTCAGAATGTATAATCACAACTTCATCAACAATATCATCAAATAAATTTACACAATCTTCAGTAGTGTATATTTTACTTTTATGAAATTTAGAATTTCTAATAATACATTCGCGATAGATTAATATAATCTGATTAGTTGTGATTGGTGGGAGTATGTGATGTAGACCAGTCTTGTATGTATATATTAAAGTTGTTTCCAATAAATTATAGTCTAATTATTAAATAACATTAGAGATAAACTTAACTACTGTATATCCAACCACACCTATAAACATGCAGATAAACACGACAGAAACAATCTTCTCAGAATCTTCAACTTGTCTTTTAGATTTACCTTGTCGGTATTCCATATCGTTATTTGTCATGTTGTCTGTTTTTTATTTTCTGTAATTTCTTTCTTTTATTTTTTAATCGAGAAAACATTCTCTTCTGTAATGTTTCCTTAATTTCTTTTACCGATTTTCTTTTCTTACGTGCCACTTCTGATTTGGCCATTCTAATACTTCTATCCATAATTTATTTGTTTATAAAAGGTAATATTGATAATTCTTTTGCTTTAGCTTCTACCATAACATCTACATCGTTACCATATAAGTTAGGTAATGATTTGATATAATCTGAATGTGCTTGTGGTTTAAGTTTAGAGTTTTCTTCATGTAATGCTTTACTCTCTGAATAATGTACAATTGGTTTGATACCTTTAGGCCATGTAGAGATTGCAAGTTCTAATGCTTCTTGTTCTGATAAACCACCAGTACAAAATTGGTGGTGATGATAATCAAACACAATAGGAATACCTATACGTTCGTGTATATACATCAAATCTTTTACAGAGTACATTGATTCTTTATCATCATTCTCTACTGTTAGACGGGATTGTACTGAGGGTGATAATAATTTAAAGTTCTCACAGAATCTATCCATAGCAGATATCTTATCACCATATACACCATTACAATGAATGTTTAGTTTATTGTATGGAGTGTGAGATAATCCTAACATATCAAATATCTTACCATGAATCTCCAAATCAGTAATAGTATTTTGTACTACATTTTCACGTGGAGATACTAATACATTAAAAGGACCAGGATGTGCAGTGATACGAATACCATTATCATTGGCAAACTTACCACAAGCTTGTAGTATCATTAAAATACGTTTGTAATATGGGGAAGATTCTATATCGTATTCAGAAGCCCATGGAAACATCTCGGAAGATAATCTAAATACTTTGATACCTTTACGATTGTTCCATTGAAGTATAGTGAATAAATCTCTAGCGTTTTGTAAACCAAGTTCACCAGCATATTCAACACCTTTCTCTACGAAGGTTTTCTTAATCATTGAACGATTGGTAGTAACTTTTGGTTTTTGACTTGATAAAGTCATGTTGATACATGCGTAACCTAAATTCATAATTGTGTAGTTTTAAATCTTATACTACAAATATACGAAAAATATTTGTAACTACCAAATATTATAGGGAAAAACTTTCACCACAACCACATGAACGAGCTGCTTGAGGATTCGACCATTCAAATCCCTTACCATTAAGACCAGTAGAGAAATCCAACTGAGAACCTAATAGATAGAAGTATGATTTTTTATCTACTACTACTTGTAGTTCATCTAAGTTGATAATCTCATCAGTAGGGTCTACATCACTCTTAGAACCAAAATCCATAAAGTATTGTAATCCACTACAACCTCCACTCATAACCCCTACTCTAAGATGGTGGGTATCCAATGATTTACCCTCATCTTGTATAGTTTCTACGATTTTGTTTTTTGCTTTATCTGTAATTGTTATAACACTCATCTTAGTAAGTTTTTGAATTAAAATCTTCTGGGTATTTATTTCCTTTTAATTTTTCTAAACTATTTGTACTTCCACCACGATACTTTAACCAATAATCAATTGCACGTCTATCATTAACCCAACGTTCAGTTTTCTTCCAATCAAACCATGGATGGAGAAAATATGATTTTCCATTATATGGATTTTTCCACCCACCATTCTCGTAGTATATTCGTTTCTCTTCTTCGGAGATTTCACCATCACCATCTATATCAGCATCTCGTTCTTCATCGGTAATGATTCCATCACCATCTATATCCAAATTTCTATCATCTACCACATCTTCTTCTGAGATGTTAAGTGAATCTAATAAATCAGTTATCTCATCTACATCCAAATCATCATCTTCAGGTTCTATTTCAACATCATCAACCATATCAT
>Ga0255773_10004124_pt1 | contig 12419 bp, 12 predicted proteins | sample 011ome_17_FD_179971 | JGI IMG/M metagenome (GOLD analysis project Ga0255773, IMG submission 179971) | Coastal salt marsh microbial communities from the Groves Creek Marsh, Skidaway Island, Georgia - 011502XT metaG (version 2) | ecosystem: Environmental > Aquatic > Marine > Intertidal zone >...
TGAAGGTCTTACCAAGAAAGATATGTATGCTTACAATAGATACATAGCTGATAGAAGATTACTACAGCTTGGTCTTAAAACAAACTATGACCAACGTGAGAATCCTCTAGGTTGGTTGGATGAAGTTATGGGCGTTGAACATCAGAACTTCTTTGAAGGTCGTGCAACTTCTTACATGAAGGCAGGACTAAGAGGTAGGCAAGACAAAATAAGTTTTGCAAGGATTAACGATGAGTAGAACTAAACGCACAGAAGCAAAGCTTGTAGGTTATAATTTATTTTATGACTTGACAGGTAAGCTAGTAACAGAAAGAACTAGCACAGATATTAAAGAACTTAAAAAGTTTTTTACGCCTGAAGAGTATAATACTTTGTTGGCTGTGATTAGGGAAACTACAGCTAAATTAGACAAGATTCACAATGAGGTTGAAGCTCATTTGAATGCAAGAAAGATGGATGGGTAGACCCGAAAGCCTACCCTCCAAGTTTACTTAGATATCTTAATAGTTCTAGGTTTCTTTTCTTCAGGGATAATTCTTTCCATAACAATAGAAAGCAATCCATTTTTTAAAGTTGCCTTTTGTACTTCAATATCTTCTGCAAGATTAAAACTTCTTTTAAACGATCTGTTCGCCAATCCTTGATGTAATACATCTTTAGACTCGCCTTCGTTTTTCTCATACGAGATAGTCAAAGTTCCATCTTCAAGAACAACATCAATGTCTTTGTCAGTTAATCCTGCCATAGCCATTTCAATTGTGTAAGTATCTCCATCCTTTACAAGATTGTAAGGTGGATAACTTGGTGTGGATTTTTGTAGAGTTTGTTGAGCAAACAGTTCTCTGAACAGTCTGTCAAAGCCTACAAAGTTAGTTGTGAAAGCTGGATGATTTAAGTCCAGCATATATTTTTTGCTTGTCATAATATACTCCTTTTCTAAGCAAGTTAATTATACCCCTAGAAACCTCTGAGAGCCTTCCTAAGAGCTTCCTTTTAGTCTCGTCTTGTGTCTTTCTTTCCATCAGAACGAGCTATTCTAGCAACGTCTGGTGGTAGCTTTAACGCAGTACGAACTAATGTGTCGATACGTATCATATCATTATCCATTTGCCTTATCCTATCAATCAAGGAAACGATCATTCCATGTTGCGTATCTAATTTTTTATGTATGTCCGAAATTAAACTTTTAAAGAGTGTCCATACTAAATAACCTAGACCAATTGCAGCAGCAGCCGGTATGCCTATGGTTTCTATGGCACTTATAAACTCTTTCACTACTCATCTTTATCCGGAGTATTAGAAGCACCAAAGTAAAAACTTATTACAGCACTTGCCAATCCTCCTAAATATCCTAACACCAAAGATACAATGGTATCTGAAGTACTGTCAGGTGGTTGTAGTGTTACTAAAAATATATAACTAAAAAAGCCTGTTAAAGTAATTGTTCCTAATATTTTTGGTGTCCAATCTTTACTAAACTTTTGTCTAGCATCTTGTTTATCGTTCACCTCTAATTCAAATACATCAACCTCTAGCTCTTTCATTTGAACTTTAAAATCGTTCTCAGCTATTTTAAGTTCAGCCATTTGCTCGGCTGATAAATTGTTCATAGCTTGTTCAAGAGACTTAGGATTGTTCTCTACACCTAACACACTGCTGAGTATTTGTCCAGCTTGTCCACCTATTGGACCACCTAAAGCTGCACCAAGTGTAGGTGCTAGAGTTCCTAATATATTTTTTAATTTTTTCATCTTAGTCTCCTAGTGTTAGTGTTGATTCAAGTAAATCGTTTACAGCATCAAGAAGATACTCTGGTACATCTGCACCAAGTATATTATCTTCGTTGTATGCAATCATATAGGACTCTATAAGGTCTTCATACAACGGTCTAAAGTCTTCTCGCTGTACCCAAGGTTCATTACATCGAGTACGAGCTTTACAATCTATACGATAAGCTTTGTCTAATTGTTTTTCTGTGTAAAGTAACATTATATTTGATCTAGAACAACTTGTTGTAGTTCAATACTACGTCTACCTACTTGTGTAAACCAACGACTGTCTTGCATTTGAGCTGACATTTCTTTCCAGTTGTGTTCTCTACAAGCCTGTAGCATCTTGCGAAACTTTGAAAGCCTTGTACCACCTAAGTTAAAACACATGTTGACTAACACATGCTGTATCTTTTCAGGTAGTTTATAAAATTCTTCTTTATCACCAAACACATGTATCGCTTCTGCATAGTGTCTATCAAAGTCTATAGAAAAATATTTATCTACAACTGCTTGAATAACAGGAGTACCTACTTCCCAATCATATTCGAGTTCATGTGGTTGACATAGATGACCAACTCCTAGAGTCTTATAGCCTAAACTATCCATATAAATCTCTAGGACTTCGCCCTCGTGTCGTTTGATTTCAGCTTTGCATTGTTCGATGTTCATTTTAATCCTAATCCTTTTAACTGACCTTCTAATGCTCTATCTTCTACATCTTGAACAGACTCTGATGTAGCGTTAAAAGGTTCACCAGTAACTCTACTAACCATTTCATCTGGTTCATCTTTAGCATTAGGTACATCAACAACACCACCTCGACTAAAAGCTGGTAGAGATTCTTTTTCATTTATAAGTAATTGTAGTATTTCTTTATCTGTTTCTCGACCAAACTTTTTAAGTTTATCTCTAGTTTCTTTAGGTAAAGCTGAATAAGCTGGTAGGTTAGTTAAAGCTGTTTCACTAAGACCTTTTCGATAAATTAAAGAATCAATAACATCTTGCCCCAAAGGACCAGTAAATGCTTTTGCTAAAGAAGCCACTTGACCACCGCCTAAATTAACGTTAGTATCAATCCTATCTAAATATTCAAAAAACCCTACGCCACCCCAACGTCTTATAGCTTCATATACTAATTCACCCGGCTCTTGTTCTTCCCAGTTTTTACCGCCAGACCTAACATAGTTACCACCCATAGCAACAGCAGTCATAAGTAAAGTTGTTAAAGCAATCTTAGGGGCTGCTACAGTAGGATAATCTTTTAAATCAGTAGCAAATTTCTTTAATACTGTGTTAGCAAACACTGTAGGATAACCAGCAAACTGCATTAAAACTTGACCAGCAGGAGAGGAAAACCATAAAGGTCTATTAGCTTCTGAAGTGCTTGGGTTTAAAATAATTTCTTTGGTAAATCTATTAGCACCATTTGTAATATCATTATAAAAATCATCATTAATAGCTTTACCATAATCAAATTTATTATCTTTTAAATATTTTTTATGCCAAGCTAAACCTTTATCTACGTCAATACCTAAATCTTCTAACTGATCTTTATAATAAGTTTTTTTAGCTTTGCTTAATTTTTTAATACCTTGTTGATCTTTATACAGACCTTCAATGTTTCTTCTTAATAATCTTTTACCTGTATTAAAAGAAGCAAGTTGAACAGCCGAAGTCCATTGAGTTAATAGGTTAGCCTTAAAAAACATGTTTTGTAGTCCTTTGGCTTTTTCTCCGGTCAAAGCTTCACCAGTTAAACCTTCAATTCTATCCATGACAGCTTGTTCTAAAGCTAGTCCTGTCTCATAAATTTCTCTCCACTCATCATCTTCCAAATCTTTTAAAGTATTTGTTTTTTTACCACTTAATCTTTTGATACCTTGAACTGCTCTATCATAAGTTTTAACTGTTTCTTTTTTAAGTGCATGACCAATTTCATAAATAGCAGCAGGAGTGTCTGTTAAACCTACACGAGATAAAAGAATTAAAGGCTCTGTAATACTAGATAAAGTAGCTAATGGAAGGTGAGCCATTTGCTGACTAAGCCTTCCCCAATTTGACATTCCTCTTAACGCTTTATTTTCAATATAGTCAGTGTCTAAACCAGTAACTTTACCATAGATATCTCTGATTCCTTTACCAACTTTTCTAGCTTCTTCTTCTGGCATTCCTTTTAACATTAAATCATCTTGAATTGGAATAACAAATTTATTATCAAAATCTGATTTAGTTCGACCATAGTATTTGGTTCGAGCAATTCCTTGAGATAAATTAGTAAAGTAATCTTGTAACACTAATCTAACATCTGTTTCTAAAAATGGCATTAATTTATCATCGGGTATATTAAATACTCTGTGCTTCATAAACCCATACCCAGCACCCATATTATTAGCACTACCAAACTCATAAGGTGTCCATCTATTTTCTAACATGCCATCAATAATAGCATCAGCTTTTAATTTCCTAGCCCTGTCTATATTATTATTAGCATCTTCCAAAAAATTTCTACCAAAAGATTCTTTATCTACTGCTAAAGCACCTTTTGGAATTCCTTCCATTTCTACACCATTAGCATCATAAAACTTTTGAGGTTTAATTTTATTAATAGGTTCAGCGTGGTTATACTCAATTATTAAATCTCGTAATTCTGTTCTGTTAGCTACTATTTTAGAGTAGTTAAATTTATGTGGGAAATAATTTTTAATTTTTTGATTCATTGCAAATAAACCAACTTTATTTCCTTCTGTAAATGCTTTTTCTAGTAGTGATTTTAAACCTATTCGTTTATTACCATCACCAAAATAAGCTTCTTTAACAGATTGTTTAACGGGGTTTGTTTTAGCAAACTTACCTTCAGTTGCCAACATCATAAATAACTGCTCATTTTCTTCTTTAGATATAACAGTTTTAAATCTGTTTAATTTAAATTCTTTATCAAGCTTGTTTAAACTATGATCTAAGTTAGTATGAAAGTATCCAAAAAGTCTACCGAGTGTTTCTCCGTAAGTAGTTTCTTTAACTCCGGGTTTTCTTTCTCCTGTAATCCTACGTAAATCAGACCTTAAAGTTTTTAAAAATGCTTCCATAGGTTCTGATGCTTCAGCTAATTTTAAATATTTTGTAGCTGACTTGCCTATAGTAACAGCAATTAAATTCTCAACAGTTGATGCTTTTAATACATCACCTTCAGCAGTCTCATGTTTTTCTACAAGTTTTCTAAGTAAAGTAGAATCGTCTTCTTTTAATGGACCTACAAACTTTTTAGCTTCATCAATAATTTCTTGCTCATTAGCATACTTAAAAGTTTTATCAAAATATTTAGCCCCACTTAAACCACCAATAGCACCAGTAAAACCTCCACCTATTACACCACCAAGACCAGACACTGCACCCACCATATTCCAATCAATATCATCACGTAAACCTAAATCTACATCCGTTGATTGTGAAAAATACTCATAAGGTCCAGCCCAAACGACACCTTCAGCAGCACCATAAATAGCTGGTTTTTTTGCAGCTTGGAGACCTGCTGATGTTAATTGGGAATGTGTTAGTTTTTTTACACCCTCTTTAGCTAATTGAGTAGCAGTAGCATTAAGTGCAGTAGAACCACCCATTGTTGGTATAGCAAATAAAACACTTAAAATATTTAATGGGTCTGCGATAATATCAATACCAATATCTTTAGCAGCAATTAAACGTTCTTTAGTGCTTGAAAGGTTTGCATTTCTAAAAACATTTCTAAGATAACTATAATCTCTTTTTTGTTGATCAGTCCAGTTACCTACTTGAAAAGACCTAACAACTGCTGAACTTAAACTATACTCTGAGTCTCTTAAGTATTCAAAAATATTTTCGTTAGCACCTATGCCTTTTAAAAAGTTATTAGCTTTCGACATAAACTGACTATCTCTACGAAGATCAGCTACGGTATATTTTTCTTCGACTACTTCGGGTTTACTTACTGTGGGGTTTTTTGAACTTAAAGTATTTATAAAATCAGGATTATCAAATAAAGATTTTGGTTTATCTTTATCTTCTGTAATGTAACTCGGGGGAGTTGGAAGAGTATCTGAAGTTAAAGATTTATAAATTTCAGATGCTTCTGATTCTACAGGCTGTTGAGGTTTTGACTCTACACCTGATAAAGAACTTAAAAATTCAGGATCATTAAAGAGTGACATATTAATTAATGTTTAAAATAGTTTCTAATTCTTTTTGTCTTTCTTTTAAATCTTCTAATTCGTTAGGGCTAAACCTATCTGAGTCTTGTAGTTGATTATTCACAACTCTTAAATCTTGCTCTAGAGCTTTACGTTCTTTTTCTTCTGGTGTTAAACCTGCAAAACTAATTAATGGTCCTTCTATTAGTTTCCTTATAGAATTTTCAATCCTATCTTTTTTAACATTTAAAAGAACAATATCTTGTTTTGATAAGTTTCTAGTATCTTGTAAGTCAATTTCAATTTGTTTTAATTCTTCATTTTTAGAATTATATTGTTGTAATTGATTTGGAGTAAACTTATCAAGTACTTCTTTACTTGCTGTAATTGGGGTTATTGTTTTTGTATCTTCTTCATCTTCCATACTAATTAAAGTATTAAGGACATCGCTTTCACCATAGAGTGCAGTAAATGCATTAACAGCAGCTATTTGATTTTCTTTAGGCATTTCACCCAGTTTAAATTTCTGACCTTGAACATAAACAACTTTACCAATGTCTTCTTTAGGAGGTGCAATTAAAAATCTAAGTCTAGTTTGATCAACTAGTTTTTGATTTGTACCTTTTAATGTATCAGTTAATCTATCTCTTTCATTATTTAAATCTTCAATTCTTTCAGGGTCTTGTTCGTTTTCAAGATCATTAGTAATTTCATCAATTCTTTTAGTAGTTAAATTAGTAACAAATGCATCAACTTCTACTTTAGGAGCTTTTTCATCTTTTTGATTTTCAGCTACATTCATGTCTGTATGTAACGCATTAATGTAATTTTGCATAACTGGTGGAATTTCATTTGTTGTTGAATAAATTTCCATCAAATCATTAGGTTTTTGAAAAACTGTTCTTTTAGCCCCATCTAAATAACCTGAACCTTTAATTACAATATTACCATTATTAACTAATGTTTGTATAGCATCATTATAAAGTTCATTGTCTTGCCTAGGAGGTACTATACCTGCTATTTTATCTACTTGTTTTTCCATAGCAACAATATTAGCTATTGCAGAAGATACTTCAGCCTGTACTGATAAATTTTTATTAACTTCATAAGTTTTTGTTTCTGGATTATAAACTTCAACTTCGGCATTTTTAAAATTTTTAAATGGGGTTGTTATTTGTTTGGTTAATTCGTTATTTTGAGGATCAAGAACTCGAATATTAAACTCATCATTAGCAAATGATTCAAAGTTTTTTATTATATCTTTACGAATATTATTAGCATCATTAAAAACTTCTTGATCTACAGCAAACGGTCTATATATTAGATTACCTTCTGTATCTTTTGTAGCTATAGGTTTAGTTGAATACATAGCTGTTAGTTCTTTTTGAACTGTATCTCGTGCAGTATTAATTTCATTTAATTTACTTTGTGTTTCTTCAACAGCAAGTTTTAATTTAGTTTTATTGTTTGCATTTAAACCCGGAAATATCTTATCTATTGCTGAATAAAATAAACTTGTTTTTGTTGGATCATCTTTAATTTGATTGGCTAACGCAACTGCATGATCTAATTGTAACTGTTGAATATCTTGAATAGGCATACTCACATAGGGGTCTTTTTCTAAAGCATCGTAATAATCTACTAGCATTTTTTGTTCTTCTTTTTTAAAACCAGCAAAAGCATTTCTAATGTTAGGGTCTTTACTTTTTAGTAATTCATCATAAGATAAACCACCTAAAGATTCTTTTAAACTGCTAGACTCATAACGGGTTTTAATTTTTTCATTTAAAAAATTATCTCTATTAATAGGGTTTTTATATTGATAATACTCTTTTCTATTTAAAGTATTACGTTCGTTGTTATACTGAGATATAACTTTTTCACTACGTAAGCCCATTTGAGCTTTCAATTCTTCTATACTATCATCAACATCTTTATTTTTGTTAGCACTAGCTTCATTAATAACACCAAGCAACAATGCAGGTCTTAGGTCTTTAAAAGAAACTTTTTTATTTCTTGCTAACAAAGCTCCTACTTGAGCACCTGAAGTACCATATACTTTACTAAACAAATCGTCAGCCATTATTCATCTCCTTTACTTAATAAACTTTCACGTATCTCAGGTCCTTTCTCTTTAATTTTATCTAAAAGATTTTGAGGTAAAGCTCCGGTTTGTAATTTATCTTTTGTCATTGTTTGAGGATTTACTCCTTGTTTAATAGACTCAAAAGCTGTGTTTAATTCTTTTATTTTTCCTTCAATTTCTTCAGGGTCTTCTTCGTCTAAATCACCATCTTCAATGTTGTATGCTATATTAGCTTCTTCAGCAATAGCCATAATCATATACATTAATGGTTCAGCTAACAATAACATACTATCTACATTAAAGCTGCCTTCCAGATATTTTGAATAGAGTATAACCATAGCTAAATCTGATACAGAAGTTCCTTTAAGTAAACTAGCTAAAATATGTTCAACTGCATCAGGAGTTAAAATAGAAGCTAAAATATCTTGTAAAGCTTCTCTAGGGTTTGCAAATTTAGGTGGTTGCTCCCAAGGATAAGGAGCTTCAGGATCAGTAGTTAAAGACTGTCCCGGTATAGCACTTCCTTTGCTTTTAAGACTTACAAGTTCATTTAAAGCTTCTTCAGATAATTCCTTCTGTCCTCTAAACTTTGGTGTATCGTCATTAATAATATCATCTATACTAACACCAGCATCTAATGCATCTGTAATAGTTTGTACAGTTGCTTCAGTTAAGTTAGTTGATAACGTAGGTTTTAATAATCTTTTTTGTGCCATAAGTTTTCTCTTTTAAATTGCAAGTGGGTCTGGTCCTTTTGGAATATTACTTAAGTAGCCTACATCACCTGTACCAAAAGACATGTTAGCATAAGCATCACCTATATCAATTCCTGTATTATTATAGGCTACTTGGAGTGCATCCATTTGGCTTTGACGTTCTTCTTCAGCCCCAAAACCTGCACTACCTCTAGGGTCTTGTTCATCTGGACCTAAAATTTTACCCATTGCATATCCTTTTGCAATTTCTTTACCAAAACCAACAGCAGGTGCAACTAATGAACCTGCAGCACTTCCAACTGTTTTAGCTATACTAGAAGGTAGTAGTTCTTTAGAGCCTATTTCAGCAAGTTGTTCTTTGGTTAAAGTTTCATATCCTTTTCTTTCTATAAACTGTCCTGTTTTAGGTGCTAGTGTTCCTGTAGTACCAATACTTCCTGTACCTGAAACAAGTGCATTAGCCTGTGATATTACTGTTTCTGAAGTTATTGTTCCAGCTTCTAAAGCTGCTTTTGTTGCTGTAAAAGTCTGACCTCCGGCATTAGCAATAGTTTTAGCTGCCATATCAACATCTTTAATTAAACCAGCCCTAGCCCCTGCAGAGTAAAGTGTTTCTCCTGCAAAAGAACCCATAGCTTGAAAAGGTTTAGTTAATGTGCCTACAACAGGTAAATTAGAAACCCATGTCCCAGCATTTACAATAGCTGAACCTATTTGAGTTGAAGCTAATCCGGGAAAAGCTCCTAAAGCTGCTCCTCCTGTAACAACTACAGCAGCAGCAATAGCTAAAGTCCTCAGTATTTTACTTGAAGATATTTTTTTAACAACTTTTTTAACAGCTTTTACGCCTTTTTTAATAACTTTGCTTACGCCTTTTGTAATTTTTTTAAAAGCTTTTTTAATTGATTTAAAGAATCCCATAATATTTTCCTAAATAATGTCTCCAGTAATTGCACTTATTAAATTTTTCATGTCTGATAATGCTGTTGTATATTTATTTGGATCACTAGCTAATGCTGTAGTGACAATTGAATTTATCCTAGCTTTTTCATTTTCACTTGATCTAAAAGTGTAATCAGCTTGGTCTCTCATTTCCTGCCATAAAAATGACAGTGCAGTTGTTGATAAATTAAATGCGTTTTGAGCATTGTTCATTGTGGCTGCATTTTGAGCAGCTGTATTTGCTGTATTAGATTGTCTTCGCCATGAAACATTAGAAGCTTCTACAGCAGCCCTGTTTGATGCGTTCCACTGATTTCTTGTAAACTCTTGAGATGAATTAAATTCTTCAACTTGAGTTCTTAATTTTGCATTAAACTGTTCTCTATCAGCATTTCGTTGAGCATCCCTAGCAGCAGCAGCATTTTTTTGTGTTGCATTAAACTGTGCCATTGCATTTAGTTGATTTACATTAAACTGTTCAACCTGTGCTGCAAGAGAAGAATTAAATTGATCTACTTGATTTTGAGTTGTAGCTCCAAATTTTAAAGCTGCGTTTTGAGCTGCTTGATTACTTAATAATCTTTGTTGCTCTAACTGAGCATTTAAAACATTAGCCTGTTGCTCATTATTTAAATTAGCCATATCCATAGCTAAAAAAGCTTGAGCATTTTGAATATTTATTTTAGTGTTTAAATCAGCTTCAGCAATATTTTTTTGTGATAATAAAACTGCTTCTTGCAGTGCAGCTTTTTGTTTATTATCAGCATTTTTAAGACTTACAGTTTGCATAAATTGAGAATTTATAATTTCTGTTTGTTGGTCAGCATTAAACTGAGCCATATTTAAATTAAAAACTTTATTAGCGTTATCTGTAGCTATCTGTTGTCGTCTTTGAGTGTTTGCTTCTTCTGTTTTAAATTCAATATCTTTTTGTTGTGCAACGCTTTGTTGAATCGCTTGAGCATTATTCTGTGCTATAGGCATTGCAGCTTGAATAATAGCATTAAACAAACTATCTCTACCAACTGTAGAAGCAGACATACCTCTTTGTGCTAACATCTGTTCTACTTGTGTAACAGCAGGTCTAGCCCATACAGGTATTTTACCGTTTTCTATGCCTTCTAACAAACCATTTATTTGTGTAGATATTAAAGCTTCTTCAGGTAATCCCTCTATAATACCTCTTTGTTCTTCACTAAAATCTGCTAATCTAGCTTCTAAAGCTTCTGGGTCGTTACCTATTTCTGCTATTTCTTCATTAGATAATCCAGCTTTACTTAATTGTTTTTTAGCTCTTGTAATTCTTGACAAGCTTGTACCAGCATTAATAGCTGCTACAGCTTTAGCATCTTCACTTAAAGTACCGACAACTCTTTCAGCTAAAGCACCGGGTTCTACTGTAACTTTACCTTCATCTATGGGTTTAACATCTCCAATTCCAATTGTATCTGCAATGGCTTGTTCACTAATTTTACCTTTAGCAGCTTCAGCTTCAGCAGCTTCTTTTATTAAGTCAGCTTCATATGTTGTAGCTTTAACTTCTGTAGGTTTTTTAGCTTCTTTTGTTTCATCTACAGTAGTTACAACTTCAGGGGGTGTTTCTTCGGCAAACGTACCAACTACTTCTTTTGGTTTTTCAAGTGTTGTAGTTTTTTGTTCAATTGTTGGATCCACATAACTTAAATCCTCTGTAGAAACTTCAATACTTTCAGGTAGTTTACCAGCAGCAGCAGCATCAATAGATTGTCTAAGTTCAGCTTTCTTTGCTTCTTCTGCAGCTTTTGCAGCATCTTCTGCAGCTTTCTTTTCTGCATCTGCAGCAGCTTTTGCAGCAGCATCTTCTGCAGCTTTCTTTTCTGCATCTGCAGCAGCTTGTTGAGCTTTTGCAGCAGCTACAGGGTCATAGTATTGTCCATTACGTATATTACGAAGACCATCATCAAATTCATATGCTCCGCCTTCGGCATAACCAACTCTACCACCTTTAGTATAGTCTTGTCTAGAACCGTTATTGTATCTTTTTCTATCTTTTCTTTTTGACATAGTTATTTCCTATATACCTATTTTACTTAACTTCAAAGAGTTTGTCAAGCTTTTCACTAATTTTATCCATTCTTTCCATAATGATTGTCATATCATTTCTTAACTCATCTTTGGTTACGTAATTCTTTGCAACCTCTTCACGTGTTTTGTTCAGCAATATATCGTGTCGTCTAAGCTCTCCAGAGTTCTGCCTAATCTGAAACCAGATAGGGGCTAAGACTAAAGTTATAAAGATGTTCCAAATGATATATGCTGATAGTTCCATGTTATGCTCCTAGTTCTGGAAACTCACCTAAAGGTCTTGTGTAAACAGGACTTTCTTCAGTACCTGTATTTGTATAAGAGTATAAAGCTGCTAAAGCATCTACGTCTGCAACACCATCAATCATTGTACACATGTCATTAGACTTTGTACGCACTGCAGCTCTCCAAGTTGCTATATCGCTTGGTACTGGTGTACCACCTTCTGCAGCTCTAACAACCATCCAGTCAGTGTCTTGTAAGATACCACCGGCTTGTGCGTTGATAGTGTCTTTATAGCCTTGACGGATTCCCGGTTGCTTTACATCGCCTACAGAAGTATTTTCTGGCATATCTTCATCGCCTTCTGCCCATAGAATATCATCTAAAGGTTTAGCAGTTGCCACGCCGTATGAAGCTGTTACCACACCGTCTGCAAAGTCAAAGCTTTGATTGG
>Ga0255773_10004129_pt1 | contig 12413 bp, 11 predicted proteins | sample 011ome_17_FD_179971 | JGI IMG/M metagenome (GOLD analysis project Ga0255773, IMG submission 179971) | Coastal salt marsh microbial communities from the Groves Creek Marsh, Skidaway Island, Georgia - 011502XT metaG (version 2) | ecosystem: Environmental > Aquatic > Marine > Intertidal zone >...
GGAATATGCTGTATAAAATAGTAGCAAAAAACAACAAACATACGTACAAAATTTCCATATATAGAACACTTAATTCATCACCTAAAAATTTGTTATTGGATATGCGAAGAACGGATGCAATCACTCCAAAGAGTAAACTGTTTATAAGGACGATTGAAAAACTAGTGTTATCGTCAGGCAATTCATAATAATATGTTCCTAAAAGATAAAAAATACATGCTATGAATGTTACGAATATGTATAATAAAAATTTTAAGGGTTGTGTCTTATACATGAATAGAATCTATAATATATTCATGTATAAAAATTCGATATGCCGTACAAGAGAATTGAACTCAAGTTTTACTCCCGCAATTAGAGTTACTCGCAACCAGCTACGGCACTATATGTAGAGAAAAATATTTAAACGACAGGGTAACTGGCTTGCATTAGCATACCACATTGTCCATTACCCTTGTTGAACTCGTCGCCACGACCGAGCATAATATATCCCGATGACCCCCATGTCTCACCCCAGGAGTTCTTGACCAAATAATAGTCTTGTCCATCAAGAGAACCATATCCAACAGCTAATACACCGTGGTCAAGCTTTGTGCCGCAACTACCTGTGAATACACCAGAACTATATAGTTGGAAATCCTTTTGGTCAGCCTCGATAGCAATAGAAACCGGTTGTTGTGCTAATGCAGCCATCATGGCTTCATCGGAGCTAGCGTCGACGTCGACGAAGCTCATAACATCACTCCCGTCAACAACGCTACAACTTGTTGTGCACGAACCAGCTGTCTTGGTAGTGCCAGAAGTATATGGGTAAGAGGCTTCTGTGCATAGACCATCATTCTTCTCAATCCACGAAAATGCGTTGTCCATAAGACCACCATTACAACCCATATCCTTTCCGCCATTCTTGCGGTTATCACAATCAACCAGCTGTTGTTCAGAAAAAGATACTAGGTTACCATTCGCAACATAATAAGCACCTTCAAGAGCACCAGTGGTAGAGAAACTCCAACAAGAACCACATTGGCCTTGATTTTTAACAGGTGTAACTGCACCCTTTTCAACCCAATTCACAGAATCCGGGACTGACTGCAATACTCCTGTTAACTTGGATTGTAAACATTCGGTAACACAACTGATAGTGTCTAACTTGTGATGAGTATCATAGTGTTTAACACATTGACTAAGACACTTGACTTCAGCAAGGGTAGACTTAATTTTATCACGGTTGAATTTACCAACAAAATCACCTGCACTATATTTCAATGATTCGCTAAACTCCTCGGAATTCATTCCTGAAAAATGATTATGACCCAAAACATATGTTAAGTTTTTATTATTCGATTCTTCAATATACTTGTCGTTAAATACCCAGTTTGCGAAAACATGTTCGCGATGTTCAGAATTTTGAATTTCAATGCGAAATTCATCAATCCAGTGTGTGAAACGGTCTTCCAACTTAAGGGAAGACGCGAGAGAAAGAGCAGCAAAAAGAACAATTTTAGAAAGCATCCTAACTATTTATACAGTATAAAGCTATTTTATTATATGGTTTACACTTATTATATTGTTATGATGATGCGTGTTGCTCATTATACAGAAAAAATATTTTGATACCATATACGTTTGGTATATTTATAATATTAGTTACGATTATTGAAATCATTTATTGAATATCTTTTCATTCATAATTATTTGTTGTAGTTTATTCACAAAATCATAATATTTAGCTTCATTGATATTTTGTTCACTTAATACTTTTGAAACAATGTCTTCTTCATCTTTAGTGTTAATAACATCATATTTATAATCATTTATAGAAAAATTTTCCGAGTTAAAGTGATAGCATACTGCATTATTACTATGAGCATACGGTAATTTCGCCTTTGCTCCTAGATATTGTATGAATTTATTTAATAAGTCTTCGGTATGATTTATATCAAAGTTATTAATTAAATTTTTAAAATTAGAAAGTGATTTGACTCCTTTACCGGGTAAGACCGTATATAATGCTTTTGTAATTAGATTATGAATGCTTCTTGTATGTAAATGTATAAGAATATCGTCTTCAAAGGTGCTATTATTCATTTTATGATTATTTGGTTGATTACTAGTTAACATTTGGTTTTCAAACATAATCTGATAATTGTTTAATACAGAATGATGAGGGTGATTAATACTTTTTACATTCGTTCGTTTTACCATTGATTTAATATGACTATTTGTGAAAATTTTATAATCCTTTATAATATTCTTAAACGATTTACTTGGGATTATATCATATTTTTCAATCATACCCCATCTAAAATAAAATGCATTGATTAATGGGTTTAATTTTGTTTTTTCTTCGATATAATTTTTAATATTTTTAAATTTTTTATTTAATAATAAAAATTCATCTATATCTACACATAATATCCAATCATACTCAGATTTTAAAACTAAATGGTCATACCTTTCAATTATAGTATCCCCGAGATTTGGGACTTGATACATCGTAACATATTTTTCATATTCAATGGGATATTTATATTCCATCTTGTCGCTTTTTAAAATAATAATCTTATCAAATCCTAAATGAATGTAATGTTCTATGAAAAAATCCATGTAAGGACGTTCTGCAAAACTTCGAGTGTATACACAACACTTCATTAATAGATAATATTATTATTATTTTACAAATGATTGATTTACAACTAAATGAATCATTTTTTAATAAAACGGTTGTTATACGTTTCGTTCCGTTTTAATTGTTCTTCTTGTTGCTTTTCTAAATGTTGTTTCTGTTTGTATTGGTCGAATTCGTGCAATTTTTGAATTCGCATGATGGTGTTTTCGTATCGTAATTTAACGGGTAACATTGCCTGTTCTGCTTTGTAATTATCAATATCCTTCAAATGTTGCTCGACAGCTACTTTTTTTAAGTTTTCATGAATATTTGTTAAATCTAGCTCCATAATACCTTTATATCCTTTGATTATTTCTTTACTCATATACATAATCGAGCGATTTGTATTTGTATTGATTTATAATATAAGTTACTATAGTAAATATACATAAAGTCTTTTATAACAATAATAGTACCAATATTATTATGATACCACTTCATCTACAGACGATATTTTCACTTTCATTATTTGATATATTCAAAACCAATAACGTGTATGTAGATACATTGTTAACAACTCTTGCGTTTACGATGTTGAATAAGATAGCCGGTAAATTAGAAACGTATGATTTTTTTACTTTATTTAAATATGTAAATTTTGATTATTGTTTTAGAAAGTGTGCATGTATTGTATTGACGGGTGACCGTATGCGTTCAGTGTGTGAATATACAGGTGGACCAATTGTATCAAATACATTCTCAAACACTGTTAATGCATTGGGGGAATACATTATAGACAATGTCGATAATAATAAAACCATACAAACCATAACTGAAATATCTAATCCGACGGATATAAATCGTTCGTCGAAAAAAAAACAGGATTACATCTCATATTATGTATCTCAAATGGGGCAATTTACAGTAGACGAAAAATTAGGTATTTATGGTAAAACGTGGTCCATAAACGAGTCAAGTGACCAGAAAAAAAAGGATGTGCATGTTCAGCGTATAACAATTGAGTTATTCTCTTATACGTGTTCTTTATGTGAAATTAAAGAGTTTTTAAAAGAATTAACCCAAAAGTTTGTTGAACGTATTGCAGATGAACGCAGAGACAGACGTTTTATATATGAAATAGGGACTTTAACGTCTGACGAATATAATAATGGTGGGTGGGTTGAACATGAATTTAAAACGACACGTTCTTTTGATAATATGTTTTTTGACGGGAAAAGTGATTTTTTAAAGAAGGTTGACTTCTTTGTCGACAACAAAAATTGGTATTACGATATGGGTGTTCCCTACACGTTGGGTATTGGTCTATATGGTCCACCTGGAACCGGGAAAACTTCATTAATAAAAGGTTTAGCTAAATATCTAGACCGGCATGTGGTAACATTATCTATGAAAATGTTTAAAACACGTAAACAATTGAACGATTTTTATTATGAAATGAGGTATAATAATGCGAACCCCAAAGACTCGATTACGTTTGATAAAAAAATTATTGTAATGGAAGATATAGATTGTCTTGGTGATATTGTATTGAAACGACCAGATACGGTACCAATTAAATTAGACTATAATGGAACGTTGAAAGTGGATGAATTGAAAAATGTTGAAAATCAAGACACGAATGATAATAAAATGCAGACGGTAATGAAGAATATCCTTGTGGAGGACCCAATCACACTGGACGATATCTTAAATATATGGGACGGTGTTAGAGAAACACCTGGACGCGTGCTCATTATATCAAGTAATCATTACGATAAATTAGACCCCGCATTAACTCGACCAGGCCGGATTGATATTGCAATGGAAATGTCGCATGCATCTAGACAAACCATTGTCCAAATGTATGAGCATTTTTTTAAGTGTTCATTAAAACCTAGACAAATGAAATTAATCCCTGATAAAAAATACACACCAGCCGAAGTGATGAACATGTATATAAGAAGTGGTTTTTCACCTGAGCAGTTTCTAAAATTATTGTCTGGGAGATAAAATTGATAGGTTTTTTTCGAAATGTATCAATGGTAACCTTGAAACAATTCTCGTAGTAAATCAACAACCAAAATAAGTAATCATGTATTCTAGTAAGGATATTTATCCAAGGGAGACACGGATTCGGTCGATTGAAAAATATATATCCTTGTACGGATTAGATAATGTATGTAATTTGTGCACTAATGCACTAATTACAGATAATTGCAATAAATGTGGCGAAGGAGTATGTGCTAAAGAGTCGTGCGCTCTAACTTTTCCTGATAAATATAATACAAACTATGTCTTATGCATGGGATGTATCAACGATGTTAGTAAAGATTTACATTTGCTCATCGATATGGGGAAGATTGAACCATTAAAAGAAAAAATCAAGATGGAAAAAACAGTACATCAGAAGCTGGAGAACAAGCGTCGAGAATCGATCAGTAGTATACAGGAGGAAGAGCGTCCATGAATGAAAAGGAAGGTGCATTGTTACGTTCTTTGGGATAAGGCGTGGTTGTAATTAAACTCCATAAGAACAAGAATAAATTGTATAGTAATAATTCAATAGTCGTAATTAAAAAAGGAAATAAAAAAAAGGCAATGCCGATGTATACCTTTTTTTTGTTCGTATACCCATGGGTTTCGTTTTGATAAATGATATATGCAACTACAAAGAATATAGCATAATAGATGAACCACAAAACATAGTTGATTGCTATCCAACTTTGCACATTCGTGTCTAAATATTTAACACGTTGATTATCGGTAGAAAATTCACCGCGCATTTTTTCGGTTTCAAATTCAATACGTTCATTCTGCCATTTAACTGAATTATATAAATCTCTTAGTGTTTTACTCTTGTCTGAATCTGACATGAATCTATATTATAATAACAGAAGTTATCGAGAAAATTTCGAATAAATTAAATCAGTATTCTCGTTATAAGGAATGATTGTTTGTATGTTTCTAGCATCATATACAGTAGCATGTTTTGATTGTTTCGTCGCGAAATAATTTTCCATTGTTGTAAAGTTGTTTGCATCAGATGAGCTTGTAGAGGTGGTATTACATTTGACCCCCATATCAGGAGACATATCATCAGCAGTAGGAACTTTTACCAAACTTGCTACATCGGTAACGCCATTTTTAGTGGTAATACCATGTTCAGATAAATCGTCCGCATTGTTGGCTTGAGTTACCGCGTTATCTATACTATTGTTAATTCCCTCAAACGTTTTTGCGACTTTTTCGTCTATATGTGTTTGTAATTCCTCATCGCTCATATCTTTTTTATCTTTTGTTGGTTCGGGGGGTGTTTGTGATTCCTTGGACGGTAGTATAATTTGAGGAGAATCCCCCAATGCACTATAATCTGAAAACGATTCTTGACATTTACCCGAACCAGAATCCCATTTTGTATCTGAACCACAACAACTTTCTTCTACACAAACACCAAGGTCTTTGAATAAATTATTATAATTTGCAGTAGCAGGTGTTGAATATCCAGTTAATGAAGGTGGGGGTAATTCAAGTTCATTGAAGTTGATATGACTACGTGCTTGAATATTTACATAAATGTAAAACATAGAAATTGTCCACACCAAAATATTTACAAGGTGTAATATAATAAAAAGGGTGTCGATATTTTGAGTAGACGGTTCTTCAACAAGTTTCTGTTTAATAACACGTAATACCACGTGAATAACTAATCCGGCAACTGCGCATAATATGATTTTGGTATATTCTGCTGCACGGAGGCGATTTGAATTTGTTAATAATACTTTGCGTTGTTCGCCCATTTCTGCCTGGTCAATAAGAAATTTTTTCTCATCGAGACGCTTTTGTTCTTTACTCACGATATCAATCATATCATTTTGTTGAGTCAGCACTGCACTTGCAGAAGTATCTGCGTTTTGATAACTGGTATTAACTTCCTTCGATTTATCCTGTAAATCGAGGACATATTTTGCAATTACAGGTGCATTATTTACATTTGGATAGGAACCGGATAAATCGGTTAAATAATTTTGCTGAACTTGAAATACTCCAGATAAATCAAAATTTCCTTCGTTCTCATTTTCACCATTGGACATTATATATTTCTAATCTTATATATTAGAAATATAAATTCTTGAAGAAAAATATAGCATACTTATTCGCGCGCTAACATAATAGCAAATACAATAAGTGTTGCTGCGGATAATGTTCCTAAACTAAGCATTAATTGACTTGTAACATATTGTTGATTATTGTCCATTATACGTTTTTCACGAACTTGGGGTATCGGCTTATTTCTAAAATCTAGCAAGGAATCTCCGTTAAAATCGTAAATTGGATTATTTTCCATAATTTCACGTGTTTCACGGTATTGGGGTATTAAATTTTGCGACAATTCTTTTTCTTTTGTATTGATCGATTCCATTTTATTCGCATATATTTGCTCGTTTTTTAGGTTTGTTTGAATCGCATCAGATGTATCCTCTATAGCTTGAGTTGTTTTTTCACCTGTAAATGATTCAGTCCATGACTTTCCACCATTCGAATAAGTTGATGGCTTGAAAAGAATATTGTATGCGTCATTTTTTTGTTTATGATACCCTGGACTTCCGCATACACCAACCTGTTCCGGTTTAGTTATTTCTGTGGTATTCACATTATAATTACTATATTCAAAAGTTGTTGAATAATTCGTTGTAGAATTCACTGGTATAATATTCGAAGGTTTTAAGTCGGTTCCGCAATTGCTCCCACTTGCTTCTATTTGATAATTACGCGTATATAATGATGATGAATTTGTGTCGATTGGTATAGTAGAATTTGGCGGGATTACACGATTAAATTCAGATGTAGCTAACGTACTAGTTATACACTTATTGTCTTTCCCATTGTTTGATGTAAATGTATAATAATGATTACAAGTTGGGTCACTAATACATTTTTCCTTACATGCGAGTCCATCTTCTGACCCAACATTACTGGCTGTTAATAATGAACTATTTGGGTAATAGTTCGTTTTTGTGGTAAAGGTGTTAGAATATTTGATGATAGAATTATTGTCACCGAATTTTTGCATTGGGTGTAGTGTTTGTTCATTCATCGCGGTATTGATTTGATATGTATTACCCATACGCGGGTCCGTATGTAAACGATAAATAGAATAGGCGAATGGAAGTGATGATGTGTCTGATGATATTGTGTATTGCGTTTTAATCGATGGAATTACACCATAAGATAAACGGTTTGAAGAGTTATAATCGTATTTTAAATTTATAACATCGGGCAAATTTTGTCTAAATTTTTGGTAGAAATCGGAAGGGTCGCCATTTATTGCAAGAATACCACTGTTGTCCGTAACGAGTGAATAACACGTGAATTTATTTTCTAAAAAATCCGCTTGACTTGAAGACACAAATGCTGCATAAAATACAAATGGTTTAACACTACTGTCGCGTAATGAACTGCCTAATGCAACGGATACGTCGCTAATGGCTTCATTAGTCATTTGTGTTCGTGCGATTGTTAAATCTACAACAGGTTGAGACTGGTCTATAAATATGCACTGGATACGAATGGGAACCGGTTGACCATTTTCAATAAGAATTTGATACTTAGATTGTGTGTTATGAATATCAGCATTTGCCGATGTAAATTCGCATACAGATTTATCTCCAACCCAAATATAATATAAACAATTATCTGGAATCGTAGCCGTTAATGTATAAATACCGTTTGTTTCTTGGTAAAAATATCCTTTCCATTCTATCGAAACTATATTATTAGTGGTAACAGTAGGAGGAGTATAAACAATGGTTGTGAATGCTGAATTACCGGTTATAGGCGTGCTTAATATTGATGAATAAGGTGTAAAACATTGTGCCTCCCCTGCAACGTTGGCTGCATATCCACTCGGACATTTCGAATCCGATTTAAATTCAGAAATGGTTGAAACAGTGTCGGCATATGCAACTTGTGCTAATAAATCATACGGTTGCACATTTAATCTTGCAATATCACTTATATTGGAATAATTGCTGAATTTTTTTATTGTATAAGACATGCCTTCTTGTAACTCATCTACAACACTAATATTGTACTCATTTTTCAATACTATCATTTTTTTACCTAAATTTAATTTCCATGCGTTTATTCCATTAGAGCCAGTCATTGGTTTCCATATAGAATCCAAATCTTCAAAAATTGATGAACCAAATCTGCCCATGGAGTCACTATTAACTGCATCGGGTGATGTTTCGAAATGATAGTAGTTGTAATTCTGTGTAGTAGGAGAGCTTTGTTCCGCCTTTTTTACCTTTACAAATTCAGTATAATTGTTTACAAATTGAGAAAGTCTATCATATGTATATAACTTATCCTTTTCCATGTAGTATCTATATTTATATTACATGGATATTTTACTAAAACAGTTGTAATCATAACTCAATAAAAGCATAATAAACAACACACATTACAATGATAATTAAGAGTGTATTTACGAGTTGTCGACTTTCTAGCATTCGTTTGGGACTGTTATCTTGGTTTTTAAGCTGTTCTTGGATATATTTTAACTTAGCATCTAATTTTCCTTGCATTTCAGTAACATTTTCATATGTTTTTCCGATTTGTATCTCATTTGTATCATATGTATCATTTGTAACTCCATTCTTGGTCAATTGTCGTGGATATGCATCGTTAATCGAATCCATTGATTGATAAAGGGCGTCGTATGCATTTTGAAGTTCACTAAAATTATCGATTGTGTTTAAATCGCACGGTGGGTCGTTGACTTCACCGGCTGTATCGTCGTTTTGACACCGTAAATAGCGAGCATAGCGAACCTGGAATTTGTTTAAATTGTCTGATATTTGATTTTGTTTATTGAATATATTTTGAGGGTGTTCAAGTCCGGCGGTGGATGGAGATGATGCAAATTCGGTTTCTTCCGGCATTATTTATAGGGTTGTATACAGTTATTTGTGATAATAAATAAAAACTAATGACCCTATAATACCGGCTGCTAGATTAAATGATTTTAAAACGGAATATTTATATTTAGTAACCATATTCGTGTAACTTTCGTCGGCACCATAATGGTCGTTTCTGCGTAAATACATTTTTTTGACTAAACCCTCGTTTTTGCATAATTCATGTCTATAACATTTTTGTAAATTCGCATCGTCAGAACAATCAATCGTCGACGATTCTTCTGCTAAAACTTCACATTGAAATTTTTGTGGTAAATCGGATTTATTAGTAGCGGAATAAAAATTATACGGATTGAATTCTAATTCAAAATTATACTGACTATTTGATATTTCGTTCATCTATACAAATACTGGTTATAATAAGTATTTGTAATATATTCTATTAGACACATACGCGATAATAATCTGTCGTTAAGGCAGTCGAGCTTGGGCGTTGGATTTTGCATATTTCGCCGGGACGAATTCCAATAACGAGTGCTTGAGGGTCAAATCGAGAAATTTCTGGTAATTGTGTTTTTGATTTAATTTGATATTTTTTCATAAAGGTCACTTCTTCCTTAGAATCCAATATTTCCATATCCGGGACTAAGGTATGATTTAGAATATTGGATTGGATACGATTAATATTGTGAATGATTACGAAGATATTGTCGTGTTCAAATAAGTAACGAAGACGTGTGATTATTGTATCATTTGGTTCATCGTCAATAATAACCATTAAAGTGTCCCTCTTGGTTAATACTTCATCAATTACGTAAAGGTCTTCAATAATATTATCCAACACCTCCTTTTTGATTTGTTTGGTCGTCTGTTTCAATGTGAAATGATATTTTACGTATATTTTGCGTCCATCCTCGTGAGTAAGTAACATATCCAATTGAGAATTCGCTAACATAGCGTCAATTTCATTTACACTAAATCGTAAATAATCTTCTGTTTCATATCCAAGCAAATCAAGTTGCTCCAATAAAACATTCCGAGATTTGTAAATTTTGTTGATACGTGAACTATTCGAGGACATGATGCGTTATAATATACGTTAATATTCTTATTCGTTTAAATCAATTTTATTGTCCTTGTTTCTTTATAACTAAACCTTTTGAGAAATCAACTTCTTTATTTGAATCGACCTCTGTCTCTGGTTGATTCGCTGTATCAACATTGGATTTAATAACCATAGATGGTTCCGACATAATATTATCATTATTATCGAGTTGGTCACCCTGTAGTTCGGACGTAGAATTGTCGCTACCATTACCATTGAAGAATTTTGGGGCAATAACAATCGTTGGTTGCGTGGAAGTATTTGTTGATATTGGTTGATTTTGAGGAATTCGGTCGGGTAACATTTGAGGTTGATTTTTCGGAATATACATATGCGCATGCTCTTCGGGAAAAATATCGTGACTAGACACCACGTTCACCTGGTCAAGGTCGGACAAACCTTCTTTATCGATTGCGCGTATTGTAATAAACTTCTGTCCCATGTGAGTAATCTCCCATGGTCGTCTAGTATTTTTATCTTTGCATTTACGCATACATACGCGACCTCCGATTCTATAATCGGCTGGACCATTACCTCCCTCCATTTTCTTTTGAGAACTTTCTGTATTCTCGGGAGATGCATAAGGTGAATTTGGGTCATAACTTCCCCAGTCAGTATCTACAATGTTGCCTTCATTCGCCAATGATTGGTATGCAGGAGAATCTGGTGCAAATTCAGGCGATTGAATACTTTGTAAAGATGATTTTTCAGATGCATTAGGGTCATAACTACCCCAGTCTGTATCAATTGGGTTTCCTTCACTATCTAAAGGTCCATCTGCCGGAGAAGCTGGTGCAAATTCAGGCGAATCCGATTCATCGACAGTGTATCCATCGGCAGGAGTTTGTGTTCGTTCAATTTGCTTCTGTGATATTCTCTTTTGTATAGATTCAATTAAACTTTTGGGTGTCGCCTCTTTATCGTCGAGCAATGTTTGTATATTATGTGAGAAAGACATACTCTCAATCTGTTCAATGTTATCTTCCGTGATAATTCGTAATTGTGCATTGATAGTTTGCAATTCTTGTATTAATAATTTGAAAGAATATGGTATACAAACGATACTGAAATTACGTCCGAATTTGGTAATATGTTCTAATCGGAGGTCGTCGCTTTCCAGTGAACCGACAAATTTGAGAGGTCCGTCAGCCATAGGACTCATAAATACTTCTTTCGCGGGATTATAAATAGCAATCATTCCCGTATGATTACATACCGCCAAATACGACTTATCTCCGCGTTCCATCATTGATTCGCGCAAGAAATCGGTCATTCCGTGAGAAATAACAGTGTCGCGTTCCATTTCGCCAATACGTAGTCCACCGTCGTTTGCGCGTCCACTAACGGGTTGTTTTGTAAGTGCCGTTCTTGGTCCAAGAGCTCTATAATTGACCTTATCTTTTACCATATGCTTCAATCGCATATAATATGTCGGACCTATGAATATTTCAGTTTCAAGTTGTTCGCCGGTCATACCGTTATACATGACTTCATTTCCATTGGAATGGAAACCCTCTTTTGTTAACATTTCACCGAATACTCCAACCTTGGACCCTTTGTTATTAAAGGCTGTGCAATCGCCGAAACCGCCATACATAGCACATGCTTTACCTGTAACAACTTCAACAAACTGTCCAATGGTCATACGTGATGGGATAGCATGAGGGTTAATGATAATATCTGGACGTAAACCATCGGCAGTAAACGGCATGTCTCGTTCAGGAACAACCATACCAACTGTTCCTTTTTGTCCTGCGCGAGAAGCCAGTTTGTCTCCCAA
>Ga0255773_10004151_pt1 | contig 12374 bp, 7 predicted proteins | sample 011ome_17_FD_179971 | JGI IMG/M metagenome (GOLD analysis project Ga0255773, IMG submission 179971) | Coastal salt marsh microbial communities from the Groves Creek Marsh, Skidaway Island, Georgia - 011502XT metaG (version 2) | ecosystem: Environmental > Aquatic > Marine > Intertidal zone > Salt...
CACTCAACTGGAAATGGAACGACCATACCCTGACCGAACTCTATCAAAAGAGAGTATCGGAATTACTCACATTACTGGAGGTCAACGCTCCGTCGTTGCCACATTCAACTCAGGGTAGCAATGACGGAGCATTGCCCGCCACTGACCACTCGGCACTCAGCGAAATCATCAGCCGACTCTCCTTCCTCGACCATGTCGGTCTTGGCTATCTGACGCTCGACCGCACCTCCCGCACTCTTTCAGGCGGTGAGACCATGCGAGTCAACCTAACCTCCTGTCTCGGCTCATCCCTAGTGGACACACTCTTCGTGCTCGATGAACCCTCAGTCGGCCTGCATGCCCGCGACATGGATCGCCTCATTTCAATTCTGCGCCGACTCACCACTCAAGGTAACACGGTGGTCGTCGTCGAGCACGACGAAGCCGTCATGCGCGCCGCTGACAACCTGATCGAGATTGGCCCAAAGCCAGGCATCCACGGCGGCCAGCTAATCTTTAATGGCGACTACAATCGTATCCTACTTTCGGATACCATCACCGGTCGCTACCTCTCTGGACTTGAAACGATCGATGCACCAAAGAAACTGCGCGAGACAAAGAAAGGGCCTAAGCTCTCGATCTACGGTGCGAGCAAGCACAACCTCAGGGGAGTTGATCTGCACATTCCTCAGCAAGCTTTTGTCTGCCTCAGCGGCGTCTCTGGCTCTGGGAAAAGCACCCTACTCAACAACGTCATCTATCAAAATCTACTCGCACGAAAAGGGCTGATTAGCGACGACCCAGCGACGATTCAAGATATCGACTCCAGCTTACCGCTTTCTGATGTCGTACTCATCGATCAGAGTCCCGTCAGTAAAACACCTCGATCCAACCCAGCCAGCTACTCCGATGCGTGGAGTGAAATCCGAAAATTATTTGCAAAACTAGAGTCCGCCCAATCAGCGGGCATGATGTCTGGTCATTTCTCATTCAACAGTGGCGACGGACGCTGTGAAACCTGCTCGGGGCTAGGCTACGAACGCATCGAGATGCAATTCGTATCCGACCTCTTCGTGCCCTGCCAAACCTGCGAAGGGCAACGCTTCAAACCCGAAGTTTTGCAGATTCAATTCAATGCTCTCAGTATCACTGAAATCCTCGAACTGGATATCAACGACGCAGTCGTTTTCTTCGCAGACTACCCAAAAATCACTCGTTGCCTCACCCCAATGATCGATGTCGGCCTTGGTTACCTGAAACTCGGGCAGCCCCTCAACACTCTCTCGGGCGGCGAGTCTCAACGTCTTAAACTCATTCGCTATCTCGGAAAGATTGCGGAAAAGTCTGGGCATGCGCTCATTCTAATCGACGAACCCACCACAGGTCTGCACCGTGCCGACGTCAAACGCCTGATCGGCGTCTTGCAAGGCTTAGTCAATGCGGGCCACTCGCTCATCGTCATTGAGCATAATATAGACATACTTAAAATTGCTGACTGGATCGTCGAAATCGGCCCCGAAGCAGGGATTGGCGGCGGTCAAATCGTCGCTCAAGGCAAACCGTCTGACATCGCAAAAACCAAGTGCGAAACTGCTGTATACCTGCGCGATGCACTGGCAGGAACAACCCCGCTGCTCTCCGCCGAGCTCAAAGCAGCCGAACCAAAGTCTAGTTACAACTCTCCCCCTCATTCTCTTACCGTCCGTGGCGCCCGGGAGCACAACCTAAAAAACATCTCCTGCGAGATTCCGCACAATAAGATCAGCGTCATCACTGGCGTTTCAGGCTCCGGCAAATCGTCCCTCGCCTTCGACATCATCTTTGCCGAAGGTCAACGGCGCTTCATGGAATCGATGTCTGCGTATGCGCGCCAATTTGTGGAGCAAATGCCACGTGCCGATGTCGATGAGCTGCACGGCATCGCGCCCACCGTCGCGATTGAGCAACGCGTCACTAAAGGCACGCGCAAATCGACCGTCGCCACAATTACCGAGGTCGCTCAACACCTACGCTTACTGTATGCACGAATTGGCATTCAACATTCTCCTAGCTCTGGCGAAGCTGTGATCAGTCAGAGCGAAGGCACACTACTCAAGCGCCTCAAAACAATCCTCGCTGAATCTAACGCAAAGCAACTTCATCTCTGCGCTCAGCTGGTGCGCGGGCGCAAAGGCCACCACCAGCCGCTCGCAGACTGGGCCAATGACCACGGCTATGAGACCTTACGTATCGACGGCCAACTCGTGCCCATCAGTCAGTTCCAAAAGCTAGATCGCTATAGCGAGCACGATATCGAACTTGTCATTGCCGACCTCAATGGAGGGAAACGCTCCGTCGTTTCCGCGATGGCAGAGGGCGGCAATGACAGAGCATTGCCCTCCACCCTCAAAGAGGCGTTGCGGCTCGGCAAAGGCACCGCCTTCTTGCTTAACTCGAAAAACGAGATCGTATCTTGGCTCTCGACAAAACGCACCGACCCCATCACTGGCGAAGCCTTCCCCGAGCTAGATCCGAAAAACTTCTCATGGAATAGCGCACGTGGCTGGTGCTCGAGCTGCCGCGGCTATGGCCAAATCTTTGACTGGATGAGCAAAAACGAAGCCGACGCCATCGATCTGCCCGACGGCGTCGAAGACGGCGACACGTGCCCAGATTGTAACGGGGCACGCCTCAACCCTCTCAGTCGCGCCGTTAAGCTCACCCTTAAAACCTCAAACAACCAACAACGTTCAACCAACATCGCTGTCAGTCTCCCAGATTTGCTGGCACTCACACCCAACGAATTAATCGACACGCTCAAGCGCGTAAAAACCGACCAGCGCAGCGGGCCCATACTGGACGAACTCCTGCCTGAAATTGAAGAGCGGCTGCGCTTTATGGATCGCGTTGGCCTCAACTACCTCGGCCTCGATCGCGCCACTGCCACACTCTCAGGCGGTGAGGCGCAACGCATCCGACTCGCCGCTCAACTCGGGTCCAATCTTTCAGGCGTACTCTATGTGCTCGATGAGCCATCCATCGGTCTACACGCCCGCGACAACGAACAACTCATCAGCGCGCTTGAACAGCTGCGCGACCGTGGCAATACACTCCTCATCGTCGAACACGACGAGGACACCATGAAGCACGCCGATCAGATTATCGACATCGGCCCCGCTGCAGGCATCCATGGCGGCGAAATAGTCGCCTGCGGCACGCTCGCACAACTACGTAAAAATAAGGCATCGATCACCGGCAAATACTTGCGCAAGAGCATGCCGCACCCTTTACGTGGGACATATCGTGCACTTCCCGCTCAATGGAGCCCACGCAAAAAAAAGAGCAACGCGCAATGGATCAGTCTAGAAGGCGCTGCCTTGCGTAACCTCAAGGGCTTTGATGTACAAATTCCCAAGCAACGCCTGACCGCAATCTGCGGCGTCTCCGGTGCCGGCAAATCCACTCTGACTCGCGACTTATTAAAACCATTGGTCGAATCCGCGATTGAAATCAAATCCGCTAAGCTGGCTCCCAAGCAAACTCCCCATCTGTTTAAGGAGGGGTGCTCGAAGAGCGGGATGGTCTTCAAAGCATTGCACGGAGCAGAAACCGTGCGGAAAGTGATCGAGGTCGATCAATCACCGATCGGTAAAACTCCACGCTCCACGCCCGCCACTTACATCGGTGCGTTCGACATCATTCGCGATATTTACGCCAGCCTGCCTGAAGCGCGCGCACGAGGCTATAGCGCGGGCACCTTCTCGTTCAACACGCAGGGCGGTCGCTGTGAGACCTGCAAAGGCGCAGGCCGTCTGAAACTAGAAATGAATTTTATGCCTGACACCTATGTGATCTGCGAGGATTGCAACGGCCGACGTTACGGCGCCGAACTCGACGAGCTACGCTGGAATGGCAAAAACATCGCCGATGCCTTACTCATGAGTTTCGAGGAAGCCGCCGAATTCTTCAGCTTCCACACCGGCCTAAAAGGCTTACTCGAAGCCATGGTCGAAACTGGGCTAGGCTACATCGCGCTTGGGCAATATTCTCCCACCCTTTCTGGAGGCGAAGCGCAACGCCTCAAACTCGTTAGCGAGTTAGCTAAAGGCATGCCCACCTTTAAGGAACGCCAACACAACAAAGGCCAAGGCAACCTCTACATCTTAGAAGAGCCCACTATCGGCCTGCACCTCAGCGACGTTGAACGCCTGATCGAATTGCTGCACCGCTTGGTCGACAAAGGCCACACCGTAATCGTCATCGAGCACCACCTCGACGTGATCGCTGATGCCGACTATCTAGTAGAGATCGGCCCCAACGGCGGCGATGCAGGTGGACAGTTACTCTATCAAGGCGATGTCGCAGGGCTAAAAACTACAACAGCCAGTACAACGGCAAAATTCCTGAAAGATGGTTGAAAGTGACTATCGAATCTCAAAAAACTTAACCAATAAGAGCCAATCTAATAGAAATAGAATAGGCCATGCATTCAAATACGCCCTTATCCATCATGACCACATCAAACGTAAGCTCTCTCGATCTCAGCAACGCATTTCCCCGTAGCCCGCGCGCGATGCTGGCTGGCTACGTCATCGCTGCGCGCACACTCGACAAGTGCCGAGCGGTGATCGCTGGCACAGCAGGCGAGTACCACTTCGATTGCCCACTCGACCAACTATTTCTCAATTTTACTGGGATCTCTGCGGAGAACTTTAAAGCCTTTGTCGCAACAGGTGTCGATGATGCTGCCGTAGCCGAATGGATTCAAGCCAACGGCACAGAGCACACACAGGAGGCATTGGTGCAATGGAACAACGACCTACGCTTCAAGCGGATCAGTGAAATGCCGATTGAGCTGCAGTTGTATCTCGAAGGTTACATCGCAGAGTTCATCCCAGCTGACAAAATCGTTTACACGTGGTTCGACGTCTATGACATCGAAGAGCAACGAATCTAGTCGAGGTTCCTAACACTGTTACGACTCAGCAGCCACAACCGACGAGGCAGATGCCTCAGCGATGACTGCTGCTAGACACTGATACCATAAGCGTAGAAAAAACCATCATTATTTAGTGAAAAAGAGAGGTTAAGTATGCTCCACGCAGTAAGTAAATTTCGACCAAAATCAATCACCTTAAAGCCAATAACTTCACCAGTAATTATCTGTAGTTGAGATATCCCAAGATCTATGCAATCTACTCAATGCACTGCGACTTGAAGTCCATCCCGAAAAAAGCAGTCCAGAAGCGAGCACCCGGAGCTGGATGCTCGCCCACCCCGAAATCGTCAGGGCATGGATCGCACCCGAAAAGAAGTGGTGGCAAAAAATCATCTAAACCCCTCCGCACGTCTGCGGAATATCCAGTATTTTCAGTGATTTGGTGAGTTTCTTAAATTCTCTGAAAATAAGGATTGATCTTCGCGCTCAGCCCGCTTTCTTCCTCCGTATTGGTATGGAGAAGTGGCTGAGTGGCCGAAAGCGCTTCTTTGCTAAAGAAGTGAGCCTCAAAAGGGTTCCATGGGTTCAAATCCCATCTTCTCCGCCACTTTTTAAAACCCGCGAAACACTCGCGGTTTTTTTGTCTACTCACCTGTATGTGATGATGACGATTTCGCCAATAAGTGGGTATACCGCTCGGATACATCAGAGCCGGCAAGGCGAACCTAAGCGGCAACTCTATAATGTGGACAGAGCAAAAAAAAACACGAAGATCGTCACTCAGGAACCATCGGCACTACCAGCTGCTCGAACGGGCACGGCAGTATCAGCGCGATTTTGTCGAAACTGAAAGCGATTGATCTCGCGCAGCGACAGTGTCTCACCGGTCTGCGCATAACTCGTTGATTCATTCAGCATCCTTTCATACATGCGTTTATTCTCGATCTTCTTCGCAGTCGAATTGGTACTAATCTGGGCTTGACGCTCGAGATCGGCCAGCCGTCCATTCCACTTGGAAATATCCATCGATTTAGTATCAAACTCGACTATTTTAGACTTAAAGCGCTTTTTATGTTTGGATTCTGTAAGCGAAATATTCGATTTTTTCGAGCCGAGTGAAGAATAATGTGAGTCCCATTGCTTAAAGGGAAACGACTGCTGCAGCAAATCAGACTTCTGATTGCCTGACCAAGATTTCTGTTCGACGCGCTTTTGCGACAGGTTTTTCTCCTGTTTATTATATACATCCACGGCCGATATCTCGCCCCATAAGCATGCGGCGGTCATTATAAATGCTAGGGCGATAAAAAAAATCAATGGGGCTCGAATACGCATATGACAAATCTGATATGTAAAGACGCCTACTTAAAATATCAAGCTAATCTGCCCTATCGCACGATTTGAATCAGCGCCACTCGGCGCTTTGCATTATTGACTGACTGTAAATGAACCTTCTAAATCCGCGGTTTTCTATAACATGGCTACACTGACCACAGACTACGACTTTTCCGCAATCGAGCCAAAATGGCAGGATTTCTGGGAGCACAACGCAACTTACAACGCGAAGGATTTTGAAAACAAGCCGACCTTCTATATTCTCGATATGTTCCCCTACCCCTCCGGCGCGGGCCTACACATCGGCCACCCTGAGGGCTACACCGCCAGTGATGCGCTGACGCGCTATAAAAAGGCTCAGGGCTTTAATGTGCTCCACCCGATGGGCTGGGACGCCTTCGGCTTGCCGACTGAGCAATACGCGATCAAAACTGGCATGCACCCTCGTGACACCACCAAGCAAAATGTTGCGCACTTTAAGACACAGCTCCGCCAGCTCGGATTTGCTTACGACTGGTCACGCGAGATCAACACCACTGACCCTGGCTACTATAAGTGGACGCAATGGATCTTCTTGCAGCTGTTTAAGAAGGGACTAGCCTACGTCGATGAGAAACCCGTCTGGTTTTGCCCCGAGCTCGGTACTGTGCTCGCCAATGAGGAAGTGCTCAACACCGCTGAAGGCCCTCGCTCAGAGCGTGGCAGTTTCGCAGTTGAGCGACGCCCGATCCGCCAGTGGGTGCTGCGCATCACCGAATATGGCGACAAACTTATCGCGGGCCTGAAAGACCTGGACTGGCCCGATTCAACCAAGCGTCTGCAGGAAAATTGGATCGGCCGTAGCGAAGGTGCCGAGATCACCTTCGACATCGTAGGCCACGATGCAGACCTTAGCGTCTTTACCACCCGCCCAGACACACTGTTCGGTGCGACCTATATGGTGATCTCGCCAGAGCATCCTCTGCTATCACAAATTACCACAGCCGAGCAGAGCGACGCGGTATTCGCCTACGCGGAAAAAGCGAAAAGTAAATCTGATCTAGAACGCGCGGAGCTAAGCAAAGAAAAAACTGGCGTATGGACTGGTGCCACTGCGATCAATCCGGTCAGCGGCAAAGAAATCCCGATCTGGGTGGCCGACTACGTGCTCATGACTTATGGCACAGGAGCAATCATGGCGGTGCCAGCGCACGACACCCGCGACTTTGAATTCGCCAAAGAATTCGACCTCGAAATCGTGCAAGTCATCGACGATAACGGCCACGCCGAAAAAGATGCCTCTGGTCGATTGACCGAAGCCTACACAGGTCCTGGTAATTTAATTAACTCTGGTGAACAAAGCGGCAAGGACTCCGAAGGTGCGAAAAAGGCGATCATCGCTCAACTCGCTGCTGCGAAACGCGGCGAAGCGACGGTCAACTTCAAGCTGCGCGACTGGCTCTTTTCTCGCCAACGTTACTGGGGCGAGCCCTTCCCGGTCGTGTGGGTCAGCAAGGCCGATTATGAGAAAGTGGACGACTCGCTTAAATCGATCGAGCGCCCGGTAAGCTGCCAAATTGATGGTGAACTACGCTTTGCGGTTGCCCTGCCCGAGAGTGCACTACCATTAACATTGCCCGAAGTGGTGAGCTACACACCGTCGCCCGATGGTCAGAGCCCACTATCGAAAGCCGAGGAATGGCTACACCTCTATATCGATCCAAAAACTGGAGCCACTTCCAGTGAGCCGGTCGAAGGATGGTTATCAGGCTCACGCGAGACCAACACCATGCCACAATGGGCTGGTTCATGCTGGTATTATCTGCGCTACGTGGATCCGAAAAATGCCGACGCACTGATCGCGGCGGAAAAAGAAGCCTATTGGGGCTATCCAGATCTTTATATTGGCGGCGCAGAACACGCGGTGCTACACCTGCTCTATGCTCGCTTCTGGCACCATGTGCTCTTCGACCTTGGCGTGGTAAGCGATCCAGAGCCGTTCAAAAAGCTCTTTCACCAAGGCATCATTTTAGGTGAAGACGGCGAGAAAATGTCAAAAAGTCGCGGCAACGTGGTCAGCCCAGAGAGTATCGTCGCCAACTACGGAGCCGACGCTTTACGCCTTTACCTGATGTTCCTCGGTCCACTTGAAGCGATGAAGCCATGGAATACCAAGGGCATCGAAGGCATCGCCCGCTTTCTGCGTAAGGCATGGCGCCTCGTCGTAGCCGAAGACGGCACACGCCAAGCCAAGATTGGTGTCACCGAGCAACTCGACGCCGAGACTGATCGCATCCTGCACGCCACGATCAAGAAAGTCAGCGAAGACTACGAGATGCTCGGCTTTAACACCGCGATTTCGCAAATGATGATTTGCGTCAATCAACTCGGCAAAGCCGACGCGCTTACACTCACCGCCGTCGAATCTTTAATCAAATTACTCGCTCCCCTCGCGCCGCATATCGCCGAAGAGCTCTGGATGTTTCTGGGCCATACTGGAAGCATCGTAACCGCAGGTTGGCCAGTATTTGACGATAGTAAATTAAAGGAAGACACCATTAAAATTATCTTCCAAGTGAATGGTAAATACCGTGGCGATGCCCAACTCCCTGCCGACGTCTGCAAAGACGACGCCATCGCAGCTGCCAAGGCACACGAAAGAATTAGCGCTCACATTGACAGCAAAGTCATCAAACGCGAAATCTATGTGCCAGGTAAAATCGTCAACATCGTAGCTGTTTAATGTATATCGGATCTAAAACGTGCTGGAAAACTCTCTTCTGCCTCATCACTACAGGTTATTTTCTAGGCGGGGCAGCTGACTCGAATGCCGAGGAAATGGCCGAAGGGATCGCAGTCGCCACTAGCATTCAAGGCAGCATACAGATCGAGGATGCCGAATCAAAAATCTCACAGCCTAAACTACACGACACCCTAAATCTGAATACCTGTACTGTTGAAACCGGCAAGAACGCTCACCTCTTCCTGGCACTGTCGAATGGCATAGGTATCGGCATCGGTGAAAACTCGGAAGTTCGATTCGAAACCTTCATCCAACAACCATTCAACGAAGATAGAGAGAGCCTCTCCTACGAGCCATCTGTATCCATCCTCTCGATACGAATAATTAATGGAGACCTTGCTGTCGTTAGTAATAAATTATCGCCACTTTCAGAAGCGCGCATATTCCTGCCAATTGGGGAATTACAGATACACTCGGCTACATGCATTATTAACTACAGTGATATGGCTGCCCAGATCACCGCTTACGCAGGCCTGCTTACCTATAAATACCCAGACAGAAAGCACCGTGAATTAATCGTCGAACCGCAAAGCATTCGCATTAGTGCACAAAGTGCTATTCTCGGCGAAATCACCGAAAGCATGACACTCAGCTCACAGCCCAAAGCAGTTGAAGAATTTGCACAAGCCACTGAAAACGCCAGTAACCGGGTCTTCTTTGAAGCAGGCAAAAATGGCCATTCACCTCAACCAGTTTTGATTGCATCGCCCACTTACTTCGACCAGCCTGTGATTCGACCTTACGAATACGCCGAATAGCCCATTGCCATGAGTTCCACCCTGTCCCTATCGCAATTTTTACCAGACAGCTTTGCTCAGCGCCCCATCGCTTTAATTGCCGGCAAAGGTCGATACCCGATACTGACAGCAAAACGCATACGTGATACTGGCTTACCGCTCCGAATCGTGTCCTTTGCAGGAGAGACTGAACCAGCGTTAATCGACTCGACCCCCGCGAATGAACACATCCAAATCAAAGTCGGGCAGCTTGGAAAACTACTTAGATCACTAAAGAAACTCGATTGTGGCTATGCACTCATGGCTGGACAAATTACACCGCGGCGCCTGTTCCACGGCCTACATCCAGATCTAAAAGCCCTAAAGATTCTCAATAGCCTAAAGATCAAAAATGCCGAGACCATCTTCGGTGCAATTGCCAAAGAGATTGAAGCCATCGACATCTCGATGCTCGATGCCCGCTCGTTTCTAGATGATCAACTTGCTAACGAAGGCTTAATGACTGTAGGCAAATTAAACGCAGAGTTAAGGGATATTGAGCACGGCATCAGTATCGCCAAAGGCATGGCAGATCTAGATGTCGGCCAAGGTGTTGTCGTGCGACACGGCACTGTGCTGGCAGTCGAGGCTTACGAAGGGACCGATTCGATGCTTAGCCGTGCAGGCACTTTCAAGGCCGATGATCTTATTTTTGTGAAGACCGTGAAGCGAGGGCAAGACTATCGCTTTGACGTACCAGTCTTTGGCCACCGCACACTAGAGGTGATGTATGGGTCTGGCATTCGCACCGCTGCGCTGGAAAGCGGCAGTGTCCTAATTCTTGATAAAGCGAGCATTCTAGAAAAAGCCCATGCACTCAAGATCGAACTCTTTGGCTTCTCTGAGGGTAAAAAATCCGCTGTAGGGAATTAATTTATTCTTTATAAAAACTACAATTCGTATAGCTTAAATATAATGGCTTTAATATGGCACAAACAATCATGTTCAGACCGCGCCGCATATACGCTCGTCGAAATCGCAGTGGTGGTCACTATTATTGGCATCTTAGTAGCCCTAGCGGTTCCTCATTTCAAACGAGTCAAAGAAAACGCATTCATCAGTACCTTGGAGAACGACTTGCGCATATTCTCTCAAGAGTTTATGCAATATGAACTCAACTTTGGAGCCTACCCCGATACAAGCACGCCTGGCACCTATCCTAATGGTATGGCAGACCGCATTAGCAGTGCATGGATCCAACCGTCTGTTATCGGCGGCACCTATCGTTGGGTCTACGCTAGCAACAACGGCAATGGCAACAACGGCAATGGCAACAACGGTAATGGCAACAACGGCAATGGCAACAACGGCAATGGCAATGGCAACAACGGCAATGGCAACAACGGCAATGGCAACAACGGCAATGGCAATGGCAATTTATATGCGTATATCGAAATCACTACCAACTCGAGCGAACCGCTGCGTATCGACTCAACTCGCCTAGCCGAAATCGACGATGATATAGACGATGGCAATACTAGCTCTGGCAATTTTCAAGTTTCAGGACTGAGCCTACGCTACTACCTCAAGCAATAGCCTATTGCTCGGAAAGTGACTGCCCCTACTGCAACTTCCCGATATCAGCGAATGTTCCAAAGTGTCGTCGAAACAGGATACTGTTCAGCAATATGCGGTCATCTCCCTTGGGTGATAGTAGATAAAAGTCACCTGCCATTAATGCAGGCAGATCTCCTTGAGAGCCTAGGCGCAGCGGTAGTGATTCCACCTGCTGCAACGTGAATCCCGTAAGCTCAGCAGATCGCCACATCTCGTATAATTTAAACTGCCCCTCGTCGGTCAGTTCTATGACTTTTCCACCTTCTTGGTAGCCTTCCACATAAAGCCCCGAATAAGCACGGATACTTTCACCTGCTATTGCCCCTGGGGTAAATTCAAAATCGGGCACTAAGGCCGGGCCTTCCGTCAACTGTTTCCAAGTAGAGATGACAGTGTTGCACAGTACCGCCAACAACACGATCAACAACACGACTAACAAGTGATCTCGTATACTAGGCCCGCCCCGCGAGCGACGCGACTTATTCGCCAACTCGGCTTCCCTAGTAATCATTGTAGCTTCAGACTGTAGCACGCTCTCAAAAGACGAGCCTTTTAGCAACTGCAAGACCCCACCTGCGACGACCTTAATATTCGACCGATTCAGCGCATTTGGATCGGTATAATAGAGTTGTCCATCGATCACTGTAATCGTAGCGCGAATACTCCCAGCAGCTACAGATATAACTGGATATTCATGTGACGGATGCTGCGAGCTGGTTATTGCCACGCGATTCAACATGATAATCAAATCATCATCGTCCTCAACTACAGTCGACCATGTGTCGATCGGCAATGGCACGACACTATAATCAGAGTTAATATGGCTGAGGCGAACTTGATAGGGCATGACTAAAAGATATATAGGACACTCACACGCGTCACAAAATCAACACTATAACTACTCACCCGCTCAAATTGACTTCGACATGCAATCAGAACTATCCAAGGTGTCCTACTCCCTCCATGCGAGTACCACAAGATTGCACTTTACATATCAAGATATCATTATACGTTGATTTGTGAACAT
>Ga0255773_10004153_pt1 | contig 12370 bp, 16 predicted proteins | sample 011ome_17_FD_179971 | JGI IMG/M metagenome (GOLD analysis project Ga0255773, IMG submission 179971) | Coastal salt marsh microbial communities from the Groves Creek Marsh, Skidaway Island, Georgia - 011502XT metaG (version 2) | ecosystem: Environmental > Aquatic > Marine > Intertidal zone >...
GACTAATTGAAAGCTGAAATGGAAGCAATTCAGCAGCAGATAGTTGAAGCAAAGAAGAATGAACGTACTAACGCACTGAAAGAAGTAAGGCGTCTGTGTAAAGAGTTTGGTTATACTGCTGGCATGCTAAAAGGCTCGTTGGCTGAAGGGAGAAAAAAGCAATGAAATTCTCAGAAATCGAACTTCCTTCCAATCGAAAATTTGGATTTTTCTTTACATTCATCTTCGTAGTGTTAGCAGCCTATTTCTATTACTCAGACAATGTAACTTGGGCATATATGTTTAGTGCGGCAGCATTGGTATCTTTGCTTGTTACGCTGATAAAGAGCGATGCACTTCTACCTCTGAACAAGCTATGGATGCGGTTAGGGCTCCTACTTGGCATGATAGTAAGTCCAATCGTACTTGGGGCTATCTTCTTTGGGCTTTTTACACCCATAGCAATGCTGATGCGTCTAAGTGGACGAGATGAGTTGCGTTTAAAGTTTACTCAGAAAGCAAGTCACTGGATTTTGCGCGGCGAACCTATCAAATCTGAATCATTCAAACACCAGTTTTAGTAAAGGCTAATCAAATGGAATTTTTAAAAGAACTTTGGGCGTTCTTACGTGTACGTAAAAAACTATGGCTTGCGCCCATCATCACCGTTATGTTGATTCTCGGAGGCTTGCTGGTGCTTGCGCAAGGTTCTGTAGTAGCACCTTTCATATACACACTCTTTTAGGAGTTGCGCATGTATGTCTTAGGTATTTCTGCCTTTTATCACGACAGTGCGGCATGCTTGCTGAGAGATGGTGAGATTGTTGCCGCTGTACAAGAAGAACGCTTTACTCGTAAGAAACACGATGCTGGCTTCCCTAATCATGCAATTCAGTATTGCTTAAAAGAGGCTGGCATAGCAGCGACGGATATCGATAATGTCGTGTTCTACGAAAAGCCGTTTGTAAAATTTGAGAGACTCCTTGAAACGTACCTAGCTTTCGCACCGAAAGGATTTACAAGCTTCGCTAAAGCGATGCCAGTATGGATTAAAGACAAACTTTTTCAAAAGTCTGCACTCATTAAAGAGTTGAAATCAACACTTGATGAAAGTGTTGATTGGCGTGAGCGATTGTTGTTCTCTGAGCATCACTTGTCACATGCAGCAAGCGCATATTATCCTTCACCCTTTGATAGTGCCGCAGTGTTAACGCTAGATGGTGTAGGCGAATGGACAACAACATCTTTAGCAATAGGCAAAGGTAGTGATTTACAAGTTGTGAAGGAAATACACTTTCCTCATTCACTTGGCTTACTCTACTCTGCGTTCACCTATTACACAGGATTTAAAGTTAACTCTGGTGAATACAAGGTGATGGGTTTAGCTCCATATGGAGAGCCACGCTACGCAGACTTAATACGAGAAAAACTAATCACAGTTGCTGATGATGGCAGCTTCCAGCTTGATATGAGCTACTTTGACTATGCGACTGGTTTAACGATGACGAACAAAAAGTTTGATGCATTGTTTGGTGGTCCACCACGTACGTCGGAGACGGAAATAACGCAGCGAGAAATGGATTTGGCGGCATCGGTTCAAAAGGTGACTGAGGATATTGTTCTTGAGTTAGCCAGGGAAATAGCCAAAGAAACTGGTGAACGTAACTTATGCCTTGCTGGTGGTGTGGCGCTCAATTGTGTAGCAAATGGTATTTTGTTGCGTGAAAAAATCTTCGACAACATTTGGATTCAACCTGCCGCTGGTGATGCTGGTGGAGCGTTAGGTGCCGCGCTTTCTACTTGGTACCTACATCATAATAAAGAACGTGTCGCTTCAACTGTACGTGATGCAATGAAGGGTGCTTACTTGGGCCCAGAGTTCACTGATAACGAAATTGAAACTGAACTCACAGATTGTGGTGCAAACTTCAAAAAGCTTTCTGAAGCTGAAATGATTGAAGAGGTCGCCTCCGCATTAGCTGATGAAAAAGCAGTTGGTTGGATGCAAGGCCGCATGGAGTTTGGACCACGTGCATTAGGAGGACGAAGTATCATTGCGGATCCGCGTTCGCCAATGATGCAAAAACAACTTAACCTTAAAGTTAAATATCGCGAAAGTTTCCGCCCTTTTGCTCCCAGTGTTTTAAGGGAAGATGTAGGTAAATGGTTTGAACATGAAATCGATAGTCCTTACATGCTTCTGGTTGCAGACGTGCAAAATGATAAACGTCGCGCAATGACTGCGGAAGAAGAGAAACTATTTGGTATTGATAAGCTAAACGTACCGCGTTCTTCTGTGCCAGCCATTACGCACGTTGACTACTCTGCACGACTACAGACAGTACACGCTGATACAAACCCTAAGTACCACGCTGTTATTTCGAAGTTTAAAGAGAAAACTGGCTGTCCGTTGGTAGTAAATACGTCTTTCAATGTGCGCGGTGAACCAATCATTTGCACACCAACAGATGCATTTAAGTGCTTTATGGGTACTGAAATGGATGTTTTAGCTGTCGGTAACTACGTGCTTTACAAAGAGCATCAAAACGCAGCGCTTAAAGAGAATTATGAGGAGCGTTATGAGCTGGATTAAAACACTGTTTATTCAAGTTAGCGTTGTAGTCACTCTTTTCTTTGGCTCTGACTTTATTTATACTAATTATCTCTCTATGCCAACTAATCAAGAGAAAGTATACCGAATAAAGCATGATGTTTTTCACCATTCTCTATCTCCATCGTTCGACGGTATAGGTGAATGGGGAGGTGAAGCATATAGAGTATGCACAGACCCTAACGGTTTTAAAAGCGATTGTGAAAATATCTTCACATCGAACACTAATTTTGATATTGCTTTTATTGGCGATAGTTTTACCGAGGCTATAGGTGTTACCTATGAAGACTCATTTGTTGGCTTATTTGCAAATACCTATACAGATTTAGACGTCGCAAATTTAGGCGTTAGCTCTTATGCACCCACCGTGTATCGTGCAAAAATTGAAGATTTTATCAACAGAGGATACACATTCAATCATGTGATCGTTTTTGTTGATATTTCTGATGTACAAGACGAAGCAACTTATTTTAGAGACACGCGCGGTAATGTATTGCAAAGTGCTGATGGTGCAATAAGGCAACAAGCAATTTTCAGCAGAGTAAAAAGTTACGTAGCAGATAATTTCGCGTTATTTGCTTATGGATATCGATTAGTTAAACAAATTCTAATTGATCATGAAGACAATGAAAGTGTCCCAGATGTTTTTACATTAGAAAGAAGCGAATGGACCTACAATGCATCTTCAAATGCATATGGTTCAATAGGAGTGAATGGATCAATAGAGAAGGCTGTGAGTGAAATGTCAATATTACACGACTTACTTGAAAGTAAGGGTGTTAAATTAAGTGTAGGAGTATATCCGTGGCCAGCGCAGATCCGTGAAATGATGTTGAATGATAGCGATACTAATTTGCAAGTTGATGTGTGGCGTGATTTCTGTGTCAACCGATGTTTTCACTTTATAAACATGTTTCCTAGATATTTTGACTTGGTTAAAAATTCGTCTATTGATGATGTCTATAGGGACTTTTTTATACACGGTGATGTACATTACAATCGCGAAGGAAATCGGTTAATATACAAAGCGCTTTTAGGGCTTAATTTAGTTGAGTGAGTGGTGCGATAACCAAACAAAGACACGTAGCAACCTTCGCAAAATGCTGCAAGAACGGATTGAAAAAGCCAATCCGCGTCGCGAACTGACGGTTGAAGAAGCTAAACGCCTGGCAAAGCTAGAAGCGATAGCTAATAAACTTAATCGTGAAGAAAGCCTACAAAACCGTCAGCTAAAAACTTGGCTAAGTGACGATGAGTACGCACAGATAGAAGCGGAGTTGCAAGAACAGCTTGAACTACGTGAAGAACTTAAAGATAAATCAAGCGACTTTAAGCGATACGAGGAGAAGCTGCGAGAAGCTACCTTTAACTACAATCGCGCAGAAGGCTGTAGCAGCAAAGGCAAGCACTCGAATGCTAAGAAGTTCTACAACAAGGGTGAAAGCCTTTGCGAAGATGTGCTAGAAATACTGCAAGAAATTCTGCGCTCTGACAGCAGCCTTCGTGTTTGGTTTGATAGAGATATTAGCCTTGAAGTAGGTGGCGACTTAAGCGCAGACATAGTGTCACTGCCACGCTTGGTAATGTCACGTAGCCATGAAAAGCTCAGTGATGACAGCAGACTTACAAGCAAGCAGAACATCAAGCTAGCCGTGGTTGAACGTGCAATTTACAACATTGGAAGAGGCTAGCAGCCCCTTCCATTTGTTTTTCAGTATCCATATTTTGCTAGTAAGAGTTTGCTTTGTGTAATAACTGATGCATCACTTACTAAGTGTGGTACGTCATATGCGAACATCCATTCATGTTTGGCGTGTGGGCAACTTACTGTACAGAGGTGATGAAAGTTTGGCTGTCCTAATTGATTTGACTGCTGACTCTTCATGTACTCAACGTATTTGCTGTTTCCTTTAAATTTCTTTAGTGCCTTATACAGCAAATCTCGTATTTTTCCATTTTCATTCATTACATCGCTAACACGCAGATTGGCTAACTCGCATACCCTCAAACCACACAAGTGTGTCAGTAGCACCATTGCTCTGTTTCGTTCTGCGTGTGCGTAGAGTGAAATGACCTCGCATACTTTATTGAGTTCTTTGGCTGTCAGTACTTTTGCTTGTTTCATCGTACAAATTCCATCAAATGTAATGTTTTCGTACGTACAAGTGTGATTTCTTTCTTTTATTTTTCCTACCGAAAAAGCCATATAAATCAATAATTTGATTTTCAATGACTTACGTCAGGACCTAATATTTTCTGTATTTTCTTATGTTTTACGTACACGAAGAGCACGTGCTTATCAATGTAAGCACGTGATTGAATGAAAGCACTTCAAAGTTCGAGCATAGCCACTTATTGAAGTGTTTTGATAACAGACAACTATGCGACAAAGTTGTCATCGTCAGCAAAGTAGTGCTCTTTCATTCCTTAGGCATTTCTGTTGTCTTTATTTGTATTAGGTAAGATTTTGATGCTGTATGGTTTGTATATTTTGTTTTGCCAAAGTTCAGTTGCTATTTGAGAAATCAGTTCTGCTTCTGTGTCGTCAGTGCCTTTGAAGAAGAAGTGGGTGTGTAGATTGTCTCTTTCTCTGCCTCTTTCCAAATACACCATCCTCTCAACTTTTTTGCCTTTGTTTATGCCTTTGTGGGTGTAAATCGTTCTGTCAATCGCATTGAAGAAATAGCGAAGCGTTGAAGCAAAAGGCAGCAAAAGGCAGATAGCGACAGCCGCAAGTTGGCATCTGATTTTGAAGTGCTGTCAGCACGTTTAGATAGTACGATGTATCAACAGAGTAAGCACGCATGGATGACACAGATGGCGGCACAGCAGTGAAAGGGTTTTTGCCGGCAAAAAAATATGCTGTGCGGATTTTTTGAAACACAGAATATTTTGAGGGTGGTGATTGTACACCACCATACTTTTAGGATAGGGAATGAACTACAAAGATGAAATGCGTTAGTTGATTGATATCGTCAAACAGCAATCATTTACAGCACCTTTAGAACAAACATTAGACGATATGAAGACGATGGCGAACGCAGTTAAAGATATAAGTGATAGGATTAATTTGAGGGTAAGAAAAAGTCTTCAGCCAAAAGATAAGGCAAAGAAAAAGACAACAAAGAAAAAGACAACAAAGAAAAGCAAAGGTATTGCCAAACCCAAACCCAAACCCAAACCCTTCCCATCAGTTAAGCCACCACAGTCTTCAGTCTTCAATGCGAAGCAACAAGTAACGCCAAATAGTGCTGTTGTTAGCAAATCATTTACGAGTAAGGATATAAGCGACATACGCAACGACTACTTACAGAAGCAGTCCGAACTTCAGCCTAAAAACCGCAGTCTCCGTTTTAATCGCTTTGAAACGAATGGCGTAGATAAAAAAACGATTGGCAATATTGAAATGTGGCAAAACGGCTTAAAAACAACACTTTAAGCCTTTCTTTGTGGTCTTTTTTGATGGATGAAGGTGGTTAGTAAGGTATAGTGTAGATGTGAAAACACAAAAGAGAGTACAACGAAATGCCTAACGTTCGTAAAGCCAACGAGAGTGATAGTAGAGACATATTCGATTGGCGTAATGACGAACTCACAAGACAGATGTCCCACACGACTGACTTGGTTGAATGGGGTGGGCATAGTGCTTGGTTTGCGGCGTCACTCACTAATACAAAACGGCTACTTGTTATTTGCGAAGAGAAAGATACTGACGAAAAAGTCGCAATAGTCCGTTTTGATATAGAAGATGAAAGAGCACTTATTTCAATAAATCTTTCGCCGCAAATGTGTGGCAAGCGAAAGGCGAAAGGGTGTTTGAGAGATGCTATCTCATTCTTCCAAAAATATTTTTCAGATGTTCGTTTTATTGATGCTGAAATCAAGTCCATAAACATCCCAAGTCAGCAATCATTTGTTGGTGTTGGCTTTGTGCTCGTTAAGCAAGATGCTGACGTTTTGTACTATGAATACGTTGTATAAAATCTTTCAATCAAGTTTTCTATACGCATTGGTTATGTCTGTATTTTATAAAAAAGTTGAATCATTATGACGCTTGATTTTGAAAAGATTGTTCCAACATCTAAACAAGTAAGTGACTTATATAAAATATTATTAGACAGAAAATATTCAATTAGCCATACTGATATTCCATCACTAAATGAGCATAATAGGTTTGTATTATCGCACCCTTATGTCGCGTGGTATTTGATTTACAAAAGTGGGAGCTTGGTTGGTTCGTTATATGTGCATTCCGATAATTCGATTGGTTTAAATGTCAATCAATCAACAAAAGAATATGTTTCTGAAATTATTTCCTTTGTAAAAGCGAACCATAAGCCATTACCATCTGTTAAGTCAGTTCGTAGAGGAGAATTTTTTATTAATGTTTCCTCAAATAATGGAGATTTAATAAAACGTCTGCAACAGCTAGGCAAAGACGAAATTCAACGCTCATTTGTTGTTTGAAATAAAAAACTTTACAAGACATACAGCAAGCATTGAACGCGATACGTGGTGAGATTGAACGTGTGGATGACGAGACTAAATGGGCAGCACTTGAGTTGATGCTAGGCACAAGCAACGGTGTAATAGCACTTGCTAAGAAGATGGCTAAACCAGAAATAAAGACAGTGATACACGCTGTCGCTGTTCCAAAGACAAAGATAGTCAAACAAGAGCCACAGCAGCAAACGACACCAAAAGATACAGAACGAACAGACTTTACACCTATTCGTCCACAGCCACAGTTACCAAATCAACGAGACGACAGAGATAAACGCTGAAAACACGTCAAAAGTGCCCGGTTTGAAGCTGTGTGACTTTATAGTCGACGCAGCGACTTGCATATTGATGCGGCATACAAATACCTTTGTCACAATACAGCACGTTAGAGCAAGCGTCGAAAAAACGTATTGTTCATCCTCTTAACAAATCTATAATATAAAAGTGAAACTAAACCTATCGAGGTGTGAGATGAAATCTTATGACGAGTTGAAAGCTGAAATGGGAGCAATTCAGCAGCAGATGGTTGAAGCAAAGAAGAACGAACGTGCTAACGCACTGAAAGAAGTACAGCGTCTTTGCAAAGAGTTTGGTTTTACCTCTGGGATGCTGAAAGGTTCGCTGGCTGGAGGAAGAAAAGCTAAAGAGCGATAGTTGACATGATAAGTATCAATCAAATTGACGATCCAAAAAAAAGAATCTTATTTCTTGGATATGATCAAACACGGACAACACTAATCGATGCTCGGATTGCGAACAAATGTGCTGTTGATCATACAGCAGATAAAATTGATGCAATCAGGGGCTATGACTGTGTGATCAGCTATGGATGCAGACATATTCTCAAACAAAGCACAATTGATGGTTTTGGGTGTCCAGTATTTAATCCGCACATATCGTATCTGCCCAATAACCGTGGAGCTCATCCGAACTTTTGGTCAGTTTATGACAACACCCCAAGTGGTGTAACAATACACTTAATTGATAGTGGAATTTATACTGGGCCAATTGTAAAGCAGAAATATGTCAACTTTAAAGAGTCGGATCATACATTTGTAAAAACGTATTCTGTCCTAAGCAAAAGCATGGAGGATTTGTTTATCGAATTTCTTCCATCGTTGCTAAACGACACTTGGACAGCAAAAGCTCAAAGGGGTAAAGGGACTATCCATTATGTAAAAGATTTACCAACTAATTTTTATCGTTGGAATGCAGAGATATTAGACGAACTTGAAAGATTAGATTCTGAAGGGCCTAAGTATGACGACAAATAGCTTTGCCATAAACTCTAGGGTAATTTCAAGTGATTATGCTCCATACATAATTGCGGAGGTTTCAGCAAATCACAACGGTTCGGTATTACGAGCTAAAGAAACAATTCTCGCAGCCCATAATGCTGGCGTAGACGCAGTTAAAATCCAAACTTACACACCTGATACAATGACAATTGATGTCCATAAGCCAGATTTTCTTATCGATGATGGGCTATGGAGGGGGCGATCATTATATGATTTGTATAGTGAAGCCTACACTCCATTTGAGTGGCATAAGGAGCTGTTCGATTATGCAAAAGAGATAGGAGTTACACTATTTTCGTCGCCGTTTGATGAAACTGCAGTAGATCTGTTAGATAGCTTAGATGCGCCAGCATATAAGATTGCATCTTTTGAAGTAGTTGATTTGCCTCTTATTAAGTACATAGCTAAAAAGAAAAAACCGATACTTATGTCAACTGGGATGGCATCGTATGATGAAATTGGTGAGGCGCTAGAAGCGGCTAAGTCAGGTGGCAATGGAAACATTTTGTTGTTTCACTGTATCAGTAGTTATCCCGCGCCTTTATCTGAAGCCAACTTAAATATGATTTCGATATTACAAAAGGAATTTAATATACAAGTTGGCCTCTCTGATCATACAATTGGTAATTTAGCAAGCGCACTCGCTACTTCGATGGGTGCAACTGCAATTGAAAAACACTTCACAGTTAATAGATCTGATGGAGGTGTAGATAGTAGCTTTTCGCTTGAGCCAACTGAAATGAGTGCACTAGTAAAGGAAACGAAAGAGGCGTTCCATGCATTAGGTTCCAAATCATTCAGTAGGTCTTCTGTTGAAGATGGCAATAAGATTTTTCGACGCTCATTGTATTTCGTAAGAGATGTAGAAGAAGGAGAAGTTATCACCAACAAAAGTGTTAGAAGAATTCGCCCTGGTTTCGGATTAGAAGCGAAATACTTTGATAACGTAATAGGATCTAAATGTCTTCTCTCTGCTAAAAGAGGAGATAGAGTTACATTTCAGCACTTCGATAAGAGGGATGACTAAGTGAATCTGGTAGTTGTTTTAGCCCACTTAATGTCGAAGTCTTGCGAACTAGGTAAAGAGTCAGTAGCTCGAGCAGATATGGCTATAAAAATTTTTTCGAGCGACCAATACGATAAATTAGTGGCTCTAGGATGGGATTATCGTGCTGATTGCGATGTGCCAATTGCTGACGTTATACGTGATCACATATTAAAAAATTCAGATATTGATAATTCATTAATGATGGCAGTAAGGGAATCGCGCGATACTGTCGGTGATGCGTTTTACTGCTTAGACTATTTTCGTAGCTTCAAATTAAAAAAATAGTCGTAGTCACGTCAGACTACCATGTTGAAAGAACAAAATTCATTTTTAGTCGTGTGTTTAGCAACTCTGTCTCTATAGAGGTATGTGGGGTGAAAACAGAAGCGAATTTAGATACAGAAGTTTTAATGCATGAACAACAGTCTCTTGATGCTTTCTGCCAAACATTTAATGGAGTCGATTTCTCACTTCTGGTGGAAATATAACAGTTCCTTTAACTCGCTGACTTTGCAGTCGAGAACCTCAATGTTCCCTACATATCCTCAGTGCAGTGTCACGCTCTTGTTGCTTGGCTGGGTCTAGCTCATCAGAAAGTGCCTTTTACTTGGCAATAGGATCGTCGTTCCGGCCCATTGTTCCACTCCCTAGGTTGGTGATGATGCCGAGAAAAGCTATAATGTTGTTAGTATATCCCCACTGTACCCAATCGTAAAGGCTTGAAAATTAGGCGGAACTTGCGAGATGACGCAGGAAAACACTATGGAATACAGAAGAGAGATAGACGGACTTAGAGCGCTTGCTGTGCTGCCAGTCATTCTGTTTCACGCTGGTTTTGAGACGTTTAGCGGGGGCTTTGTAGGCGTTGACATCTTCTTTGTTATCAGCGGATACTTGATTACGACAATCATTCTTACTGAACTTAAGCAAGGAAGGTTCTCGATTATTAATTTTTATGAACGACGTGCTAGGCGCATATTGCCAGCGTTGTTTTTAGTGATGCTTATCTGTATCCCGTTTGCTTGGCTCTGGCTATTGCCAAGCGATATGAAAGATTTTTCCCAAAGCTTAGTAGCTGTCTCTGTCTTTGCTTCGAATATCTTATTTTGGCGTGAGAGCGGCTACTTTTATACTGCAGCTGAACTTAAACCGCTCTTGCATACGTGGAGCTTGGCAGTGGAGGAGCAGTACTACGTTCTGTTCCCTTTATTTTTGTTGCTGTTTTGGAAGTTAGGTAGACGTTGGATACTTGTAACGCTTGGGCTGCTCTTCGTTGCTAGTCTCGGCACAGCTCAATGGGGAGCTTTCGCTAAGCCAGCCGCGGCCTTTTTTCTATTACCGACACGTGGTTGGGAATTGCTGATTGGTGCGTTTGCTGCCTTTTACTTCTCGCAAGCTATTCATCAAGATTTTGTAAAAGGCTTAAGTGAGTTTGGTGGATGGTTAGGTATCACGCTGATTTTTTATGCAGTCTTCGCTTATAGCAAGACAACGCCGTTCCCAGGATTTTATGCGCTAGTTCCTACGATTGGTACAGTACTAATTATCCTTTTCGCGACACAGCGAACTACCGTCGGTAAGTTTCTGGGTAATAAGGCTCTCGTTAGCATTGGCTTACTAAGTTACAGCGCATATCTTTGGCATCAACCTTTGTTCGCATTTGCTAGACAACTAGGCGTTCCTGATTCTGACGTCACTATTTTTCTGGCTCTATCTTTTGCTTCAATTTTCCTTGCTTATTTGAGCTGGAAATATGTTGAAACACCATTTCGAGACAAGACACTTGTGAGTAAGAAAGGAATTTTCGTCTTTGCGACTTTAGGAAGTTTCTTCTTCTTCAGTTTAGGTATGTTCGGAGATTTCAAGAATGGTAATTTGAGGCAACTTACGGAAGAACAACGCATCTTTCTATCTTACTTTGGGAACGAAATTCCACACCGGAAGTACTTTGTGAAGACGGGAATTCCTGAGAAATATCGTGATGATTGTAACTTCGCCGTAGGGATCATCTCAACAAGCTGTTATACAAAAAAAAACGAGAAATCTAAAGCTGTTTTTATATGGGGTGACTCCCACGCACAACAGCTTTACTTTGGTTTGAGTAACGAGTTACCCGATGGGTTTGAAGTTCTTCAAGTGGCCGCGTCAAGCTGTAAAGCAAACCCCGATGCCAAGGAGAGCAAAAACAATCATTGTGAACACTCCAATTGGTTTGCCTACAATACTATTAAAAATCTTAAACCAGAGGTAGTTATCATTGGTCAAAGTTTAGAGCACGATATTGTACGAATGAAGAGCCTGTCTGAGAAGCTTAAGAGCGTTGGTGTTGAGAAGATTATTTTTACTGGTCCATCACCACGTTGGAATCCAAGCCTGCCTGCTGTTCTGGCTCGTAGGTTACCTAACGTGCCTGAGAGAACATTTTATGGCGTTGATAGAGGTGTATTGGAGCTGGATAATAAACTCAAGATTGAATCTGGCGAGTTTCGTGACTTTGAATATATCAGCTTGATAGACTTTTTCTGTGATTCAGATGGCTGTTTGACTCATTACAGTGCTGATATTGCCGCGTCCGTTACAAGTTGGGACTACGGGCATTTAGCGCCGATTGCTTCTCGTCACTTGGCGAAAGAAATTCTTGTTCCAAGTATTGTAAAAAATTAAGGCAATTGTGGATTGTAAAGTGTAGACGTTTATCTGGTTCACAGTAATATAAAAAATACTCAAAAAGCTATAATCTAAAAGTTAAATGATGAGGCACTAGCGGATGAGCGTGTAAAGTTTGAGAGAAAGTGGAGTTGCTTTTCGAGCGGTCGAGACGTCTGATTTTATGACAGCCAATTGGGCCCCTTTGCCCCACGAATTGCTATCGAAAATTTCTAATCGGATTATAAATGAGGTCAAAGGTATCAATCGTGTTGTTTATGATAT
>Ga0255773_10004154_pt1 | contig 12369 bp, 8 predicted proteins | sample 011ome_17_FD_179971 | JGI IMG/M metagenome (GOLD analysis project Ga0255773, IMG submission 179971) | Coastal salt marsh microbial communities from the Groves Creek Marsh, Skidaway Island, Georgia - 011502XT metaG (version 2) | ecosystem: Environmental > Aquatic > Marine > Intertidal zone > Salt...
TACATCAGGGAGAGAATAGGGAAAGCCAGGCCGCAGAATCCCGCGTTCGATGTCGCTCGGTAATACTATATGCAGTTGTAGTAGGAGAGTAAAAAAAATGAGGGAAATTTTGTCTCGAGTTCCCTCTAAAAGAGTACCCCACAAATAGTCTTCTCATTCACGCGCATAAACCACACAAAACACCGGCATAAAACGCGATTTCTCTCTCACCACTCTGTGCGTCAAAACACGTTCTTTCGAAGAGCGAGACGACGAGACGCGAAAGTGACACCAACAACACAGCAGAAAGAGCACAACGAAAATGGCAAAAAGAAAACGGCGGCGAGATGATGAATCTTCCTCCTCTGAATCCTCTTCGTCGTCTTCGGAGAGCGAAGAAACGGGAGGATCTTCGTCCTCCTCTCACTCGTCCTCCTCCTCCTCCTCTTCCGAAGAAAGAAGACGACGAAAGAAGACGAAGAAGACGAAGAGAAACGACGACGACGTGACAAAGATGAAGGACAAAAAGCTCCTCCAGAGAAGGAAAGATTTGCTGAAAAAAATTCGACTGTATGAACGCGCGAGCGAACGCGCGGCGGATTTCATGAAGAAGAAGACAAAGGAGGAGAATAACGATGGTGATGATCGGGGTTGGGAACGACGAGGAGGAGGACGACCGGCGCCGAGACGGTTTCAAAGGCCACCACCGTCGAATACTCACCGCGACGACAGAGGGAGAGGGATCAGAGAATACGAGGGACCGATGGATCGAGAACGGATGGCGACGACGACGAACGAGTGGACGAGAGAAAAGGAACAGAAGAAGAATACGTCGTTTGTGCCGCCACCGCCGAAGAAAATGAGAGCAAACATCGAAGAGCGTGATGATGCGAACAACGACGACGGAGAAGAAGACGGAGAGGTGAAAGAAGAAGGAGAGCGGAAGGAGAAGTTCGTGCCGCCGCCCGGGGAGATGACGATGAAAGCGGCGCCGTACGTGCCGCCTTCGAAACAAAAAGCGGCCAAGACGTGGACGAGACCGTCGGTGAACTTGAATACGAATAGAAACAGAGCGGACGGGCCGAAAATTCCTGAAATCGGGAGCAGAGGATTTACGAGACAACGCTCGGTATCGCCGGGGATACACGCGAAAGATTTGGCGCCGTGGACGATGAGCGAGCCGGCGAAGAAACCCGAAAAAGCGGCGGGAGAGGAGAAAGAAAAGCCAAAAAACATCCCGGAGACGATACCAGAGGAGAAAGAGATAGACGTCCCGCCACCGCCACCGGCAGAAGCAGCAGTAACAGCAGTAGAGGCGGCGGCTAGAGCGCCGAGAAAGCGCGGCGCCGCTCGATCGTCGAAATCTCCATCTCCCGCGCCAGAAGAACAACCACGACGCTCAACGCGCCGCTCCAAAAGCGCTTCCGTCGAACCCCATCCGCCACCGGGACCGAGCGGCCAATCGTCGAAACAAAAAAATGACGACAAAGAAACGACGACTTCTTTGAGCAAACGAACCGTGAAAGAACTCAAAGAAATGTTAACCGCGAAAGGTTTGCCCGTGGATGGTTTGAAAGCCGATTTAGTGCAACGACTACTCGAAGAGTAATACGAATACTACTAATAGACTACTATCACCAATACCCGCTTCTGCTTTAGTAGAGCTTTCCTTCGTTTTTTATGCGCCATTTTTCGAGCGTTTTTCACGTTTCCCACCTTTCCTTCTTGGGGGTCGAATGCCTCACATCAAACAACGTTGTCCTTTTCTGTCGTACCTTTACACGCGCGGGAGACGAAGACAAAGACAAAGACAAAGAGGACGAAGACTTTTGCATCATCCCTGGACACTAGGAAAGAGAGTGAGATGATACAAACGATGGAAATGTCCTCCAACGACAACAAAAATACTCCAACGACACGAATCAAATCGCTCGTCTCCGTCTCCGGGTACACCGGGAAAGTTCTGCGCATCGGATGCTCGACTTTGACGACGACGACGATAAAGCAGCAAAACGAAGAAAACGAAGAAGGAAAGAAGAAGGCTTTTGCCGAGGACGACATTTTGGAGGAGGAAAAAGAGGAGGACATATTCTTAAACGCAGCCGAGGCGGACCGGAAAACAACGTTAAATTTGAATTCCGATCCTTCGAGAGGAGGAGGAGGAGGAGGAGGAGAACAAGGCGGCGAGAAGACGACGACGACGAAAGGGGACGATGCGCAAAAAAACGAGGACGATGAAGACGAAGACGAAGATGACGACGAAGACGAGCAAGAAGAATCGGAAGACGAGACGAACGAAGTGGACGTCGGCCGAGACTGGGCGACGATGCAAATCGTTTTAGACCGGCAACCGCAGGCGGACGCCATGTTGCAACTCTGGAAACGCGATAAAGGAAAGTGGTTGATTGAATCGAAGAAACGATGGAAGAAAAGACACGACGAGTTAACCGCGAGGAGGAAGAAGGAAGATCCGAATTATACCAGCGGGATTGTCGCGGGAGATCGAGCGAGGAGAGCGGACGAGTTGAGCTTTGTGAACCGAGGGAGCAGGGCGATGAACGCCATGCAGAGAGGACAGATAAACGCAGACGCGCACATGGCGGCGTTCGGGAGACCGGTGAAAGTGGCGGTGAATTTAGCGACGCTGACAAAGCTTGGATTTCTGTTAAATGGGAAGAAGAAGATGTTTGTCGTGTATTTAGGGAACGTGTATACTGGAGATTTGACCGAGGAAGGGGAGATTATTTGCGGGTGCAAAGTGGGCAGCTGCGATCGGAGAGTGTACACGAGTCCGTCGGCGTGGGCGATTCATTGTAAACGGAACGTGAATCCATCCAAAAAAGCAGACGACGGTTGGAAATCCGCTCGGTACGGTAATCCAGAAGGGTACGCGTTGGAACATTTCAAAGGCGTGTACGACGCGTGGCGACGAGGCATAGATTTGACAGACACACACGGCGCGGGAGCGGTTGCGAAGAAGAAGGAAGAGGAGGAGGACGACGACGACGACGCGGATATGGTCAACGACGCGGCGAAAGAGCCGGATAGTTTAGAAAAGAGACAAAGAGATGCCGCAACAGCGGAGAAGGCGTTCGTTTACCCTTTACCGGAAGGGACGCATTACGAGCCGGACGACGAGGACTCCGAAGAAGAAGAAGAAGAAGAGAAGGACGACGGCGACGACAAGATGGACGTAGACGATTGAAGAGAGTCGAAAGCATTAGCGAGCGAATGATGGAAAAGAAACGAACGAACGAAAGTACCCGTATTTTTTCCTCAACTCAAGACTTGTAATAATATTGATATTATAATATGGTTTTTATATATAGTAACTCACGATACGATGCTTGCTCTCAAGCGCTTCTTCGTATCTCTTTCTTTCTCTCTCTCTCTCTCTCTCTCTCTCTCTCTCTCTCTCTCTCCTTCACACACACACACACACTCACACACAAACACGGTTTTCACGCAGTGCATTAATTGTGCTGAAATCGACACGCGTCGCCTCGATCGCACCTCCCTTCTTGGAACGCGTAACACGAGCCGGAAGCTTTCGGCGGGGCGGCGTTTTTATCGTGAGCAAATCGACACGAATCGCCTCTCGTGCACTCACCCTTCAAAAACGCAAAGCAGACGCCACCACCGCCGCCACCGCCACCGCCACCTCTCGACGGCGGTCGGGAACCGCCACCGCCGCCTTCTTCGTGCGAGAACTTGCACGAATCGCCTCTGGTGCACTCGCCTCTTTGATGCGCGTAGCACACCGGAGCGCCGCCGCCGCCGCCGCCCCCGTACGTCGGTTCAGACCCGTGCGAAAACCTGCAATTCTCTCCTCTGGTGCACTCGCCTCTTTCGTACGCGTAACACTTCGGCTTATCTTCTCCAAACCTCGCTTTCTTCGCCGTTTTGCACGCCTCGCATCTCGTCGGCTTGTTTTCCCACCCTTTCGAAGCGTAAAACTCTTGCTCGCCGGAGGTAAACACAAAGTCTTCCGCGCAGTCTCGGCAGGATAACGTTTCGTCTTCGAACGTGTCCAAGACTTTCCCGCCGACTATTTGCTTGTCCGACTTTTTGTGCACTTTGAAATCGCCATCGTCATCTTCCTCGTCCTGCGTAATAATAAGAAAATTTTTGGTGTTAGTTTGGTAAAACAGGGGAAAAGGAGGGTGGCGGCGGCGCCTCTTTCTCACGAAATCAATCTAATCTCTCTCTCGTTTTAATCACTCTCGCGTCAAGAGAGAGAGAAAAGACGTCGACGAGCGCGACATAAAACAACGCATACTGCGTACCTTCTTCGTGTCCTCCTCCTTAGTATTCTCGATGGTCGCAGGTTCCGGCTCTTTCCTTTTCTTCTCTTTCTTTTCTTTCTTTTCTTTCGAGGGAGATCCCGTGGGAGATTCAGAGTCTTTCTTCTCTTTCTTTTCTTTCTTCTCTTTCTTCTCTTTCTTTTCTTTGGACATGATCTCAGGTCTTTGTCTTATATTCTTTGTCGTTTGTGTTGGTGTTGCCGCGTAGAGCTGTTGTGTCGTGTAATCAAACAGAGCGATTACATTGCGGCTTGAGAGTTGTTTGTTGAACCAAATTCGGCGTCTTGTTGTTTAGGGTATTTTAAATTGAATTGAACAAATACTGTCGAAATCCCCTAAAAATAGCTAAATATTATAATATTACAATCGACAGCCGTGTCGCATGGTTGGCCTTCCGTGAGGACAGTTCCACGGCCTCTCCAACGCGGATAAGTTTTGCAAGATTTTCTTCATCCTGCGTCGACTCAAAGGCGCGCCGATCATGATCGACGACCGACAGGCTCTCATGGCGAGCATGTTTCGGACTTTACTCGGACGGAGGACGGTTTTAGTACTACCGCCGGCATCGGCGGCGGAGTTTTTTAATAAACCGACGGAAAGTTGAGAACGAACTGGGACGGCGTATTCTCCCTCGTCGAGCATTGCGACGAGTTCGTGGACGTCCGAGGCGTCGAAGACGGTGTCTTTGCTAAACGGGACCGCGGCGAGCGCCAAGCGAGAGGAGGAGGATACATCGCCCGGAAAGTTGGGAGGAGATGTTGCAACGTCACAAAACCCAAACCCGTTCATTAAGAACGTCTTTTCGTTCGATCTCGCGATCTGTTCCTCCGCCGGTGACAGTTCCAACCGTTGCGGTTGAATCAACGGTTGCTTGTTCAACGTCGTCGTTTTTTGTAGTCGCTCGAAATTGTAAATCTCGTCGCTGGCGTGTTGATCGACGATGAATATATCGGTATTGTCGCGAACGACAATGATGAAGCCGAGATTGAACTGTCCGACGACGCGAACGTTGGCAAACTCGGATTTATCGAACCGCCGGATGAGCGCGTTGGTTGCCGCCGCGTTATCTTGGTTGTGTAAAGAAGCTTCTTTCAGCAACTCGGCATCCGCGGAGGCTTTTTTCTCCCTTTCGAGCGCTAAACGTTTCTCTCTTTTCGCTCGTTTCAACCTCTTTACGCGAACGACATCGATATTAAACTCGACTTCTTTAAGCGTTTGCTGTTGTTGTCGTTGCTGTTGAGCGTTTCGATGCTCAAAGTTATTTTCTTTCTCGCCGTCTGCGTCGTTTTCAATTATTTCATTCTCCTCCGCTTCGGTCGTCGCGTTTAGATCATCGATTACTTTGCGCTTCTTCGACGAAATTTTACCCGCCATCGTCGCTTTCATCGCGAATGGGTCGAAATCTGCATCCATAATGTCGTCTTCGTCGTTTTCCGAATCCGACGGTAACATCACCGCGCGTTCCTTGTATGTCTCCGGTAACGATTGAAACTTGGTCTCCGTGTTTTCAACCGCGGCGATTTCGGCCGCAATCTTATCGATAACGGCTGCGTTTCTCCTTTGCGTGGCAGGTACAGCTTCTCGAGTGAAACCAAAGGCTTGCAAATCTGTTTGCTGCTGCTGTTGTTGTTGTTGCGTCGAAGCGTCGGCGGAAACTCGCATCGGCTCCTCCTCTTTGACTTGGATCGGCGGCATGGGTAACGCGCAAGCGATACCTTCTTTTCCTTGTTCTCCATCGCTGTCGTCAATCACTTCAAACTCATCGGTATCAATCATCATCGTACCCTTCATCGGGCCATCAATCAACGCGTCTGCGGGCGTCATCGGCAGCTGCGACAGATCCACCCCGGTTGCTCTAAAATTCCTCACGAGACCATCCGCCGACCCTCTTTCTCCGTTCCCGCCAACCGCGCGTTCGAACGCTTTCTTGATCCCGTTCCTAAAGTACATCAATATGTCGTGTTCGTTCGTAAACATGACCGTTCTCTTATCAGGAGAGACGTTCACGTCCACGAGATGTTTCGGCACTTCAAAATTCAATGCGCAGGACGGATAATTTGCGTTCGTCGTCGTCGCGTTGTACGCGCGAAACGTTTCATTCAGAGTTTTCGCGATTTTCGGATAATCTACCGGGCGTCCGTTGACGTAAAAGAATTGCCGATCTGCCGAGGCTCGCGCGGAGGTTTTCTTATTTTCGAGACCGGGCAAAGAGACCCACCCTGTACATCGTCCGAAACGATCGTCGTCGTCGTTATCTACATCCTCTACATCCTCTTCTTCTTCTTCTTTTACTTCTTCTTCTAAAATTTCATCCGCGCTCTTCTCTCGCTCTAAACCGATGTCGATTTCAAACACGCTCTCCGCCGTTCTCGCGCCGAAAACCGACGCCACGCGATCGCGGAAACCACCACCACCACCATTTGAAACAGACGCTCGACATTGCAACACCGTTTGCCTGGCGCCGTTTTTACCTTGCTGGTGCGTGGCGACGAATCGACACCCGCTCGTTTCCGAGGCCAACGCGTAGCCTTGTAAAACCCGCAACAACTTCGCGTACTCTTTCGCTTTGTTTCGTTCAAACTGTTTCCGTCTCACCGGTAAGGGATGAAATAACTTCTCAACTCTCACGGTCGTTCCAACCGACCGCGCGCAAATCTCCTCCGTCTCGACGTCGCCGTTTTTATCAAACGTCACCTTCACGCCTTCCTCGTCGCTCGAAGTTCTCGTGGTGATTATCAATCGCTCGCACGTCCCACACAAGGACGACAACGCTTCGCCTCGAAACCCAAACGTATCCACCCCATCCTCTAAATCCGTAAACGTTCTCAGTTTCGACGTCGCGTATTTCATCGTCAACATCTTCACGTCCTCTCTCGCAACTCCGGAACCGTTATCGCTCACCTCGACGGATTCCAATCCAAACTCTCGCATTCGAATTTCCACGTTCGTCGCCCCGGCGTCTGCGCTGTTCTCGATGAGTTCTTTCGCACACGAGGAAATGTCCAAGATGACTTGGCCGGAACATATTCTGTGCACCGACGAGGGGTCGATCGATTTAATAGTAGCAGTGCGAGTATTCCTCATCCTTGTATGTGTGTGTGTGCTTCGTGTGATATAAAATGCCGTCTTCGTTGTTTTTTCACAAGCAAAAGAATTTTGAAAATTTTTGCGTGTAGTCATTTAGGGTCTTAAACCCTAAAAGGCTGCGAGGTTTTTGTCTCTCATTAGAAAAAGAAGGAGATCCAATTTCATCAGATTTTATTCGTCGGTGATATCGCGCGTATAAAATGGCAGGCCCCACGGTGTACCACGGCGTGGCGCAAAAAGTCTACCTCGTGAAAGAAGCCGTCATCGGGATGTCCTTAGGTTTAGTCGCCGGGGCGGTTTGGAAGTATTCGCACTGGGAAAGACGAAAGGAAATTCAAAGCTATTACGACAAGAAATCATCCAAATGATCTCTCTTTTCTATTCGTGGTGGTATTATGCGCGCGTGGTGCGTGGCAGAGAAGGCGTTGTTGAAAATAGAGAGCGGTTGTGATCGAATAAAACACTACAGTTGTACTACTAATACTACGCGTTGTTTCGCGCGTATTCTTCGTTATTGTTATTATTAAAGAAAGAGAATGATGGAAGGGATAAAGCCCCCCTTATGTGTGAAAATAGACTTTGTTTGCGAGAAAAGAGAGCGGAGACGAGAGACATCTTCTTTTCAGCGAAACTGCACTCATAATACTCTATTAGTATTATACTCGTATTACTACTACTAAAACTACTACTTGCGTCTTCTATTCGTGGCGACGTGTTTCCTTTCGTTTGGATTCTTCTTGACGTTCCCGCCGCCGATGCTTATGATCGTCTTTTGCGCGTCGCCGACGTGTTTGTATTCGCCGTATTTATCCTCGCTAAACTCGCAGTTGAACACGTCTTCGGTTTTCTTGGAGATGTTGTTCAATTCGCGCTCTTTTTTGGTGATTTTACGTCCGATGAGTTGATCTTCGCGGAGGATGGGTTCCATCTTTTTACCCGTTCGGCCGGATTTAGGCATCGGGATTGAATATTTCGTGCCTTTCAAGACGTGTTTGTTTCGGACGCCGTAGTGTTCGGCGCCGTCCGAGCCGGTGAATTTTTCAACCCGTTCCAAGGCGTTGTTGCCGCACTTTGGGCAGAAGACGCGTTGCGTGTTGGCAGTGACGGTTTCGCACGCGTGGCAACGCAAGACCCATCGTCTGACTTCTTTCACGCGCATGCCGTCTGGGGTGAACAGTTTCAAACCGAGTTGTAAGATGACGTTTTGCATGGCGTAATCGGCGGTAACGACGGAAACGAGAGAGTTTTGCCGTTTTTGTTCGTGCTTTTGTTGCTCCTCGGTCAAGATTTGCGTTTTCTCAGTGTATTGACTGAGCGCGTCGTCATCGTTTCCTTCTTCTTCTTCTTCATCGTCGTCGTCTTCGTCAGTGTCTGGAATCTCTCCCGGTTCGGATTGAAAAAAGGAGACGCCGGCGTTTTCGTCCACGCCTTCATCTCCTTCTTCTTCTTCTTTTTCTTCTTGTTGTTGTTGCATCTCTGCGGCTATTATTTGTTCTCGTTCTTTTTCTATTTCATCCTCGCGCTCTCTGTTTCTTTGTTCTCGTTTCATTCTTCTAACTCGCGTGGTTCTAGAAATCGCAGGTTCCCACTCGTCGTCGTCCTTGTCGTTCGCGCCTTCTTCGTACGCCGCTTCTTTTTCTTCTTCTCGTTCTTTCTCGTCCCCGTCGTCTTTCACTAAACTCTTCGCCTCCAACCCTCTCTGCAACAATTTCTCCTTCTCCAACGCAATCTTCGAGAACCGTTCGGAGACGTCCTCCCCAACCACTAACTTTTTCTCCATCCGTTCCATCTCCGCGTTCATCTCGTCCAATTCTTTCCAATCCTCCGCGTTGCTCACGAAATCCCATCCCGGAAGCGGCTTCGCGCCCGTCTTGCTCGCTTTGCGTCGATATTTCCTCGCCGGCGGCGGAACCGTCCGAATGTGACTCAAATCCCCATCGCACTTCTCTCTCTCTAACTTTAACGCTAACGCGATGACGTTAACATCTGGTTCCGATAACTGCCCAATGTCCCCCGTCAATCGCGCGAACCGTTTCACGAGCGACACCGTCTCCTCGTCCGCTTCCGAGACGCGCAACCGCTGCCAATTCGGGTCGTTTTGCAGCCTCATTCGCGCGTGTTCGTCTTTAATTTCCTTGAGGACTGCCGACGTCGTCACCAACTCTTTGAATACCAATTCTCCCCCCTCCTCTTTGGTGCTTTTTGAGGACAAATTGCTCAAGTTTTGTCCTTTCACGATGGCGTTCGCGTCGACGACGCAGATGGTTTCGTTCGGGAGATTTCGAGGTGGCGGACGAAACGTTTCTGCGTCGAAACGTTTGAGAGCGGCGTTCGGGTCCTCTCGCTTCGCCGCGAGAGCGACCCACGGGGAGGTGGACATTATTATTACGCGCTACTGCTGTACGGGCTTTTTTCGGATGATGCTTAGTGTGAATATTCGCGCACCGACGAGCGCTGTGTTGAAGTGAAGAGTTTTTTGTGGCGGCGGCCGAGAGAGAGAAAAACGAACAAACAACACTTACGAACGAAACAACGCATCTGAATTAAAACTCTTACTATATCTCTCTCTGACACGTGCAATTGAAATTGTGCGAATCCGTTCTCGCCGTTGTTGTTGTTGTTTTTCTTTATCCTAGTACTTTTTAATTAAATTCTTTCTCTTCTCGTCCTCTTACGTTTTCGCGCGGTTACTTGCTTCCGGATACGGCGATTTCCGTGCCGTTTTGGATGGAGCCCCAACCGATGAGACGCCAGTGCTTTTCGATTCTTCTAGAAATCGCGACTTTTTCGCCCTCTTTGGTACACACCGGAGAGGTTAATTGCATCTTTGCCAAATCGTTCTTGACCGCGACGACTCTCGCGCCGGTGCACATAGATCCAATGTTCAACATCAACACTTCGCCTTTGCTCAACTTGGAGACTTTGCCGGCTTTTTCCGAGCCTTGCGTCTTGACGCCTAAAAGTCTTCTCAGTAAGAAAAAGTTCACCTCCAATTCGGTGAATACGGACGGCAAGCATCCGACTTGACCAAGAACTTGACCGACTAAGCGATCGGCTCTGGTTAAGGTTGGATCGCACGTTGTGCCGACGCCGATTAAACCGCCCGGGACGGCGTATTGCAACAAGTTTTGTTCGGCGAATAAGGAGACGATTCTCGTTTTGATTGGCGTCGCGGTTACGGCACCTTCCGCATCTTTAGAGACAATCCCTGGTCGGATTTCCACCTCTTGTCCAACTTTTAAAACGCCTTGTAAAATGGAACCACCGGCGACGCCGCCTTGAATGTCGTCTACTTCCGCGCCCGGTTTGTTCACGTCGAAGGATCGAATGACAATCATATTCGGCGGGGACGTGAAATCTCTCACCGGAACTGGAATCTTCTTCACGATGTACTCGCACACCGCGTCGATGTTATACTTCAACTGCGCAGAGATTGGCACAATCGGCGCTCCGTCTGCGATGGTCCCTTGAATAAACTTACAAATTTGATCGTACTGATTCGCCGCGGCGTTTTCTTGAACCAAATCGATTTTGTTTTGCAAAATGATGATGTGTTTCAATCGCATAATCTCCACCGCGGCTAAATGCTCGCTCGTTTGTGGTTGCGGACACGTCTCGTTCCCGGCGACTAAAAGTAACGCCCCGTCCATAACCGCGGCGCCGTTTAACATCGTCGCCATCAGAATATCGTGCCCCGGGCAATCGACAAAAGAGACGTGTCTAATCAGTTTCATCTTCTTATCTTCAAAATCTTTCACCAAACAATCCGGATCGTCCGGTTTCGAACTCGAATACGCGCAATATCTGTCCGGTCTCGGACATTTCGGATCTTCGCACTCGTATATTTTCGCGTTCGCGTACCCGAGTTTAATCGTAATGTTCCTTTCCAATTCGTTCTTAAAACGAACCGTCTGCACGCCGGAAATAGCTTTCACCACCGTGGACTTCCCGTGCGCGACGTGTCCAATCGTCCCGATGTTAATCGTCGCCTGTCTGGAGATGATTTCCGGCGATAAAGGGTTCAGCGAGGAAATGTCTAGTTTAGTCAAGTCTTGCACCGATAACCCGTCCTCTCCTTTCACGTACACCATACTTTTTTCTTCTTTCGTCCTCGTTGGTTCTGTTGTTTTCCCTCTCTCTCTCTCTCTCTCTCTCTCTCTGCTAAAATTCTTCTTCTGATTCTTCTATGCGCTCTTTCGTCTACTTTAAACGTTGTTCTCTAAAACGCCTCTCTCTCTCTCTTCAACTCGTAGTCGTGGTATATTATCCCGTCTCCTCTGTATTCGTCTGATGCGTTCTTTTTTCTCTCTCTTTCGGATGATGAAATTCCAACAAAAGCAGCGCAAAAAACAATACTACGAGAAAGAGGAATTACTCTACGCAAAACAAACTACGCGGGCCTCCTCTGCCCCGATGCTGTTTTCGACGACGTAATACGCTCTCGCTCTCGTAACAGTACTACTACGACCGTAAGCGAGAAAATATGATGGGCTCCTCAACGCGGAGAAGAGGCAAAGTTGGTGGTGTTTAATGTGAAGATCCAACCCTACTCTTCTCGGAGGAGACAAAAAAAAAGTACAAAAAGAGAAGTGGAAGAAGAAGAAGCCGGTCAAAAAAGAAAATTTGCAAAAAGTCTTGCGTGTGTGTTTTAAAATATTAGTGCGTGTGTGTCTCTCTCTTTCTCTCTCTCTCTCTCTCTCTCTCTCTCTCTCTCTCTCTCTCTCTCTCTCTCTCTTTCTCAATGATCTATCTATCAGTCGCTGTTCTCTTCTAAGCTGGTTGCCGATCCTGGACAAATTTAGCGTATTCTTCGTCCGTCGGTTCTGGGCACCCTTTTTCGAGCAAGTAGTTTTCGCACTCGTGGTGCTTGCGAAACCGAGCGGACGCGATGTCTTCCCAGTCGTTAAGAGGCGTTTTCGCCTCTTCGACTAAGTATTTGAGGCAATCGAGTTGGCCAAACCCTGCAGCGTTGTACACGTACTGAATCTTTACCTCATCA
>Ga0255773_10004161_pt1 | contig 12353 bp, 8 predicted proteins | sample 011ome_17_FD_179971 | JGI IMG/M metagenome (GOLD analysis project Ga0255773, IMG submission 179971) | Coastal salt marsh microbial communities from the Groves Creek Marsh, Skidaway Island, Georgia - 011502XT metaG (version 2) | ecosystem: Environmental > Aquatic > Marine > Intertidal zone > Salt...
ATGGTGGAGCATATATCACCGGTTCGTCTAATTCAGTCGTATATGATCTAGATTCTCTTCCTCTGCACGAAATTGTATTAGTTACTATTAATTATCGCTTGGGGCCATTTGGATTTCTTAAACTTGATGAGATATCAAATGGCAAAATTCAATCTACAGGTAATGAAGGTCTGATGGATCAAAAGCTTGCAATAGAGTGGGTGAAAGAAAATATTGCAGAGTTTGGTGGCGATCCAGACAATATAACTCTTTTTGGAGAATCTGCTGGAGCTTGGAGCGTTGCCTTGCAATCTTCAATTAGCCCTCACGGCAATTTATTTTCAAAAGCTATATGTCAAAGTGGGGGCATGAATGCTTACTTTGATCAAGAGAGAGGAAATCAATGGGGTGAGTTATTCTTAAAAACTGCTAATGATAGCGGACTGAAAATTAAGGATTTATTTTCTGTAGATCATAAGCAGATAACTTCACTTGCCTCTAAGATGAAACATACGATGATTGCTCATGGAAAATGGCTTTCACCGGAAGTAGGATTTGCCCCAATTGCAGATGGTAATTTTTTACCATCAGATCCTATGAAAAATTTTCAAGATTCACCAATCAAGTTAATAGTTGGAACAACTGCTGATGAATACAGGCTTTGGTCTGAGTTTGAGCCGTATTATAAAAATTTAAGCAAAGATGATTTTTATAAGAGGCTTAATAAAATATTTCAAATAGAAGCTGTAAATACAATTGCAGACAATTATTTATCCAAGAATCCTTCACAGGATAAATTTAAGGATGCATTATCTAATCTCATGACTGATTGGACGTTTGGGATTCATGCGCTGGCTTTACTTGAGCAGCATAAAGATAATTCTTATGGCTACTTATTTGATGAGCCTAGCCCTGTTTTAGGTGGCAAATTAGGTGCCTATCATGCAAGTGAGCTGCCATATGTTTTTGGCTCAGCATTAAAAGATATTTTTAAAGATTTTTGTTCTCAGGATGCTCAAAAAATTTCAAATTTTTTCCAAATATCTTGGACTCAGTTTGCAAAAACTGGTTCGCCTTCTTCGGATTTAATTGACTGGGATACTTACAAAGTCAACCAATCAATTGCGTTTATAAATTCTGCCTCTAAAATTAAAACTATTCAAAATAAAGAAAGGGTAAAATTGCTTTATGAATCAAAGAAAAACTACTAAGCATTTAATAATTACTACCTTATGTCTATTTCTTTTGGGATCATGCATTGGTCCCATTCAGGAAAGCAACTCTTTGACGATTGCTACCTCATCTGGAGTCACTCAAGGAATATTAAATAAAAAAGTTATTACCTGGGAGGATATTCCTTACGCAATCCCTCCAACTGGAGATCTTCGCTGGAAGGCACCTAGAGCATTGGTTTCTCCCGAATTAAACATTGAGCCTAAAGAGGAGAATGGTTGTTTACAGGAGGCTAGTATTTATGCAGGAATACAAGGAGAAGGAATAGTTGGACAAGAGGACTGTTTATACCTGGATATAAAAGCTCCTGTAAATAATTTAAATAGAAGACTGCCAGTCATGTTTTGGATCCATGGTGGCGGAAATACATCTGGAGTTAAGGATTACTATGATTTTTCAGAACTGATTCGCGAGCATCAGGTACTTGTTGTTACAATTAATTATCGTTTAGGTCCAATGGGTTGGTTTACTCACCCTGCAATTCAAGGACTTCAGAGTGGAATTGATAAAACTTCTAATTTTGGAACGCTTGATATTATAGAGGCACTAAAATGGGTAAAAACTAATATCCAAAGTTTTGGAGGAGATCCTAAAAATATCACAATTTTTGGAGAGTCTGCTGGAGGAAATAATGTGTTGTCTCTTCTGGCTTCACCCATGGGAGGCGATCTTTTTCATAAAGCTATTTCTCAATCAGGCTATACAACAAGTTTTACAAAAGAAGAAGCAATCGGAATAAATCAAAAAGGAATCATTATAAATCAATTGGGATCTGATCCAGTTCTATCAAAACACGATCTATCAGGATATGGAGGTATTAAAAACTTATTCAATTCAAATCCAATAAAATACGGAGTAGAATATCAGCGTTATTTGAGGTCTCTTGATGGAAAAGCTCTTTTAGAAACTTATGAAAAAATTTCTCAAGATACCTATGATCGACTGCCACTTCTTACCAGAGATGGAATAGTTACTCATATTAATGGAGTAAGCGCAGGACTGGCTGCTTCTCAAAAGAAAAATAGCATTCCAGTTATTGCAGGATCAAATAAGGATGAGCTATCGCTTTGGCTTGGATCTAATAGATACTTTGTCAATGCATCATATCCCTTCACAAAACTTGTGCCTGTTCCAAAAATTGAATTTAAAAAAGAGGGTTTATATAAATTATGGGTTAAAACTCGCTCGCAGGGTTGGAAGCTAAGAGGTGTAGATGAACCCTTAATGGAGCTTGAAAAAGCTGGATTTAATTCATTGTATGCGTACAGATTTGATTGGGATGATCAAGCATCTTCATATTTTGCAGATTTCCCTAATTTAATTGGAGCAGCTCACGGCTTTGAGATTTCTTTTATCACTGGAGATTATAGATTTGGACCAATTGGACGTTATGTTTATCCAAAAGGAGATTTAAGGAATCAAATGCAGCAAACCATGATGAATGCTTGGGCCTCATTTGCAAAAACGGGTGTTCCAAACACTGGTAAAGATGTGCAATGGAAAAAATTTAATTCAAAAGATAGAGCATTCATGAAACTTGATTCTGATAAGTATTTATCTTTAGACAAGGAGATATTGTCTCTTGAATTTATCTTGGAGAATCTAAGATTATCGCCAGAAGGAACGCTGTTAGAAAAATGTTTGTTAGCAGAAGAAACCTTTTTTAATATTGGGGATCCTCTTAAAGATGAATTTAATGAATGGAACCAAGGCGCTTGCAGACAATTTGATATGGATTTTGAGAGAAAAAAAATAGAAACTGATTTAATTGAAGAATACGGTTCAGCAACTGTTTATTAATGAACTCAATTGCAAAGATATTTTTTTTAGCAGGCCTTGTGGTAATTTTTATATCAAGCTGCGGATCTGATGTAGATCCTGGAATAATAGAGGGACCCCCTCGTTCTAGCGAAGCAATATATCAACAAGATTTAAGATTTTTTCAGACTAAGGAAAGTTTATTGGGAGCTGATTCGGGTGATACATCCCAAATTCTTTTTGGAGATTTGCATGTTCATACGACCTATTCTATAGATGCATTTACTCTAGAGCTACCGATGATGGGTCTTCAGGGCGCGCATGATAGCTCCATGGCCTGTGATTTTGCTAGATATTGTGCAAATCTTGATTTCTTTAGTTTTAATGATCATGCTGAGGGTCTTACTCCAGATCATTGGCGTGAACAGAAAAAAATTATTCAACAATGTAATATTTCAAATGAAGACTCTGTAACTAACGATTTAGTGGTATTTCCAGGATGGGAATGGACACAAATTGGGACTACCAAAGAAAATCATTGGGGTCATAGAAATGTTATTTTTAAAGATATTCAAAACCTTCCTGCAAGACCAATTGGTTCTAGGACCCCTGGTTCTGGATTGGGAGTTTTTGATACTACTGAACAAGCTGTAAGTGCACGATGGTTGGATGTATTTAATTTTAAGCGTTATTCAGACTTAAAATGGCTCCTCAATGAGGTTAGGAATATACCTTATTGCGAGGAGGGCGTTGCTTCTCAAGATCTTCCCCTTGATTGTTATGAATATGCTAAAACACCCAGAGATTTATTTTCTAAGTTAGATGAATGGAATTTAGATAGCATTGTCATTCCTCACGGACAATCATGGGGCTATCATGTCCCATTGGGAACCTCATGGGATAATCGCTTGAATCATGAAGGTCATGATCCAAGCAAACAAATCCTTCTAGAAATTATGTCTGGGCATGGCAACAGTGAAGAATATAGAGACATTGCTTCGGTTAATTTTATTCAAGATAATACAATGAGCTGCCCTGAGCCAACTGATGACTTTCTTCCATGTTGTTGGCAAGCCGGTGAAATGCAGAAAAAACGTTGCGATGGACTCACAAAAGATGAGTGCGATGCAAGGGTGGAGCTTGCAAAAAAATATACTTTGGCTGGGGGCCCATACACTAATATGGTATTTCCTGAGGCCAAGCCTGAGGAATGGTTGAGCTGTGATCAATGCACTGATTGCTTTAAACCAGCATTTAACTATAGACCCAAACAATCTGCTCAATATGCTTTAGCTATTTCTAATTTTGAAGAATCTATTGAGTCTCCTCAAAGATATAATTTTGGATTTATAGCCTCAACAGATGATCATACCGCAAGACCTGGAACAGGTTATAAGCAATATGAAAGACGAAAGATGACTTTTGCCACTGGTGTTAAATCAAAAATATGGGAGTATCAGTATGAAGCTGAAGATCCAAGCTTCCCTGAAATTCCAAAAATTACACCCGGTGAAAGTCAGCCTGATAGCGAGAGAGTTTCAAGTTTTGTATATCCTGGTGGTATTTTAGCTGTGCATGCTAAGGGAAGGGGCAAGGATGAAATTTGGGCAGCTCTAAAAAATAAAAATGTATACGGCACAAGCGGCCCCAGGATTTTATTATGGTTTCATTTAATAAATTCTCCTGAGGGTCCAGCTCCAATGGGTTCTGAAATTACAATGAGTCAGAATCCAAGATTTATTGTTAGAGTTGCAGGCAGTTTTAAGCAAAAACCTGGTTGTTCAAATGAATCAATAGATTCTCTTTCAGCAAAGAGGTTAGACTATCTTTGCGCAGGTGAGTGTAATAATCCAAGCAATGAAAGAGAGGTTATTGAGAAAATAGAAGTTATTAAAATTACGCCACAAATATATGCTGGTGAAGCAGTCAGCCCTCTGATACAAGATCCATGGAAGACAATTCCATGCCAAGGCACTGGTGAGTGTATTGTAGAATTTGAAGATCAAAATTTTTCTAGAGACAGTGTTTATTATGTAAGAGCAATACAGAACCCTACACCTGCAATTAATGGATCACCTCTATCTCAGAGAGGTAGTTTTGAACTTTGCAAGGGAAGCTTTAGGACTGATTTCAATGATGATTGTTTAAGCATGACTAACGAGAGAGCTTGGTCATCTCCGATTTATGTGGATAAGCCTTAAATAGCTTGATGCTTAATTTGATTTGCAGTTGAACGTTTTATTTTAATTAATTCAGCAATTTTGAAATATAAATTCTCTTCATAGGCATCAACCACCGAATCAGCAGCAACCAATTCCCAAAGCACTTTTAATAATTCAATTTTTTCTTTATCAGAATAAGAATCATTAATTTTTTTTATAGAAGGATAGAAGGAAACCGATTCTTCCGTCTCGTCAATAATTTTTTTTACAATTGTGGTAGCCTTTTCATCTTCTGTGGCTATTTTATCTGCTCTTTTTTTTATTCGTTTTAATTCTGACTTATCAAGAGCGCCATCACTTATTGCAATTTCGAACATCAATCTTAACGCAGCATCTGATTTATGCGTATTGATGACTTCAAGCGACTGTTTTTTTTTAAATAAGTTTTTAAGCATTGTAATTATGAAATCATCTTGATTAAGTATTTTTTAGTAAATGGCATAAATGTACTTATTAAAATTAAAAAATCAACATATAGAGATTGTTTTTGAATGTACATTTTATCAATTTCTGCTAATTTTGTAGGATCACTCATATCGTACCCTAAGACTTGTGAGAGACCCGTAATTCCTGGTTTTATTTCGTATATACCTTTGGCATTCCTGTTTTGTATAAGATCAATTTGAGAGACAAGCCCTGGTCTTGGCCCAATTAGATTAATATCTCCTTTTAAAACGTTAATAAGTTGGGGGAACTCATCAAGTTTTACTTTTCTAATAAGTTTGCCGCATTTAAGTTTATATTCATTTTCAAGCTTATAAGTGCCGATGTTAGGGGCTTCTATCTTCAAAGTCCTTATTTTAATAATTTTGAAGATGGATTGATTTTTACCAATTCGTTCTTGAATAAAAAGAACAGGCATCCCATCTTCAATCATAATGGCAATGGCAGCAAAAAATAGAAAAGGTGAAATTATAAGCAGTCCAATTATGCAGGTGAAATCCCTTATCATTGTGATAAATTTTTTGTGCAACATTTTGTAAGGTAAAATAAAACTACATTTTAAATCATTTATATGAATATTGCTTTAACAGGATCCTCTGGAATAATAGGGTCAAAACTTTTAAAACATCTTTGTGATCTGGGCCATAAAGTTTTATGCATATCTTCGTCACACTCATCTGATAAAGACAATATTTTTCTTTATGAAGACTTGCAGTCAAAAGAAATTAGTTTTAAAGCTGATTTTATAATTCACTTAGCTTCCACAAATGCTAATTTAGAGGAGTCAGAAATACCTCTTGAGATAGAGCTTCTTAATAAAGCAATAGATTGCATGGAAAATTTAAATTGCAAAAATATTATTTTTTTTAGCACAATCAAGGTTTATGGAGAAAATTCTTTTAATTCTAATTTAATTGATGTTGATGAAAATTTTCCCAAAGCTCCTGGGTCCTCATATGGCCTAGCTAAGGAGCGCTGTGAGCAAGCATTGATTCAGCTCTCTCATGAAAAAAATTTTAATTATCTTATTTTTAGATTACCCCCAGTTTTAATTAATCACCCCAAATCTAATGTTGGGAAGCTATTCCAGTTAGTTGAGAGAGGGATTCCAATTCCGTCATTTCGCATAGGAGATTTGAATCAAAGAAGTTTTTTAAATTTTGAACTTTTGGCTCATGTTGTGAGAGAGGTTATAAATGAAGGAATAATATCTTCAAGCAAGATTTTAAATATAGCTGACAGTGAGGCTATTTCTACAAATGATCTGTTAAGAAGGTTTGGTAAAAGTATTAATAAAAAACCCCGAATCATCTATCTTCCCAATGTTCTTTTTAAGGTCATGATCAGGATAAATCGATTACAATTGATTCTATGCAAATTATTTGGAAATTTTTATTTATCGAATGCAAAACTTAAAAAAAAATTTAATATACCTGAACATTTTTGATAGCCTTGGATTAAAGTCGTGAACATAATTGGAACAACATTAAACTCACTGAATCGACGCCTTAAAACCATTCTAGTTTTATTAAATGATTTATTTTTAGCTTTTGCATGTTGGTTGGTTTTTGGGCCGCCAATGGCAACAATAATTTCTGGACAAAATAAAAATAATTTATTTGAGGTTATATATTCTCAAATATACTCATTTATATTTCCAACAATCCTATTTCTTCTTTACTTTTATTTCTTTGGATATTACCGATCCGTTATTCGTTTCTTTGATTCAAGAGACTCAATTTTGCTTTGTGTTTCCGGCTCTTTGTTATTTGGATTTTCATGGGCAGCATTCTATATTCTTCAACTTGATGTTATTCAAACAAATTTTTTATCCATAATCCTACTCCAAGGACTGCTTCTTTCAGCAGTGCTGTATGCATTTATAAATATTTCAAGAGATGTTGCAAAGTTTTTTTTGTATCCATATGAGAAAGATAAAAATGCAATTCCTGTTGTTATATATGGGTCTGGTGAGTCCGCTCAAGCATTAATTAATATTCTGCAAAATGATTCAACCAAGCATGTAATTGCAATCTTTGATGACTCATCTGTCTTGAAAAACTTTCTGATAAATAATATTCCAATCATTTCAAGTTTTAAAAAATTAGTTGAGCTCAAATCTAAGCATAAAAAACTTCAAGTTCTTCTTGCTATCCCGAATATAAAAACCGAACAAAGAAGAAAAATTATTTCCGATCTTGAGACTATCAAAGTTGCAGTCAGAACAGTGCCTTCACTAGCTGAATTAATTTCTGATGAAAAAAAATTAAGTGACATACAAGAACTTTCAATTGATGATATTTTGCCAGGAGCAAGAATCTCTAATACTGATATTTTTGAAGCATACTCAAAAACTTTTTTTATTTCAGGGGCTGGTGGGTCAATAGGCGCAGAAATTTCAAGGCAATTACTTTTAGCTAATCCCAAAAAAATTATCTTGTATGAGTTTTCAGAGTTCAATCTTTATCAGATTACAAGAGAATGTTCTGCCCTTATAAATTCAAAAGATTTAGATACATTAATTATTTCAATACTTGGGGATATTAGAGATATCAATCATTTAAATAATGTATTCAAACGGTTTAAAGTAGATCACATATATCATGCTGCTGCATATAAGCATGTTCCCCTTGTTGAGGATGAGAATAATCTAGCCATTGCGGCTGAAAATAATATTCTTGGCACCTATAATTTAGCTCAAGTTGCAGTTAATAATAATGTAGAGTCTTTTGTAATGATCTCTACTGATAAGGCCGTTCGACCTACTAATATAATGGGCGCTACAAAGAGATTTGCAGAGATAATAATTCAATCAATAAATGCAAGCTCAGATACTACAAGGTTAAGTATGGTCAGATTTGGAAATGTCATTAACTCCTCTGGTTCAGTAATACCATTATTTTTAGATCAAATCTCTCAGGGTGGCCCAGTAACTGTCACTGATAAAGATGTTATGAGATATTTTATGACCATCCCTGAAGCCTCAAGCTTAGTTTTGCAGGCTGGTGAAATGTCAACTGGAGGTGAAGTTTTTATACTTGATATGGGTGAGCAAATAAAAATTTATGATCTTGCTAAAAAACTAATTCATTTATCTGGTAGAAATTGTGTTGATGTTGATGAGCAATTTGATGATGGCATTCAAATTCTAGAGGTCGGTTTGCGACCAGGTGAAAAAATGTATGAGGAACTACTTATTTCTGGGTCTGAAATTAAAACTGAAAATCCAAAGATTTTCAAAGCAAATGAATCTTATATGCAGCTAGATCATCTTCAACCAATAATTGAGCAAATGAAAGAGTCCATTAAGAATTATGATAATGCAAAGATTTTAAGAATACTTGCAGAAAATGTTGAGGGTTTTAAAAGATGAAAAAAAATAAAATTTTAAATTTCATTTCTTTCTTTGTATTCTTTCATCCTTTCTTGCCTGCTCAAAATATAGATAATCTAGTTTTAGAATCAGGGTTTAAAATTTCTATATTTGCTAAAAATTTGAGTTCTCCCCGTCAAATTGCTCAAGGCAAGAATGGTACTATCTTTGTTGGAGAGCGCACAGGACAAATCATAGCTTTAAGTGATACAGATCGAAATGGGCAAGCAGATGAGAAAAAAATTATTGCAGAAGGGTTAGAGTATTCAACTGGCATAAGTATATTTAACGGAGATCTATATTTCTCAGAAATTAGCAAAATATGGAAAATAGAAAATATTGAAAGCTGGTTAAATGAAAATAATTTGAGCTCAGGCCTCCCAAAAAAAATTCTTGTCACAGATCAATTGCCTAGTGATAAATGGCATGGTTGGAAGTGGTTAAAGCATGATGAGCAGGGAGGTTTATATTTTAATGTTGGAGCTCCTTGTAATATTTGTTTATCTAAAAATTCACAATATGCATCTATTTTAAAAATTAAGAATGGTGAATGGGAGCATGTTGCAAGAGGAGTCAGAAATAGTGTTGGATTCGACTTTCACCCCGTAACTCAAAAACTTTTTTTTACAGATAATGGAAGAGATTGGCTGGGTGATGACTCTCCCTCATGTGAATTAAATAGAGTAGATCAAGACGGTCAATTTTTTGGTTATCCATTTAAACATGCTACCAATATAATGGATCCAGAGTTTGGCAATTTTAATTCAGGTTTTGATTATGTTGATCCAATTTTAGAGCTTGGCGCTCATGTCGCACCAACTGGGGTAGCATTTTACAACGGATCAATGTTTCCTCCACAAATGAAAAATAACTTATTTATTGCACTTCATGGTTCCTGGAATAGATCTAGCAAGGTAGGGTATAAAGTGATCAGAGTAAGTTTTGACAAAAATGGGAATGTTAAAGAATCAAACGATTTTATTTCAGGTTGGTTAAAAGATGAAAGTGTATCTGGAAGGCCTTCTGCTCCTTTCATATTGAGTGATGGCAGCATGCTGTTATCAGATGATAAAGCTAATGTTATTTATCGCATTACTTATGAACAATAGATGCCAGATTTAGATTCTTGCCTACAAATAGCTAAATCCGCTGCATTGCTTGCTGGAGATTATCTCAAAGAACAGCAAACAAAGAATTTGAAAATTCTTTCAAATAATGCAAGAGATCTTAAGCTTCAGATTGATATTGATGCCGAAGAAATCATTAAAGAATATATTACACAAAAAAGCTCTTTGCCAATTTTAGCTGAGGAATCTGGTAAGAGCGGTGATCTAGATGAGTTTTTCTGGGTAGTGGACCCGTTAGATGGAACATCAAATTTTTTAAGAAATATTCCAATTTCATGCGTTTCTATATCTCTGATGCAGGGCTTAACGTCTGTTATTGGAGCAATATTTGATTTCAATAATTCTGATTTATATTATGCTCATAAAGACTCCAAGGCTTATGTAAATAACTTGGAACTATCTGTGTCTTCTTTAAACCTAAAAAAAGAATCCACTTTGGTCACTGGAATACCTGCTAAGGATAATTATTCTGATGAGGAATTTAAAAATATGATTTCCGATTTTCAATCTTGGAAAAAAATTAGGATGATTGGATCGGCGGCGATGGCATCAGTATATGTAGCTTCAGGAAAAGCAGAGGCATATAAAGAAAATGGTATATTTTTGTGGGATATTGCTGCCGGAGCGGCAATTGTAGAAGCGGCTGGCGGACAGATTTCAATCAGTAACTTGCAGCCTGACTTTAGGGTTGATGCAAACTTTACTAATAAAAATTTAGAAAAATAAACAACCATTAAATAAAGTTTAATATGGGCATTTAATAATTGAAAAGATTCATCAATATATTGTAGAGACTTAAATGATTAAAGGAATAATTTGGTTTAGAACTGATTTAAGGATTGATGATAATCCAGCATTATTAAGTGCGCTCACTCAATGTGAAGAAGTTGTAGGACTTTATATTTTTTCGCAGACACAATGGGATCATCACAATGAATCAAATATTAAGCATGAATTTTTAATAAATAATTTAAATGCTCTAGAGCAATCTCTTGCAAAATTAAATATTCCCCTAGTAGTAATAAATACCGAATCATATAAAACTTTATCAAAAGATTTATGCTCTTTTTTAGTTGAGGAGAATATAGATCATGCATTTTGGAATAATGAATTTGGGTACAATGAGGCTAAGAGAGATCAAAGCGCGATAGAGGCCTTAGAAAAAGTCAATATTCAGACTTCCCAATTTCATGATCAGGTGATCTACGAGCCAGGCTTTCTAAGGACCGGTCAAGGAAATCCTTTCTCAGTTTTTACACCTTTTAAAAGACGATGGGTTGAAAACTTTGAGATGGATTTCTTGGATATTACTCAACTCCAACCAGCAAAAAAAAACTCTTCAACTAAAAGCAATTTATCCAACTTAAAATTTGTTAAATCTCATTTAGTAAATATTAATCTTTGGCCTGCTGGTGAAGCAGCTGCTCAAGAAAGACTTTCAAGCTTTCTTAATTCAAAGGCAAGACTATATAACGAATCAAGGAATTCTCCGATTATTGACGGGACAAGTAGAATATCACCCTATCTAGCTCTTGGTATTCTCTCCCCTAAAAGATGTATCTTGGAAGGCTTAAAACTCAATAATTTTGAGTTTACATCAGGCAATAAGGGAATTTGTAAGTGGATTGATGAAATTGTTTGGAGAGAATTTTACCGAAATATCATGCATTCATTTCCTAAAGTAAGCAAGAATCAACCTTTTCAAGACTATACAAAATCTATTCAGTGGCGACATTCAAGCAAAGATCTCGAAGCCTTTTATACTGGCAAAACAGGCTTTCCTATTGTTGATGCTGGCATCAGACAAATGCTTTCAGAAGGATGGATGCATAATCGGTTAAGGATGGTGGTTGCAATGTTTTTTACAAAAAACATGCTCCACGACTGGAGACTTGGAGAAAAATTTTTCATGCAAAACTTGATAGATGGAGATTTCTCTTCTAATAATGGAGGATGGCAATGGAGCTCCTCAACTGGCACAGATTCAGCACCTTATTTTAGGATCTTTAATCCAATTACCCAGTCACAAAACTTCGATCCAAAAGGGGAGTTTATTAAAAAATTTATTCCTGAATTAAAAGACGTTCCTGTTGCGCAAATTCATCAGCCAAAATCTGATCTTTTTTCATCTTCTAACTATCCTGAGCCTATACTTGATTTAAAAGAATCTCGTGTCAGAGCCATTCAGGCATTCAAAGATGCCAGAGAGAATGCCAG
>Ga0255773_10004179_pt1 | contig 12321 bp, 10 predicted proteins | sample 011ome_17_FD_179971 | JGI IMG/M metagenome (GOLD analysis project Ga0255773, IMG submission 179971) | Coastal salt marsh microbial communities from the Groves Creek Marsh, Skidaway Island, Georgia - 011502XT metaG (version 2) | ecosystem: Environmental > Aquatic > Marine > Intertidal zone >...
AATAAATTAATATTCAAAAATCACTACAAAATGCCAGCTCCACAAAAAGAATCTGAGAATTGTGTTGCTCACAATGGTTCAATTATACCGGTAGAGGGAAGGGATATTTTTGTTCAAGCTTGGTATCAAGGCGGCATATCAATTATGGATTTTACTGACTCTTTAAATCCAAAAGAGATTGCTTACTTTGATCGAGGCCCCATTGATGAAAATAACTTAATTACTGGAGGTTATTGGTCTGCATATTTCTACAATGGAAAAATTTATGGAACTGAAATTGTAAGAGGTCTTGATGTTTTTAGGCTTGTAGAGAGTGATTATCTCTCGCAAGATGAAATAGATTTTGCAGGCACAGCTAATCCAGTTTTTGGCCCTAAGAAGATTTTTAATCCTCAGCAACAGTTCCCTATGGGTTTGAGTTCAACAGAATAGAAATGAAATTTTTTTAGTTGTAAACTAATCAATCAATTTTAAAACAACCTTGATTATGAAAATTAAGCTATTACATATATTTTTAACAACTGTTTTGTTAATTGGATTTCCATTAATGTCAGATGACACAGTTAACAAAAGCCCTTCAGACACCAGAGAATATAATATTTTTACTCTTAAAAATGGAATAGATGTTGTTACTGTAAGTGACCCAAACTTAGTAACTTCTGCTGCAACCCTAAGTGTTGGTGTTGGAGCATTTCAGGATCCTGATGATGCGCAAGGCATAGCGCACTTTCTTGAGCATATGTTATTTATGGGTTCCAAAAAATATCCTAAACCCAATGAATACATGCAGTTTATCCAAGAAAATGGAGGCGATACTAACGCTTTCACTGCTGCTGAACAAACAACTTATTTATTTTCAATTAATAGTTCTAAGTTCGAGCCTGCCTTGGATAGGCTAAGTTCATCTATTAAAGATCCATTATTTGATCCAACTATGGTTGGTAAAGAGATAAATGCAGTTAATTCAGAGTGGTTGCTAAATAGGCAAAGTGATTCATTTATCCAGCAAAGAACAGCAGGCAATACCGGCAATCCAGACCATCCAAGAACAAAATTGGGCGTAGGGAACAAAGATACACTTTCTGATAGTGAGAAGATACTTTTAAAGAAATTAAGAAATTTTTATAAGCAGTATTACTCTGCAAACCTTATGAAATTAGTGCTTGTTGGCAAACAAAGTCCAAAAGAGCTTAAAAAATTAGCAACTAAATATTTTTCTAAGATTAAAAATAATAATGTTGATAGACCTATTACAAACACTATCTCATATCGTGAACAAGATCTAGGAAAAAATATTTATATCAAAAGTAAAGTTAAAGTCCCTGAATTGGTTATTGAATTTCCTATCAAAAATAACATTGCATTATGGCAATCTAAACCAAATGAATACATTGCAATGTTGCTTAATTCGCAAGAACCTAACTCTTTGATGAGCTCTTTAAATGAAGAGGGTTATATTGAAGAAGGCTCATCTAGCATTGATCCTAATGCTTGGGGAGCAGATGGATCAGCTTTTATTTCCTTCACATTAACTGAAAAAGGTCAGATAAATAAAAATGCCATTATTGCAAATACGTTTAAATACATTGATCTAATTAAATCCCAGGGCATCAATAAAGAATATTTTGATGAACTCGCAGGCATCAATCAAATTCAATTTGAAGATTATAGGACTCCAGAAGCGCTTAATTTGGCAATTGGATTTGCCTTTAATATATTTGATGTCCCATTAAAAAATCTTATTGATTATAGATATGTTACTTCAGAATATAAGCCTGAAGCTATCAAGGATGTTTTATCAAAAATGAAACCTCAATTTGCAAGAATTTATCACATCAGTCCAGATGAAGAAATTAATGTTACGCTTGAATATGCTGATGGTGGCTATAGAGTTACTGATTTAGCTCTTGATCCACAGAGCTCAAATGACATCTTTGCCAAGCTTCAACTGCCTGAACCACAAATTATAAATCTAGACGTTGATGATGCAGTATTTGCCTCAAGCGGCGATTATAAGGTTCCAAAAAAAATATTTGATGAGCCTGGCGTACAAGCCTTTTTATCGCACACTCAGAATTTTATTGGCAGAGAAGGGGTGTTGGTTGTAAACCTTAATTCACCCGTTCCTTCTCTAAGTGCTGAAAATCTCACTTATGCTTTTATTTCCAATGCTGTTTTCAGGAAAAAACATAGATTGATTTTTCAAAGAGCATTTCAGCGAAGCGGGGTAAGTATCTTTTCAAATTATGATGACAACGGTAATACAACATTTGGCTTGGTCGGCAGAACATCCACTCAAATAAAAAATGCTACTGATTTATTAAATAAATTTGCAAATTTTCAATATACTGAGCGTGATTTAAAGGACGCTGTTAAAGCTTTAAGGGATTCATTTGACAGTATCTCAGAACAGGGAATATCAGCTCAGTTAAGTTACTATGCAGCTACAACGACAAAACAAGGACCATTTTTTTATTCAAAAAAGGAAATTTCAGCTGCGCTTGATAAGGCCACAGTAACTGGCTTAAATCAATTTCATAATGATTATATTAATTCAGTGTATGTAGATATTTTTTCTCATGGCATAGAAACTCCTGAGAAAATAATCAGTTTTGCTAAAGATGTAAGAAATATTATAGGTGATACTAATCAGTCCTCTCGATGGCGTTTAAGTGAAAATTTTAAAGTTGTTGCTGGCACTGGTCAGATCACAAAAGTAAGCACACCAAAAAATGGAGTTGGTATTTCTGATATTTATATTTATCCAGAAAAATCTCTAGAAGTTGAAGCAAGGTTTGCGATGCTAAATAAGTTATTTAGTCCATCATTTTTTAATGAACTGAGAACCAATCAGCAGTTAGGCTATGCTGTTTTTAGTTTAGATTATGAAATACATGATTATCCAACTATAGCAATGACAATCGTGAGTGATAATTCTGAACTACAAGATCTCAAAGAAAAAATGATGAATTTTCAGTATGGATTTGCTGCGGCTTTAGAAAATATTGACCCCAAAACAATAAAAAATGTCAAAACAGCTCTTTTAGAGGATTTAACCCAAAAACCTGAAAATATTTTTGTTGAAGTTGCTCCATTGATTGGGGACTGGGAGGATGGAAATTATAAATTCGATACCAGAGACAAGGTTGTAAATTATATTTCTAGCACCTCAAGACAAGACCTAATTAATCTAAATAATAATTTTGTTCTCAATGGACAGTTTATGAACTTAACAGTTCAGATAAAAGGCAAAGATTTTAAGGATACTCCGTATTTCTCTTGGGGCGCATTAGATTAAATAAAAATGATAATAGGCGTCCCAACTGAGCTAAAAAATAATGAGCATAGAGTTGGCTTAACCCCAAATTCAGTTAAAGCTTTGGTTGGACATGGCCACACTGTAAAAATCCAGTCCAATGCAGGATCTGCAATTGGTTTTACCGATGATCATTATATTAATTCAGGCGCGGAAATTGTAGGATCTGCAGATGAAACTTATTCCTATGCTGAGTTAATCGTAAAAGTTAAAGAGCCAATTGAGGATGAATTGCAGTATCTAAGAGAAGATCTTACTTTATTTACATATCTTCATTTAGCAGGAGATAAATCAAAAGCTAAAGCAATACTGAACACAGGTGTCACAGGCATAGCTTATGAGACCGTAACTGCTGAAAATGGTGGCTTGCCTTTGCTTGCTCCAATGAGTGCAATAGCAGGTCAATTGAGCTTTGTGGTTGGATCCTATCATCTTCTCAAGCCAAACAATGGAATGGGTACTTTGATCGGTGACCTTGATTCAAGAATCGTAACTGTTATTGGTGCTGGTGTTGCTGGCAGAGAGGCAATAACCAAAGCTTTAGACAATCATGCCAGAGTAAAGGTAATAGATTTATCTCAAGAAAAACTTGATTCACTGAGAGAAATTTACGGAAATGATAATATTGAATATATTATTTCTAATAGTAATTCTGTAGAAGATGCGATCTCTCAATCTGATTTGGTGATTGGGGCAGTTTATGTCGTGGGCAAAGAGGCTCCTATAGTTGTTAGCAAAAAGATGCTTGCAAAAATGAACCAGGGCAGCGTGATGGTTGATATTTCTATTGATCAAGGAGGTTGTTTTGAATCTAGTAAGGCTACGGATCATGATCATCCAACTTTTCTTGAGGATGGTATCTTGCATTACTGTGTAACTAATATGCCTGGAGCTGTTCCCTTGACTGCCTCAAATGCTCTTAACAAAGCAACACTTCCTTACGTTCTAGAGCTAGCTAATAACGGTATTTTAAATGCTCTTGAAAAGAATATGCATCTTCAAAATGGGCTCAATATTTCTCAAGGAAAGGTTATGCATGAAGCCTTGAAAGGCATTCTGATCAACTAATTAAACTGTTATTTTAACTAGAGCATCTCTTGCGTCCGCAATTGCTCCATGAATATAACCAATTGAAGTGCAATCACCTATGCTTGTGTGTGGAATATTCAATTTGCCAAGCATCTTTGAAAGGCTAAAATTTGCATTTGCTCCCAGAGCTATAATCACTTGATCCATGTTGAAAGTTTTTTCCATATCTTCATGATCAACGGAAACCTCTTGACGACGAATCTCATTGATATCAACATTGGTTAAAAGATCTACACCATGCTCTTTTAGTAAATGCACTACTCTTGAGCGTCTAACAATGCTCAGATTAGGACCCAATGTTCCTGTTGGCTCTAATACCTTTACTTTTCTTCCTCTCTCTACTAAAAACTCGGCTAACTCTAATCCAACTAAATCTCCACCAATGATAATAATATTTTTTGATAGGGGCATCCAAAGTTTACTCAGAAATCTGAGGGCATTTATATTTCTTAATAATTGAGAGGTCCTCCCAATTTTTAAAACTATTTGTTGCAAATATGAAAGTTTTTTAATTGCATGTTTATTAGAACCAAATAAAAGACCTCTTAATTCCTCACCATCAAAAACATTTTTTCTATCTTTTCCTTTGATAGTTGGCGCATCTCTATTTGCTCCAACTGCCACAACTACATGATCAGGATTAAAAGCCTTAATCGCTTCTGGCGTGGCTAAAGTATTCATTCTAATTTTAACTCTTAGCTCAGATAATGAATTTTTTAGATAATTGATCAGATGTCCATTTGGTTCATATGCCAAAGCTGCAACTCGAACAGTTCCGCCAAGATCTTTATCTTTTTCCCATACCTCTACATCATGGCCTTGCATAGCAAGCAATCTTGCAACTTCCATTCCGCTTGGACCAGCTCCAATTACTAAGATTTTCTTTCGATCAGCACTCGAGCAGATAATATTTTCATTACGATGCTCATTTCCAAGTTGTGAGTTCACTGCACATTTCATGGGTTTATTAATAAAAATTTGACTAACGCAAACATAGCAATAGATACAAGGACGAATGAGATGCTCTTGGCCTGAGATAATTTTATTAGGCAATCTAGGATCAGCTAATAATTTTCTTCCCATGGCCAAAAAATCAAATTCCTTATTTTTTAAACCTCTTTCTGCTACATCAAGCTCAATTCGGCCAACAGCAACTATGGGAATAGATAACCTTTTTTTAGCCATCCTTATAAATTCTAAGAATCCACCAGGCTCATGGACAAGAGGAGCTTCAGTAAAAGCAATGCCTTTACTAGTATTGCCATAGGCGCTCACATCAATTGCATCAGCACCAGCTTCTTGCGCTAATGATGCTGTGATTAAAAAATCATCTGGAGTAATACCGTTTTCAATGCGATATTCATTAGCATCCAATCTAACCAGGATTGGAAAATCTTCTATTTGTTTTTTGATTTGCGAAATAATTTCAACAAGTAATCTTGCTCTTTTTTCAGGAGTGCCTCCATATTCATCTGTTCTTTTGTTTACAGCCGGCGAGAGAAAACTTGATATTAGATACCCATGACCGGCATGAATTTCAATTGCATCAAAATTTGAGGCTTTAGCTCGTTTTGCCGCATCAACAAAATGCTGAACCTCATTTTGGATTTCGGTAACTGATAACTTATGATAGCGAGGCCCTTTCCCATCCGGTCCCCCAGCTTTAATAAAATTCATGATCTCATCTTGAGTCAATAGACCAAACATATCGCTTGGTTGTGATCTTGGTATTGAAGGTACTGGAATAGGCCTGCCTGCAATGACATCCTCTTGAGCAATTTTACCGCTGTGATTAAGTTGAGCAGCTATTTTTGCTCCATGTTGGTGTATTCGTTGAGTGAGTGATTGCAGGGTTGGAATGAATTCATCTTTTGAAAAACCTATCATATTTGGCATGGATGCTCCTGCAGGCCAAGTAATGGCTGAGGTTTCTAAAATGATTAATCCAATGCCACCCTTGGCTCTTTCTTCATAGTAGGCCGCTAGTTGCTCTGACGCATGACCATCCTCTGAAGCAAAATTCGACCCCATTGCTGCCATGATCATTCTATTTTTTAATTCTAAATTTCCTATGAATGCAGGAGAGGATAATAAAGGATGTTTATTTTTTTGATTCATTTCGTAAATTCACATAAAAAAAAATTTCATATATATTAATTAAAAGATTTAATTCTAGGTGATTAGTATGAGTGATATTGATAGCAAAATTCAAGAAATCCTTGATAAGGAATCCATTAGAGATTTAGTTAACTTGTATTGTCGAGCTGCTGATCGACACGATCATGAATTAATGCGACAGCTCTATCATGAAGATGCTTATGATGATCATGGATCTTTTTTTAAAGGCAAGGCAATGGAATTTATTGATATGCTTCCAGAGATACAAAAATCGATGGGTATTTTGCATCACAATGTTACGACTCATAATATTAAGTTAATGGGCAATAAAGCAGAGGGAGAAACTTACATAATCGCTTTTCACCAAGTGTTGGCTGAGACTGGCAATTTTGATGTGCTGATTGGCGGCAGGTATTTTGATGAATACCAAAAAAGAGATGGAATCTGGAAATTTTCTAGCAGGGCAGTTGATGCGGATTGGGCCTATGTCAATGATCCCTCACAAGTCGACTTGCATCACCCTATGATTGAAGGTGCTAACATTGGAACATCCAATCATGAAGATCCGTCCTATAAGTACCTTCAGAGTTTCAAGAGAGGAAAGAGATTACTAAATTAATTGGGTCAATTCTCTAAAATGTTTTCTACAAAAAACTTTATAAGAGTCATTGCCACCAATTTTAATTTGATCCCCATCTTTGACCACATTGCCTTTTTTGTCCAAGCGAACAACCATAATTGCTTTTCTGCCGCAGTCGCAAACTGTTTTTAATTCAATCAAATTATCTGCTAGGGCAAGCAATTCTGCACTACCTTCAAAAAGTTTGCCTTGAAAATCAGTTCGAATTCCATAGCACATAGATGGTATGTTTAACTCATCGCTTATCTTGCAAATTTGTCTAATTTGTTCTTTGGTAAGAAATTGCACTTCATCAATTAAAATACAGCTAATAGTCTTTTTATTTTTTTCCTGAGATACAAAATCAAAAAAATTAAAATCTGAGTCAACAGAATGTGCATCAGCAATTAAACCAATTCTAGAGTGAATCTTTCCATTATTACTTTCCGCATCAATCTTAGGTAGGAACAAAAGTGTTTCCATGCCTCTTTCATGATAGTTGTAGTTTGATTGAAGCAAGGCAGTTGATTTGCCAGCATTCATTGTAGAATAGAAGAAGTGTACCTTAGCCAAGGATCAGTTTTGTATAGGTTCTGAATAAAATTGGCTGACCCATTTACGAAATTTATTAATGGGTCCGTCACCGTCGCAGAGGATTGGATCAGCAACATAGCTTTTGTTATCCCATATAGGCATGTCATCCAAAACTCCATTAGCAATTCCATCAATGATTGCCATGCCAAGTTCATCTTCAATATCTTTGGAAACCCTCATAGACCATCTTAGAATTGAGTGAGAGTTATCCACCGGGCATGATGCATTGACCATTATAAATTCTCCTCCACTTGGAGGAAGATTTATCATCTTTAAACCAACTGTGCCTAGGCCCCATGATTCTCTAGTAAAAGTTGTTGTGAACATTCCATGATCCTTAACCTTATGCTCTTCTGAAACGCTATCATTGCTTGGATCCATTAATGTTTCTGCAATTGTTTTTTTGTATATTCCCTCAGTAATTGCCTCAGTTTCTGGAAGGCTGGGCGACCCATGGACTTTTGGAAAATGAGCTTGATCCACATCATTCTCAGCTATTTCTTGTAAAACAGTGTTGATGTTGTAATCGTAGTGATAAACCCTGCCCCACTTTTCATCGTCTCCATTAAAGCCTTCTATTACAGGAACCTCCCAAGTCGGTTCTTCTTTATGGAGATGATGCCATGCCCAAATAAAGCCATTAACTTCTACCACAGGATAATTAAAGATTTTAGTTTCTTTAGCTTTGGGTGGAAAATTTTTAGCATAAGGGATTTCAGCGCATGATCCGTCAGCATTCCACCTCCATGCATGGAAAGGGCACTCGATGGTTTCACCTTTTACACATCCACCTTCACCGAGGTGCGCTCCTAAATGAGGACAAAATGCATCTAATACAGTTGGTATCCCGCTTTCGGTTCTAAAAGCAACTACTTCTTTTTCGCAAAACTTTAGGGATTGCACGTCTCCAACCTTTAACTCATGACTTCTTGTGATGCAAAACCATCCGTTTGGCATTGGAAATGGAAATTCTTGTTTTGGCATTATTTCTTCCTTAGCTATTTAATAGTTGATTTAAATTATAGTTGTTTAAAAGTATTTTTAAAAATAGATATTTTAATCATGATTTCACTATTAATTATTTGAATCAACACATTTTTTCTTAAAAGCACTATATTTAATTACGAGTTATATTATTGTTAAATATATTTTATAAACTGTATGATTAATTAAACGTTGGGAGAAAAAACATGACACAACTTAGATTTGTTAAAACACCTGAGCAGTTAATCGAGGCTGCAGAAAATAATTTAGAATTTTTTGATGCAAATATGCAGGCAATCAAAGCTTGGTATAAAACTGAGCCAGGGCTCATTGAGCAATTAATTCCAGCACCATTAGAGCCTCACGCTGATCCAATGGTTCGAATCGTTATCTCTCGAGTATTTGTTGATTTAAATGGTGGAATGGACTTTGGAGCTGCTACTTTTGGCGTTAACTGCATGTACAAAGGCAAAGAAGGCATTTATGAAATCACTATGCCGATGGAGACAGAGGGGGTTGTCGTTGGCGGTAGGGAGACTTATGGTGAGCCCAAGAAAATAGCAGATGTAACAGCTGAAAAAAATGGTGATGACTGCCTTGCAACTGTTACTAGACACGGCATCACATATTTGGAATTAAAAGGTAAAACGACTGATTCTTTGGAAACATCTTCCTTTACTGATGACGTATATTGCTTCAAGGTGTTTCCTTCTTGTGAGCAACATAAAGCAGTAGACCAAAATCCCTTATTGGTAAAAATTAATATGCATAGGACACAATCAGTACACACAAAACTGGATGGAGAAATCATACTCAGAGAATCGCCTGTAGATCCAGTTGTTGATCTTCCAGTCAAGGAAATGGTTTCTTTGGTTTGGGAGGAAGGAACTTCATCTTCAAATGCATCAGTGATGGAAGAAGTTGATGCAATGTCATATGTACCATTTATGCATTCTAGATATGATTCTGCTTAAGGACTTATTTTAAGGGCTTATAATGAAAGATTTTAATGGCAAGCTAGCGGTTGTTACTGGCGGTGCATCTGGTGTAGGTTTTGCTATCGGTGAAGCTTTGGCAAAACAGGGCGCAAGAGTTGTTTTAACAGATATTGAAAAAGAGAGCCTTGAAAATTCCGCCGCATTGCTCACCAGTAAATCTCTTGATGTCTACTCTAAGGTTGCTGATGTTTCTGATTTGAAGTCTATGCAAGAACTCGCTAGTTGGTGCCTCTCTGAACATGGTTCAGTTCATTTGCTTTTTAATAACGCTGGAGTTGCGCCTGCAGAATTATTACCAATTTGGGATACAAAGCCGAACGATTGGCAATGGGCCTATGGAGTAAATGTTATGGGAGTACTTCACGGCATTCAGGCATTTGTTCCGGGGATGCTAGCTCATGGTGAAGAATCACGGGTAATAAATACATGTTCAGGCAATGGCGCATTTATCAATTTGCCTTCTACCCCAATCTATACATCATCTAAGGCTTCAGTCTCTAGCATTACCGAAGTTTTAAAACTTCAACTTGAACAGGCTGAGGCTAATGTGAAGGTTTCGATTTTATTTCCGGGACCCCATACTGTAAGAACTAAACTATTTTCAGCTGAGCGTAATCGTCCCGATGACTTAGCCAGAGACCCAAATGCACCAGATCATCCAATTTCTTCAGTTGAAGATATGCTCGAAATGATGAGCTCCATGGGTATTGAAATGGAAACAACCGAGCCAGAAGAAGTTGCTTCCTTTTGTCTTGACCAAATAAAAAAAGATAAGTACTGGATTAATCCCATCAACGAAAAAAGTGAACAAGCCTTCAAGGACCGCGTTGAATCAATTATCACACGCAGTGATTTACCTAATCCAAATATTTTTTAATTAAATCTCTCATGAGTGTTCAAACCGTCGATCATTTTTTTAATCCATCCTCAAAAGATTTTATTCATGATCCAGTTCCTACCCTTGAAAAATTATGCACTGAGTATCCAATATCCAGATTTGATGCATGGCAAGCCTGGCTTGTTACGGGGCATGCAAACATAATTAAGTGTTTGTTAGACACACGACTTTCCACAGATTTTAATCTTTGGGAATATGCCCCTCCAAAAAAACCAATTGAAGAGATGGATGCATTTGAAAAATTAATGAACAATAATTTATTTTTTCTTGATCGCAAAAATCATCTACGACTCAGAAAATTAGCTCTTCCTGCTTTTTCTCCAAGAATCATGGAGCAAATGAAAGAAAGGTTCTCAGTGTTGGTTAAAGAAAGATTTGATGAAATTGGAACTCCAGATTCATTTAACTTTGCTGCAGAAATTGCAGAGATTATTCCAACTCAAGCCATTGCAAGCTTGGTGGGAATTCCGAGAGATAAATTTCCAATATTTGATTCTTTGGCATATGGAGTGGTAAGGGGTATTAATCCTATGCTCACTCCCGAGGAAAGAAAAGATGCTATCAAGGGTGTTCCTGAAGGCTTGGCATTGCTTAATGAGCTTATCGATGAGAGGAGGGCTAATCCTGGAGATGACTTTTTGTCCACTTTAATTCTTGCTGAAGACGAAGGATCCAAACTATCTAATTTAGAAATGTGTGCACTGGTTGGGGCAGTTCTTGGCGCTGGTTCAGATACGGCAGTTGATCTTCATAGTTACCTAATTAAAAACTTACTACAACACCCTGATCAGTTTGAGTTGCTTAAAGCAGATCCAGAGCTAGTTCAAGGATCGATATCTGAAACTTTGAGGTTTGAATCATCTGGCAAAACAGGCTTAGCAAGGTATGCATCAGAGGATTTAGAGATTAATGGCTGTAAAATTAAAAAGGGCCAAATGGTTCAACTTATAACTAGCACTGCTGGAATGGATTCATCCATCTACGATGAACCTAGAAAATTTGATATTCAAAGAGATCATGATAAAAGTATATCCTTTGGACAGGGCCCTCATTATTGCATTGGGGTGACATTGGTGCGTTCGCAAACAGAGGTTATGCTTAATGAGTTATTCAAACGTTTTCCCAATCTTAGTCTAGGAGATGAGATTGTGTATGACTACAAACATCATAATGCTAGGCGAATGGATGTGATGATAGTTAATACAAATCTTTGAAAAATAATTTGAATTATATTTTTACTTAGTCCCGCTAAATCAATGAGTGTTTTTGAAGAAAGAGGGATTACACACTTAGATTTGCATGGTACCAAGCATCAAGATGTTGAATTGCAAGTTATAAATTTTGTATATCAATTTCAAGACCTGCTTCCATTAATAATTATTTGCGGCAATAGCAGTAAGATGATTGATATTACATCCACTGCGCTTACTTCTGTAAATATTTCTTTTTCATCTCCTAGGTTTGGAATTATAAGGGTTGAGGGCGTTAACTGAATCTGATGTATGTTGCAAATATTTACTGGAATTCAATTTATTAAAAAGATAAATCGGGCTTGTTTTATGTAATAATTAATACTTAAGTTAAATTTTAATGGGGAAATTTTATGAGAAAATTCAAATTTACTTTTATGGCTTTGCCTTTGCTACTAACGTTAAATGTTAATGCACAGTCATTTGAAACTCTTGAAGAGGTTGTTGTAACAGCC
>Ga0255773_10004183_pt1 | contig 12316 bp, 5 predicted proteins | sample 011ome_17_FD_179971 | JGI IMG/M metagenome (GOLD analysis project Ga0255773, IMG submission 179971) | Coastal salt marsh microbial communities from the Groves Creek Marsh, Skidaway Island, Georgia - 011502XT metaG (version 2) | ecosystem: Environmental > Aquatic > Marine > Intertidal zone > Salt...
TTCATCCCATTGCGAATAATCGTTGTTTATCATAATATATGGATTGGATGTGCTGCTAGCAGTTTTTCGATATTTAATCGTTTGCAAAACTCCGCCAGCGTCGTAAGCTCGAGGGCCCAAATAAAATCCCGCCTGGCCCGTTACAAGAGCCTTTACCCAAACAGAGAAACGATATAATTTGGACGAATCTATTGAGAATTGTGAGGTGTTCCAACCACCGTCGGCCGCTCCTGGACTAGTGGAAACTGCTTTCCAAACTATATCTAAATCCCCCCATGGGTTAAATTCGGCACTTCGACTATTTTCTGCGGTACTACCATTTTGGACATATGAAGGATACCCGTTGAACGCAGATACATTACCAGCAAAAGCCCCTGCGTCCTCCCAGTTTTCCCAACTAAGTAAATTAGATTTTCTTCCCCTCAGAGAAGAGATACTACCAGCGTCTACATTCATCAATAAGTTGTCTTTTACGGGTCTTGCACCAATTGTTGTAGTCATACTCCAAATCTTCCTCGTTGTGCTTCATAATTTTGCCTGACTTCCGAATCAGTCAAAATTTTATTATGGTAATACATATAACAACCCGTCTTACCCCCCAAATTCCCATAGGTTGAACTCCAACATGCCCATGTCATAATCGAAGCAGAAGTCGACGAGACGTAACCCGCGTTTGATGCAGAAGATTTAAATTCGCCATCAATGTATAATTTAGTGACATGCGCGGCATCAACTCCAGTATCAGTCGCAGTAAACTGATGCCACTCGCCATCACTAGCGCCATAATTATTAGTGATTGATATTGATGAACCACTAGAGGATCGTAAGATTCCATGAGAGGAGCTTGTGCCTCCCGGAGAAAGATAAAAAGCAGCGAAACTTGACCAACCGCCACCATAGATGTTGTCAGCTCTCTGAAAACTCGATCCGTGTTGAAACTTGAACCACGCGCTAAACGAAAAATTTGTTACTTTGCTATATGAAGCGGTGGAAGTCCATCCTGGTTCTCCTCCGTTCACACTAACCTGATCATAAACCCAATCGCCATTTGGTTCTTGAGTAAAGGACATGTTTCCATTTGTTGTGCCGGATGCATTTGGTTGAAACTGCATTGAACCAAAAGTTGCATCGTTAGTAACAAGATTAGATAATCTTGTGCCTGTTGTAATTGTTTGAGTAGCGTCAACGCATTTAGAATTGTTGGGATCTATAAAAACTGCCAACCCGTCAAGCACTATGTTAGAACCAATAGTAGCAGTCATACTCCAAATCTCCCACGATGTGCTTCGAAGTTTTCTTTGACTTCTCCTGCCGTTAATGCTTTGCCGTATAATCGGGCAATATCGATTTGACCAGACCATCCAGAGCTATTTTGAACTGATGATTCAACATTACTACCAATTGCAAACGGCCGAGAAGTTCCATCGCCCCAATTACCAGCAGTAGTTATAGTTGATGATGCATCTAAGGCGCCATTAATATATATGAATGTGTTTGTCCCAGAAGTTACCGTTTTATCGTATGTTACTACAATATGATACCATTTGTTGATATCAAAAATAGTAGAATTAGAATCAATATTAGTAGTTGTCGAATTCGGATTTAAATTAAACCGCACTTTTGAACTCTCCGTTCCTAGTCCGATCAACGACCAATATTCGCTACCGTCTGTAGACAATATTCTTGGTGAGGTACTAGTATTTATTCCGTTTCGCATGACCCATGCTTCAATAGTTATCTGCCCGCTTGGTAAATTCAGAAAAGCGCTCGGATCCTTAGAGATTGTACTTTCTGCATAAGTTACAGAATTGTTTCCATTAAACTGTAGATGTACACCTACAATAAATGGAGGCGTTGATCCTCCAAAAGTACCAGTATAGTTATTTTTGGATAAATCATACAACGTGTTTCCGCTGCCAGGATAGCTCTTTATGTTGGCAGCGTCTACATGAAATACAAGTTTATCGGTCGCTATTTTAGAACCATAATTAATTCCCATTATTATAACGCCATTAAGTGTGCAGAAGTATGATATTCATGAGTGCTGGCGTCATGCCCAGACGCTAAAAGTCTCACGTTATTGCCGTTAACATCAACATCAAACGTAGCCAATTCACTACCGGTAGTAAGCACTGAACCGTATTGTGTTGAGAAAGCATTGGTGCCATTATGGACAACAAGCAATTCTACAATCTGGCGATCTGAACCATCTTCAATAGTTACAATAAATTTAGCACCACCATAAAGCGTTATATCAAAAGAGTATATTTCAGTAAAGGATGTTGTAGCGGCCGACGCTACAGTGCCAAATAATGACGGTCCACTAGTGCCATTAATACTGACATATCCGTTTTGACTAACTGACAATCTCTCTACAAAGTTAGTTGCATTATTTGCAACACCAGTAGCAGCTGTTGAGAAAACGTGTGTTCCATTAATTTGTTGATACTGAGACGCAAAATCGTTGCTAATATACTCCCACCGAGAGTTGGTTACGTCGAAATATGCATTAGAGGACAAGAAAGCAACACTAGTATCTGTGCTGCCAGCCAAAGATGCAGCAGTACCCACTTGCAACACGTCGTAGGCGGTTCCCCAATGCTCAGGAACCACTCCAATCCCCACATTACCGTTATTTCTAATAGTGAATAACTGACCATCGGCGTTATCCACACTGAAAATATCAATATCAACGGTTGCACCACCGCGACCGGACGATAGAAGTCTTAAGACTTCTCCTTCGGTTGCAGCGGGATTTAAACTCTTTAAAAGAACAAGTGGGTTGGTGTCGTTAGTATCTTTCTCCACATGTAATGTACTGGTAGGATTCGTCGTGCCGATACCAACGTTATTGTTCGGCATAAATGCAAAATCTGAGCCGGTCGCCTCAGAACTAAATTCTGTTAAGTTCGCAGTTGCGGTGCCGTCGCCCCAGTTTTTTATATAGAAATTATTACCATTAGCGTTTAGCTTAATTATTGCAGCTGCAGCATTCCCCGTGTTGGAGTTTTGTATTATGATTCCTTTTTCGCTATTAACGTTTCTGAATACGTGTAAAGCTTCGCCAGGAACGCTTGTTCCAATCCCAACATTTCCGTTTTGATGAAACCTAGTACTAAAACCTTCATTACCTGTTCTTATGTCAATGTGTTCAAGAAAAGCATTATCTGAAACGAAATCAATGCTTTGATGCTCAGTACCATCCACTCGCATCTGTAATTTATAAGTAGTGTTGTCCCAATTACCAGTTACGGAAGGCGCTGCTGTCCGAACTTCTTTAAAATCTAGATGGTGTCTTGCGCCTCCAATTATAGTGTGTACTTTCTCGTCACCAGGAGTATCTGTTATGTCTTCTCCAGTAACCTCCAAAGTAGCGTTTGGGTTAGCGTCGTTTATCCCAACCCTATTCGAATTTCTTGCTAAATATAGAACTGTAGATCCAACATCATCATTTTCATGTCTTCGGAATACTAATCCATTGTCGGTGGTACCCGAGGCACCGTCATTATAGATCGAATATCCATAGATCATACCGCCATTAGTATCTCCAGTTTCCGAGAACTGGAGAATATTGGTCATATTACCGTCACCGTTATCACCAGCGCCCAAACGAACAGTCGTAGTTCCTCCGTCTAAGGTGTTCGCCACCGCTTGTACATGAAGGTCTGCTCTAGGATTAATGGCTTTCCCCATCCCAACATGACCATCCGATCGAATAATCATCGAGTCTCTTGGAATACCATACTGAACCGTTCGTGATGTGGTATCTGCCGCTAAATTGTGTGCTGTATCAGCAATTGTGAACTGTGTACTACTCAGTACAGTATCGATAGTATAAGAGCCTGCATAAGTGCCGGCAGTTATTGCAATTCTTTGTCCTACCACAAGAGAAGCAGCTGTATGAGTAACCGTAATTGTCGTAGCATTACCATCAATGTTAGATGTCGTTGCAGTTCCTTGGGTGCTCGTCTCAAAAATGAAACTTTGGACCACTTCGTTATTCAGGCCAATTGGAGCAACATTATTAGCACTGCCGACTTTAATTCTTGCCTGACCCGCAGAGTTCGTATCTGAATTTACAAATACAATTGAACCTCCGGTAAAAGCATCATCCACATCGCTTCTATAAGTTTCAATCGTAAGAACATCTGTAGGTCCGGTGATGCCACCGATTGCTTTAAAATGTGCAGGAGTATATGGTTTCGGTTGGTTTACGGTCAACTGGTTTGCATAGACGGCATTCGACAGGTAGAGGTCTTTCCAGCGACCGCTTGCGTTACCTAAGTCAACAAAATTGTCTGCGACGTTATTCGTGTCCATGCGATGAGGCGCAACAGTATTGCCGCCATCGTTCATGCGTAGACCTACCACGCCAGTGCCTAGAACTAAGTCTTCGTTAAAAGTACCAATACTACCGACTTCTGCGCCGTCTGATTTAATTGAGACAACCGTTCCGGCCGGAATTGTACCCCAGCGATTAAATACAGCAACAGTCCCGTTTTCTCTGGCCACCTGAACGTCTTGACCAGCAATGTATGTAAAACCTTCTTCTGTTGTACTTGAACCTACCGCCGTAGAAGTAGTCCCAACCAACAAGTTGCCGACATCATCAATTCGAACTCTTTCATCTAGAGTTTCATCATTTTCTGAGGTATAGAAAACAAGACCGGTATTTGAACTTGCGTCGGTATCCGACTCCCTTATTGCAGCAATTCCCGCTCCTACAAAACTATTACCTGGCGTAGTCGCATCGTTTCCAGCAATTCTGAACTTAATGCCAACACCTGCTCCTTCCAACTGGTTAATGGAATTGTTATCATCTCTCGAAGAAATTACGACAGGAAAATCAACAAGGTTAGAACCCGAAAGTTGCGTACTGATTTCTAAAAGACCTGATGGAGCACTCACCCCGATTCCAACGTTGCCGGTTTCGCCAACAATTCTCATCCTCTCGGTTCCGTTGTTGATGACGTTATCGTCTACTATAAATACTAAGTCAGCTGTATCGTTGCCGCTGCCGGTGTTAATTGCAGCGATTCTTGCATCAGCAGTTCCTGCTCTCAAGAATAGAGAAGCATATGCTCCTTCTTGCGCTGCATCGTTTTCTACTTTTATTGTTGCTCTAGAAGTAGTTGTACCCAGAGTTGTTTGTGTTCCAGCATTATTGAATGAATCAAAAACATGCAACAGTTCATCAGGATTGGTAGTACCAACACCAAGATTAGAACGAGTACTGGCATTAATGTAGTTTTCGTTGGCAGAAGCACCCAAGTAAGTGTTTACTACACTGCCGTTTGTGCTGATTTTAATACTACCATGGTTGTTGGACTGTCCTATTTGAACAATCGGGTTTGCATTCCCACTATGCTCTAAAATTATTTGCCCGTCTTGTGTTCCTGTAGACTTAACTGATAATTTTTCTACTGTACCCGCAATAGTGCCGATACTCACCTTCCCGCTGGCATCAATGCGCATGCGTTCTGCTAAACTCGTAGCCGCAGTAGTTGCTTTTGTAGCAAAAACTATATCGCCTTTTGCTTCCCCAGAAGCGTTTTCAGTGATATGACCACTAATTGCGCCCCATCTACCTGTGGTTGAATCAGAGGTGTTAAAAACAATTTCGCCTCCAGCGCCTGCTGTAGTTGAGTTTGAAGTTAACAGTATTCTGTTGTTTTTAGCACCTAATGTAGTTGCTGTAGTCGTAGTAGCTCGTAATTCTATTACTGGGGAAGCTGCTTCAACATCAAGAAGCGCAGAAGGCAAATTCGTCCCAATCCCCACGTTGCCGTTCGGTAGCATCCGAGCAACAAATCCGTCCACACCCGCGTTATCAGTAAAGAAATCTATGTATCCTGAATTATTTGCACCTACCGTTCCACCTTGAATTCTGGCAACAGAACCAATATTATTAGAAAAGTTTACAGTTGAAACTACATCATTAACATTATTATTCGCGTGCTTTAAATTTATTTCTGCGCCTGCCGCATCAGCTCCATCGCTGGTTACTGTCATCGATCCACCAGTGAAGGTGCTGGATCCACCAGTGATACCAAGAGGGAAGTTAGAAGTCCATTTGTCGGTAGTTTCATTAAATAACCACTCAGCGCTATCGCTCTCTGGACCACGGTCTATTTTAATACCAGAAAGTCCAGCAGGCGCAGTAATGCCTGGACCTGTTTCACCATCATTTAACGTAATGAAAATGTCTGTTACGTTGAGTTCAGCGGTTCCGGTAGAAGTCTGAGAACCAGCAACTGTCAAGTCGCCAGAAATAGTAACGTTACCTGCTGCATCAATTCTAAATAAATTATTTGTGATAGGAGCAGTAGCAACATCAAAAAGTGCTCCGGATTCATTATCCCAAGTTCCATAAAACAATCCGCCTTGTTCGGTCATTGCTAGTATTGGATGACCGGAGGCCTCGTTTTCTGGAACCTTTAGGTAAAGATAATCGCCATTATTGGTGCTGGAGGACCAATATAGTATATCATGAGTTGGAGCGGATGTCCATGCTGAGATGTCAGCCCTCAGTATCGTTCCACCTGTGGTTTTTGCGAGCGGACCAGTTGTGACAACATCTCCAGTAACACTAATGCCTGTGGCGGTGGTGTCCAGCTTTTTTTGATTATTATGGTAAAGCTGTACTTCTGCGCCAGAAACAAACGCCGCCATATTTGCGCCAGTATCGGATCTAATTTGAATATCTGTACCGTCAATCCGTAAGTTCCCAGTCGCAGTATCTTTAATATAACTATGACTCCCATCATGGTAAATCTGTAGGTCAGAGCCATTACCGAATAAGATTTTGTCGTTGTCGTTTATAGATATGTCACCGGAGTTAATAAAAGTCCCAGTGACCGAAAGAGATCCATCAACTTGAAGTTGATTGATACCGTCGTCAACTGCAGTTCCGATTAAAACTCTGCCAGAGTTGGGGTTTAATATTACAGTACCGTCAGTGGCAACTTGTAGAGAGGGGATCCCAGATTTATCGTTAACAGCAAAGAGGTTTTCATCACCGTCGCTGTCAAGGTTTGAGATACTGAATAATTGACCAGCAGTCCCCTCAAACGATAAAGTAGAAACACTTCCATCATATGAACTGGTTAACGTAATCTTGTCACTGCCAGTACCATCTGCCCCAGTCAATTCAATCTTGGGTGCAGCAGTAGATGATCCGATATTTGGGGTAATTAATACGTTTTTATCTGTATTTGCCATAGAAGATATTCCAACTCTAGTTTACTGAGGATATTTATAAGTCTATTTATAAACAAACTGGGGTAGAAATATCTATAAACCGAATTTAGATCTTGTTGCAATAAAGTTTTGACGAACTTCTGCTGCAGTGAGCGCTCTGCTGTAAATTCTCACTATGGGAATGTCGCCCTCAAAAGCATGTTGTAAATTTGTAACCCTCGTCCCGATGTACAAATTGTTATTATTTGTTGTGGGTGTACCTGTAGAAGACCCCGTTTTAACTAAAACGGAATTACGATATAATTTCAGTGCATCCGTACCAGAAGCGTCATAAGTGCCTACATAATGAAAGTATTGAGAGGGATCTTCTAAGTCTGCGGTCGCACTATACGAAATTTCACCTATCCCGACAGCCCCCCAACGTATATTGGTATTTGTTTGATTACTTCCCAAATACAATTGACCGATATTGCCACTTGCATCTTTTGACACCAAACCAACATATTGTCCAGTCTGATTACTAGTAGAAGATTTGAACCAAACTTCTACGGTTCTTTGAGTAGGTATATCATAATCTCCAAGATTGATATAAGACTGCGAACCGACCCCAGTATCCCCAGCAAAAGAAAACGAATTGTCCGAATTGTATATAAGGGTTGAACCTGTTGTTGCTGTTGCATTACCAGTCAAATCAATAATTGTTTGAGTATTACTTCTTGTTCCATCAACAAACGGTGTAGCAAAAGAACTCTGCTCCATTTGCATATCTCTCAAATAAATTCCATATCCCGCAATCGAAGCATAAGATTGCAATCTTGTTGATGTTGAATCCGGAACTATTGCAACAAGAATTCGTCCAGACGTAGTAGTAAGATTGCTAGTAGCGGTATATTGACAACGCCACCATCCTTTATACTCGCCTACTTTCATATACTCCATACTAGCTGCATTAGCAGGAAAAGATCCTGTTATTGTTCCAGTATCAAGATCGTAATTAGCATAAGAACCTTGAGAGAACCCCGTTGAAGGCGCAAGTTGTACAAAAGATCTCTCGGATTTCTTTGCATATACTGACATTGTGTAATCTAACCCAAAAGTCACAGAACTATTTAATAACGCAAAACTGGAACTTGATGAAGTATTTTCTACCAATTTTTTATATGGAACTGCAAACACATTTTCTTGAGAAACGCTGCTAAGATCCCACGTCGTAAACCCGTTTGGTTCGCTCAGTAAATTTGTGGTTGGTTTTCCCTTGAACGAAGTATATTCATTATACATGTCATAATAGAAGATCAAATCTTCGTCATATACAATATTTTGTCCTACTTGTGATCTTCCTACTTCTGGATTATATGTTGGCATTATGGTGTGAACCTATTTCTATGAGCGTTATAGATTTCTATTATTTCATTAGTAGTAGTTGCTCTGTTGTAGACGTATAAAGGACCAAGCCTTCCGCTCCAGTAATACACCTCATTACCCGAATAGGGATAACCAAATGTGTTTATATGGAATTCAGAAGAATCTGTTGTGGTTTTTGATAACTTTGTCACGCCATTAACCCACCCTTGGACCACGCCAGGAACCATACTATAAGCAAGCATACCCCACTGTTGTCTGCCAATATCACTTAAATTCATATCTTCAACACTGACATTTGAATTGTTATGAACTCTTAGTCGGTAATTTTCATCTACATCTCTATGATAAAATCGACTATCAGTAGTAGCAGTTTCTCCGATTGACATGTTGCCAGCTGCTGATTCATCATGATAAAACCAATAAACGATGGTCCAAGAAGTTAAGATTAAATCAGACACCAAATCTATTCTTTGGTCTACTCCATTAAAATTTAGGTATTGATTATCCACCAACGTTGGCGCGTTAATGAAGGTTCCGTTATTGCCATTACCGCTAATGTCTGTAATGATTGATCCAGAACGTGGGTAACTGCGTTCGTTTGCAGGATCCCACGCCAGAACCAAACCTTCTAACGGAACTGTTGAACCATATTTAACCGACATCAGGAAACTCCACAATCAGTTTCTCAACATCTTTACGTTCTGCTTGAACCATGTAGAAGCAGTTAAGATGTCCGCCAACTGTGACTGTGTTGTTTTCTATGTTCTCAATCCAACATTCTCCTTTACCGATCGAGGTTAGATTGACGGTGATTGTATCTTCGTCAACCAATCCCACCCACACTTCGGGTAATACAATAGTATTAGTGCCGCTTAGCCTGCCTCTAACGTAAACACCGTGCTCTGGACCCTCTAGAGACCCGTAACGGAGTTTCATACCTTCTTTGGTAGGATGGTCAATCGTAAACGACTTGGTATCAGCAGTTAAGAGACCTGTGACTGTTACACCAGTAGATGTAGTTACGAGTTTAGAGTTTCCGTTGTGATAAAGTGTAACTGCCCCTCCGTTACTACCGATAATCATGTTTGAGTTGTTTGCAGCGTTTCTTATTCTAAACGAATCAGCCAAGATTCTTAAATCACCAGTACCTTTGTGATTGATGTAAGAATTTGACCCATCGTGGTACATTACCATGTCAGAGTCATTACCAAACGTTACGACATTCGAGTTAGTGCCTGAAATATAATCATTGAACGAAACGGTAGTCGGCGAAATCAACGGTGCTGTTAATAAATTTGTAACAGTAAGATTTTGAATTGTACTTGTAATAATTGGAGACGCTATAGAACCCAATTCTGTCAACCCAACAATACTACCACTATCAATGTCAACTGAAGGTAGATATCCAGTGCCCGACAAGTGTAGGTCTTTGAAGCGTGTGATTGAGTTACCCAGATTCATGTCAGCGTCACTAGAGGCACCGCTATTGTTTGCATCTGCTGGAACAATATCTGTACTGCCAAACTTTAAGCCAGTTTGACCTTCAGCGCCTATGTAAAGGTTAGTTCCATTGTTAACACCAATACTACCGACTTCTTCGCCATCTTTGCGGAACTCTGCAATCGTCCCGTCATTTGTTTTCTTGTTCAGAACAAGTAAAGGATCGCCTGCAACAGCACTTCTCGCTATAGAAATAGATCCAATGCCTCTTGCTTGAATACCATCTGTGGTTGCATCGCTAACAGTCTTCCCAATCAATAAGTTGCCGCTTGCATCAATGCGCATGCGTTCTGTGGCGGCTGTTACAAATCTTAAGTAATCTGAATCATGAAAATAATTTATCTGTCCTCTATATGGGTCTGAACCAGTTGTTCCATCTGCAAAATAAATATTTCCTCTATTGGCGGCTCCAGAATAAATAGTTATTCCTTCATCGCCTGAGCCAGAACCTACAACAAGATTTTCTGCTCCAGCCTGTAAAGAGCTAGGCGAATCCGTACCAATCCCAACGTTGCCGTTTGCATCGATGCGCATGGATTCATCGCCACCAGTAAATCCACCGTTTCTAAAGATAGTTTGCGAACCAGACTGCACATACAAATCATTTACCGAAGACGTAATGGTTGCTTTTAAAACGCCGTTGTCAGTGAAATGTACCTGACCACCAGAATTTCCATTTAAAGTTAAGTTTGCGTATCCTGCACCAGTAACTGGACTCGTAGTCCCAATCCCGACATTGCCGCCATATGGATTTAACACTAAGTCGTATGCTGTGGTTCCTGCGCCGTTAGCCACTTGAATGTAGTTAACTCCGCCTGAATCAATAGCACCAAAATAAAGTGCGTCACTGCCATTTGTAGAATTACCGTTAAGCTCTAAAACTGACTCACTAACAGTTGTCGCCAAGGAGGTAACAGAACTTCCGTTTCCGTCAATAATTAGTTTTTCGTCACCAGCCAGCCATTGGAACTTAGGCGCCGTGCCAGTGTCTTCGTAGAAGCTGATGTCGCCGTTGCCATCAAGCGTCATTATTTTGGTTAACGCCCCGTTCGTTGTGTCGGCCTTAAAGTCCCACGAACTAATGGCTTCCCCAGCAGACCCAGTTACAACCATGCTAGTCTCAGCATTTGCTCCGTTTGAAGACTTAGCACGTTGAGAAATAGTTGAAGTCAGGCTTGTTCCGCCAGACACATTTACCGCAAAAGTTGCGCTAGTTGACGGAGCTACAACAGAAGCAGTCTCAGCAGTCAAACCACCCGTGATGTTTACGCCTGTGGCGGTGGTGGCGGCTTTTACAAGACCGTCATAATAAATGCTTACTGCACCGTTTTCCGCGCCAGTTAAGAAATTTTCATTTGTTGAAAAGCTTCGTAGCTGTAAGTTTGTCCCGCGAATAAGAAGCGAACCTGCGTTAGCATCATCAATATAACTATTAGTCCCATCATGGTAAATCTGTAGGTCAGAGCCATCACCGAAGATGGCTTTAGTATTATCTGGAAATGATAATTTATGGTTAGATGAGTTCCAAGATAAATCCACAACTCCATCAGAATCATAAAAATTAACATCACCACCATTAAGAACGCCAAATAATCTATCCTCGTTAACACCATTATCATCAAGTTCTGCAATATAGAATCCGCCATCATCGACAAACATGTTTATATTTTGGTTGATAGTTCCATCAGTTTCGAATAATTGAATTTCTGGCGTAGCATTGGTGATTTTTAATGTTGAAAGTAAGTTAACAGTATTTGCGTTTACTTGTCCTGACAGGTAGAGGTCTTTGAAACGTGAATCAGGCTCGCCTAAATCAGTTAGATTGTCACGCAATGCTCCTGAGGAATTGGCTGGGCGAATGTAGTTATTTACGTCATCAAAAAATAAACCAGTATTTCCACTAGCGACATAAAGTTCGCCATTGCCACTCGCGGCATCTGACTGTTTTGTACCAATACTACCGATTGAATCCGCGGAGTCTCTGAAGTTTAATATGTCCCCATCATTTGTTAGACGAGCAAGCTGTGCAACAACACCACCGCTTCTTGCAGCACTAAAATATCCACCGTAGCTACCAGCCGAAAGAGCAATACCTTCTACAGCATTTTGTGAAGGATTAATATCAGTAGTCCCAACCAACAAGTTGCCGCTTGCATCAATGCGCATGGCTTCAGAGTCAGCCGTAGCAAAGGCTAAAACAGCATCAGATGCTATTGCGCTAACTGCGCCATTTGCACCAGAATACAAAGAA
>Ga0255773_10004189_pt1 | contig 12314 bp, 15 predicted proteins | sample 011ome_17_FD_179971 | JGI IMG/M metagenome (GOLD analysis project Ga0255773, IMG submission 179971) | Coastal salt marsh microbial communities from the Groves Creek Marsh, Skidaway Island, Georgia - 011502XT metaG (version 2) | ecosystem: Environmental > Aquatic > Marine > Intertidal zone >...
CAGCAATCAAGAACTGCGTCAGTGGGTCTTTGTTGTCGCCACGTACTGTACGAATGTAGTACGGATTGTGACGTGCATGAATACCACTGGCTGCATCAGTAAGCTGCGACACAGTGCCGCTAGGCTTGACACAAGTGACAGCAGTTGACTGTGGTATCTTAAGCTGTTTAGCCATAGCCTTGTTAGATTCAACAGCTACAGCACGTAACAACTCAAGCACTGTTTCCAACTTACCACCTGCAGTGGCTGTCAGTTCATTGTCCATGATGCCTGTAAGTGACACACCTAGCAACCGTTCTTCCTCTGTGTTCTTCTGCCAAATCTTACGCAGATAACGGAAGTTAGTCAGTGTTGCTTGGAATGTACCAAGAATGGTGGCAAGGCGTACCTTCTCCTTCAGTGTTTCCACTGTATCATTCTCACGTACTACTACCTCAGACAAGTTACAGAACTGATATGGACGCAAGATAATTTCACTGCAAGGGTTGCAACCGAAATCATGTTCTGTTTCACGTCTACCATTCTTAGCTGCCTGCTTCTTAGCTGACTGACGATTAAAGATGCCACGCTCACCTGACTTGCTGTCATACAAAGACAACCATTCACGCATGAATGTACCCATCTCAGGCTTAGTCTTGTACGCCACAGAGTTATTAGCCAACGCACGTTGCCCTTCGTTCTCCCACCACTGACCTGACTTAGCATGTGCCATCTGGTCATCATTGAGATTAGACAATGAAATCAATGCGCTACGGCGTACACCACCTACAACTACAACCTCACCAATCTTACACATGATGTCGTGACATTCAATTGGGTATAGCCTACGTCCAGCAGCACCCTTGAACTTTTGAATACAAAACTCAAATAGTTCTACAAGGGGCTGTGGGCCTGATGCACGACCACCAAAAGTCTTTAGCCGTGCGCCAGCAGGACGTACTTCGCTGACATCGAACTTAGGTACTTGTCCAGTGTACAGCATAGCAATCAATTCTTTAAGTGACTTAGCCCAACCCGGACGTGAATCACCTACCTTGATTACTGTATCTGTATCGTGGAACTCTTCACTAACCATAGGTAGCTTCTCAATACAGTGACGCTCAACGCTAAAGCCAACGCCAGTGCCACACATAAGAATATACATTGTTTCATCGAAGGCACGAGGGCTATCTACAGGCACATAAGAACAGTTGTATCCACCTACATGGCAGCGGTCTAGTGCTGGCCCAGCAGTCATCAATGCCCTCATAGAAGGCATGATAGCTTGACTAAGTACCGCTTCTTCTAGTTCACCTCTTAGTGAATCTGGTAGCTTATAACCAGTAGAAGAAAGCAGATGCCCAGCCATATAATCAAAGTATCGTGTGACAGTTTCACTCCAAGTTTCTCTTCGCTGCTCATCTTCCTTCCATCGTGCATAACGTGAAAGTGCTATAAAGTTTTGGTAGTCTGTTGGTAATTGATTGCTTATCATGTTGGTTACTCCGTAATTGTTTTTATGTTTCTAATGTTAGCACCTTCTATATCATAGAAATACTCTTGGATGCCATCCTCTAATTCCTCTCCAACCATTCCGTCAGCTGGTACAGGATACTCCTCATCGTCAATGTCAATTGTAATAAACATTTTAACTCTTATCACTTGCCATTACCTCTTCAATTAACTTGTCCAAGTACCACTTGGCCTTTTGCAAATCCTCTATAGGCTTATCTTTGTAGTCGAAACGCCATAGGTATTTCATAATGTTACCCTGCAAGTAATACTTAAACCCTTTGTCAGTGGCAGCAGAGATAGCATGTATGCACTCAATGCCTGTCTGATTGTAGTGTGGTGGACTGTTGACCATATCAACTTTTTGTTCAGACCATGCAGTTTTGCTTACTTTTTCTTGTTCCATCATCAATTTCATATATTGCTCGTGTCTACTCATGCTGAACCCCCTGTCTTTGTGTTAAAGGATAAGTGTACTACGTTACCATCATAGGTCTTTTCTACACCTGCTTCTTTCTCTAATTCTACATCAATATCCATCTCGTTGTCCATAACTTTCGTGACATATTCGTGAACAATATTGCGTAATTCTTCTACTTCTTCCATGACAGGTACGGAAGCACACATCATCTTAGCAAAGTGCATTACTTGATAATAATCTTCGTCATCCATAGGGTTGTCTGGCATAGCCATAATAGATATATCAACTTCACCTGACCACCTACCATCGTCATTGGCGAATGGCCTGACACGGATAAGGAAATCTTCCTCGTTTATTTCGCTAGCTAGTTTCTCCATCATACTCATACTTATCTCCTTTTCACTTTTGTGCCGCCAAACTTAATAAACTTTGGATGCTTGTTCTTACCCTTCTCCTTCAACCAATCTTCAGGGATAATCCTGTCATAGTATCTAAAGCCATATTTTATACACCATTCACCGTAGGTAGACTTAGCACCCTTACGTAACTTGCGTCTGCTACTCTCAAATACAAAGCGAATATCCAATTTAGGATGCTGCTTTTTAATAGCCAGATGCTTACGTCTATCTGCTGCGGTAAACATACCTTTTGTTTCAATAATGATTCCGTTGAACAGCACGAAGTCAGGTGTGTAGGTTCTGTATGCTAAGTCTTCCCACTCAATCTTAATCTGCTCATATAAAAAATCTACTTTTAGTTCTTTTAAATAATCAGATACTTTGAGTTCAAGACCACTACGATACCCATATTTCCGTGCTGCCCTAAATTGCTTTGCGTTAGGCAATAACTTCTCCAATATAGCTTACTATTGGGGGGTTCTTTGCCTGTGACTTTACAGATGGACGCTCAGTAAGACTATCCCAACAATCAAAACGGTAATTACAAAATCTGCATCCATCATTAAGGACTTTATTACCTGTGGGCTTGCCACGAAAAGTTTCAGGCACTGGTTCAAAACATCTTTCAAATTTATTCTCCTTTACTGTTTCAACCGTCTTTCTAATTCTCCCTACTTCTTCTTCAACGTCAATACCTTTAGCTGGCACATACTTAAACTTACCATTGGCCTTGTTGACTACCCACCAGCCACCTACTTTCTTGCCAGATGCTTTGGCGTAACCAGCAAGCTGTGCTACGTATCCAAACCCATCACCACTTGCAAGGGTGTCATAGGATTCAAACTTGTTTCTGTATGACCAGTCTGAAGCTGATTTAATATCATCAACTGCACCATCAATGACAAGATCATAAGAACCAGAAACGCTGTCGTCACCAAGATCAAGAGTAACTTTGTCCGTGTCCTCATATTTAACTCCTGCTTCTTTGAGTATACCCTTGAACACAGCCTCGACAATATCACCGATCATCATGTTCATTATGAATGTTGTTGGGAAGGGTAACGCTACCTCTGGCTTATTCTTGTCATACCAGAGTTGACAGGTTGGCCTACCTACATTTGACATACGTAGACCAAACTTATCACGCTTGTTACCCCCACCAAACTGGCGTTGTGCAGCAGCCATCACATCATCACCAATCTGTTTGATTGTTTCAGGTGATACAGTTGAGTTGCCTTTTACAGCATCTTGAAGATACTGATGCAGTGCCAGTTCAGCGGGGTGGTTCATTACGCTACCTCTTCTTCGATTTCGATGTCAACTAAATCATCAATGATTTCATCGTCACCGTCTTCAAGTTTTGAGTTCACCTTTTCTGCCCAAGAATTAATAATATAAGAATTGTAATTATCAATCCAAGATACAAAGTCACCAAACATCACCTGATCTTCTTGGTTAAGATCAATAGTCTTAGTGACATCAAGCGATACCACAGGAACAAAGAAGCTATTACCATTAGGCATCTTGCGTTCATTGGTATTTGCCAAGAATGTATGCATAGGTGGAAGACGTTCCATCTTAGCAAGTTTAGTGAACACATCACCAACCAACTTAAATGCATCACGATTGTCAATCTCCCAGATGAATGGAGTAACATCAACCTCTACAGGCTCACCTTTATCATTCACAGGATCAATCAGTTCAACAGTACCCAAGACAACACGTACACGCTTAATCTGTTTAATTAAGTCTTGTAGTTTCTCAGGCAATGCCTTGAAGTCCTGAATGTATCCAGCAGGTTTACCACAGTTAAAGCCACCATCATTGTCTTTCAGATCAGATTCCATCTTAGAGTCATCTGTCATTAAAGATTTGATGAAACGATTAGGTGATTTAGCATTACCCATAACAAAACGCTTGTACATGAAGCGTTGAATGAAGGCACGTACCTTCACTGCTGAAGCATAATAAGTTGGCCCATCTGGGATTTCCAACTTATATGTTCCACCTTCTATTACTTCTACGTTTACATTTTTACCGTTTACTTCAGCAGTACCCATTACTGGAGAATGGTTAATGCGTAGACGTGCGAGAGAACTAGATTTAGGTTTACTCCCACCTTCTTTTGCAATGCCCATTACCTTCGCCATAGCAGCATAATTATTTTGGTCTATCGTTGTAAGTTCTGTCATATGTGTTACTCCTTTCTGTAGAGTGAATGAGGCATAGTTATATCACGCTATGTCCTTAGTGTCAAGCCAATTCGGTCCGATTTTTGCTTCTAAAAGCAGCGGCACATTAAAGTTTACACCCCAACGTGCAGCGATAAGTTTAGGTAGTGCTTCATTAGTAGCGTCTATGATGCTGATTACTTTTGCTTCTTCATCTGGATGAACATCAATGACTATACTATCATGCACTGTATTCACTATACACGATTGCAAACCCTTTAGCAACTCATCAATATGCAATAATGCAATCGGAACAATGTCTGCTGTAGCGAATGATTGCACAGGGTAATTCTTTATCTGTGTAAAGTGTGATACACGTCCAGTAGATTTACGTACCACATCAGGGAACGCAAACTCACGACCACTGGGCGTGATAATCTTTTGTGTTGTTATAGCTTCTTTAGCCAGTCTGGTATGCCAAGCAGCGACTCCTTTGTATTTGTCTGTGAAGTGTTCGTAGTACGCTGCTTCTGCTTTGCTTCTGCCGAATCCTGTTGCCCCATAGAGTGGCGCAAACGTGTGTGCTTTCGCATCCTGTCTACTCGTAGACTGACCAGCATCACTAATAACTTTAGCGGTATATGAGTGTACATCAAACCCAGTAGATACTTCTTCAATTGCTACCTCATCTTGTGATAAATAAGCGGCAGCACGAAACTCTAGCTGTGCAAAGTCAGCCTCAAGTATCTTACCACCTTCAAATCGTGACACAAATACTTTCTTTACAGGAAACGTGCCGCCACGAGGCATGTTCTGCATATTAGGATCAGCACCAGAGAAGCGACCAGTAGAGGTGCGGTGTTGTAGCAACCTTACGTGCAGCTTACCGTCCTGCTTTGTGTGTGCTGCAATACCTTCCACAAAGGAAGACAGGTAAGTATCAACAGCACTCAGTCTACGTACCTTATACAGAAAATCTTCTGCATCTGTCATGCCCTTACTACGTGCTGCACCTTCTAGTATCTCAAGGTTTTGTTTGCTTGTAGTAAAACCATTAGCACTTGCCCACTTAGCTGATGGTGGTTTGAACTTAAATCCAGCTAGAACATCAGTTGGATTGAATAAGAATCCAGCAGTATCACATTCTTTGCATCGGCTAGGGTTTGCAAACGGCTCACCATTCTTCTTAGTCTTACGAACATAACCAGCACCATTACACGATGGGCATTGCTGTGCCACAGTTTTATATAGACGTTTTGTACCTGATGACATCATTCTGTCAAACTCACCGCTTGACATGTATGGGTCAATACGTTCAGCCCACTCACTCTTATCCAGAACTTTGCGACCATAGATAACCCAAGACAGTTGCTCTGGGCTGTTAAGGTTAATAGGTGTATCACCCATGACCTTACGCACATGTGACTGAAGGTCTGTTTCAAGTTGTTTCTTTTCTTCCTCAAACTCCTGACGTACTTCATCTAACTTGGACAAATCAACTGCAAAGCCACGCTGGTAAATACGTGCAAGTGAAACACAAACCTGATTTGTAAGAACTACAGTATTCATCAATCCACTATCTGGTATAGTGTTTAGGCGATAGAACAGCTTATCGGCAAGCTGCTGTGTAGCACGAAGGTCAGCAGATAAGTACTCTGACAACTCAGCATGTGGTATGTCACGAGTGCTGTATCCTTTCTTGAAGTACTCTTTTAATGTGTCCTGCTTTTTTGTGTCTAACTCATATCGTTCTGCACAAGCCTCAAGTGACAGTGGCTCTTTAATACCCCGCTGTAGCACATACTCTGCCAACATTGTATCAAATACTGCACCATCATACTTAAAGCCAGACTCCCATAGCCACATCAAATCATAAGCAGCGTTATGGCAGATGATGACCGTAGCTTTGTCTAACCACTCCTGAACAACAGTATGTCCGAAGTCGTCAGCATCCACCTCACTGTGGTCAAACGTAACAATTCGCTCAACACCTTGATCGTTAAGCATACCAACCATAGTCAATGAGTTCTCTGGCTCAAATGGATCAAGGTGCATCTTACCATCACGCTTGGTGACTGTATTTTCTACATCAATTGTTAGTTTCATACTGTGTACCTCGCTGTCTGATATTCAAGTTCACAGTGTACCACACCATGCCAACCTGTCAACTTATTCTTTACAATATTCAAGTGACGTTGTGTATCTTCTTCATCCTGATTGTCTACTGGTGGGTTCTTAGCAATCAATATCATTAAGTCAGCTTCAGCAGCTTTACCTGTGCGTGAGCCTTCCATCATAGACTGGTTAAGCAATACCTTGCCTTCAGCATCAGCAGATAGCTGTGACATATAAAACATTGCACATTCATGCTGCTTGGCAATCATACGTGCATGAACAGCATTAGCTTTGAGTGCTTCATCTGTACGAGCAAAGCCACCTGTCTTGGCAAACTTATCACCCATGTCAAGCAGTACCACATCAGGCTTGTATGATTTGCAGATGGATTCAACCCAGTTCATGTCACGACCTGTTGCATCTTTAATCTTGATGCGTTCCTTCACAGGTGCATATAACTCACGTGCTTTAGCTGGATTGTCTTTAATCTCACGCATAGTCATGCCAGTTGCAGCAGTAAGGTATCTAGCACCTACACGATGATAGCCTTCTTCGTTACACAGGATGATGCAGTTAGCACCCTGATGTGCAAACCCACCCGGTGCAGCAATCAAGCTGGCATGAAAGGATGTCTTGCCTGTGTTGGGTCTAGCACCTACCTCAATCAAGTGTCCAGCATTAACACCTTCCACCTTACGTGTAAGGCTTGCAATGTTAAACGTCCAACGTGCTTCTAGGTCATTGCGTGATAGCAGTGTTTCAATGTCGATGTCATCCCACTCAACATTTAGGTTGGGGGTGAAGTCGTCACCATACTGCTCAAGCAACATACGTAATGGCTCAAGACTGGACTTGTCACCATTCACATAGTCAAAACCAAGATTGGCAATGTCCTCACCGACAACCTGCTGAAACAGTTTAGATAACACCTCTTGTGCTACGTCACTGCCCATTGGTTGCTCTTGTTTAATCTTATGAAACAAAGAAGTGTAAGCCTGCTTCTGTGCTGTCGTCATTGTTGGGTTGTTTGAAATAAACAGAGCCTCAATCTCATCAGGTGTTACAGTACGCTCATAACGATCCATAGCTGTATCAATAGCCTGTTTGATTTTACGCACATCCTTGCTGAACAATCTGTCAGGACAACGTGCGCCACGATGGTCATCATAAAATGACCTATCCATTAAACTTCTAATCAGTGATAATTCCATATAAATTCTCCATATCTGTCGGGTTACGATATTTCAAGTCATCTTTTAGTTTGAGTACACGAACATCGTTCACGTGTCCTCGTAATTCCTTTGCCATCTGTAACGTCTTAGGTAGCGCATCGGGGTCTAACGCTATGATGGCTGTTGAGAACTGTGCAAGATACCCTTTATGCGATTCTTGCAGAGATGTTCCAAGAAGCGCAACCCCGACAAAGGAACCGTAACCAACAACGGCTGCACTCACACAGTCCTCAACAACTACTGCGACATTACCACAACCATACGTGTATGGCAAGCCACTATTTCCATATCTTTTCCATTTAGGTAAACGCTTACCAATCGCACGACCAGTAGCATCTACAATTTTACCATCATGTACAACAGGGAAAACTATTCTGTCTTCTTTCACATCGTACATGACACCTACTTCATCGGGATCAAGCTTATACTGAAAACAAAAGTTTAGTACAGTACGCTTATCTCTGTGAGGTACAATGTAACTAGGCAGTTCAAATGTTTGCGTAGCAAACTGTTCTGCACCACCAAACCCAGCACGTATATCATCCATAGATAGATGCACTCTAGTGCCACCCTTGATATTACAAGATGCTTTATAGCAGTTCCATACAAGAGAACCCATATTGTTGGTCACTGTGAATGTACGATAGCCACCACAATTAGGACAATCTATTCTCTTTGTAGTTCCATTAGTAATATCCATATCACTTACAATGTTATATATATTATTCATGTATTATCACTTTCCTTTGCGGCACTTGCTATGCTTATACCATGTGTTTTTCTAGCTGTCAAGGCACTATCTGCACTTTGTAACGTATTTTTTAAGTATGGTTTCACTGAAGATGGGTTAGCATGTCCTGTAACCGACATAATTTGTGCCATACCGACACCTGCCTCTACCATTTCAGTTGTACCAGTCCTTCGTAAATCAGATAGCCTTAATTCACTGGCTAATCCTGCTGCATCCATAATCTTACGGCTATGTAATGGCAGTTTATATAAGCTGTAAGGTATAAACTTACCATTGATAGGCTTTGGTCTAGGTGCAACATATTGCTGAAAGCCAAAGTCTTGCTCTTGTTGCTTCAACATCTCAAATAAATCATCCTCAATGGGCAAATGTACCTCTGCCTTACGCTTAGATTGCTCAATGTACACAGTCTGTGCATCAAAGTCGATGGCATCCCATGTAAGCAGACGCATATCACCTAGTCTTTGACACCATTCATAGGCCATGTGAGCAATCAAACCGATGTTACGGCTGCTAAAATCGCTGTAGGCGGCGTTTAGGAACTTCTGTACATCCTCCCTACCCCAAACTACCTTACGCCTGTCAGCGGCTCGTTTACGCACGTTAGCGAAAGGATTGATTACACACATCTCCATACGCAATCCGTGATTGAAGACAATGCGAGTGACTGACAGCAGATGATTTGCTGTTGAGATACCACGTTCACACCAGTCGTTGTATGCCATCTTAGCAACACGAGTTGGCATGTCTGTGTATTTGTATTGGCAGAGGGGCTTGCCCTCTACCTCAGTGTTTAGCATTACGTTTAACAGATACTTATAGTGTGCTTTAGTTTCATCACGTAAGTTCCTGTAATCGTAGGAAGAATAGTAATTATCTACCAACGAAGTTAATCTCTGTATCCGTACCATTCTACATCATCTCCCATTTCTACACGACATCCGTTGGGATCAATATCACAATTAGGCCAGCTAGGGCATACTAAATGATCATCAACCTCTTCTATACCCAATACCTTTTCCTTAAATAAAATAAGCATTTTATCAATGTACTTCCTTATAGTATGAGCATACACAAATTCCCAAAAGCCCCATTTTGTTTTCCAGTCACCTTTGTAAAGTCCTCTATGTTCAGCATGTGGTGGTCTATCCCACTCTAGTATTGTAATACAACAGTCAATAAACTCTTGAATACTCCAAATAACTTGTACGATCTTCCAAGAAATTCCACCATTTGAACGATACTCTGCCCTTTCGTAAAACCACGTCCAGAGGTTAGGTAGCCAATCTTTAGGTGAATACCAACGGTTATCTTCATCCCAACGACACCAGAATATGTGATAAAACTTATAGTGTACCATCTCTTGCTCTAGCCACGCTTCATGTGTATTATTTTCCTTCATTTCTTCCGCTGAAATCCAACAACCAGTTTCTGTATCTCTTTTTCCAGTACCTTCACACATTTTTCTTTCTCCTTTTTGTAACGGCGTTACATTTTGTTTTCTTTTTGCTTGGCTTCCACAGCAACGGACGATGCTCTTTTGGTATTATAAAATCATCCGTTGCGTAGACATTGTGCATTTTTAGACGTGCATTGTTTTTCATGCTGCAATCGCCTGAAACTGAGGTGAATCAATCCACTTGGCAACTTCCTGTTCTCTTGCCCACATGGACTGTGCTTCAGTGTCATTGCCAGTGTTACGAAGGTTGAACCCATTACGCTCATCGGCATAGCTGGCATAGTTTGTGAAGGCAGAATACAATGCCCAAACATTACGTCCACGTGTGCTAACCTCTTGATTGTAAAGGGTAAACATCTTCTCTGACTTGCGTTCAGATTTGACTACAGCCTCAAGCAAATCTTTCACATCAACAGTCATAAGACTTGTGTTAGCCCAACGCTGGAACTTGTCAGCAGTTTCATAAAAGTCTGTGACAGATGACTGCAACTCTTGAATGAACTTATCCAAGCTGAAGTTGCTAGTGTTCTTACGCTTGATCTTGTCATAATCACCAGTGACCATTCCATTTGTACAGAAGAAGTCGATAGCACCGAAGAAGACCATATTGCTGCATGAACCATCAATGCCATGCAAGGCAATCAGGCGAGGTGCAATGGTTGTGCTGTGCTTGTCTGTAGTGATCTTACGCAGGACGTTAGGCATAGTCATGTCCATCATAACCCATGCATTGTTACGTGCAGTCTTGTAGTTGATGTTCATGTTGTCACAGAACTCCGCACCAAGATGCTCAGACACAGCGTTGTGTGCTTGGGTGAAGAAGTCGCCATGTGAGGCACAGTTAAAGCCGTTGCCTACAATGCCAATGTAGTCACCTGTGTTACCGTTGATGACATACTTTGACTTGTCAAACTTAGTTGGCTCAAAGACCACAGGGAAGTTGATGTGATCTGGTAGTAGTGTTTCCGGTGTAAAATCTAAGGGCATGATAATTCTCCTTTCATAGAGTCAATTGATATTCTTTTATATCAGTAAACTTTCACAAAGTAAAGATGGCTAGTACAACAAATATTACTATTCCTATTATAGTATCCATTCTAATAGCCCCAGTATTTTACTTCAACTTTGTCATCGACAATCAAACGCTTCATCACATGCCATGCTTCATCCATGTTACGTAAATCATCGTAGCTAATCTCACACAAGTCAGATACTGATTGTCTGATAGGCACAAAGGCCTTCAGCATATCTAGTACAGCCTGTTGTTGTTTAGGTGTCATGCTTTTCCATGTCGCACTCGCCTGTTCTTGGTTGATTTCCCATTGTGTCTTCTCTTTTTTCTTTGCCATGTCTATTCTCCTTTACATTAGTATTAACAATAGTGGTATTACAGTTATCCATAACAACAACTCCATCTTCATTATCCTTTCATCCATTGTGGCATCTCACGGCCTTTGTTATATCGTGCAAATTTTGATTTGTCAACAACATAAAACGCACGGTAAGCCATGATAGGCCAACGCTCATCTGTCTTGAGGTCATCATGACCACTAAAGCATTGTGGGTGTGGTGTAAGCCCAACAGCACCTTCGCCTGTTGTATTTGGTATGTGTTTTATGCCGTGATACAACGCAGCTTTGTGTTTACCTGCACCATGTTCCTTGCCATAGCGGTGTGTGTATTCACGCAGCATAGCATCATACAATGTGTAAGCAAATTGGTAGTTAGCTTGTGTTTCCATAGCCCACAGTGTGCATGGATGTTTCTGATGCACAGGCTTGTACAAACCTTTAGCTTCTGCGTACTTAGGTGCATGATGCCACAGGCTAGTGCATAGCATCTGCGCTTCTTCCAACGGCATCTTGACAATATGCTGGTCACATAACTGCTTGGCTATGGCATCGGGGTGATGGTCAATTAGAAATCTATTCACTGCAATTCTCCATGTACCATGTCTTGAACTTGTGATAAGCCAGTATCTTGTAGGCTTCTAGGTCAAGGGTTTCCCATTCCTTGAGGTCAAGTCCCTCATATCTAAAGCGACTTTCCATCTCTCCATCTAACATCACCATCAAAGCATTGGCCTCTGTAGGTGTTAGCTGTATCCATAGTGTATTATCTTTAGCCATCGTAATCATCTCCTTTATCCCGCAACTCAAGTGTGTCTACATCAACATCATCACCAATGTATGAATAGTCGTAGTCAGGAATATTGAATAAGGCAAGAGTGCCATCTTCATTACGCACATAGTCATTCTCATCGTGGTCATACACAT
>Ga0255773_10004201_pt1 | contig 12300 bp, 8 predicted proteins | sample 011ome_17_FD_179971 | JGI IMG/M metagenome (GOLD analysis project Ga0255773, IMG submission 179971) | Coastal salt marsh microbial communities from the Groves Creek Marsh, Skidaway Island, Georgia - 011502XT metaG (version 2) | ecosystem: Environmental > Aquatic > Marine > Intertidal zone > Salt...
AAATAAATCTGGATTTATGGCAGCCAAAAGATTCCAAATATCCGTTAGCCCTGGGGCAAGCGGTTCGGATTCAGTGGAGAGGGAATTAATCATTCCGGTAAGGATAGAAACCTGTGAAAAAAGACCGGCGGGCCCGGGAATAGCCTGTTCAAAAGCTTGAATAATAAAAGATCTGTTAACGAAAGAACCTTCTCTTTCAAATACAGTAAAGCTGGGCAAAACAACCTTGGCACAGGAGGAAGTGGCATTGTGGTGGGTACCCAGGAAAATGACATTCACACCATTGAGGTCATCATCACTCATCCCTGATGCGGACAGGTCCTCATCTATGACGAAAAGCGTATCTAATTCTCCAGCAGAAAGTGCATCCCTGAGAGCATCGAGGTTCTCGAGGGGATAGGTGTCTGTAAGACCAGTAAGAAATGCCCCCCTGAGGTTGGGAGTACGATCGGCCGAGAGCAGGATTCCATCATCTTCGCCAAAATGCCCGCGAAGAAAAGTCTTAGCTTTAGTGCTATCAATCAGACGCTTCGTAAGGTATTGCTCCTCCAGCGTAGATTTACAGCTAGCGACCACACCCACCCTTTGGTCCTTCAAATAAGTAACCGCGGATGAAATCGCCTCTTGGAGTGGTAAATCCTTTCCTTGCACAGAAGGCCTAAGGATACGATTTTCCGACTTTACAGATTTGTAAAGATCGCGACCGGAATCCGTCATCCAAGTATCATTAACTAGGTCATTCCTCCGGGGTGTAATGCGTTGAATGATTCCTTCCCGGCTTGATACTGTGGTATTACTACCGGCACTGCTTTCGGCACAAATGCTTTTGGTCTCCTTGAGAAACCAGACTCTCATCTTAAACCTAAAGTCAGTACTGGTAAGTGCACCAACAGGGCAAATGTCTACTGTGTTAAGGGAGTAATTATTGGATAATTCTTTCCCTGGAAAACAGGTAAGAGTGGAAAAACTTCCACGGTCCACAAAGCCCAAAACATCATCCTTTGCAACTTCTTGCGAAAAGCGAATGCAACGGGAACACAAGATACACCTTTCATCATCCAAGGTAACCCGAGGTCCCAATCTTGTACGCTTTGGTTTTACATTCTTTCTTTCAATATAACGGCTAAAGCCTCGGCCATAATCTGTGGCAAATTCCTGCAAACGACATTCCCCGGCTTGGTCACAGATAGGACAATCCAAGGGATGGTTAACCAAAAGAAACTCCATGATTCCTTCCCTGCATTCGTTGACCAAGTCAGACTCAGTACGGAGATGCATTCCGGCAGAAACATGGGTGGCACAGCCAATCACTGGTTTAGGAACCCAACCAATTTTCGGACTGCCATCTTCTTCAAGAATGGGTTCTCCGGTTGATCGATCCCTCATGGGTGTGCCCATCTCGATAAGACACATCCTGCAATTACCAGCCACACTAAGCTTGGGGTGGTAGCAATAATGAGGAACTTCTTTGCCATGCAAAGCGGCGGCTTCGACTGCATTTATTCCGTTTGGAACTTCCACCTCAACTCCATTCAAGGTGATTGGTACTAAATCTTCTTTCGATGGAGAAATCATGACGGCGGGCAACTAGATAAGTTTGAGTTTGCGGGAGTTTTTCTCATCCACCGACTCAGAAGCTTTCTTAATAAAGTCTTCTCTAAATTTTGTCACAAAACTCTGTGTGGGCCATGCCGCAGCCTCGCCAAATGCACAGATCGTACGCCCTTCTATCTGTTTGGCCACTGAGAGGAGCAAATCCGCATCTTCCTCGCGGGCACCGCCAGAACACATTCTCTGTGTAATCTTACGCATCCACAAGGAACCCTCCCGGCAGGGAGTGCATTGCCCGCAAGATTCATGGGCATAAAAGGCATTTATATTCGCCATGGCCTCGACAATATCTACCGTATCGTCCATTACGATAATACCCCCAGATCCGGACATGCTGCCGGCGGAAGCAGGACCGTCAAAATCTAAAGGTATGTCTTCAAGACCCCAGTCGAATTCAGTTCCATCTTTTAATTTTCCAGTGAACCGCTCGTCCGCTCGTAATATTTTAGCTGAGGAACCACCGGGAATCACCGCTTTAAGGCTTCGTCCAGGACGAAGACCACCGCACACATCGAAAATCATCTCACCAAGGGTAAGAGCACCACATTCAAATTCGTAATATCCCGGTTTCATAACCTGCCCGGAGACACACCAGATGCGCGTTCCCGTGTTGTTGGGCTTTCCGATTTTAGCAAACTCATCCCCGCCCATCTCGATGATATGGCGGACATTGCAAAGGGTCTCCACATTGTTCACAATTGTCGGGCACTGGTAGAGCCCTAGGACCGCCGGGAAATATGGGGGTTTGATTCTTGGGTTTGGTCTTTTTCCTTCCAATGATTCAATCAGTCCTGTTTCTTCTCCGCAAATATATGCACCCGCACCTCGATGCACCACCAAGTCACAGGAATAATCGCTTCCAAGAATCTTTTGACCGCAAAAACCCTTGTCTTTTGCTTCCTGGATGGCTCGGTTGAGAATACGAGCACCCTCATGAAACTCCGCTCGAATGTATATGAAAGCTTGCTTGGCTCCAATAGCATAGGCCGCGATCATCATCCCTTCAATCAGTTGATGGGGATCTTTGTACATAATTTGCCTGTCTTTGAATGTACCAGGCTCTGATTCATCAGCATTGCAGATGAGGTAGATTGGTTTCCCGGATTTCCGGTCAAGAAACTTCCACTTCATGCCGGCAGGAAAGCCAGCCCCTCCCCTGCCACGAACACCAGACTTGAGAACTTCCTCGCCCACTTCCTCTGGTTTCATGGCAAATGCCTTCTTTAAAATATCATATCCTCCCTCTCGCAGATAGCAGCCAATATGATTTGAGTAAGTTGGATCATCCGCATGCTTTAAGATGAGTCTTCGTTCTTGAGGGTGAGCGGTCATCTGGGCAATAAACTAGTCTTTCTTCGGTTTTTTAAGAAGGGAATCTTCATAACTTGTAAATTCATCAGATTCATCCAATTTTCCATCCAACAAGAGGTCAGCAAAATTTTCCGCCCTGTCCCCTTCTACATTCTCATAAGTTTTTTCATCCACTATGACTACCGGACCTTGCCCGCAATCAGCCAGACACTCCATGAATTCTATGGAATATTCACCGTCCTCCCGAACATGCCCCTCTTTGACCCCAAGCTTTTTCTCAAAAGTTTTGCAAGTCGCATAAGATCCACGAAGAGCACAAGGCAGAGTCCTGCAGACACGGATGTGCTTTCTTCCCCAGGGCTCGTCCCTGAGCATAGGATAGAAGGTGATTAATTCCTTGATATTGATCGGTTGTAATTCCAGACGGGAAGCAATCCATTCACAGGCAGCATCATCAACCGCTCCTAGCTCGTCTTGGACAAGGTGAATGACCATCAGTGCAGCACTCCTTTTTTCAGGGTACTTGGGAACAACCTCGTCGATCTTTGACAAAGTATCGTCAGATAATTTTAGCGGATTTGACATCTTAACGGTCACACTCTCCCATAACGAAATCCAAGCTACCCAAAATCACAGTGATATCACTAAGCATATGGCCTGGTGCGAGTTTTTCTAAAATACTTAGGTTACAAAAACTTGGCGCACGGATTTTGAGGCGGTAAGGCACTCCGCCCCCTTTGGATACAAGATAAAAACCGAGGGCACCTTTGGGGTTCTCCGCCTCAAAATAAACTTCCCCTGGAGGCACCTGGGGACCTTCAGTAACGATCATGAAATTCTGAATTAATTCTTCCATGCTCGTCATGATCTTTTCTTTCTGAGGAGCAAAAATCTTTTTGGCATCTTCTGCATACCACAAGCCTGTAGGCATGGTAGCGATCACCTGTTTAATAATAAGAATGCTTTGACGAACTTCCTCTATACGAACGAGGTAACGGTCGTAACAATCCCCACGCGTTCCAATGGGCACATCAAATTCGTATTTTTCGTATCCGCTGTAAGGTTTATCTTTGCGCAGGTCCAAATCGACACCACTTGCCCGCAAGTTGGGGCCAGTTATACCAAAAGCAATCGCATCTTCTTTGGAAATGGTACCAATGCCTTCGGTTCTATCGAGAAAGATTCGGTTGCGGGTAAGAAGTTTTTCGACTTCGTCGAGGGCTTTGGGGAGTTCATCGACGAATTTCTCGACTTTCGGCAACCATCCATCGGGAATATCTCTGGCCACACCCCCTATACGGGTGTAACTGGTGGTGAAACGAGCACCGGTAAGTTCCTCAAAGAGAGTGTATAACTTTTCTCGTTCGGTAAAGGTGTACATGAAGGGTGTCCAAGCACCCGCATCCATACCAAAAACACCCATCCCAAGCAAGTGACTGGAAATACGGGCCATCTCACAAATCAAAACACGAATCGCTTCACAACGCTCAGGCAGTTGAACACCGGCCAACTTTTCCACAGTGATCGCATAGGCGACATTATTAGCCAGTGGAGCAAGGTAATCCAACCGATCCGTGTAGGGAACGAATTGGTTGTAAGTCATATTTTCAGCGATTTTTTCATCCCCTCGATGCAGGTAACCCAAAACTGGCTCACACCGGGTGATTCGATCCCCATCTAGTTCCATCAGTAACCTCAGTACACCATGGGTGGTTGGATGGGATGGGCCGACATTTAGGGTCATTTTACCATCGTCTGCATGCATTTCTGCTCTGGCCCCGACATCCCCAACTTGCACTTCTTTAACGGTGGTACTCATACAGGCTTTTCAGTTTTTTCAGTCCAGCTTTCGTCTTTTGCCCGAGGCTCCGACTCACTTATTCTCGAACTACCGGAAGACACGAACGGTCCCCCCATCATCGGAGCAGGATCCACCGCAGCACCTGTCACCTCAGAAACATCAGCCGCAGGCAGAGGAACCTCAATTCCGGCAAGAGGGAATTCTTTGCGTAAAGGATGGTAAGGATATTCATCCCACATCAATATGCGCTTTAGGTTAGGATGCTCATCAAAAACGATCCCAAACATATCAAAGGTTTCTCGCTCGTGCCAATTGGCGGCAGGAAACACGCCACAAATCGATGGAATGGATGGGGATTCGTTATCCGGGCAATCAACATGAATGCGAAGGTAAGATTTGTGGACGAGGGAATAAATATGGACAACTACGGAGAAGCGGTTTTCTGCATCCACGCCGTGATCCACCGCAGTCAAATCTACCAATAGGTCAAATGTCTCGTTGTCGCGCAGGTGCTCACAAAATGAAACCAAGTGCGAGGAATCACAGGAAAGTGTAAGGCAATCCTCCTGGTGTAAAAGGTTGAGGAAATCACGCCCACCGAGGAGAGATTTGACGAAATCATCGTCAATCATGATGTCAGGAAAGAGGTGCGGTTTCGGGAGTTTTAGACAGGTTTTTGACTGCTGGCTCTCTCCCGATTTTGTCCTGTAATTTCATCATCGCATCCAGCAAAGCTTCAGGACGCGGCGGACATCCACTTACATAGACATCAACAGGCACGACATTATCAACTCCCTGCATCACCGCATAGGATCGGTACATGCCACCAGTAGAAGCACATGCACCCATGGCGACCACCCATTTCGGGTCTCCCATCTGGTCATAAATCCTACGAACCACCTCAGCCATTTTATAGGTCACAGTGCCGGCTACAATCATACAGTCCGACTGACGGGGAGAAAACCTCATCACTTCCATCCCAAACCTTGATATATCGTATCTGGAGGCAGCGGAGGCCATAAGTTCAATCGCACAGCATGCGAGCCCCATGGGCATAGGCCAGACGGAATGTTTTCGTATCCAGTTCACAACCGCATCTGCTCGGGTAACGATAACCTCGCCCTCCACTTTGCTGTTGTAACCATATTCGTCTGAAACCATTGGAATTGTTTTAGATGAATATTTGAAACAGGCAAACCTGAAAACCAATTGCACTGGGTTTTTGTTGAGAGATGAACGAGATTGGACAACTCCAAAGTTTTGAACATTGACGCACCGAGATTACTTTTGCATAAATCCATCTTTGTTTCGCATCGGAGAGGTGACAGAGTGGCCGATTGTGCAGCATTGGAAATGCTGTGTACCGCAAGGTACCGCGGGTTCGAATCCCGCCCTCTCCGCCACCTACTGAAACCTATGCGTTGCGAATGTAGACCTTTGCGTTTCCGTTAAAGGTAGCTTCTGCAAGGTCCAGGTGTGCTGGTGCATTGATCGGATCGGTAGAACCGGCGGGAATGGATTGGCCGGATACCAGAACAGCCACTTTTCCGTAAAGATTAGTGGTCTCTCCGTCCGCAGGAGCAATGACATCACCTTCATTGAGCCACCTGCGTAATTGAATTTGGCTCCACCCATTGTAGGGCTCCTTGGCACCAAGAAGATTCTCTGCAAACCGCATGGCTGCTGTTTTCCAAAGACTTCCAGAAAGCTGGGGAGATTCGCCCATGATTGCCTGCATCGATTCGGTGTTTAACCACAGTGCATTGACTGTGGAATCAGCAATAACAGTGGCAGTTCTGGGAACACCTGCCAATACCGCCATCTCCCCGATCACAGCACCTCTGCCCATAATATCGACAACCACATCTCCGATCGAAACCTTGACGCTGCCACGAGTGATAACAATTAGACCATCCCCAGAGTCTCCTTGCTTCATCAATGCATCCCCCGAATTGTAGACCTTCTTTTCGGAAGCATCGAGTATTTGGGTGATCACTGAGTCTTCCATTCCCTTAAGCCAGGTAACCTCCCGAAGTACCTCTTCATCAGATGGAAGGCGTAACTCCAGAGGACTGTCCATTACATTTTTCATCCTCTCTTCTACTGCTGTGATCATACGGGTGGCTTCATCGGCCTCCAGCATACCATCCGCACGCATTTTCTTGATCGATGCCCGCTCATGGTTCAACACCGAACGGATGGCATCTTTGGTCTCGATACCAACAGTCACTTCGGGATAGTTCTCATGCATATTTCGGATGTATTGAAGGCCCCGCAGACGGTTCTGTCGGATTTCATCCTTGAGCAAGCGTGCAGTTTTTTGCTGTTTCTCCAAATCTCCACTGTCATCCAATTCCTTCACAAAGTTGTCGACCATTTTGGCCATGACTTGCTGGGCAATCACAAAGGCCTTGGAAGCATCATAACCCACTGTTATTTTGTCCGAAAAATACCTCTTAAGGAACGGAATGTCTTTGAGTGCTTCACTGAGTTTACTCACCGTGCAAATGTCATCGAGGTAGGTTCTTTCTGTCATCGGCACTTTGCCCTGAAAATCTAGAAATTCGCTCAAATTATTATCCAGCTGAGCAACAGCCCGTGCGGACAACAAGCCCGATCGGAACTGGGCCCAGTAGCTGCTTCTTTCTTTTTCAAGCAATCTCCTTCTTGCCTCTGCCAAGGTATCCATTGATTCCAGTTCCGTGGCGGTTAATGGATAGCTAACAGGATCGGGCAAATAATTTCGAACCAGCCCCCAATTCGCACCACTTAAAAACCGGTCCCCCTTGAGCAAATCCATTTCCTGTTCGCAAACATTGGAAATGTTTCCTGTGGCATTGGAAAACATAAGTTTTTTAACAGCGGGAAGCTCGGTCAGACCAAGTTTGTTAACCAAAGATTTAATGGTCGTGGCATTGACCAACAGGGTAAGAAGCACAATTCCGGATATGAGAAAGAGAAACTGATCTCTTACCCTAGCTGAAATTCCTACCAAGGAAGCTTGTACAACCGCTCCACTGCCCTCTCCAAATATAACCACTTTCTTTTCTCCACTAGCCAAATCCTGACGAAGCTTAGCCGCATCTTTGGAATTGGTACTCCCCAAAAATATGCCAGCAGTTTCTATGGATTGAGAAATTCCAACGATCCTGCCGTTGGAAATTTCCGCATCAGCAAGGGTGTTGGCCGCCATACCATAAAGGTTTAGGTTTGGGTTGGGTTTGGAGTAAGAAACAGCTTCCTGGGAATCGACCACAAAAACAGAGGTTGTTTTGGCCGAGTAACCACTTCCACCGTTTTCGATATCAAACTCATACCTTAGGTTTTCCGAATAAACCACAAGGGCAAGGGCCAATCCGATTGCCCCGCGTAAAGCACCCCACCAAACGACAACTGCATCTTTGCCGGGCAATCCATAGCCCGCTTTTTTCATTAAGGGGTAGAACATTCCCATGTTAATTGCCCTGACGAGATGGATGGCCACATAAACCAAAAACAAAATCAGGAAGTCCATTCCGGTGGGCTGTGCTTTTTGTGCGATGACAACCCCAACGACAATAAAGATGATCACATTGGCCGCAAAAGCAGTAAATTCCCAGAATTCATGCATGAAGTGCTCCACTTCAGGGCTAATTCGAGTGCGACCCACGCCTGCCATCACAATTCCCAGTGCAACCAAACCAAGAACTCCGGAAACATGGAAAAAATGTTCGCAAACAAAGAACACGGCGTAAGCTGTGACTAAAACCACGGTAATTTCTATGAGGGGGTCATTAAACACCTTTCTCACCCAAAGGATCGCGACCAACCCAATCAGCACACCGACCAGGCCACCCGCAGCACCAATCTTACCAAATCCAATCGCAGCACTGCCGATAAAACTACCAGTACCAAGGAATTGCTCTGCCCCGGTAACCACTCCGATTAGTAAGACAAAAGCAACGATGGCGGTACCATCATTCAGCAAAGACTCCCCTTCAATCAATGTCCCAAGCTTTTTACTCGCACCAAGCTCTTTGAGGAGTGCGACTACTGCAACAGGGTCCGTTGCACTTACCACGGCACCAAAGAGCATACATGCCAGGACAATAAAAGCCCCGGAATCGACATTCCAATCTTCAAGGACCCCCCCAGTCCCACCAAAAGCAGTGACCAAGCCCATAAAGGCTAACCCTGTCATTACAGTAGCTGTAACAATTCCTGGCCCTGCCAAATAAAACGCATTTAAAAACGACTTTTTGAAGGTGTGCACATCCAGAGCAAATCCAGCTTCAAAAATGAGGATCGGTAGAAAGACATAGAGAATCAAATGTCCGTCCAGGTTCCCTCCCCAGGAAATCGCACCGCTGAGCGTATCAACAAATTTATCCCATATCCCACCAACCTCTCCAGCCACATGGCCCTCGGCATGAGCATGGCCACCATGCGGACCGTAGGCCCGGTTAAGGGCTCCCATTGCTAGTCCGATAAGCAACAGTAATACAGTAAAGGGAAGTGGGATTCGTTGAAGAAAATGGCGGGTGGCTGCCCCTATGACCAAGGATACGATAAGGAAGAAAAGGCCGTACAGGTAACCGCTGTCACCTGAAGATGCCAAAACAGGAATAAAACTTAAATTTGTCATGGGATTAGTGAGAAACTCTATTGACCCCTAAGCAAGCGGCTGGGGAAAGGGCGCTTTTCCTCCACGGAAGCTGGCTTTGGGTCCACAGATGGATTGTTGCTTACACTACTCGTACTTCTCCATCTTTGGGGAGCACGGCCGAGCAGTTCATTTAAGGGAGATTTTTCAGGAAGTTCATAGCTTTCCTTTGTAAAAGCACTGGGAGAAGGAGAAGAAACTTGGGAAGAAGAGGAAATGACTTCAAAGTTGGAGGAGCTTTTCGCACGACCAACCTTTGCATTGTAAGTCTTGGCAATGGCATTTTTTTGTAAGTTCGCCACATTTTGTAACGCGTTTTCAAAACTGGAACTGTTCATAAAACCGGAAATGAGAAAAGAGGTCTCAAAAAGGTTTTCGAGTTCAATGGTAACTTTATCGCTAAAGGACATTTTTTTTAAGTCAGTAAAAACCAATTCACCCGGAAGCAGGTTGATTTCAGTTCCATCTTGGTAACCAAATTTCAAGGATCCCAAAAGCCCAACACACTTCAACCCTCCATTGGGTTCGACCTGGATTAAAGATGTTCCTGATCCAGAAACAGTTAAAGAGACTTCAGGACCGGTAATATCTATCCTATTCGTTATTTTTCTGGAACGCATCAGCAAAGAACCAGTTGCAATTTCCAAAGAATCATCCTGGCACTTGAAAGAAGTGGATGCACCAAATCGGAATTGGTAACCAGCGGCAAGGGTTTCGATTCCACTTTTGGGCTTCACATGAAGGGACACTTCTCTGGGAAGAAAGGAGGAAGAAGCAATCACCTTATCCGCCTCAGTTTGATCCATTCGGACAACACCTTCTCCTAGGGAGGAAACCAACAAATGTGAAACCTTTGCAGTCAGGAGATGACATCCCAAAAATAGTATTGAAAATGCTGTGAGGAGAGACTTCATCTACAAACTATCAAAATTAAATAACCGTTCAGGTCAAACAATCAAACCAAGTTGATATGAATGACGAGAAAATACGAGTTAAAGTTAAATTGCAATTTTGACGCCCCTTCTCAGGTAAGAAGGTACATCTAAGTCTTCGCCCTCATATAAATTTCGTTTGGGAAGATCATCAAAAATGCCCCTTTGGTTGTGAGCTTCCATGAAGGGAAAAGTGTTTTGATCAAGATTTTCGCTCTTTTTTCTCCTTCTAAACTTTTTGGACTGTGCATTTTCCTCCACATTTCTTTCACTGTCTAAATCTAGCTTAGATTTGTGAGATTGTTTCGGTTGGGTGGATAATTCAAGAACTTGCTGGCTAACGGGTGCGACATCAGCTGGTTTGATCATTGGCTCAAGTGAAGTGGCACCCAGAACCGTTATGTTTACTTGATCCCCCATATTCTCATCTACGTGAGCCCCAAAAACAACATCCTCTCCCGCTTTAAAAGCATCTCTAATCTCTTTGGAAACCGATTGCAAACCCGCCATAGTGAGCGATGTGCCTCCCTGAATAAAAATCATCAGTACATCCGCAGCCTTGGAAACATCCGGCATATGAAGCATGGGGCAGACCATTAAATCCCTCAATGATTCTCTCAAGGCATCTTTACCTGTTCCTTTCCCATATCCGAAAAGAGTTCTCCCTGACCTGGCTGAAAAGACTTTTCTCAAATAAGAAAAATCAACATCAATCATTCCTTTTTTGAAAACCAAGTTACAAATTGCGGATATTCCCCGGCTCACATTCCGACCCGCCTCCGCAAAACACTCCAAAGCGGTTGCATCTGCCCCGCCCATTTGCAGCAATGAATCATTGGGCAATGGCACTACGGCATTCGCATGAGCCCTGAGGTCATTGAGGCACTCCTCCGCTTGGGCATGGCGAGATTTTTCCCAACTAAATGGGAGGGGTGTGAATGCAAAAACCAAGGCCCCGTGCTCTCTGGCAAGGCGGGCAATAACAGGAGCCGCTCCTCCGCCTACCCCTCCTCCTAAACCGGCTAATAAAAAGACCAAGTCCACTCCTTCCAGGTGGCTGCGAATTTTATCTTTCTCCTCTTCAGCCAGTCGTTTTCCCAGAGCGACATCCCCACCTGTCCCCATGCCCCGGGTGTGCCTTTTACTGAATGAAATTTTTTGGGAGGAAAGTGATTCAGAGATCGCTTTCATATCCACATCAATAATTACATTATCAACCGAATCAAAATTATCGAACCTCAAGCCATCAACCAATGATATGCCAGCTCCCCCCACCCCAATAACTTTTGCCCTAATTCCGTAGGAGTTTTCAAGAACGGTCGAGTTGCTGCTGTTGTCAAAAAAAGTTTCTTGGCTCATTGGGGTCGTTGGTTTGGTATGGTTGTCAAAAAGTGGGTGAACTTGAGTTTGGTTAGATTCCCAAAAACCCTCCAATTTTTTTGAAAATACCTGGGTGCTCTTTTGTACTTTTCTCACCAGGCAAGCGATGGTCCTCTAAACCATAATGAAGCAAGCCGAGAACGGTGGAATTTTCTGCTTGGGCCAGTTCATTCCCTACACCAGCGGGGAAACTCGCCTTAGATACTGGCACCCCTAACACTTTGGATGCCAATTGTTCAATACCAGGCAAGCGCGAAGTGCCGCCCGTTAACAAGACACCTGCACCCAGTTCTCCCGACTGGAGTAAAGGTCCCAATTCTTTGCTTATGATTTCAAATAGTTCCACCGTTCGGACATGAATGATGTCAGCAATCGCTTTTCTGGGTATTTTACGATCGCCAATCGTTTTATTCCCAATGATCCATAGTTCATGGTCGGAGTCGGACGAGTCGGGTTGGGCTTTTCCGTACTCTAACTTTAGCTCCTCGGCGTAGGGCTCCAATACCCGTAACCCCATTGATAAATCACCAGTCAGATGATCGCCCCCAACTGGGATAACAGTGGTAAAAACAATCGTACCGGATTGGTATAAAACAAGGTCTGTTACTCCTGCTCCAATATCG
>Ga0255773_10004213_pt1 | contig 12284 bp, 7 predicted proteins | sample 011ome_17_FD_179971 | JGI IMG/M metagenome (GOLD analysis project Ga0255773, IMG submission 179971) | Coastal salt marsh microbial communities from the Groves Creek Marsh, Skidaway Island, Georgia - 011502XT metaG (version 2) | ecosystem: Environmental > Aquatic > Marine > Intertidal zone > Salt...
GCGAGAGAAAGAACCTCTCTTCTTCTTTCTCCGGGAGAGACGCAAAGTGCGACTTTGAATGCATGAGTCGAAGAAGAAAGAATCCACATCCGAAAAGAGCGGTGAACGCGAGGACGGTTTTGAAGGGAGAAAAAGATGAACCTTTGGTGTTGTGTTTGAGGATTCCTGATGAGGAGGATGATCTCGAGGCGAATCATCATCAGATACAAAAAGAAGAAACGACTTTTAATAAGAAAGGAGCGAAGAGGAAGAGAGCGCAACACGAGTGCGATGTTTGCGGGAAGGTGTTTGATAGACGATCAAATTTGGATCGACACATGCGTACGCACACGAACGAGAGACCGTATGAATGTGATGTGTGCGAGAAACGTTTTACTCAATCTAGTAGTTTGAAAACGCACATGCGTATTCACACGAAGGAGAAGCCTTATGAATGTGATGTGTGCGAGAAGCGTTTTAGTGCTTCTGGTAATTTGAAAGTCCACATGCGTATTCACACGAAGGAGAAACCGTATGAATGCGATGTGTGCGATAAAGCTTTTCGTGATTCTGGTACTTTGAAAAGGCACAAGCGCATTCACACGAACGAGAGACCGTACGAGTGTGATGTGTGCGAGAAGCGTTTCAGTGATTCGAGTAATTTGAAAACCCACATGCGTATTCACACGAAGGAGAAACCGTACGAGTGTGATGTGTGCGAGAAGCGTTTTACTACATCGAGTAATTTGAAAAGGCACAAGCGCACTCAACATTAGCTGCTCATTTGTACTTCTGAAAGTATACACAACATACAGGACACGAATGTCTCTAAATTAGGGTTTAGGTGTTCTCAGGAAGGGAGATTTTTCCTCATTACTCCGCTCTTGAAGGTGTTGACACGCACTGCTCTTCTTCGAATAAGAGAGAGAAGTAGTGTTGCGATTAACAGCGTTTACTGAGAACACGACAGAGCGCGAGTAAACGCGCTTAAAAATGAGCAGCAATAGCAATAATTTCATCACGCGTTTCATCCATTCTCTGATGGAAAACGGAAACGACCGAAGAGATCAAGCGGAAAAACATTTAAAAGACACGTTAGAAAAATCGAAAGAAATGATCGAAAACTGGCATCAACCGACGAAAACGAGAGGGTTTTGGAGACGAGATCTGAATCAAGGGACGTACGTGACGAGTCAAGAGCCGCAGTTACGAGGGGGGGTCGGGAGGAGAACCAATTGGGGATGAGTTTTATACCAGTCGGTGTACTCCTAGGAACAGGCCTTTTGGGAGGACTTTGGCGTACGACTTTGACCATTACGTTGTGTATATTTAGAATAGAGCACTATTAAAACCTTATTACTACCGTGCGTACTACTACCACTTTTAGTCTACTAAAAGCTCTCTTCAAAGTGGTGGTGGTTTTCTTGCGCGTAAAGAGAGACGCATCCCGGACGTTTCCGCGCGACGGCGAAGAGGTTGCCGTGCGAAGCGCAGAGGAAGTTTCCTTGGAAAGCCTTCTTTTTATGACTTTTATTCGTTTTACCGTCGTCGTTTACGTCTTCCTCGTCGAACGCGTGTCGCTTCGTAAACGTCAAGCCTTCGTACGCGTGTGTCGCTTCGTTCGCGTGGCCGAAAGCTTCAAAGACGCCTAAGCGGCCGGCGTTGGTGACGACGACGTTGACCGTGGTGTTTCTTTTCGAAGCCGCCTTTATCATCTTTACGTCGTATTCGTCGTCCTCCTCTTCTTCGTCCTCCTCTTCTTCGTCTTCTTCGTCGTCTTCCTCGACGAAGACGTCTGGGCACACCGCGACGGCCGAGACGATGTCACTTCCGTTATTCGCCTTATTAAGACTTTCCCACGACGCGTTTGGACCGACGACGAGTTCTTTGTTGTACGCGCACGCGAACGTGGCTACGGAAGATGGAGACGACGAGTCGGAGGACGAACTAATCTTTCGAAAGTTGCCAAAGAAGAAAATCGGACCACCACCACCCGTCGACGTCGCGTCCGCGCTCGTCGTAAAAGCGCTCTTCTTCTTCTTCTTCATTTTCGAGTTCGAAGCGTTCGGGCGGCTCGGCGTGGACTTTTGTCCTCTTTGTTTCATCATCTTCTTGTTGTTGTCCAAAACGCGCAATCCATCTCTTTCAATCTCGTACTCCGTGCAATAATAGCTGAAAACAACGCGCGTCGTCGAAGCGTCCCAAACGACGACGTGTTTCTTATCGAACACGCACGCTAAGACGTTGCCGTCCTTGGAAAATGACAACGAGGTAATCTCGCACTCTCGAGAGACGCAGTGCGACTTGTACGTCGGGATCTCGAAGTCTTTACAATGCGTGACCGATTTGGCGCATATTTTCGCCGTCGAAAACTTCGTTTTGTTTTTGTTCTTTGATTTCTTCTTTGAGGAGGAGGAGGACATTTTCTTCTCGTCGTCGTCGTTTACGTCGTCATCAAAGTCCTCATTATTCTCGCACGACCACGTCCACAGTCGGCACTTCCCTTCCGCGCCGACTCCGGCTAATCGAAACACGGTTTCGTCGTATTCCTCGCTAAACGCCGACGCGAACTTTCGCGGACGAACTTTCCCAGCCATCCCGGGCGATTGAAGCTCGAAATACGTCTGTTTCTTCGTCGTCTTTTGATTCTTCTTAGTATCCGCCATGGAGTTACCGAAACTATCCCTCGGCGTCTTACTTCGTCGTCGACCGCTCGAGCGTCGTTTTTGGCTTTGATTACTTTTCTTTTCTGACCCGAGAGTGGAATCCTTCTTGTGAACACTTTCCTCCTCGTTCACGTCCACCGGGTCGTGCACGTATACTCCCGATTTCCTGGGAAACCGCCTTCGGCGTTCCGCGGAGTTCATCCCATACAAATAAGTATCTTCGTCGTCTGAATCGTCTGAATAATCGTCTGAATCGCTGCTGTTGTTGCTCCCGTGCGTGCGTTCCGTCTCGTCCATCATCGAAAGCAGAGAGGATTTCTTGTACGAGGACGTGAACACGAGCCCGTTCGGCGCGATGGAAAACGCCCACCGTTTCATCGTCTTACCGCCAGCATTTCCACCACCGCCCTTGGACGACGACGACGTTCTTCCGTCCCGCGCGCTCGGTTTACCGATCAAAACCGTCCCTTTAAACGAAAAACGTGACATAGTCTTGCTATCATCACTACCGCTACGCTCGCGTCTACTACTACTATTACAGTTGTCTGTTTCAATCTTCCACACCGAAATTTCCGTCGCGTCTCGAATCTCGTGGTCAATCTCATACGCCAAATAATGGTCGTGGTTCATCACCGCCGTCTTTGGCGTCGTCGTCTGAATCGTTTGAATCGTCGTCCTCGCCGCGACGTGTCGATAAGAAAAACTCTCGTCTCGCAATACTTGCACCTCCAGTACGGGCGCCGTCCGCGAGGCGTCTCGCGGGTCGATTAAGTGTTTCGCGCGGAATATTTCTCTCAACGGGAGTACGCGATCCTTTTCCTCTGCTTCCTTTTCATCTTTTGTCTCTTTTTCTTCATCATCGTCGTCGCAAACGTGCATGCCAGACGGCGCGGGGACGGTCTCTCGAATCGGCGTAAAAGTCTCCGCGACGGCGACGACTCCATTTTTACCGTCTTCAAAATCTTGTTCTTCCGTGTGTCGATCGCCAAACTGGAAATCGACTTTTCCGCGTCCTCGTTTCTTCGTCGATGTCTTATTGTTCTCATCATCATCATCGCGCTCCTCGGTGATGTTGTTGTCGTTGTTGTTTACATTGTCTATCGCCAAAGTATCCGCGACTCGAATGGTTTCTCCGTACGCGTTCACGTTGACCAAATTTTCCTCCTTCTTCTTCAGAATATCGAATGTTTCCTCCTCCTCGTCGTCGTCGTCGTACTCCGTAAACTCCTTTGTCTTCTTCTTTTCGTTGGTCGAGTTAAACGCAATCTTCTGCGCCTCTCGAAACTCCGCCGTCGGCGATAACGAGCGGCCTTTAAACTCCTCCGAGTCTTCCTCTTCGTCTTCCTCCGTCGCGTTCTTCTGCGTTTCCATCAACGGCGACCTCATTCTTTGACGATGCTGATGACGACGATGAGAGGACGAATACGACTTCTTCGTCGCATCCAGACTCCTCGTTGTTTTTTGAGCTTTCGCGGGCGTCGTCAACTGCGTGTTCGTCACCACCATCGTCTCTTCTTCTTCTTCTTCTTCTTCTCGTTCAGTACCATCATTTTCATCATCCTTCATCATCTCGCGCGTTCTCTTCTTCGTCTTCCTCTTCGGCGTCGGCGTCCGCCCGACGGGGACGCGCGAGAGATCATTTTCATCATCATCATCATCATTCGGCATCAAAGAATCTGGAACCATCGTTGTCCTCCTCGCCATCATCTGTTCGGCATCGTCATTTCCTACTTCTTCTTTGTCTTCGTCTTCTTCTCCGGAAGAACAGATGTTCGTCAGAGCGACGTTTTTCCTCTCAGCGAGGAACATTTTGACGGTTTCGAAGAATTGAATCTGTCTGTCACATTTCACCTATTAATCACACATAAGAGAGAGAGAAAAGTGAGCATACGCAAAGTAAAGACGAAAAGTGTTCTCGCGTTCGTGTTTTCTCGTTCTTCGCGCGAAAGAGAGAGACTAAGAGAGATTACGATAAGTATAAAAGTGGTTGAGAAATTTCAAAATCTCGCCGCGAAATGTCGCACCTCTTCTTCTTCTTCTTCGAGCGACGACGACGAGGCGAACGCTCCGTCGGCTTTTTTACTCGTCATAATATCGGCGGTGTCCTTTTCCTCCTTTTCCTTTCTGTGAAACGTAGGTTTTGGTGACACCGAGCGCATCGTTGGCATCGTCAACATCTCTTTACATTCTGACGCGATTTGCTTCATTTTTCTCCGCTTTCGTCGTACTCTCGCAAACAACTTTATATCGGCGTTTAGAGAAGACAAACGCGCCTCTTTAAAGCGACGACCCGAGGATGACGACGACGACGATGACATCTCCACCCCTTTTGTTCGGCGCTTCTTCGGTGAGGATCGTCCGGCGAGAACAAAAAAGGGAGAGAAGAAGGAAGATTAATCCTCCGCCGGTGAGAGCGTTCTATAAGAAGAAGAACGATGACGACGAGGACGACGAGAAAAGAAGAGGAAAAGGAAAGAAAATCACAGAGTACGACCAGATACGACCAGGGCAAGGACCGAACGCGCCAAAGTTTCCAGAGATTTGCGAGTATTTGGTGTCGTCGAACTCGAATTCGAGCACAGTTGAAGGCATTTCTCCCTTGGCGTTTCGAGAGAGATATTACGACGACGATGACGAAAAAGGAATGAAAGGGTTATCATGGAATAAAACGAGGAGTGATAGCAAAAAGAATACGTATTATCTCGATCTTCGGCAACCGTTAGAACACGAGGATTGGCAAGTGCCTCCGTTTCAAGGCGGATGCGCCTACCAGATTCCGTCGAAGAACGCTTTTCGTAGAATATCCGGGTACGCTTTGTCAATCAAAGGAGGTCTGAAAGAACGCGACGAAGAGTTCGTGAAAAAGGTTTATGAAACGTGTAATGAGGATTTATCGGCGACAGTTATCGTGTGCGATTTGAAAGGCGGGTCGATAAAAAAAGCGCAAAGTTCGGAAGCGAGTAACCGAGGCGTGATCGATCGCTCGGATTCGTTCGCCGTGCGAGCGTGTTACGAGCTCGTCCAAGCGGGGTTTTCTGACGTGAAATTCATAGAAGGCGGGTTCCCCGGGTTAATCGATGACGCAGGATTACCGTACACGAGTGAAAAGTTTTCGGATTTATTACGAAATCAATCGGAAGGGAACAGGAAACTCTTAATGTACGCGAAACTCTTACCGGATCCGACGATATTACCCGGCGTTTTGATTCAAGGCGGCGTGTTTCTCATATTCGGGTTGGCGTTTTATAACGTCAACGGTTTTGGGGATTATCTCAGTGAAAACGTCCCGGCTGCGTGTAGCTTCTTGCCTATAAAATCGTGTTTTTAATAGCGACGATGAGATGTCTTCGACGACGCTTCGACGACGTCGTACCCTTAAATAGTACTCCTGAGCTTTCGTCTAAAATTCGCCACTTCACATCCCCCGCGCGATACATACGCACAAAACTAAGCGAGAAAGAGAGAGAGAGAAATTATCGAGAGCTTTATTACACACACACACGCGCACCTAGAGAGAGAGAGAGAGAGTATCGCCGGCGCTCTCGCTGTGAAAGCATCAGACATGGAAGAAAACGAGCACCTTTTACCGGGCAGCCCGTTTCCCCGTGAAATTTCATCATCAAAGAACAAGAAGAAGAGAGGATCGTCGTGGTTCGTAAAAGTCCTCCTCGTCTCGCTCTTCCTCTTGCTCTCCGTCCTGGGAACGGTTGGTTTCCTCTCAAAAAACGCAGTCGTTACGCGAGAGGACGAACACCAGACGAGAACAAAGATGATTCTCATGAAATTCCTCTCCCTCGGGGACGCGGGAGGAGAGAAAAAAGCAAAGGAGGAGAAAAAAGCAAAAAATGGCTTCAAAATACGCGTACCATTCCTCCGGCATCACGGTTCGGAAAAACCACGCGAAACATCCGAAAAGAATGTAGGACCAATCGAAATGGCCAAAAGAAGTCTCTCGAAAGAACACGGGAACAACGAAGACTTGGTGAAAGTGATGGAGGAGAACGCGAAGAAGAGGCTGTTGTTTAAGGCGGCGGCGGAGGCGAGGGAGGGACCCGCGAGGGGTCTGGACGAGGACGAGAACATCGCGGGCGACGGTGAGTCCGTTGGGGGTGACGAACAACGTCGCGTGAGTAGTCCTCGCGCTGTATCGGTTTCTTCGTCGGCGGAGGATGACGATGATGATGATTCGAATAAGAGGTCCCCGAGAGAGCAACAACAACGACAACGACAACAACAACAAACGAATGCGAATACGAATACGAAGAAGAATGTACCAAAAGCGAAAAACACGAACAAGGAAGTGCCGAATTATAAATCTCAAGCCGAAGCGAATTTACGAATGATACCGACGAGTTTGTTCGATTTGTTCAAAAGCAAAGAGTACGAGGAAGAGGAGAAAGAAGAGAAGAGTTACTTTGAGAACAACGCCAAGTGCGAGAACGTGTTTACGTTGGGATTGGAAGGCGTCGGGCACCACGCGTTTCAGATGGGGAAAGACGCGTTCGTGAAGACACTTTTGAGAGAACATTTGGGGAACGTTGAAGAGAAGAAAAAGAGTGGTAATACGAATAATAACAAAGACATAGTCGAAATGCACGCGCGAGAGGAGGACCGGATGTTTATCGATAACGACGACCATTTTTGGAACTTGATTCTCGAGAACAAATACGACGAGATTTTCAAGACGTTTCGAAAAGGATGCGAAGAAGTGGCGAAAAAGAACGGGAACGAAAAAACGGCGTGTTATAGCACTCGGTCGTTTTCGTTCCCGCATAAGTTAGGTCCGTTTGCGACTGGATCGGGTTTAGACGTGAACCACGCGCAGCGATGGGACCCGAGAAACCCAGAGCATCGAAAATATCTCTTCGATCACGGCCATCCGATTAACATTTTGAAATACTTCGAGGCGGCGGAACGGAACGGATGTCAAGTGAAATTCATCTTGTTGCATAGAAATATCGTAGAAACCGCGCGTTCGCACAAAACCTGGGATCAAGGATTAGAGAAACATTTGAACGTTCTGAAAATGTTCGCGGAATACATCGACGTCTCGTTGGCAAACTTACCGAGCAACTCGTGGCGACGAGTCAACTACGAAGATTTTTGGCGACCTCACGAAGAACGCGACAGAATCTTCCAAACCTTAGCGACGGACTTTTTGCACTGGTCCTCCGACGCGCACGAATCGTTCATGAACAGTCAGTTCGATTTGAACGTCCACCCGAGAAAGTACAAAACGAACGATAAACCGCCGTGCGACGAAGTTCGAGAGTTGGATCGAGTGCAGCGGAATTTCTTCGATAGGAAGTTGACGTCGTACTCGAAGCGAGAGAAACACGTGACGAACTTACCGTTGTCGCATTTCTTCACCGAGTCGCCGAACAAGGCTTTGTACGAGCAGTGCTGGGAAGCGTCCAAGGCGAGTTTACTCGGTAAACAATAAAGAAAATGTAGAATAAAATTGTAACGTATTAAACGCCCAAAACCACCGGTGCGATAGAGTAAACAACGCGAAAAATGAAACGCTCGTATACATACGAGAATCTATCATGATAAAAGTATTTCACAATAATAACAAAGCTGCTTTTTCTACGCGCGTGTACTTCCTCTCTCTCTTTCTCTCTCTAACATATTAATATTAACTGATAAACTTGAAGCACGAGTTATCGGTGTCGCACGTCTTCTTCAAATGTTTCTCCCACGCGTGCATTTTCCCTCCAACACCGACGTCTTTGTCCGTCAAAGAATTCGTTCCTAAGTGTGCTTCGTCGATGTCGTCTCTTTTAAACGCCCCGAACCCTTCTTGGCCATCAATTTTCAAATCCTGGCCGAAAATTTTCGTTTGTCGTTCGCACAGTTTCGGTTCCTTGCCCGCTTTCCTTCTCTTGCCGCTCTCGCCGTTTTGCAACAACGCGCACAAGGCGTTCTTACTGTCCTCGGTTTGCTGTCTGATGGCTTTTTGGAACAGTTTCGGCCACGCGTTCGGATTTTCGTATCTCCACTTGTGCATTTTCTCCCACTCCTCGTCGCTTTCGGCGATTTCTCTCAATCTTTTAGCTAACTGTTGCGGCGTCGCGTAGTTTCTCAAATCGATCCAACTGTCTCGTCCCGGTAATAACTCGTTCACGCCTTCCCACCCGATGTAAATCGGGATCGATCCTCGACTCAACGCGTAATATATTTTCTCCGTCACGTATTCTGGACACGACACCCCTACGTTTTCTACTGCAAAATAAAACATAAAGTTACTCAAAGGCTCTTGGAAACTCGTCTCGCGATTTCTCGGCGCTTCCATCACGCTTTCTGGAAACGAGTTTGCATTCACGTTATTCGCGCAATTTCCAACCGAAAAAACCGGGTACGCGTCGCTAATCTTCCTCAGCGTTTCCGCTCGATTGCTTAAACAATCTCTCGCCAACCAGGCGACGCCCGGGATCCTCTCTTTCCTCGGAATCGTAAACAACGGGAAATCTTCCTTCATCTCAAACACTGGAACCGCGAACGGGAACCACAACCCGCTCGTTTTCTCGTAATCCGCGACGTAATCGAACGAGTTTCGAAACTTCTCGTCTTTCATCTCCGGCGAGTACATGGACGGACTTTCGTGCGTGAAAAAAATATCCACCTGTTTCGGGTTCGTCTTCGGCCTCACCTCCGGCACGTGTTGATTCCGAAACATCCTCACGTCGCACGACGGATCGTCCACGTTCGCGTTCAGTTTCACGTTTTTCACGCACATCCCTGGTTTCTTCAACCCCGTGTTTATAAAGTTATACGCCCCGAAAAAGTTAAACTTCTCCCCCTCTTTAAAACACACGGTAAACTTCTCGCCTCCGTTTGCCGGAGCGTGTTTCCACCGCGCCATGTTTCGCACCCGCTCGTCGTAATCCCAATTGTTGTTCTCAAACCCTTCTCTCCAGTTAAACGATTGCAAAGGATCGCTCTTCCCGTGCGTGTCCTTTAAATCTCTCTTCTTATACCTCTTATTATCGCTAAAACTACCGCTACCGTCGACGCGTTTCTTCGCGCTCGAGACTAAATCTGCCGCCCATTTCGGTAAAGGCAAGGCTAATTCATCTTGCTTTTCCGTGTCGTATCCCGCTTTGAACGAGAGTACTAGGAGCGCAAAAACGGACAGGAACAATAAAACGAGCAGCTTTTTTGAGTGCGCGTTGTTGAACGATTTCTTATTCTTACGAGTCGTGTTCCTCTCGTCATCTTCATCATCGTTTTTAGGAGTCTCTAAAAGGCGTTCTCCCGCGTCGTCTCCAACGTCCATCATCAACGCGCCAAATCCTCCTCTTTCAATGGTGTTCTTGCTCGATGATGATGGATTTGATCGGAGCAGCCTTTGAGACGAAGATGAAGATGACATGTTGATCGTCAAAGTCTCTCTCATGTTCTCCTTCGTGTGGAAAAAGGGAATGAATGGAGGTGTTTTATGCGCGTAAGTGTTCTGTGGAATTCGTCTGTTTTTTCTTCCCGCGGTCCTCGTCTTGTTGAAACCCTAAATAACAAGTGTTCTAAAACTTACTCTCGCTTGCGCTTTTGCTTTCGCCTTTTGCCTCTGCTCTTCTAGAAGAAGTTAAGAAGAATATAAAGATTCATTAAGCAGCTCTTTTCCTACTTTCGCCGTATTTTTTAAACTTGTTTCTAAAACTTCTTTTCCTGGAGAACGTATCCTCGACCGATCGATTTTCCAGTTCGGCTTTGCGTATGGCGTTGGCTAAATCGAAGTCTCCCGGGAGTAAAATGTTCGTCGCTCGCCCGAGTTTACCGGCGCGAGCGGTACGGCCGACTCGGTGGAGGTATTCCGTGGCGTTTTGGGCGAATTCAGCTTGGACGACGTGTTTGACGTTTGGTATGTCGACGCCTCGAGCGACGGAGTCCGTGGCGACGAGAACGTCGATGTCTTGCGACGCGAAGCGTCGTAAACGGGACTCGCGTTCGAGCGGGTCGATATCGCTGTGAAATGATGCGGCTTTAGCGCCAAAGTTTGCGAGTTCGTTGGATATTGCTTCGCAGACGCTACCGCTGTTGACAAATACCAACGTCTTTTCCACCTGCGCGGTTTTCGGATCCATGTCTAACGCGTCAAATAAAGCCTTCGCTCGAGTCTCCAACGAAACCTCTCTCCACGTTTGCGTCAACTCCGCTCTCGGTTTGTGTAAACTCGAGCTTTTCGTCCACACGGCGTCTGGGAAACCGAATTTTAGAACCGCTCCGGGTGTTCGTTTGCCCGTGGACATGACCGTCGCCGCGGCGAAGACGTATTGTCTGCGAAACTCGCGATTGGTGCCTTTGCCCATTTTGCCTTTGCCGCCGAGACGCGCTTTCGGTTTCTTCTTCTTTTTTTTCTGTTGTTCTTTTCGTTCGTACTCGTATTCGTGTTGTTGTGCGTTTTCATCGTCGTCGTCTGAATCTTCGTCCTCTTCTTTGTCTTCTTCTTCTTCTTCTTCCTCAAAATCGTGATCTTTCCTCCAATTTTGCTCCATGGACGCTTCCGTATCTCTCTCTAAATCGTTGTTCCATTCTCCCGTCGTCGTCTTGACATTTATTTCGCTTTCGTCCTCGAACGTTTTATAAAATCCTCGCGTGGCGGCGAGCTTTTCCTCTCGAAACAAAACGTCGAAGCAGTTCCGCACTTTCCTCGCGTATCCTCCACCCAACAGCATATCTGCTTCGTCTAAAACAACCGTCCGTATAAATTTCACGTACGGCGTAAACGCGCCTTTCCTCCAGCTCCCTTCTCGCCAGTCAAAGACGTCCTGTTCGGCTCGCGCGGGCGTGCAGACGATGATGTCCGGGAACGAAGAAGGCAGTCCTCGATCGGGAGTTAAAGCAACTGTTCTCACTATCGACTTTTTCTCTGAATCGTCTTCTAAATCGTCCGGAAGCGTTAAAATATCGATGGCTTTTTTCACCTGGTCGCACAAGTGCGCGTTCGGGCACAAAATCAGCGCCGAGACTTCCTCTCTCCGTTCGATTTCTTTCCTTTTCAAGATATTTGAGACGATTGGAATGGCGTAGGAATACGTCTTCCCGCTCCCGGTTTCGGCGGCGATGACGACGTCCAAGTTTTCCGCAAGCAAAGGGATCGCGGCGGATTGACACTCCGTCGGCTCTGCGATGGATAACCGCGTCCGTAAGTTTTTCAAAATCAGAGGATGTATTCTTATATTGCTATTATTAGTATTATCAACTCCTTCTCCTTCCTCCTGTTCGTGTTATCGTTCGTTTCAGGTCAGTCAACAATAAGAAGTAAGAACGAGAAGACTTCGTCATCAAAGCGTAAAATATTGAGAAGAGTACGAGCGCGGCGCGAGAAGAAAGAAGAACACCTCACGTATTTTTGTTGCTTCATATCGAGAGCGAAACGCAGCGGTCTGTTACCTCCGCCTTTAAATTTCGTTTCTGTGTACTGCTCTCTCGTCGAGAAGATAACGCAGTTTAATGCCATCATTGGTGTTCTTCTTCGATTAAAATGTTTCGTTCTACGAGAGAACTCTGCTTACCGAGAACAACTTTAACTGCTCGTTGTTGTTGTTGTTTATACCATTACTACTCGCAAGAACAAACCCGCGCTTTTGCAGATGAGTGGTGGTAGTGTTATTATGTGTAGTAGTAGTATTCGTGGTA